>MDSY01006410.1_pt1 | contig 36565 bp, 20 predicted proteins | sample 811131 | NCBI WGS metagenome assembly MDSY01 (sample SAMN05326643, study PRJNA326480) | marine metagenome | isolation source: seawater | place: Atlantic Ocean: South West | collected 2010
GGGAGAGGTGAAGCCTGCTCAACTTCTGGCAATTTTGTCGATTGTTCTACTTGTTGCGTTACTTTTGGCGCCTCTTTCTTGATAGCTGCTGGGGCATCTATGATTGCCTTGGACAAGTCTATGGATGAACCGGCTAATACCGAAATTGGCAGAGTATGGCCAATAACATCCAAAGATGCATCAAACTCCTCTGAAATTTCCGCGAGTGTGGGTACATTTGATTCAACATTTATCATTAGTTCACTCATTGTCAAGTAATATTTCATCACTTCTTGTGAACCACCTGTATTATTAGCAATCGCTAATACTTTCAGCATATTCATTGGATTAGCGAGACGATTTAATGAATCAAATTGTTTTTGGTCAATATTTGGTTTGCCATTTTTTGATTCCTCGCCTAGTGAATCTGGTAAACCCAGATAATGTAGAATCGGGTCGCCAAAACTCATTAAGCCAAGATGTCCAGAAACAAGATAATATATTTCACCACCCTCGCAATTTAGTGCTTGACTAGCCTCTTCAAAATCAAACTCTCCTGGTTTTAAAATGATATCTGAGACCATGGTAAAAAATTGACTAATCGATTGATTACGTTCCATGGACATCAATGTGTGAACAATATCCGAGGACTCTGTCACACCAAAATAAGCAGCTGCTTCATCGACATCGATACCATCTGGCATTGATGCGCCTTCTAGTACTGGTTCAGCCACATAATCACCCCAATATTTCGCCCTGTCATCTCACCTATGAAAAGTCATACCTCAAGTACTCAATTCCTTTCCTTCTTGGCCAAGTTGATTATCGCACGAGATTGAGGAGCATTCCATCCTGCTTCTTGTAGATTCATTAACAATTGTCTTTCCTCACCATCACCGGTCAAATCAGCAAGGTTTTTGACAGCTGTATCAACCTTTGATTGGCTCACTTTTTCAAAAATATCTGGTTCAGGTTCAATTATTGCACGCTTGACTTTCTTCTTTGAAGCCTTGCCACTCTTTACTTTTTTAGACTTTTTAGTTGCCCTCTGAGGTGTAATTAGGTTCTCTCGAAGTACTTGCCTTTGGGAACTTTCAACCGGCTGTGATGGTGCGATGATTGGAGTTTTTGCCGGTGACGGGAAACTGGGAGGCCCTCCAGCAGGTCCATTACTAGGTGGTTTGGCTTTGCTTTGACTTGGAGCCGTGCGCTGAGCAGGTTGTTCCCGCGGTTTATTTAGGAAAGTTAGATTCTCTTCTTGGTAATCATCTTCAAAGTCATCATCTTCCTCAAACCAATCCTCATCAATATCCCTCCTACGAAGAATAATTAACAGTATGAATAGAACAACTACTACTAGACAAATAGCGATAAATGTAACTATTGATAACCCGAATATTTCTGTGGCTTCGCTGGAGGATTCTTGTTTTTCTAACGGACAACCATCGGGATATCCGTCTAACCCCTTTGGCTCGTTTGGACAATTATCAAGGCTGTCCACCAAGCCATCACCATCTGAATCTCGTTCGTTGTTTGAACATCCTTGCAAATCAACTGATGTTCTGTACAATGAATTGGTTGTAGGGCATAAATCGGGGTTATTACCTGTACCATTATCACCATAGCCATCACCATCAAAGTCTCGCCATTGAGTAACATCATCAGAAAATGCATCTGCTATACCACTTGGTGATGCTGCCCAATCTTGTCCGGGGTCTGACCAACCATCTAAATCACTATCCGGACAACCAAATCTATCTTCGGTAGAAGTACCTGAAGTATTAGGACATTGATCTCCCTCTAGTCCTAGAATATTATCTCCATAGCCGTCGTTATCTGAATCAAACCACTGTGTATCTTCAAACGGAAACAAATCATCTTGACCAGAATAACCATCTGAATCCCAGTCAAACTCTAACGCAGTTTCATCGATGCAACCATCTGCTAATACTGGATAACCTAATTCTGTACTTGGACAAACATCCACATCATCAGCAACCCCATCACCATCTGTATCTTTTTGTGATGCTGAACAACCAAATTCATCTGGCACTTCTTGACTTGGTGTATTTTCACATGAATCGAGATAATCATAAATTCCGTCTGAATCAGAATCTACCTCTCTTTGTGCTTGGCTACATCCACTAGAATCTACAGGGTCTTGTGAGAACGTTGAGGGGCAAACATCATCTGCATCACTTACTCCATCGTCATCTGAATCAACTTGATTTGAGGCACACCCATCAAGATTAACCATTAACCCTGTCTGCGTATTTGGGCACAAATCTTCTTCATTTATCACAAAATCTCCATCATCATCATTGCCATCAATCAATGGGCAACCGATACCCAATGTCCCGTTAATTACACCGACCGCTTGAGGGCACATATCCGCATTATTGCCGCCTTGAAAATCACCAAAACCATCGCCATCAGCATCAGTCCACTGTTCTGGATTGAACGGGAACGCATCGCCTGATTGGTTTTCTCTCAACCCAGTATTTTGGTTAATGTCAAAAGTGTATATATCGCGATAATTATCACCGTCAGTGTCGAGACATCCGTAATATGGATTAGATGAGTTCCCAGCAACTAATGGGCAACCATCTATTTGTAATCCTTCAGCATTAGTACCGTTATAATATTCAGTGAATAAGTCAGGATATCCATCGTCATCTGAATCTTGAGCTGCTGCGATATTGTTGGGGAAATAATCGGGGTTAGTCGCGTTTTTAGAACCATTATCACCAAAACCATCCCCATCAGAGTCAGCCCATTGAGTGGAATCTGTCGGCCATAAGTCTGCACCTAAACTTGAATTCCAGGAATTGGTTGGATTGGATGAACCATCACCGTCTGTATCGTCGCATCCTAAACGATCCCGATATGATGTACCATACTCAAACTTACAAGCATCTCCTGTTATGAAATCTGATGAATTATCGCCGTATCCATCGCCATCAAAGTCGGTATATTGTCTCACATTATACGGGAATTCGTCCCCTGGAGGCGCATTTTGGTCGTACCAAGTATCGCAACAGTCTGGACCGTGATTATCGCCGTAGGAATCACCATCTGAATCGAATGCTTGTTTCCAATTATCACTAAAGATGTCTCCATATGGATAGAATGAACTCCAATCAACCCAACCGTCTTGATCGAAATCTGAACAGCCAAGTCTTCCCAACCATGAAAAACCATAACCAGTGTTACAATCGTCATTAATGTCATCATAACCATCATTATCTGCATCAAAACAACCGAACAACAAAATTGATGATTGCCCAGATTGCGATGGACAATTATCATTCATTGGAGCATTGGTGTTTTCGCCATAACCATCTCCATCTGAATCTATCCATTGATTTGGCACATGAGGTAAATGATCTATATCATCAAAGATGAAATCACTGTCAATATCAAGTTTCAGTTGGAGTTCTAATATACTATTTGAGGCTAAATCATCTACTGTAATTGAGATTGTATCGTTTGAATGTTGATTAACCACTAGACCACTGTTGACAATAATATCGGAAAATATTTGCTGATGCCAGGTATTATGGTTTGATGAAGGGGTTATCTCCATGGAATTCCAAACTAGATTATTTCCTCCTGTTGCGGCTGTAACCATTGTGATATGAGTTTCATTTACGACAAAAGAAAGTTCTCCAAATGAAGGCATTTCAGCATTTGATAAAACCTGCCAATTATTTCCGCTTTTGTAGAATAATGAGTTGTTTTGACTGTTTACCGCTAATGTGGGAGTTATTCCACCGATTAATTTGATGTGATTGGTTGAATAGAATCCTATTGGTTGAGGAAGCAGGACAGAATTCCAAGTCTGTGATTCAACTTGCTTTTCATACAACACAAGTACACCAGAAGTAGAGTATGTGGATACAATGACCGTCCCATCGCCATCAATAGCCATTGCAATTTTTGTGGCCCCATCTGATTCTAGACCGATGAACGAATGATTAGTATTGTTTCCATCCCATGAAATCATGGTTAGGTTGTTAGAATTACCATCATTCAAGAAAGCCGAAATTAATAGGTTATTTTGGTCAGTAACAACCGATGACATAGATTTTGATATAACCTCACCCGTGAAGTTAAGAGAATCTACAACCCAGCCAGAATTATTGTGAGCAACCAGTATATTATTGGTTAAATCATCTCGATAAATCGCTACTGGTTGCCCTGTTTGATTGAGAACTAGATTAATGTCTGAATCTATGTTAGTATTTGTTGCAATAACTTGCTCTGACCATCCTGATGCAGATTTTACATTGAGCATCAAATTGTTAGAACTTGGTGAATAATAAACAACATAATTTGTCCCTTGATTATCAAAAACCGAGTTTACATAACTAGCATCATTATAATTGGTTGGCACATTAGATTCCAAACCAACAAATGCATCGTAAGTTCTTTGATGCATTCCATTGTCAAAATACAGAATAAATGCTTCACCAGAAGAGGTCATCTCGAAATTTACACTTGTCAAAGGATTAGTTGAAGGGGAGGTTATATCCTGAACTGACCAATAAGCACCTTGACTATTTTTCTCTTCTGAAATCATTTGAAGATTATTATGTTCACCACTTGTTACTGAATATAGAATTCTTGAAGACCCATCAGTAGAGGATTGAATCTTTCCATGTTCCATCTCTCCTTCAATAGTGAAATATATTTCAGCCCAAATCTCTCTGGAGTGAATATTGATTCTACTATTTACTGTTTGATTGTCATCTATATTTTCAGCTGAGAAAGAAAATTCTAGTAGACCGTCGGCATTTGTATCACCATAGTTTGAAATCACTTCACCAAAACTCAAATCGCCAGATGCAATGTTAATTGAGTTATCGATTAATCCAGAGGAACTGCCTAAATATAATTCAACATTAGTCGATGCAACATTAGCTCTTCTAGTCATGAAAAAATCGTTGAAGCCGTCTTGGTTAGTATCCCCAGCAGACGCAAAATTCAATCCAAGTAATTCATTTGAAGAACCAATTAATCGATAATCTGGACTTGATTCTATCCCCGATAAATTCCCATAGAATACCCAAACATTGCCACTATAGAATTCATTTGAATTATTATATGGTTCTGAGATAAACAACTCATCTAACCCATCGCCGTTTAAATCATTCATTATCTCAACATTATAGCCAAACAAATTTCCCGCTACAAGGGACTGGAAGGCTAAGTCCGGTTCACTGGCAAATCCCATGGCATTTCCGTATCTAAGTTCAACTGAAGAGTAACCAGAACTGTCGATTAAATTCCCAGTGTTGCCAATAACTAAGTCGACAAATCCATCGCCATTTAAGTCTCCATCTGCAGAAATTGAACGGCCAAAGTTGGATCCTTGAGTGATTTGATTTGGGCTGTTCATTTTTACCCATGTAGTTGCTATTATGTTACCGAAGAATAACTCTACAAGACCTGTATCTCCTTGTAAATCATAGTCAATTGAACAGATTAATAATTCATCTTTATTGTCTGAATTTAAGTCTTCAACGGATTCTAAGCATGAACCATACGAAGCACCATTTAACGATGGAGTAGATACTCCTGGGATTGTTAACAGCACTGTGTCTAAACCTTGATTAGAACCAAAGGAAAATCTAACTGAGCCATTATTATTATCAAAGCCAGGCAAACCTAATGAGATATCCGGGTAACTATCTCCATTAAAGTCACCTACAGCCAACCCACTTCCAAGATTAGATGAATTTGTTGGCCCTTCAAATGTTAAATTAGGGATTAAGCCAATACCATTTTCCGAACCGTAGTGAACAGACACAATTCCGTTATCAGTTAACAATGAAGTGTCTGCATCGGGTTCGGAATATACGATATCGTCAAATCCATCGTTGTTGAAATCTGCAAAGATAACCTCTGCAACTGTGCTATTTTCGGCGTTCGCAAGGAAAGACAATGTTGCCTCAGAACTGATTTGGTTTTTCTGATTGGCTAATGAACGCTGAAGTTTTGCGGTGGTGATGTTATCGTTAATAGACGTAGAAAACATTTGCATTAATCCATAACCATCCAAAGTCAAGCCGATATCATCGTGCATGTTTTCATGTTGGAATACTGCTTCAGTGGTGCTAACAGGACCGTTGATTGTATGTAAAAAAGTTTCATTATCCTTGTTAAATAAAATCGAGATTTTATCCTCTTCATCAATTACAAGTTCGAAGTCGTCACTCACAGGGCCATTGTCAATTATGCCTGTTTCCCAAAATACTCCAGTGTAAGTAATTCTGTGCAGCCTACCCATATCATCTCTAAATAGCCCCCATTCAAGTTGCTCTGAGGTTACTTCCAACTCAATGTTGGTGGCATTAATTCCTTCCAATATTGTGCGAACATGCCAATCATCGCCATTAGAGTAAAGCGGACTCGCATAAGCAATTTGGGCTGCTTTTAAATCATCGCCATCAGAGTATAACATCGTTTCTCGGCCATTATCTTTTACCGCAATAGCACAATCAACTATTGGATTTACTCCTTGGTTAACTGAGACTTGATCGACCTGCATTAACTGTGAAACATTATCTAAGTCAACATTGTAATTGTATACACTTCCTGAGTCAGTTATCCAGCATGCACTGATTTCTTGCAAATCCGAGATTGTTATGTCTACTGACCCTACCAAACCATTAGCTATATCTTGGATTTGAAAATCGTGATAAATATCAAGTTCTGATTCATACATGACTTTATTGTTTGTAACCCCCGCATAATCAATGTACTGCCCGGCTATTTCATTACCAAAATCAAGAGCTAAATCACCCACGCTTTGACTACTATGAACAGGATAATCTGTAGTTAATTCGGATTGTGGAACTGTGTTGAATTGAGCACTAGTAAGAGACATAATCTGAAGAATCATTAATAAAACAATTACCGAAGCTTTCAGCGAGTTTTCGTGTGTTGAATCACTCGCCATACACAACTGACGCATTGATGGTTCAAAACCATTGTCTATGATATCCCATGACCCCCGTAGGGGGTCAGTAAACTAGTATTATCACAGTATTGACAAACCTAGCCTACTTGCCTTATATTATGTCAAGGGTGTTAATCATTGGGAATGCTAAACAAAAATACTTGCCGATATGGCATGAATTAATACAATCCGCTGACACTATAATTGCTTGTGATGGGGCGATTGCTGATTGTTTTGAGAGTGAAATATCGGTAGATTTCCTAATTGGCGACTTAGATAGTATTACTAAACAAGATTTGGCACGAGCAGAACAAGATAAACTCCAAATTATCAAAGTTGATGAACAACAAAGTAACGATCTGAGTAAAGCTTTGAAGTTTTGTCAAAACCTCTCTGTTAACAAAATTGATATTATCGGTGTTGATGGTGGTAAATCAGACCACCAAATGGCCAATTACTTTGCTTTATTAGAACATGAACTTCCTGTGACACTTCATCTAAATGACGCAATAGTAATCGCAGTTAGCAAGTCAAGTCCACTTTATTACAAATCTAATCCCGGAGTTTCTTTTTCATTGTTTAGTATTGGCCAGGCGGCAAAAGTCACCATCAAAGGAGCAAAATGGGAATTGGACAATCATGATATGAGTCCATCAACTATGGGGTTGCATAATATCACAGCAGAAGAAGCGCTGTCAATTCACTGTGAGAAGGGTTCGCTACTGGCCTTCATCGACCGGTGAGTTAGGCATCTTTCGCCTAATAAATTCACTGTAATCATCAGTTTCATTCCATGATTTGGCCAGTTCGTCAACTCTGGCTAGTTCTAGAGTATTCTCCAAACCTCCCCAATCCTCGATCAAACCCAACTTAAACGCAGCTTTAGGTGTATAACCTGGTAGGAAATTGCGCCATACAAATGGTATACGACCCGGAGTTATTTTATTGACAACTTCAACAATGGAGGTGTTACATGTGGTAAATAATGAGTGGTACCACTCCGCGTTTTTAGTTAACTGATTCATCTTTTGCCCTATTGCCATTAGTAGTTGGCGATCTTTACCAGGTGGAGTAACTGCTCTAAACAAGTAATCTTTGTTGCCTCTAGCATTTGTTCTAAGCCCGAGTAAATCTTTCTCATATCCAACTAACAAGTATAGTTCATACGCTCGCCACATACCTTTCCAGGGATGATACCGCACACCTTTTTCTCGCCGTGCCTCAAAAGAAAACGAAATACAGCGCCCATCGTTAAATTCCACACTCAGAAAGGTGTGTGCTAAACCATGTATTTTGTGAAAATGGTCAACTATAAACCATACATCCTTGATTTCTCTTAAATCGAATTTTACATTTTCGTCCCATTCTTCGTCTCTGTCCCTAGTTGTGCGCCAGGTAAAATTTCTAACTTTTGAAAAGGTTATGTGGTGTTCTTCGATTATAGCAGAGGATTGAAATTCACAATCAGTATTCCAATCGGAATTTGTACTTGGTTTGCGAGGCCTAATTCTAGTGTACCAAACGTAGAGTAATCTCATAGAAATTGATGTTAAAATCAATGCTGCTATAATCAAAATAGACTCTACCAAACTAACCCCTAGAATCTGCAAGAGACTCACCACCTAACCCAAATACGTAATTCTGTGTCCCACCAATCATGATTACCATCTGGATGTTGGCGCCACAAAACACCTTCATCATCTGTGGTTGTAGGCAATCCTTCAGAATCTGGAGAACCATCCGACAAAATCATTGGAACTGGCCCTAAATCACGCATAGGTAACTGTTCATCACCATCTTTCACTCTAACTAATATCAGATATGAAAGCAGAGTAATTACTAAACCTAACACACCAATTGAAATCCATCCGACAGATTCTGTGGCAGTATCTTCCCCATAGGAACGTGAAGGAGCGGAGGATTTCTCCTCATCGGTAAGTTCACCACCAGGCAACCTTACGAGATTTAATGCTTCAATTGCACTAATTAATTCATTGTTGATTACCTCTAAAGAAATCAGATGTACTCCTGCTGGTAAAGATGAGCAATCAAACTTATGTCCATTATCACTTACCACTTCAGCACCTTGAATACGCCAAATCTTTTGAAACTCTGAGAAATCAATTGTTTCATCAGATTGGAGCATTGTTATTGCACATCCAGTCTCTGTAGTATTGCCATTACCGGATGTTGCGAGGGTAAATTCAGGTGCTGGCCGGTTATGAATTGTCAAATTAAGCCAATCTTCCGTGGTCTGGCCCAAATCATTCCGATACGCTTCCTTCAAAATATAATCGCCAGCTGGCCAATGAGAACAATCTAAGGCGTCTTGGGCATCAAGAACGGTAAAGGGTGCACCTGAGAAAGTTCTTACTCCGCTTGCACCATAACGTGGACCGGTTTCATCGGCAAACACCCTAGATATGGTGCATTCGTCACCGGTTTCAATATTTTGAGGAGCATTTAGAGCTAGTATAATTCTTGGAGTTTGTAAGGCTGGTTTCAACACATAGGTAGGTAGATTAAGCGTAGTAATTATGTTGCCATCTTGATCGACAATTTGTAACTTAAGTTCATGTTCTCCTGTAGCCCATGCATCATAGACTAAACTCGCATTGGATTGACCGCTAAATGAAAATTGTAATACTTCCATCACTTGTTTGTCTTTGTGCTCACCGATTAACCGAAGTTCTAGGTTCATACTTTCTTTGTCTGTACTGACTACTATGACTACTCGAATGGCATCTGTATCGCCATCTTGATTGGTGTCTAATGTATCATTTCTCAAGGCGACTAAACTAATTCCAGCGTCTGCTAACGGGTCTTGTTCTGTTTCCTCACCTTGCACATTTGGAGTAATTATCACTGTAGCAAAAGATGCGAACATTATGATAAAAATTGAGATAAGCGAAACTTTTTGATTACTCATTATTCTCACCTCCAGTAATGTTATCCTGCTGTTGAACTATCGTATTGTCGAGTGGTATTGGTGGCAACTCAGCTAATGGTATCATGCCTAAACCGCCAGGTTGGGCAAGGTTTGATGTGAAATCAATATGTTGTTTTTCATCAAATAATTGTTCCTCACTGAGGTCCTCTTCTTCGCGACCCATCTTGACTACTAAGGCGATTGAGGCTCCAAGAATGAATCCTAAACCAATCACTAGATATGTAAGCCAAGACGCTGCTGGATCCTCACCCATAATGGCAATGGCGGCTTTGAATTCACCATAATCATTAGACCACCCGTCACCGTTATTATCAGGGCAACCTTGTAGATCCCTTGTTGAATCTCCAGCATCATTTGGACAATCATCCCGCATTGCACCAAGAGAAACATCTCCATAGCCATCGCCGTCAGTATCGCGCCATTGTAAGGCTTCGTTAGGGAATGAGTCTGCTAATCCAAATGGATGAGACGGCCAGTTTTCGGACGGGTCTGACCAACCATCACCATCGGTATCTCGGCAACCCAATCGGTCCATCAATGAGGTTCCTCTTGAATCAGGACAGGCATCGCCTTGATTGCCATCAGCAGCATCACCAAAACCATCACCGTCACTGTCTCGCCATTGCGTAGGTTCATGAATAAATGCGTCACCTAAATCTGACCAACCGTCACCATCTGTATCGATGCAGCCCCATCTATCTCCACCTTCTACTGGGCCAACAGATGTACCAGCATTGTCTGGACAGACGTCAGCGGTTGTACCTTGTGGATTATCACCACGACCGTCACCATCTTTGTCATGCCATTGTGTTGGATCAAGGGGCCATGCATCGCCGTTACCTCCTGGACTTGCCAGCCAATTTGGAGTAATATCCGACCATCCGTCACCATCGGTATCTGGACACCCCCATCTATCAAATGTCGAATATCCAACCGTGGTTTTACAACTATCGCCACGGAATGATTCGCGCCAAGTTTGACCATCAAAGTATTCGGTATTATCTCCATAGCCGTCAGAATCTGTATCGTACCACTGACTTACCTCATCAGGGAAGGCATCAGCAAAACCATCTGGGTGGGCAATCCAATCACTGGTTGGGTCAGAATAACCATCCTTATCGATATCCCGGCATCCAAGCCGGTCAAATCGAGAAATCCAACTTGATTCAACCTCTTCAGGTGTTGAGTAAATACAAACATCGCCTTCAAAGCCGCTTTGGTTGTCCCCATAACCATCATTATCGGTATCGAGATATTGTGAAGGAACTAATGGGAAATCATCTACCTGTGAAGCACCATAGGTTTGGTTGTCACCCCAACCATCTTTGTCAGTGTCACGCCATTGAGTCGGGTTGTCTGGGAAATCATCGATGCGTTGGGCCCCGAAAGACTGGTTGTCGCCCCATCCATCATAATCTGAATCTTGCCACTGAGTCGGTTCAAGTGGAAAAGCATCCGAGCCGTTGTACATGGTCCAGTTCTCATCTCCATCTGAGTATGAGTCGCCGTCTGTATCGGTACAACCGAATCTATCAGAAGATGAAGAACCTGTAATAAATGGGCAGGCATCGGGTTCAGTGGCGGTTTCTAGCCATTGCCCGATGCCCCAAGCAATGTGAGTTTGGTTCCACATAGGGTCTTCCCAATTATCTCCATAACCGTCTCCGTCCGTATCAGTCCATTGAGTATTATCCAGCGGGAAAGCATCGCCTAAGCCAACTGGATGAGCAAACCATTCGCTAACTCCATACAAGCCGCCCGGATCGGGGTCTGAAAAACCGTCACCATCTGAGTCTAAACAACCATATCTGTCGTTGTAAGAACCACCTGAATTGTAGGTGCAAAAGTCACCTTGATAGCCATCTAAATTATCACCAAAACCATCATTGTCAGAGTCTTGCCACTGGGTTGGTTGGTAAGGAAATGCATCTGCCCCATTGTTCGGACTCCAGCCCACCTCTGGGTCGGAATAGCCATCAGAGTCTGAATCAACACACCCTTTCCGGTCGTAGACCGAGGTTCCTGGAGTATTGTCGCAGGAATCTTCGGTGTCGATGTATCCGTCCTCATCGGTATCTCGGTCGCCAGAATCAATTGAGGCCGTCAAAGTATAATCAATGGCGTCGTTACAGTAGCTGTCTTTGCCTTTAATTTTTACATAAACCCAATCTGCTGTGTTCATGGTTTTGCTCAAAGTGCCAGTTGGATTATCATCACTCAATGCTAGAGAAGCAATTTGCCCTCCACCTGCGTCATGGATTGAATAATCACCTTCCCATCCATCACCCCAAAAGCATAACCAATCAGGATTTGGTAACGTTCCAGAAAATGAAATACTGACTATATCACCCTTGAAAGCATAAACTCGCCACCAATCAATTTCGTCATTTGGAGAGCATCCGTCATCATAACATACTTGACCTGATGCTGAAACACCTTCGATTAGAGTATTGGCACTCTGCAGACTATCATCCGCAGATGTGGTAGGCATGAAGCCTAACAATAGCGCGGCCAAACATACCACTATGAATCGCTGTGCGACCATGTATGGCCATTGCGATATCATCTATGAAATAGCCGCTTGCTGACAATTAGTGTTAAACAGTTCAATTCAACACAAACTTGGCAATTGCAATTATTAAAAAATAATTGATGTGGAGAATACGAATGAGCCTTCGTTGGAACAACATAATCGCATTACAATGTGGCGATTAATCAATTATATTTCATAATGAGTTCATCCTTTTTAAGTCACTTTGTGAAATAAGTTCAACACCTTTGAATAGAACTTTCGACGTCGTAGACTCAACAACGTACCAGCATATTTTTTGGTCACTGGTAATTGATAAAGATTTTAGCAATGCAGGCTTATCAGTATACACTGTAACTGTACGTTGACGGACCTCAAAATCTGTTATCCCAGCCCGCATGATAGCATCTAAACGTCTCTGGCGAAACCAAGACATTTTTTGAACAACAGGCACCTCAATGATATCATAATAATGTTGTAGATTATTTAATTCTAACAACCTTATCATTTCATCAACAGTACTTTGGTGCCACCTTTGGAAAGCCATGATAACAATAATATTTCGTTGTGTAAAATCGTTTGGAATACTTATTGTTTCTTTATTGAGATTTTTCCCAATGATAGTTGGAAACACATCACCCATACCAACCCTACAGACTACATGGCAATTAATCAAGCGATATTATCGAATTATAGATTTGGATGAATTTTGTTGCGTTGTGTTCATAGGTATACTTAGCAAGTATTCTCTCGCGACCCGCCACGCTCAATAATTCGAGTGCGGGCTTATCTGCAAGTAATGCATTGACTTGTTTAGCCAAATCATGTGAATCCCCTGTCTTGAAAAGCCTGCCAACAGTAGTATCAATCATTTCTGTAAGAGGTGGTTGATCTACCGTGACCACTGGCGTGCCACTCGACATTGCCTCTAGTGGAATTAATCCTTGACCTTCATAGTAAGAAGGATAGATTACTAAATTAGCGCTGCGGAAATGTTGGGCTAGATCTTCAAATGACATACCACTAATTATGAATACAGAATCACTGATTGCTAACTTTTTAGCCACCTTGAGTAATTTCTTTTTCATATGCCCCCTTCCGATAATTACCAGTTTTGCCCCCGGATTTTCAGCAATTATTTTTGGCATTGACCTTAGCAAAGTCATGTAGCCTTTTCTAGCAACTAGCCGACCTACTGCTAACAACATTGGAGTGTTAGTATAAATGTCATGAGATAATGCTGCTTCATCGTCACAAACGTATTCATGGCGTATTTTTTCATGGGCTAATTGTTCCTCTTCATTATCGATATTAGAGGGACGAAACACTTTGTGATCACATCCCCACAACTCTACCTCAGCATTAAATTCCTGATCGGGACTATACCAATTGCTAAACTCTTGTAACGTTGATTGTGAGTTGGCTACGCTAATTGAAGAATTAAGCAAACCAGCTTTCTCATATTTAGCGTACCATTTTGCCGTTAATCTTATTGCTAAATCATTTGGATTAAGCCAGGTGGCTGACTCACCAGCCTTTGCTGCACGAATTACCCCCTGCTTTTCTCCAAGCCAAGAACCATGAAGTGATGAGCAGACTGGAGCAATATTTTCTTTCATAAAGTTAAATTCTCTGGCTGAAAAAGACGCCAATGGTAGGTGAATATGGATTACATCCACGGGGTCTTCACGATGAATGGATTTTAGCGCTTTGAGTGCGTTTTTAGCATAAGAACGAGTAAATGTCATTGGTAATTTGAGCCATGGGACCTCGACAATCGACACTCCAGATTGTGGCGGTCCACGGCCATTATGACTTCTAGTAATGATGGTCACAGAATGGCCAAATGATGCTAAATGGCCAGCAAGATGGTAGACAACTGAACCAATACCACCCCATCTTGGGGGGTACTCGCCGGCAATCATCACTATGTGCATTATTACCGCGATGAGGGATTGGCGTTTGAATATTGACCACCAATGGAAGAAGTTGAGGTGAATTATCTATCCAATGACTTCAAAACAGGAAATCTACCCGCCACCTTATGGGCGATATCCTACCCACGACTGTCACTGTCATCCTCCCAACGCGTAATGAAGAGGAGGCTATCGAGCCAACTATCGATTCAATACCAACTGGTTGGTGTAAAAAATTAGAAATTCTTGTAGTAGACGGCAACTCTTCTGATAAAACTAGAGAGTTGGCTTTGAAGAAAGGAGCAAGAGTGCATTTAGAGGACAGACGAGGATACGGTAGAGCGTACCGGACAGGCTTTGATATCGCTAGTCATGACATCATTGTTACAATGGATGCAGACTGCACTTACCCAGCAGAATTGGTACCAAAATTAGTAAAAAGACTACTTGATGAAAATTTAGAATACATTACTTGCGACCGTTTATCCTTGGCTGAAGATGGTTCAATGTCTGGATTACATGGATTTGGTAACTGGGCGCTCTCTTTCACTGCCAGACTGTTGTTTGGTTATGGAATCAAAGATTCACAATCTGGAATGTGGGTGTTTAGAAAGTCTATTTTAGACAACCCTAAAATGCGGCCAACCAATGATGGAATGCCGTTATCAGAAGAGATTAAACTGTTAGCAAGAAAGCATATTGGGAAAGAAAAAGCGATAGAAATCTCAGTACCATACCGACCACGTGTTGGTGATGCTGAAATCCATACATGGGGTGACGGGTGGAAGAATTTCAAATTCTTATTTGCCAAGAGAATCGGTATGAATCGTACAAAAACCCCCTGGGGTGGAAGGGATTCAAATCCTGATTCAATGAACAAGGATTTGCCTGAACAGTGATTAATTCAAGCCTTCTTCTTGTTCTAGCTGTGACCATAAGTCATTAACTATGTCAGTGGTTTGTTCGACATCACCTTGTTCAACATCTGGATGTTCTTTAGCAGCAGACGGTTGTTTGAAAGTGTCCCAAGACTCGATTAAGTCACCTTCTAATCTATTCTTTCTGACCCTTGCTATGATTAGGGTAATCAAAATTAATGATAACATGCCAACTCCACCAACAATTAGGGGCGTATTACTGCTGGTAGAATCAGCATCATTTACGACAATTGTTTTGGAAACCTGACTTATTGTTGCACTATCACCCAGTCCGTCTCTAGCAGTAATTTTCAGACTCGGACGGCCTGATTTATCTGGATTGACTTCAACTGAACCGGTCCATATACCATCGCCATCTAAGTCTTGGAGTGCGAAATCCCAAACTTGTATTCCATGGATTATTGTTGCTTGAACGTCTTGAGTTGTTCCATCAGGGTCAGATAAAGCGACGCTAACTTGTAAATCTACTAACTGATTAGTCGTGAGTTCTCCAGGAGTTACTACGATAGACTGCTCATCGAGAACTGGATCGGTTTTCTCAACCCGTATATTTCTTGAAACCACCTCTGTGTTTAGTAGACTATCTCTAACGGTTAACTCTATGAGATATTCCCCGGGACTTAGAATGATTGATTCGGTACTACCGCTCAATGTCTCAACTATCTCACCATTTGACTTATCAAGAATTTTCCATTGCCTAAAGGTGATATCAAAGTCAGCATCTGTTGATTCTTCCTCAAGAATTATAGCAATTCCACCGGTAAAGGATTGTCCTTCAACAGGGTTGATGATTACTACTTCTGGCGCTGATGGTTCAACTATCAATTCAAAGAATTCTGTTCTAACCATTCCATCATCATCGGTGAGAGTAATTTCAATATTATGTGTCCCAGCACTGAGTTGGGACATGTGAGTTATGCTAGAGTCAACATCTAGTAATATTGGCTCTGTTAATTTGTCACTTCTTACACTCATGGCAAAGTTGTCTCCATCATAATCTAGTGAATTAACCGCATTCCAAAAGATGAATTCTGATGATTTGAAAGTTTTAGTAACATCTGGCGTTGCTAATGATAAAACAGGTGCTGACTTACTAACTTGGATAGTTGTTGTATCGGTCACTGAAGGGTTTATGCCATCATCAATTTCTAACGTTATGGTATGTATTCCACTACTGAGTCTGGCTTGATAGAACAATCCTTCTTGATTGGTCGAAGACAGTCTGCCATCTAGGTCACTAGTCCATGAAACCTGAAGATATTCAGAGCCTTGATATGGCTCGTTTTGTGAACAAAGCCAGAAACCAATAGAGTTGAAAGAACTGCATACTGAATCAAAATCACCCGACCCGTTGGCAGAAAAGATTGCTGGTTCTGAGGAATCATATGAGTCTGCTTGACTTGGTGAAACGATCCCGGCTGAAGGCGGAGTGTTCAGTACCGAAACCAATATCGAGGACACCTTGTATTGTTCGACATGTTCAAGGCTGTCATCGGTAACTCTCATTTCAATAGTGTGAATACCACGGGACAAATGTCCTTGCCAAACTGTTCCTGAAGGCTCATCAGACCACTGGAGGATACCATCAAGGTTAGAATAAAACTCAATTGCTAAATTGTCACCTTCAGGATCGACTGTCGATGAACCATCCAAAGTAACAACAGACTGACTAAAGTTATCGCTTCTAATTACGGTAAAATTAGGCTCCGGTATTTCGTTATACAACATTGTGCTGTAAGCTAATTCAACGGGTTGATTAACACCATCATCAACAAAGATAGATAATAGGAAATTATCTTCTTCTGGCGCTGGGTTGTTTTGACTAGATTCTAGCGGGAAAGTATATTGTATAGTTTCTGGACAGGCATTAGCGCCCATTGATTGAATGGGATATAACAGTCCGTAAGAAGTTGCCATCCAACAATTTAGCGCATCTCCTTCCGGATCATAAGTGCCTGAAAGGTTAACAATAACGGTACCTGTTTTGGCAATTATCAATTCATTGAAGGCGTTTAATGCTGGACTAAATTCAGCAAAAACAATTGGTGCAAAATTGGATAACTCAATAGTTCTAGTTTGTTGTACACAGTGCCCTTTATCATCACATAGTTTTGCTGTAATAGTATGAACTCCGTCACTGAGTGTTTGACTAACGTCCCCTTGATTCACGGTAAAATTGGCCGAATCACCAATGTTTCCGTCAATTGATGAGGTCCATTCCCAGATTAAGGCATCATCATCGATGTCCCAAGAGCGATTTGCATTGAACTCTACTTCTGAGCCACTGGGATAGATTGAGTCGCTTTCCGGAGTATCCCAATACAAGAAAGGTGGTTGATTATCAATTGGCAGTATACAATAAATCGTTTTATCGCCATCCAATGAGACTGAGCTACTGTTTGACAATCCATCATAAGCACAATCAATGGTAACTGTAGTCAATGATGAAGCTCCTGATTGAGTCCATTGTTGGCCAATGAAATTAGGGAATTTAACATAGCCAATATCATTGGCATTCTCTTGAGCATTTGGTTCAAATTGATCAAAACTAATGATTACTGGAGCACTTGGAATGCCATTGGAATTATTATTCTGCACCCATACTTCGATGTCCCACGCAATGTCGATTTCTGCTGAGGGGGCGATAATCGCGCTTGAGAAATCAATTTGTTGGGGTTGATGCAGGTGAAGTTTAGAAAAGGAATCCAAATTAATTGCTGTTGAGGCTGTTAAATCAGTGAGTGAACTCCAATTTACCTGACTATTTTGCAAGGTTATCGAACCGGTGCATTCTGGTACAATGGTGTTATCTTGACCCATTAAATCGCTGTGGTCAATCAACAGCAGACATGATGTCCCAGAAAGTTGAGCTCTGCTAAGTTCTGAGGGATAGTTCCCATTATTATTAGCATTCCAAACCATACCAGAGTGATTACCTTGGAGAACTAAAGTGTCAATGTTGCCAGCAGCCCGATTAATTCTGATTGCTGGACCCGCATCAGTTCCTTGTCTTTCTGTGATAATTAGCACATCATGCATATGGAAACGGCCACCTTGCTGTCCTAAACTTAGCCCGCTATTATCGACGGTAATCGGGTCGTAAGAAGGGTTATTATTTTCCACTGTCAAGTGATTGAGAAATAGATCTACTGAATCCTTTACCATTACTCCTGAACCAGCTGAGTTTGAGACCGTACAATAATTACATGTCACATCACCAGAACTAGATTCTAAGTCATTAGATTTCTCGAAAAATAATCCGGCTTGCTCCATTTCATTTAATCCCAAATTACCATTACCTATTGCGGTAAGGTTGGATAAAGTGACGTAGCGTGAATCAAAAACATGGGAACCTGATTCACCATTATCAGATAGATGAAGATGGTCTACTATTACAGTGGATGATTCGATAAATAACCCGTCTTTACTATTATTGTGTAAGAACCAATCGCTACCTTGCATAGCTCCTCCAGATGTTGCTGAAATCCCTGGTCCAACTGAGCCTGAAATTGCTAAATTTTCAAATCTCGGAGCGAAGAAAGAAGACCTTATCGCCAAGCCTGCTTCATGGGCACCTTCTCCTGGATCACCAGAATCTGTGATTGTTAAATTTCTAAATGTAGTAGAGGCATCAACAAAATATAACCTAACTCCAACTGTGGTAGAATCTTCAACTGTAGTATTCTCAAACCATGCACCTGTTGCATTAACTTCAATGGCAGCAAATCCAATCCCTGCCGTTTTAGCATTTGGCCCGCCAGTACCTCTAACGATAGTATTAGTGAAATCTGCAGTTTCGTAATTAGTGAAATTAGTATGATTTGATTTGTCGACATATATCCCCCTATACATCGAATTAGTGACTATGCAATCTCTCACAACTGCTCTAGTGAAGCCACCATCACTAACATGTCTTATCAAAATCCCATAATCAGATTTATCTACTGATAAATTCGTAATTAGCGGTTGACTATCTTCAATCCAAACTCCCGCTGAAATTGCATTTGCTCCTTCCGCACTGACATTATCGATGCTGATATCACGATAAATTCCACCTGAAGAGCCCCAAATATTGAGACCTCTAATACGTAGATCTGTCATGGTTGCGCGTTCAACAACTGGAGTTGAACCTGCACCAACCGAAAGCCCAAGTCCATAACGCCAGTCAGAATAGGAAAATCCCTTACCTGCTTGGTTTATGATTAAATCATGAATTACTGGATTAGCACCAGAAAATAAATCAATTCCAACTCTTGATGGATTTGTGATTGTAACGTTATTTAGTTGGGGGTCTGAGCCGTAAATTGTGATACCATATGTTGCATCTTCAATTGTTATGTTATCAATTACAGAACCTCTGCCAGATGAAGAACTATTGAATTGTATACCATAATGAAGGCCAGAGCCAAGTTGTGAGAACACTACAGGACAACTATTATTGCCTTGAATTATCAATCGACCATCGACAAATAATCTTGATGAGGTGGATAACTCAACTGTAGTACAAGGAGAAATTAATAGTTCATCAGTGACACTAACTGTGTAAGATTCTGTTAATTGAACTAGCCCATTCCATGTTGTCTGAGCCTTTGTTGAAACATTGTTCTCAACATTATTGTCAAGGGATCCTGAATCAACCGGTAAGTTGGTTAATGGTGTCAAAACTAGGATTAATGTCATTAAGAGCATTGAGAATTTAACCCTAATGACACCATCCATAAATTCCGTTGTACAGTGTTACTTTTCAATGGTTCGGATAATTGGGCATGGGGCTAAATCACAGTAAATTTAGATAGCAAGCAATAAGAAATTGGTTGGATTGGAGAGTTCATGCCTGAGGCGTTTGTCTTGTTCAAAACCCTACCTTCAAGGGAACGTGATGTATATCTTACATTAAGTAATCATGAATCAGTTGTAGAGGTACATGCTCTGTATGGCGAATATGACCTCATTGTCAGAGTAAGTTCCAGTGAATCTGGCAAACTATCAGGTATGCTGATGAGCGACTTTAGGCAAATTGACGGAGTCAAAGATACTCAGACTCTAATTGCAGTAGAATATTAGGTGATTAAATGGCGATTGGATTTGTATTGATAACAACTGAACCGGGACAGGAAAAAATGGTTAGAGACACTCTAGAATCAATTGATTTGGTAACCTCTGGGTGGATGTTATTTGGCGAATATGACTTAATTGCTAGAGTCCAGGCTGATGACGAGTATGATTTGACTAGATGTATAGTAGAAGAGATAAGACCGATGAAAGGCATTGTCGATACTAAAACTCTAATCGGTGCTGAACTTTAGAGCATTGAATGTAATCTAGACTCTAATTCTTTTGCAGCATTATGGCAACCTGCTTGTCTATACCTAGCTATTGATTCATTCAACGATGATTTTTGGGAGTTCTTACCAATCTGTGATTTGGCTAACCACCATCTGGCGCAATAGCGTAATGCTGGACTTGACCTTGGCAATTGATTTGGTTTGGTTAATTGATTGAACATCTTTGATGCTAGGTCTAAATTGGTGTTAATTAGTGATTCAATTAATTTTAATTTCAATGATTGTGACATTAGAATATTATCGATAATTGCACAATTAGATTGGACCATTTCTACAACTGTGGATAAATCACTTATCCCATTAACATACTCATAAATTTTTATTTTCGTCTGCATACTAAGATACACTGGATCACGATTATGCTCAATGCTTTCTATCGAGGTAAGCAGATTAACAGCATTAGCTAGGTTCTTTTCATCAAGTGCTAAAGTAAATTTAATCATCGTTACAGCCACTAATATCACGTTTCTATTTGCCAAATCTGAGAAATCTAATCGACTCAAATAAGAATTTACCTTACTAATTAATTCATCTTCTAACTTCTGATTTGGCAATCGATCTTCTAATATTTGAGTCGCTAATGAAATTAGTAATTTATTTGCCTCAAAGGTGGATTGAGTGGCGATTAATTGTTCCGTTATTTGCTCGCAGTGCTCTAACTTACCCTCTAATTTAGCGAGCATGAAGTCAATCTCAAGCTTATTATTACCAGATAGAAATTCTATACTTTGCTTAACGTAATCTACTTCATACCTATCTGCTGCTATTTTGCATGCAATATATCTCAAAGATTCATTTTGCAAGTCTTGCTCAATTAAGTCTTCAATCATAACAGCCAATGCCGCAGAATTAAGTTCAATAACCTGCTCTAGAGAATCTGAAATTTGCTCGACAAAACTATCTGGTGCAGATTTAGATAGATGATATAAATAATTAATCATATTTCCATCAGTTGAGATATTTTCCCAGTGTTGGCATAGCTGAACATGAATTTGTCTAGTTTCATCCTTTGACAAGTTACTGCGAGTTATATTTCGCACTAAGTGCTGTAATTCCACAGCAGATTGATTATACCACTTTAGGAGACTTTGCATATCGAATTTTTCTATTTGAGGTTCGATAATTGAAAATTCTGACTTGACTGGATTAGGTTCTAGAGACATTTGCGTAAGCAAATTTTTATCATCCTCACTGATGTTTTTCAAAACAACTTTATTGACATAATCAATGATGTCTGTAGATGACTCTGGTGCTCCAAAACTTGGGTCATACAACTTCAATGCCAGTGGATGTTGGCCTAATTTTTCACAAATCTCTAACCTTTTGGACAATTCAATGTCATCTCCAAGCATTTGACAGCAGGAATCAACATCCAATGATTCAATTTTAAGTTGGCCAAAACCAAAATCCGAATCTAAAGTATCCCGAGAAATTAAAATAAATTTAGTCTGGCTATTTTGGCTAATTCCTTCGACTAAATCCTGTATTTTTTGGTAATGTCTTACATCAATTAAGTGAAAATCATCAACTACCAAGACCTCTTCAAGATTTGAAAAAGCCATAGAAATAGATTCTATGTCGCGGGGAGGCATGGTCGTAAAACTCCACGCTCTACATATTTCCAAGTAATCAGTAAATTCGTTGGCTGATGCCCATCTTACCGAGGTTTTGCTGCCATAATGAGCCGCAATTTTACGCACCAAAACCGATTTGCCAATGCCGGGCATACCAGTGATAACCAGGGATTTTTCGGTTAGAATATCCAAGGCTTGAGAAAACTCAGCATCACGTCCAAAGATTTCGATTAGTTCAGGTGGATTGCCAAATATTTCTTTTGCCTTCTTTGGAGATATATCACCAACGACAAGTTGTGAAAGGTGTTCTCGGCCTGAGGCTGAAAGGTGGTAAACTTGCCTCCTCCTTGAACCACCTCCAATGACGTGAGCCATTCTTTTTATCACAAACCCATGTTCCTCAATTATTCTTAATGGTATATTTAGGGCAGAGCGGACCACACCAATTCCTTCAGCAATTCCTGGAAGCGATAAATCCCGACTAACATCCCAAGACTTTTCCAAGCTAGATGGATATTCATTCAACCATTTCAGTATTCTTAACTGAGGTTGAGTTAGCATGTTGCTCACTACTGCGAGGTGATATGGGTTATCAATTGAATGTAACAATGTATCTGCTCAAATTTGATGGTTGGCCTTTTGAGGTGGCACCTTGAGGGAAAACCATGGCGGTGGAATTGTCTTCAATATCATTGCCAAAAAAACCGGGAGTATACTTGTTCAAAAACCTGAAAGGTCGCGTATTGTATGTTGGAAAAGCGACCAAGCTGAGTGAACGGATAAGGTCTTATTTTGCCAAAAATCCTGATCGGGCAATGATTCCTGAATTAGTCAAAAAGTCTGATGACATTGAGTGCATAGTTACTGCCTCACCGCATGAAGCACTTATCTTAGAAAGACAATTGATTAAAGAACACAAACCGAGGTATAATTCCATGCTAAAGGATGACAAATCCTTTCCATACCTGGCTCTTACCAACGATGATTTGCCTAGAATCCTATACTCTAGAAGACCGCCAAAAAATTCAGTTATTTGGGGTCCATTCCCAAATGCAGGTGCAGCAAAGCAAGTGATGAAACTACTTAGGCGCCAATTCGGCCTTCGTGATGAGAAAAATAACATTCCATTTGGCTATCTGGATTCTGGTAATGATGATGATTATCGTCAACGGGCTTTGGCAGTAAAACAAATTCTAAACGGTAATGCTAGTTCATTGATTGAGACATTAACAAAAAGAATGGATGACTATTCTGATAATTTAGAATATGAGGTTGCTGCAAGACAAAGAGATTTAATCAAAGCAATTCGAACTACTACAAGTCAACATATTGTCTCAAGTAAAGTTTATCGCGATTGTGATGCAATAGGATTTGCTAGTGAAGGCGATTTAGCAGCAGTCGTAGTATTACATGCTGACGATGGAGTGGTAAAAGGTCAAGAATCTTGGCAAATGATACATCGGGAAGATATTGGAGAAACAATCTCTATGTTTGTTTCAGATCATTATGCCAACAGAATCCCTCCGAAATTACTGCTAACTCCAACTCCGCTATTTGACGGGGTTGAAGATTGGTTGCAAACCAGAAGAGATTCAGCGGTCGAGGTAAGAAACCCATCAAGAGGAGATTTGGTTACCTTGATGAAATTAGCATCACAAAATGCCGAAATACAATTGATAAGATTTGTCAATAAAACCAGTGGTTCTCTAGAAAAACGTGCAGCGGACGATGGGGCAAAACTACTGGGGATGCAACAAATGAATCACGTTGTATGTTTTGATATGGCGCAAATTCAAGGAGAACATCGTGTCGGAGCAAGCGTTTGTTTCAAAGACGGCAGGCCATTTAAGGAAGAGTATCGTAAATATACTGTAAAAGGTGAGCAACTCGATGATTTACGCATGATGCGAGAAGTTGTCCAGCGTTGGATGAAACATCAAACAGAATGGCCTGATTTATTGTTACTCGATGGTGGTCAAACCCATCTAAACATGATTAGTGAAATGATTGAGCAGTCTGAAAATGCCGATAAATTTGCAATTGCCGCGCTAGCCAAACGTGAAGAAACTGTGTTTAGAAAAGGCCACGAACCAATTATTCTAGACCGGCGGGGAAGAGTGTTAATTCATGCTCGAGATGAAGCGCATCGGTTTGTCAATACATTCCACAGAAAGCGCCGTAAAACAAGTAAAATGGTGGACCCACTTGAGAAAGTACTGGGTTTAGGTGCTAAAAAGTTTCAAACTTTAATACGTCATTTTGGTGGCAGAAAAGAGGTATTACATGCCAGTGAAAAGGATATCAAGACTGTACCCGGTATTGGTCCAGCATTAGCTAAGCGAATCTTTGAGGCAATCAATGATTAGTCAAATCGTTGATCTGGAAGGTCAACCATTGCTGGAGGACCGTTGTTGGAATAATCTTCAAACTTCTCCATCTCGCCGTGTAAGCCTTCACTATGAAATCCTCTCAAATCAGAAAATTCACTATCGCCAATAGTTACTTTATTTGAAGTTTGTTGATTTACTGATTTTCTTGCTTTCTTGAGACGCTTCTTGCGGCGACGACGTCTAACAAATAAGGCCAATAGAATTACCACGAATGTGGGATATACCCAGAACTGCATCAATAAGTAAAGCCATGAAACTTTAATTCTAAAGGAGATAGTATCCTCGAATTCTCCATCTGGAATATTGTAGGTTATTTTTTGTCGTCCACCCACTTCGGAGATGGTCAGATAACCACCAGTATCTTCAACATCTTCTATAGTGATTCCACGCGGCAATATTATTGATACTGGACCGGTAAGAGAGAGATTATATTCCTCAGCAATTGAGGTATTTCCACTAAATGAGTATGATGCTTTCTCGCCACTTGGATCAGGGTATGTTACACCACTACCTGAAACCAATCCGTTGGTTAAAGACGACCCCAGTAACTCAGCAGCAGAGACCATTGGATTTACCACAAGACCTCTAAACGCATTAGCAAAGAAATTCAATTCCATACTGCTAGTATTGCCGCCGGCAATTTCTCCTAGATCACCATCTAACTCAAGTTTAAATTCGACTTCAGGAATCTTGACACTCAAGGTTATTGGCTCATCATCGCCGATATCTTGGTCAAGCCCAGTTAAGCCCTTTACCTTGGTCTTGATTTGAAAACCACTTAGGTCTACATCACCGAATGGTGAATCTTCTACGTCAGGCAATTCTGCACTACTTTCGTGAATAAATTGGGTAATTATATCACCAATATCCTCGGAAAAATCTGTTAATCCCTCTGGCGTAAATTGGAATGATAATTCGGTATCGCAAACCTCATAGGTTTGATTTTCCGAACAAATACTTCCTACGTCATCAAAGGACTTTGGCTGAGCCAGACGACTGGCAATGTCAAGGCCAACCCTCACCAAATCAGATGGTGCTGCTTCAAAATTGACTCTTGTTGAGCCGTTTTGATCAAGTTCTTCTAATGGAACCACGACTCGATAAATGGATACTTCGGCGTCCAAAGCAACATCAAGGGACACTGACTGAGACCATTCATTTATTCTAAGCGCAGAAATATCCAACTCAATTTTGCTACTTATGCAGGTCCTCTGTAAAGTAGTACAGACTACATTCATATCCTCATCTCTGATTGCCGTCCGCCAGTCGTATGCGTCAGTTCCTGCCAAAGAAATATCAACATCCTGACTGCCTTCAAGGCTCTTCGTTAGAGTCAGTCTGTCTTCTCCTTCAATTGTTCTTACCCATGTTGGAAGAATAATTTCTAGCGTTAATTCTGCTGGGGGCAAATCCTCTGGAATAACCGAATCTAGGTAGGTACTTGGTAAAACTGATTCGATAGATAGACCGCTGTTTAAAAAGTTTCTCAAGTCGCTTTCTTGTAACACTTCAACATACTCAAGTAAATCCCCATCATCAAAATTGTTCTTCAGAATGTCGATTAGACTCATGGAAAATGGTTGGCTTGTGGAACGTAGGTAAACTGGGTATTCAGCAGACATTGCCGGCGTTCCTTGAACACAGTAATTCCGTTGCTGGCTTTGTGGTGATTCTAAACAGTCACTTGAATGAGTATAATTGAGCCCACCCGCTATTGGTAGACCGTCTGCTAATGCGTCAGATACCCAGTATAGATCATTCATGGTGATTGGATCATCACTTCCAACAGAATCAGAAATGCCGCTGGCGATATCATTTACTGGAAATGCTGAAGTCAACTGCTCTAATTCTACCAAACCATTGTGATATGCTAAACGAATTCCATCAGCAGTAACCAAAGGTAAAGTCGCTGAATCTGACAAATTTAGCAAAGATACTCCCCAATCATTCATTAGTTCATCATCTAAATATGAGATTCCAGCCACAAAATCAATTGTTGCGGCTGATTCATCTCGTAAATCCAACTTTACATTAAGATCGATAGCCTTGGTTTCTGGTGCAATACTTACCGTATTGGTTCCCAAAGACCCATCACGGTGGGCTAGTCTGACTGAAATAGCGGTCTCTGTATCACTAGCGCCTTGAGGAGCATTTAGCATGTCGACTGTCCATTCGCCAGCAAAATATGCAGGATTACCGCTACGAGCGGCTAAAGAACCTCCGGCGCCAACTTGAATGATATCAGCATAACTGGGTGGGGAAAAAGAATAGAATCCAATGTGACCTGGGAGCGTTAGTAAGGTGAAATCAGTATTGATTTCTGCACCCATTACCAGCATTCCTTGAAAGGCTCTTTCCAAATCCAAATTGCCGGTGGAAACTAAGCTAAAGGCGGTATCTGTGAGTTTAATGGTGAACGTTGAGGATATACAAATTGGTGGATAAAACGCATTATTTTCCCCAGCGCCCTCACTTGAATAGGCGGAGTCTGTCAATGGGTCATCTGAACACTGTATGGTATCTCCTTGTTGAGTTATTGAGTTGGTATAATCGGTAGTTAAATCAACAATATTGCCAAAGCCATTTTCAATAGAAGTGTCAAGTGCATTGTTTAATTCTATTTTCAACTGGGCTCTAACGGTTGGTGTACCTGGTCCATTAGGGCGTAGATCGAAATAATTCCTAATCAAGTCTGCCGGAGCTCCATCTTCTGGATCTAGACCATCAGATGCTATTTCCGCTTCTAAATCTCCGCCATCGTTAAACCCTAGCGCAGAGCGATTAAATTCATGGATTGCCCAAACCATATCTAACTCGATTGTATCCGTATCTTCTAATCTAAAATCATAGGTGCCGTTGATCCAATCTTCCTGATTTGGAGTTAAATCATGAGATTGGCTATAATCATCACATGTCCCGCCATTTTTTTGACATGTTGACATGCCATCAGCGCTAACAAATGGAACGAATAGGTGAATGGTGAGCAGTATAGTCATCAATAATATGACACCTTTTGGGCGATTATTACTATCTGCATATGACGCCGCCATGTACCTTCGTAGTACAGTGACATTGAAATTCATTCCCCTTGTGGTATTATCATGACTGAGGTGTTTGAGCAGATAGATTCCGCTTCAGTAGTCTTAGTCGACAAAGGGACTGCTTCTATTATCAGGCAATCTTTGACAACCGCAAAATTATTGGATGAGAAATTTGTCATAACGGAGGTTAATTCGAGGATTGCAATACCAATTTTAGATACTGATAAGGTCAAAAAATTGGCTTGGTTTGATGACATTAAACATCAAATTACAAACTTAAATTTACTCCTAGGAACCCAAAAATACACTCCAGCAGAACAAATGACGAAAGATATAACAATCTACCTAAAGCAAAACATTGATTCAGATATCGCAGAGTTAATCATCAATTTACCTCAGAAATGGGAAATGTTTGGAGACTTAGCAATTATTCCTAATTCAACAATGAATAATTCACAATGGCAAGAACTTATTGGCTCGATTACTCAAAAGCAAAGACGAGAAATATGGCAAATTATCGCTCAAACACTAAGGGTAAAACGGCTTGCGAGACAAGATAAGATTGCCACTGATCTGATGCGAACATCACAAGTCGAAATGTTGCTGGGTGATTCGGGTGAAGTTGAAATCAATGACTTTGGAGTGAAATTTTGGCTTGATGTAACAAAGGTTATGTTTTCCTCAGGCAATGTTACTGAGCGCCATAGAATAGGCAACATTGACATGTCAGGGGAGATTATCGTTGATGCGTTCGCTGGAATTGGTTACTACACTCTACCAATGTTGGTTAGAAGCAATGCTCAACATGTCTATGCCTGTGAGATTAATCCAAACTCAATTCAAGCATTACAAAATGGTGCTAAATTGAATAATGTAAGCGAGCGCTTAACCATCCTTGAAGGAGATAATTTGTCTACAATGAAGCAAGTATATTCTTTGGCAGACAGAGTTCATTTAGGTATTTTGCCTTCCTCAGAAAAGGCTTGGCAATCAGCGATTAATTGCTTGAAATCCAGTGGCGGAACGTTACACATCCACATGAATGTTGAAGAAGAAAAAATCGAAGATTTTGTCAAATATTGCACTGATAGCATTGCTAAGTTGGCAAAACAACTTGGCCGTAAAGGAATCGTTTTTGCAGAACATGTCGAGAAAGTAAAATGGTATGCGCCAAGAATGCGCCATATCGTTATTGATGTCTCTGTTAGATAATTAAAACGAGCCTGGCGGCGGAGGACCGGCTGGTCTCTCAAGGGGGATATCACTGCTTTCCGCTTGCGCCAGCATTGAGAAGTCATCTTGATACGGCAACTCATCAATTTCCAAATCCGCTTTTTTCTTTCTTACATAAATAATAATTCCAACCCCAGCAATACTGGCAAAAATCATAATTCTGATGATTAAATCAAACCATGAATCCATATTTGCATTATCAGGGAATGTGTCATAATAATTAGCAATGCCATCCCCATCTGAGTCATATTTCGCCTTGGAATCATTAGGAAATTGGTCAGAATTATCACCCAGTCCGTCATTATCTGTATCATTCCATTCTGCTCTATTATCAGGGAATGCGTCTTGATTATCGCCTATTCCATCGACATCCCGGTCATAACATTCAGCTGAGTCATCAGGCCATATGTCTTGATTATCCCCGCATCCATCACCATCAGAATCTGACCATTCAGTTGGGTCTTGAGGGAATGCATCTGCATTATCCCCTACCGTATCGCCATCAGTATCATTCCATTCTGATGGATCACTCGGAAAAATATCCGTATTATCCCCGTATGTATCGTTGTCAAAATCATACCAGTCTAGGGGATCATTGGGGAATAAATCCGTATTATCACCATATCCATCACCATCAGAGTCAGCCCAGTCATCAATATCATCGGGGAATAAGTCCGTATTATCTGAAAAACCATCGCCGTCACGGTCTGGACAACCTTCTGGAGAAAGGGACAGACCGAACCTTGTTGGGCAAGCGTCTCGATTATCGCCAAATCCATCATCATCATAATCAAGCCATTCGCTTACATCATCAGGAAATTTATCATAATTATCACCATATCCGTCTCCATCGGTATCAATACATTCAGTTGGATCGAATGGAAATTGATCTGAATTGTCGCCACAACCATCAGCATCACCATCACTCCATTCAGCAGCGTCTAAGGGGAATTTATCAATGCCATCAATTACTCCGTCTCCATCGGTATCCTCGTCATAAATATCAGTTCCAGCAATGGTTTCATCAAGGTTATCAAGTAGGTCACCATCAATATCTGAGTCTTCAATATTGGAGCAACCATCAGCATCTAAGTCATTATCATGAACACCAATTTCGCCTCTTGGACAAGCATCATCTAAATCTGGAACCAGATCATTATCATCATCTAAATCCACATCATCAGTACAACCATCTGAGTCGTGATCATTACTTGGTTCGCTAAATGGGCAAGGGTCAATGGCATCATTGAGTCCGTCTTCATCAGAATCCCGTTGCGCTGCTGAACACCCATTGCTATCGACTATTTCTCCAAGAACTGTTGCTGGACAAACATCATCACCGTTGGAAACTCCATCACTATCATCATCTAATTGTTCCCACGAACACCCTGTTTGGTCTGCTATCCAATCGTTGTTAGTCCACGGGCATTGATCGTAATCGTCGATAATCTGATCACCATCTGTATCTGCATTACCAATAGATTGGATGGCAAAAAATGAGATGAATTCATGCATAACTCTAGTTGGGTGTGCTTTATCAAAAAATATGAACTCATCTGGATTACTTGCCACCGTTGAAGCACTATTGCAAATAGGCAAAGGTAACAAAGTTGCTGAAGCACTACAAGCAGAGTCTTGGGTATTGGTTATTCCTAGTGCCTCACTGTTGTCTACAATGTCATTAAACAATGACCAAGCGTCTATGAAATGAACTGAAATTGACAACTCTGCAACTAAATCATTTACCAGTGTTGCTAATTTAGAATTATACGAAACTACCTCTGAAGCAATGTTATTTTGTTGACTTTGGCTACGACCAAGAATTTCTGGAGTTTTTTCTAATGGTGGTAAATTTGGAATGATAAATTTACTCGCACCAGCAGCATCTAGTTGCCTAATATGTGATTCCATATTCGCTACTATAGTATCTGAATTAGCGGTTCCGTAAAGAAAATCATTACCTCCAGCCCATAGAGAAACCACTTCATTTGAAGCGATACTTGATTGAACATTGGCCAGATAGTTGTTAATCTGAGACCCGACATTTGGCAGTAATAAGTAGGAAAACCCTTGACCGGTTTGGGAGCCGCCAAATGCCCGATTATCACCAATTTCAGTCAAAGAACCTACAGTGGTTGAAACGCCGTAAGCTTGTGAAACATATTCAAGCCAAACTGGACCATTTGAAAACCGTCCTTGCCAATATGGTGGCACGTCAGGAACATTTAGGATACTATCTTTGGCATTGCCCATATCACTTAACGAGTCACCAAAGGCCAGTAGATTACCAATTTGCGGCATCACGGTGTTTTGAAATACCATGAATGGAATTTGAGAATTTGCCAGTATTGTATTATCTAAATTAATTATCTCGACTGACATCAAATAGAAGTTTGAATCCTGATAAAAATGCTTCACTGGTAGTGGGAATTGGGTGCTTGGCCCAGTTGGTTGGAATTGACTACTACCCGATTGTACCAGAGCCCCATCTAGATCTGTTATTGCGTACTCTGCGGTTAATTCACTACCAAATGGGGCGTTAGAAACCTTAACGCTAAATTCAATTGTGTCATTTGAATACCATTCATATTTCATCATGGAAATATCAACATCAATCGAACGTGCACTGGTTGATGCAGCAATTGGTAGTGCGGAGCAGAGCAACAACAAAACCAATGTGATTGCTTTTCGCATGTTACTGCTAATGTTACAGAGTTGAAAGAGGTACCTACAACTTAACTCAATTCACTTAATTATTCTCAACTAGCATAGCATCGAGAGTAACAAACGTATCTTCATTCAAATTACGCGGTGGGTCTATTCTAGCGATAAGTAACAACATGATTCCGAGCAAAATTAAGCCGGATATGCTCAAGGTTTTTATCGATATCAATGGTTCAGCCTCTTCACTCAATACCGATATCGATGGTTCAGCCTCTTCACTCAATTCCCCAAATCTGATGGTTCCATCGGGGTCGGCAACCCCAATCATCCTAACCGAATCAATGTGCACTTCGCGGATTGGACGACCAAGTAAATCTGGACCAGGATTTGCAAAGTTATCTGGAGCAGGATTTGTCACGGTTGGAGTACTAGCGATTTCACGAACTGTGTTCATGCCGTCCCTCACAATGCCAAATACCGCATAACCACCGTCATCTCGACTTTCAGGATCTAGGCCGTGTTGCTCATTATCAGTGATATACCATTGTGAGTCTGCTGAATCTTGTTCTGCACCTCTAGCCATGCCCATTGCGCCATCAACATGTGAAAGATTGACATCATGTTCTAGAGGAATTGTTTCACCTGTCCCTCCGCCACTGCATTGGGGACTAGTAACTGGATAAGCTCCTACTGTTTTGCATTCAGGGTCTCCCGATTGAATAACAAAGTCATCAACTACTCTGTGAAAGAAAACTCCATCATACAGACCTGTCTCAATATGCTGAATTATATTGGTAGTAGTAATTGGAGCCCATTGTTCAAACAATTCAATGGTTATATTTCCCTGAACTTCTGATGAAGTTAAACCAGTATGATAACTGATTTCGATAACCAATACCGCGTTCCCTTGGTATGATTTATTCATTGGTGTAGCCTCTTCAACCGGGCCGTCAGTCCAGCTATTAGGGTCCAGCCCAATACTTCGCCAGGTAGGCTCTTCACTCTGCCCTGATACGCTGATTGGCAAAGATAGCAACATGAAATTTAACACGATAAACAGTGCTAATCGTCCTCGCATGTGTAACGTACTGACATCTCACACATGAATAATTCGACAAATAAGCGTCATACTCTTGAGTCATTAGTTACTGGAAAGACCATGGCAGCCGCATCTCCCGTTGAATCAAATGTTGCGCTAGCCCCGAAATTAATTGACACATATCCAATTAACAGGAGAAAGCAATTAAACAAGCCATTACTTTCTCTCACCGCTTTATTAATGACTTTCATGTTGATGTCAGGTTGCTTGAATGGAATGGTTAAAGACAATTCAAACGGTGATGAAACATTTAATGGCGATTGGTGGGAAACTCCACTTTCACTTAGACACACAATGGATTTGCCAATGGACACCATGCGAGCCCAATTACCAGTAAATGGCACATATGAAGCACTACCATATACCGAACACTTCGTTGAGGTTGAATTACCGTTAGAAGAACAAGATATCGGCACTCCAGAAGATGACTTGATGCATGTAGCACTTTGGCTGCCTGATGTCGAAGAAGGTGTCAAAGTACCAGTCATAATGACTATTCATCCATACTATGATTTTGGTGGAGAAGGAATTGTTGGTGACGACTCTTCACCAAATACTGTACCTGATGGCGGGGTTGGAAAATGGATATACGATACTTTTGTTCCCCACGGCTACGCCCTAGCCCAGGCCTCAACTTTTGGCACTGGACAGTCTACTCACTGCCAAGACGTCAAGGGATTGTCAGAACAAATCGGTATTCAAGCAGTCGTTGACTGGCTTGGTGAGCAAGAATGGTCTAACGGTAATGTTGGACTAATGGGCAAATCATATGCTGGTACAACTAACTGGGAGGCTGCCCAGAATCCTTCGGAGCATCTCAAAACAATTGTGCCAATTTCTGGCTCGATTGGCGTTCAAGAAATGTTCTATCGTAACGGTTCCTCAGAAAGCCGAGCAATGGTCTATGATGCATTATACGAAGGTGCTACTACCGACCCTACTTTTGACGACGCACGCATGTGTACCGATGATGCTGTTGGTCCACTAAGTCCACTTACTACTTGGGCTGGTGCAGAGTATGGTGGCTCAAAGTGGAGTAAGTACTGGGAAGAGAGAAGACATCTGCCAGATGTGTTAGAAAACTATCGAGGTAGTGTCTACTTAGTTTGGGGATTACAGGATTGGAATGTTGACCCATATCATGCCTTTCCAACCTATCAAATGATGATTGATGCGGGAATTAACGCTAGAGCAATTGCAGGTCAATGGGCGCACAATTACCCAGACCAGCCAGACCGTCATTCAGAACTTACCTCGGGCTATGGTGAAGAAGCCTATCCAAATATGTCTAGAATGGATTGGGGGGTTGAATTATTTGGCTGGTTTAATTATTATCTCAAAGACATCGGACAAGAGCCTGAGCCAATGGTACAAATTCAGACTAATGATGGGAAATGGCATGTTGAGGATACCTGGCCACCAGAAGACATGGTATGGGAAATTCAAGATCTATCTTCATTATGGACTCAAACTGGCGATTCTGTAACCGGCTTTGGTGGAGAAGTAACCCTAGTTAGCCAGCCATTTGAAGATGCTACTCATATTTCTGGATTACCAACACTGCATTTAGACGTTACAACCCAATCTTGCCAAGGCGGACAAATCTTTGCCACCTTGTATGATAATGATGACAACTTAAGACTTGGACATGCCACTATGGATGTAAGATACCGAGACGGTGGTCATGATGCAAAAGCAACTGCACCTCTAACAAGTTATACCATGTTAATGGAGTTTAACCCGTTGGACATCATAATCCCTGAAGGCCATTCATTACGACTCGAACTTACCGAATCTGGTGAAGATTACTTGCCAAGTCCATGTGCGACAAATCCACTTGGAGGACTGACGGTAAATGGTGGAGATTTCGGCCTTCCAATAATTGACCGACCAGATTCGCATGAGGCTTGGTTTCTGGCACCTCCATGGTGGGAACAACAACCAATACCTCAATAGATAACTAGGATGCAATAATATGCACATCAAAGGAAAGATTGTTGGGCCTATCGGCGTGTTAATCCTAATAATAGGCGGATTAACCGCAATTTCTGGTTTTTCAGCAGTGAGTGAAATTGATGACTTTCAATACTTTGAAATTAGTAATGGTACGTTGATAGTTGATGATTTAGAAGGAGGATTTACCGTTTACGTTGATTACCCGCCTGTCGATTTGAATAATAACCAAATTCATGATCTCTGTGAGAATATCGTAATTACTGCCACTCACGACGGAAAATGGATTTCTGATTATTACTCAGAATATCCAGAAGTGCAAAACCCAGACCCCCAAAGAGAGGTGTTCACCTATTCTGTAGACTATGATAATAGTGGATGTAGTACGATTTATGGTGCTGAAGCAGCATGGTATGAAGATAGGGAGTTGACTCAAATTGGCAAAGTTTGTGTAGGATGCATGAAAGGAAATACAACCATAGTTGCAGAGAATAATGTCTCTATGTGGATAAAGACCAATGGTATTGCTAGTGATGCATGGGCTGGAGTGATTGGGGGACTGATTATGGGTTGCTGCGGTGCTTGCTTCATTGTATTTGGAATTGCAGGTGGAATTACAATTACCAACGGCAACAATAATCCTCAAGTAAATAGCTATCAACCAGGATATCAGATGACGAAACCAAATTATGATGCAATTCCTCAACCGGTATATCAACAAATAATTGAGTCAGACCAAGACGACATTCCACCCGCAGTGACGACTACAGGATTGACAAAACCAAGTTATGACCAAAATAGCGATGTCGCGATAGAAAAAGCGAAATCAGAACCCGAACTTGATAAGGGAAGTTTTTGGGATAATGTCTGAAAGGCATGATTTTTTACCGTACAATACCATTATAGCGTAATTGCAATCACCGCCAAACATGCACCCTGCAGGTAAAATATTCATGGCAATCGGCGTTTTTATCCTCATCGGAGGAGTGGCGCTAATGGTAATTGGTGGCGAAAATATTGAAGACGCTGGTGAAGGATTTGAAAACCTGGAGGAATTTACCTTACGAAATGCTACATCTGGAACTCTATCTGTTGAGGATAAAGATGGACTTGGAGACGCCGGCTTTACCTTCTGGGTCATGGGAGAGTACACTGATGATGACGGTGAAGGCACCTGGGATCATTGTCAATCTACTACCATAGATATCACTTCAGCACCAGAAACCAACCAAGAATGGGATGAAGGAATTGATGGAGAGTTTTACTATCTAGTTAACGAAGGATGTCGCTCAGTAGACGATAATCGAGATGATACCCGTCAAAGTGAGGGTCTAGTAAAGGTTGGAAGAGCATGCCTTGCTTGCTATGAAGGTGAAATGACATTCGAATCAAATGTTGGAGTTTGGGTTATGAACGATGATGAAATAATAGACCAAGCATTAGAGAGTCTTGGCGAAGGTTTCCTAGGACTGGGTCAAGGTTTTGCTGGAGTGATGATGCTCTGTTGTGGTGGAGTAATCACAACCTTTGGCTTGATTCTCGGCTTACTAGTTAATAACAATCAAAAAACTATCATCGTCCAAAATGGCGCAATGCCCGGTAACACAATGCAAGTGAATCAAACCTCTGCGACTCAGCCGGTGTATCAGAAATCCTATGCTGACGTCCCTGTACAACCGCAAACTACCATGCAACAGCCTCAACAAGAAGGCTTTTGGAATCAAGAGGAACCAAAGAATCCATTTTGATTAATTCTCTGTTGACTGGTGTTGTCTAATCGAGGCACCTAGATAGAAACCAAGACAATTTACCACTATATCCGATATTTTGTTATCCCATGTTTCTTGGGCAAACTCGTAGGGCAAGACTAATTCTAAACCTTCCCAGCCAACTGAAAGTATCAAGAAAATATACCACTTATTTAGTAAAAAGCGGCCGACAGCCGCCCACTGTAGGAAATGACCAACAGACCAAATATTCAGTAATACC
>MDSY01047101.1_pt1 | contig 36564 bp, 37 predicted proteins | sample 811131 | NCBI WGS metagenome assembly MDSY01 (sample SAMN05326643, study PRJNA326480) | marine metagenome | isolation source: seawater | place: Atlantic Ocean: South West | collected 2010
CATATTGAAAACAGTTACAAGTAAAATGAGAAAACCTGTAACACTAACATATTTTTCAAAATATCATGAAGTGGAAAAAAAATTTGAATTAGATTGTAAAAGCATTGACTATGTTGATTCTACAAAACAAGAATCGTGTATTGTTAGTAATGAAATTAAAGGATTATATAAGACAATTCAAGAATCTAAGCATATAATGATTAAATCACTTCAACAAGTTTATATGAAATTTATAGATAATATGATAAATTATTCAGAATTATTAGAAAATATATGTAATTTTATTGGAAAGTGTGATGTCTTATATTGTAAAATATATATTGCTTCAAAATATAATTATTGTAAACCGTATATTAATGATAATGTGGAAGATTCTTTTATGGATATTAAAGATTTAAGACATCCATTAATTGAAAGTTTGCTTCATGATGAGTTGTATGTGACAAATGATATTTATATGAATAATAATAATGAAAGAGGTATTTTGTTATATGGTACAAATGCAGTTGGAAAAAGTAGTTTGATAAAATCTATTGGTATCTGTATTATTATGGCACAAGCCGGAATGTTTGTTCCCTGTACTTCATTTCATTATAAGCCATATAATAGTATATTTACACGAATATTAGGTAATGATAATTTATTTAAAGGATTGTCTACTTTTGCAGTTGAAATGTTAGAGTTAAAAACTATTATTAAAGCTTGTGATAATAATACCCTTATATTAGGAGACGAATTGTGTTCAGGTACTGAAAATGACTCGGCAATAGGTATATTTATTGCTGGTATAAATCATATGTATGATAAAAAAAGTAGTTTTATATTTGCAACGCATTTTCATGAAATAGTAGATTATGAGGAAATTACAAGTAAAGAACAATTAGCGATTAAACATATGGAAGTAATGTATGATAAAGAGAATGATACTTTAATTTATAATAGAAAGTTACAAGATGGATCTGGAGATAATATGTATGGATTAGAAGTATGTAAATCGCTTCATTTACCGGATGATTTTTTAAATGATGCTTATTTTATAAGAAATAAATATAGTAATAAATTAACAAATATTTTAGAATTAAAACAGTCTCATTATAATAGTAAGAAGTTGATGGGAATATGTGAATTATGTCATAATGATATGAGTAGTGAAGTTCATCATCTTCAATATCAAAGAAATGCAGATGAAAATGGATTTATAGGAACATTTCATAAGAATCATCTTGGTAATTTATTAAGCGTTTGTGAGAAATGTCATAATAAATTTCATAGTGATAAAGAAATAAAAGGACATAAAAAAACAAAAACAACAAATGGATCACTTATTGAAAATTTATAGTAATATATAATATATAATATGGCTACAATTAAAAAAGGTTTAGCAATCAGTGGTGTATTGATAGTTGCTTTATTGATGATAAAATATTTAATGAAGGATGTTCCTCCTAGTCCTTTTGCATTAGAAATTTCCGAATTTTTAAAAACAAATAGTAAATCAATTGGTTCATTTGCATTAGTAATATTTTTATTATTGATTTTAATAGGATTAAAAGATTGGGATATGAATGCTGGGGAAAATACTGAGTTAGAGCAAGTTGTTACTATTGAAAAATTAACCAATTTAGATAGACAAAAAGGATTTTGTGAAAATAATAAAAAGAATTCTGATAAACTCGAGAAGAAATGTAATGATTTGACAAAAACAAATTGTAATGTAGTAAATTGCTGTGTTTATTTAAATGGAAATAAATGTGTTGCAGGTGATAAGAATGGTCCAGTATTTACAACAGATGATAATGATAAGAAAATAGATGTTGATACATATTATTTTAGAAATAAATGTTATGGTAAAAATTGTTAATATTATAGCAATTAATTGATTTAAACATATATGATTTATAAATCATATAATGGATTTTGTTGAGGTAAAAGAATCTGTAAAATCAGAAGTACAAACAGAAGTAACCGAGGTTGCTTCTACACCAGCTGTTACAAGTGATAATACTGTAGTAGACGAAACAGTAGAAGAAAGCAAACAACAACAAGAAGTAAGTATTTTGGATGTACCTGTTGAAAACGAAAATATGGCTTTAAATGTTCTTGTTTCATTTGTTAATTTAGCACAACGTCGTGGTGCTTTTAATGTACAAGAATCAGCTAAAATTTGGGAATGTATTCAAAAATTCAAACAAGCTGGTGGTAAATAAATAATTTAAACAATAATTATATAAATTATTTATTTTTATTTTTAAAATCTTTTATAGCTGCTCTTATTGCTTCTTCTGCAAGCATGGAACAATGTAATTTTACAGGAGGTAATTTTAAATGTTGTGATATATCTTTATTTGTTAAAGAGATTGCTTCATCTAATGTTTTTCCTTTTATAAATTCTGAAGCATATGAACTTGAAGCAATTGCTGATCCGCAACCAAATGTTTTGAATTTTGAATCTATTATTTTTCCATTTTCATTTACTTTTATTTGTAATTTCATAACATCTCCACATGCCGGCGCTCCTACAAGACCTGTTCCTATATCATTATTTTTTTTAAATGAACCAACATTTCTTGGATTTTCGTAATGATCTATAATATTTTTATGATAATAACGCTTTATATTTTTGAAATGATTTTTTAATGTAAACCTAAACATTAATACATAATAGTTATATTATTTAAATAAATTGATTTATAAAATGTTTAAAATTATTTTTATAAATATATTAAATAATGATTACTGTCATTAATAGTGTTATATCACGATATTTTAGAAGTTCACCAATGATAAATTTAGGCAGGTGGGGAGTAGAATGCGAAAATGGTAAAAGAATTTTGGCACATAGAGCAAATGTAGATCATTGTGGACCTTGTGGTCTGGATGAATTAAATGATGTTGAAAAAAGACACGAAGAAATTAAAAACAACATTAAATTTTATGAAAATAAGAATAAAGTTAAAAATTAAAAATATAATCATTTTTTTTAATTTTTAAGGATATTGAAATCTGAATTTTGCTCCAGTACCTGATCTAAATATATTAAATGGTCTATATGGATTATCAGTATATGTTTTACCATAGTTGTTCCAGTGTTTTGTAGCTTTTCCTTCTAAACGTACATCTGCAGTTGCAGTTATTGTGTTATCCAATGTATATGTACCTACACCACCTATACCAGTACCCAAAGCTGAAACTTTTGTATTTGCAGGAATTCCTGGACCTGTAATTTCTTGACCTACAAAAATACTACGACCTGAAATAAATTTTGTAACTTCGATTCTATCTGTTCCTGATCCGGTAATAGTTACACCGGTACCATCAGCAGTTGCAGCTGCAGACATTGTTAGTGTTTTTGATGCAATATTAAAAGAAGAAATTGTTGCTCCACTTGCAATTCCTGTACCAGATAATGTGCGGCCTGCTTCAAGTTTTCCTGTAACTTCAGTGACATTTGTAAGAACTGCACTTGCAGCTCGTGTAAGAGTTGTTCCATTCTGGTCTGAAGCTGCATTTTTAGAAATTGTTATGGTATTGGCGTCTGTAATAGAAGTAATTGTAGCACTTCCAGTAATGCCTGTTCCACTTATTGATTGACCTACTGCAAGAAGAGCTGTAGCATCTATACTAACATTTGTAATAACTGGACTTGCTGCTCTTGTAAAAGTTATTCCTGTTCCTCCTGATGTTGCATTTTTTGAAATTATTATTGTACTGGCGTTTGTAATAGAAAGAATTGTTGCTCCACTTGGAATTCCTGTTCCACTTATTGATTGACCTACTCTAAGTAATGCAGTTGCATCTATGTTAATATTACTAATACCTGAGTTTCCATTAGTAACATTACCGGTAAAAGTCTTTGTGAAATGTGTATTAGCAGTAAAATCCTTACTTGCATGTGTATTAGCAGTAAATGCTATTGGACCAAATGTAGTTGCTTCAAATGTAGAACCATCATTTCCTGCACTTTTTCCTTTAATAATAGTTTTTGTTAAAGCAGGTTTCCAATATGTATGTGTATTACCAGTAGTAACTGGTCCACCTTGTTTTTTCATTCCACCTCCATTATTATTGTCTATATTTTGAACAATACTTTGTTTTCTTTGAACGCGCGAACTTGGCATTATATTATATTATAATATAAAAATTGATTTAATAAAATAAATATATAAATTATACATATAACAATGATAATCCCTGTTAAATGTTTTACATGTGGAAAAGTATTAGGAAATAAATATAGATATTATTTAGAAAAGGTTAGAGAAAAAAAATTAGCTCGTGATATGGAAATAGACAAAGTAATTTATTTAACTGAGACTCATAGAGATAAAACACCTGAAGGAGAGGTAATGGATGAGTTAAAGCTAAATAAAATGTGTTGTCGTCGCCATATGATGACTCATGTTGATATTGTTTAATGCGTTAAATAAAGTAAAAATATATTTTTGTTTTAATTTCTATTAATATATATAATGGTAAAACGTAGAAACAAAACTTTAGCAAAGAAAGGTGGAAAATGTGGATGCAGCTTAATGGGCGGTAGTTATTATAAATACAATGATTTACGAAATGCAACTCCTCGTGATTTTTTATTGAGTGAAAGATCAGGAGCTAAAAGTTTGACACCTCATTCATCTTTAGTATCAAAATTAGGCGGTAAAAGACGTTCAACACGTAACAACTTTAAACGTAGAACAAAACGTAGAACAAAACGTAGAACAAAAAGAAGTCGTAAAATGAAACGTAAATCTTCCAGAAAATCCAGAAAACAAAAAGGTGGTACAGGACCACATACAATAATACCTCAAGATATTGTAAATATTGGTCGTTCAGGTGCTCACGAAATTAATTCATTTTCTAATGCTTTCAGAGGAATTGCTGAAACTGCAAGTCCTTTACCAACTAAAGATCAATTAGATAATACATATAATTTCGTATACAAACCAGTAAATATTTCTAAAATTAGAGCTCTTGCAGAATCTAAAGTTAGTAAACTTTAGATATTATTTTCTTATTAAATAATATATGAAAATTACGGAGGCTATTAAAAAATTGTGTACACCTGCGTTTATCTATTTTGCAATTTCTATTTTTTCATTTTTAGTAATGATTATTCAAAACTTTGGAAACACAAATAGTTATTGTGTAGGACCATATGAATGTTATGTATCAAATACATCTGGTGTATTTTTAGTAAAATTCTTATACATCTTGTTTTTTACATGGCTTTTGAATGTATTCTGTAAAGCAGGTTATTCTTCAGTATCATGGTTTTTAGTATTATTACCTTTCATCTTAATGTTTGTTTTAATTGCAGGTTTTATTTTAAAAAATGCAGGACAAATGGTTGTATAAATTAATTGGTTATTATATCATTTAAATAAAATTATGATATAATATAGTAAATATGAATTCTTCTGTTACTTGGAATATTATTGATAAGTATTTTGAAAATGATAAATATAATCTTGTGTCACACTTACTTGATTCATATAATGATTTTTATGAGTTTGGATTGAAAAATATTTTTAAAGAAAAAAATCCAATAAAAATTTTTAAAAATCAAGATTCGAAAACTAAAGAGTTTAATTATAGTTGTGAAATGTATCTTGGCGGCAAAGAAGGTAACAAAATATATTATGGAAAACCTATAATTTACGATGATACTTGGACAACTGATAAACATGCTGACGGATCTATTGTACAAAAAGGTCATTACATGTTTCCTAATGAAGCACGACTAAGAAATATGACATATGGGTTTTCAATTCATTATGATATAGATGTTGATTTTGTAATAAAAATGGAGGGTGAAGAAGATTTTAAATATAGTTATACACTGGAAAAAATATTTTTGGGACGATTTCCTATTATGTTACATTCTAACTTGTGTATCTTAAAAGGATTAAATCGCGAAATATGTTTTAATATGGGTGAATGTAAAAACGATCCAGGAGGATATTTTATTATTGATGGTAAAGAAAAAGTTATTGTTTGTCAAGAAAAATTTGGCGATAATATGTTATATATTCGAGATAAAGTAGATGATACTTATAGTCATTCTGCAGAAATAAGATGTAAATCAGAGGATGCTTCTAAACCTGTTAGAACATTATCTATTAAAATTGTTGCTCCTTCTACACAAATGACTAATAATCAAATTGTTGTTTCTATACCTAACGTACGTAAACCAGTTCCTTTGTTTATAGTATTTCGTGCTCTTGGTATTATTTCTGACAAAGACATTATTACTTATTGTTTACTTGATTTGAATGTTAATAAAAAATATGTTGATTTGTTTGTTCCAAGTGTCCATGATGCAGGATCAATCTTTACACAAGAAAATGCATTGAAATATATTGCTTTATTAACAAAAGGTAAAACAAATGCTCATGCTCATGAAATATTAATGAATTATTTTTTACCTCATATTGGTGAACTTAATTTTCGTGATAAAGCTTATTACTTGGGTTTTATTGTATTTAAATTATTGCGTGTTTATTTAAAAGAAGAATTACCAACTGATCGTGATAATTTTAAATTTAAACGTGTTGAATTACCTGGAACATTGCTGTATGATCTATTTAAAGAATATTATACAGTTATGCAAAATATGGTATTTAAAAAGTTTGATAAAATATATTATTATCATGAAGGCCAATATCAAGACAAGAAATTTATTAACTTAATTACACTGAATTATAAAGATGTTTTTAAAGAACGTGATTTAGAATTAGGATTCAAACGCGCTTTCAAAGGAAATTGGGGAGCACATAGTCACACTAAACGTGAGGGTGTTATTCAAGATTTAAATCGTTTATCTTTTAATTCATCATTATCTCACAGACGTAAATTAAATTTACCATTAGATGCAAGTGCAAAAGTTATTGGACCTCGATTGTTACATGGTTCTCAATGGGGTATTATTGATCCACTTGATACACCTGATGGTGGAAATGTTGGTTTACATAAACATATGTCAATTGTTGCAAAAATAACAAATGGTTTTTCAATGTATCCAATGGTACAGTGGTTGCGAGTTTATTGTTCATTGATTTATTTAACTGAAACTTTAAGTCAGAATTTAATACGTTGTGCAAAAGTTTTTGTTAATGGTGCATGGGTTGGTGTTGTTAATGAACCAATTGAATGTATAGAAACCATAAAATTTTATAGACGAAATAGTTTAATTCCAATTTATACAAGCGTTAGTTGGAATACTGAAGATAATAGTATTGAAATATATACTGATAGTGGAAGATTAATAAGACCTTTATTTTATATTGATAGAGATAATACATTAGCTTTTAAAACTAACAAAACATTGGAAAATAAAATAGCAAAAGGTGATTTTACATGGAATATGTTAATTACAGGCTTTCAAAAAAAGAAAGATGATAAATTTAACATTAAAAATAATAAGTTTTATACAATCAAAGAATTATACGATGTTAAAATTGAGACTTTACAAGAAAACAAAGCTGTAATTGAATATTTAGATTCATCAGAAACAAATTCAAAATTAATATCTACAAGTTTAGTCGATTTTAAAAATACAAAATATACACATTTAGAAATTCACCCATCATTATTATTGGGAGTAATGGGAAATCAAATTATTTATCCAGAAAATAATCAGTTACCTCGTAATTTGTTTTCTTGTGGACAAAGTAAACAAGGTGTATCATTATATCATTCTAATTTTTCAAACAGAATAGATAAAATGGGAGTTATATTAAATTACGGACAAATTCCATTAGTTAAGAGTAGATATTCAAAATATATAAATAACGAAGAACATCCTTATGGTGAAAATGCAATAGTAGCAATTATGTGTTATTCTGGTTATAACGTAGAAGATGCAGTATTAATTAATAAGTCAGCATTAGAAAGAGGTATGTTTAGAACAACATATTTTAATATGTATGAAACTCGAGAAGAAAGTTCCAAAGTTGCAGGTTCGTTAATAGATTCAAAATTTACTAATATTGAAAAAGCGAAAAACGTGAAAGGTTTAAAACCTGGTTATGATTATAGTTATTTGGATAAATATGGAATGGTGAAAGAAAACACCGAAATGAATGATAAGGTAGTATTAATTGGTAAAACTACTTATAATATTGAAAATCCTGATGTTTCAATAGACTCATCTGTTTATCCAAAGAAAGGACAATTGGGTTTTGTTGATAAAGCATTTATTACTGAAGGAGACGAAGGTTTCAGACTTGCAAAAATTAGAATTCGAGAAGAGCGAGTTCCAGCAATAGGAGACAAGTTTTGTTCAAGATGTGGTCAAAAAGGTACTATTGGTCTTGTATTAGAAGAACAGGATATGCCTTTTACTTCTAATGGAGAAAAACCTGATATTATTATTAATCCTCATGCAATTCCAAGTCGTATGACAATTGGACAAATATTAGAGTCACTTGTAGGCAAAGCTTCAACTTTATATGGAAGTTTTGGTGATTGTACAGCTTTTGTAAATGAAGGTCCAAAACATGAAGTATTTGGTAAATTATTAACAAATTATGGTTATCATTCTTCTGGAAGTGATATATTATACAACGGAATGACTGGTGAACAAGTTGAATCAGAGATTTATATGGGTCCTACTTATTATATGCGTTTGAAACATATGGTAAAGGATAAAATTAATTATAGAGCACAAGGTCCAAGAACAACATTAACAAGACAAACAGTACAAGGTAGAGCAAATGACGGTGGTTTACGTATTGGAGAAATGGAACGTGATGGTATTATAGCTCATGGAGCAACCGCCTTTTTACAAGAATCAATGTTAGTAAGAGGAGATATGTTTTATATGGCCGTATGTAACAAGACAGGCATGATTTCTATATACAATGAAACAAATAATTTATTTTTGAGTCCAATGGCCGACGGTCCAATTAAATTCACCGAAACATTGGACAATAAACTGAAAATTGAGAACTTAAGTAAATTTGGACGTGATTTTAGTATAATAAAAGTTCCATATGCTTTTAAATTGTTAATGCAGGAGTTAAGTTGTATGAATGTTCAATTAAGAGTCATTACTGAAGACAATATTAATCAATTGGAAAATATGGCGTTCTCTAAAAATATTGAAACATTATTAAACGTCAATAGTGATGATCATGATAAATTATCTGGATTTGAAAAATCTATTATTGATAAACATAGAGAGAATTATAATAAAGCAACCAAAGATAAAATTCCTGATATTTTGAAGAAAACTCCTGAAGGATTTTCAAGTGAATTAGATAAAACAAGATATGCTGATTTAGATATGAGAAATTTGGAACCTACATCTAATACATCTATTGTATATGAAAAAGGAGATGAAGTACATTTGAGAGATGATAATAATACTAAACGTATATGGTTTGTTCAAAAGAAATTAGATGATAATGAATATGTTATTACTACATATGATTTGGTTGACTTACCAAAAGTTGATGGTTATATAAATGAAGGTAAGACTGCATTAGCAATTGTATCGGGATTAAGAATCTATAAAAAGATACAAGAATATGTCTATAATGAAATGGATTGGGGATGGGATGACGAAAATTATGATAATACTGCATTACGAATGGGTGATAAAGTTTATTATAAGAAAGATAGTATTCAAAATAGACTGTGGGAAATTATTGATTTAGAACAAGATTCATGGATGGTAACAATTAGAAGTTATAACTTATCAAATATTCCTAATAAAATGAAAATGTTTATTATTAATCAAAGATATATTGAAATTAAAGTTCCACAATCAGAGATTGAAGTTTCAGAAAATAATGTTGAATCGCCACCATATGCCCCAGCCTCTCCAGGTTATGCTCCAGGATCTCCAGAATATGCTCCAGGATCTCCAGAATATGATCCAAATTCACCACCATATGCCCCAGGATCTCCAGCTTATGCTCCAAACTCACCTCAATATGCTCCTCCAGGATCTCCTACTATTATTATTAATACAGGTAATAATTCAGAAGCACAATTATCAGAAACAAAGAAAGATACTTCTTCAATAGTGCAGGCAGTAAGTGATTCAAATGATAATGAAGGTGATTCTTTTAGTGATTTAAATATGTCAGCACCAAAAGTAGAAACATTGAATGTTAGTAAAATAGTAGACAAAGGTAATGGAAATAAAGAAATAAGTATTTTGACGGATGTTGCAGAAGAAAAGAAAGACGATTCTGATGAAGATTCTGAGACAAAGAAACAAATAAATATTTAGTTAATAATATTGATTATTTAAAAAAATTGAATTAAATAATCAATAATATATATCATTATTATAAGATGCAGGCAGTTGAACAAGGTAATAAGACAGTAAGTATTTATAAAAGTAGACGTGTTATTCTCGAACAGTTAGAAAGTCAAGGATTTGATATTTCTAATTATAATGAGTTTAGTATTAATGAAGTAAGTATTATGGCACAAAATAAACAGTTAGATATGTTATTGGAAAATACTGAGAGTAAAAAAAAGGTTTTTGTTAAATATTTTCTACATAAAGGTGTAAGGGATACTTATATTTATGAAATGATTGAAGATTTATATAATTTGGAACAATTATTGACAAAAGATGATACATTAATTATTATTGCTAAGGATGATCCCAATAGTAGTCTTCAAACATTTCTGAGGACAATATTCAGTAATGATGAAATATTTATAATTGTTCATTCATTAAAACGTTTACAATTAAATATTTTGGAACATGAATTAGTCCCAAAGCATACAATTCTAAATGGTGATGAACTAAAATTATTCAGAGAAAAATACGGAATCAAAGATAATTCACAAATTCCTGACATTTCGAGATTTGATCCGGTTGCTCTTGCAATTGGTTTACGTCCTCAAGAAGTTTGTCATATTAAAAGGAGAAGTAAAATAGCTGTTCATGGTGATTACTATAGAATATGTATTAACGATTAAATAATCTATATAAATTATATATAATGGTAAAATTACGATTGGATTGTGATACTGATTTAGGTAAAAAAGGATATAATTCATATATAGATAAAAATAAGGAAATAGCTGATTGTAAATATGCTCATGCACAAGCTTCCAATATTATTGATAAAAAAGTAACAATTTCGCAATTAGAAGATGCAGAAAGGGATAATCAAAATATTCGTAATCGAATGTTAGGCGTTGATGGAAAACCCTGGTCACAATATTCGAATCTTTTATATCAAGACAGTAAATTAACAAATGTACGTGGTATACCGCCTTTAGATATAAATACAAGTCTTGGTAAGAAGGGATATGATATATATAAAGGTAAAATGGATTTATTTGAGGATCCAACAAATTTACAAAATAGAGTTAATGAGTTAGATCAAAATTTTTTTTTGGCGCTCGAGAGTTTTAAAGATAGTTTTGTAAGGTATATTCAAAATCCAAAATATGTAGAAAATAAAAAACTTTATGTACGTGATAAAGATGCAATAATTAATTATGAACAACTTGCTTTTACTTTAGATAATGATATTCAAAAGAATTTTGATAAAGTAAATGTTTTGGTTAAAGATCAAGATCTTTTAAATAAACAGGCTAAAAAACTTAGTCTAAGTTTATCCGGTGAAAATAAAAGTTTAGACAGTTCTGATAGCAGTACATCTCAAATGATAGATGACAAAGAATATGAATATAGAATAGTTTATTCAAAATGTGGTTTGTTTCTTGCAGGATCTATTGGTTTATTTGTTTATATATTAAGGTCGTTAAAAACAAATAGTAATTAATATGAATACATTTTCTATTTATACTATATAATGTATTCTGAAACAACAAATAATATTATCGGTTTAAATCAAGGAAAAGTACTTAGACAATTTAATGAAGCACATGAAAAATATATAGATTTTAACAGAATTATGGAGACATGTACTCCTGATATTTGTTCTATGAAAGAAGGTATGAATAATGCTTGTGGAAAGGGTTCAAATGTTTCTGTTGAAAAGACAATGAAAAATATTCAAGAATTGGATGATGAATTTAGCAGAACTTTAAGTCGTTATAATAATATACAAAAACAAATTAAGGAAGAAATTGTTAAAAAATCACAAAATTATGATACATGGAAAAATCATTTGGGAAAAGTAGTTGTTAATAACGATAATTACTACTATGTAAATAATTATGGATATACTCATAAGTACAGTAAATCTGGATTAAATGCAAATGACAGTAGTTGTCCATCTCATACAAATGCTTTAACAATAGATAATAAAATGTTAGATAAATTGCCTACTGGAGATGACATGGCTCCTGGACAAGCATGTCAAATTGCCGGAAAAAATATTAAAAATAAAAAAACTAAAGAATATGCTTTTGTTGATGTCCGAGGTGTAAAACATGTATATTCAAAAGACTCATGGAAAAATAAAAAGAAAATGTGTAATTCACATGCTTTAGAATTGGATAATAAAGTATATAATTTAATACCTTCTGGTCATAATATGACCGATAAAGATCTATGTGTAAAAGTAGATGTAGACCCTTCATTATTTGTAGAAATGCATAAATTAAATGATAAATTATTAGATATTGGTCGTAAATTATACGATGAAATAAATAAATTAAATATTAAGGATTCAAAACTAAGACAAGAAGTTGAAAAAAAAAATGAACAAGTTAGTAAATATATTACATCTTTAGATCAAGAAAGAATTAAATTAGTAGATAATGTTGATTATGAAACAATACAAGCACAAGAAGAAGATTCAGAGTTAAAAATGAATTCTGATTATTATCATTATTTAGCTTTTAGTTTTGTAGCTTTAGCCGTTGGCGGAATAACTTTGAAAGTATTAATGAATACTGAATAACTGTTTTAATTTATTATTATAATATATATAATAATAGATATGGTAGTATATAGTGATATTTCATGGAAAAATATAGATGGTCGTTATCAAAAAGGTGATCCTCGACGATATTTGGATAAAACTGCTCCCCTTCAATCAGATTACACAGGTGGAGAACTTCGTTGTTATGAGGATTGTCAACGACAAGAAGAAAGTATTGAAACACTTACTAAAACTGATATTATGAAAAAAAATGAGTTCAAAACACGTGTAGATACTGTTAATAATAGATGTTATTGTAGTTTCAGACCCAAATCAAAAGCTCAAATTGCCTATGAGAAAAAAAAACCAACTATAGTTGAATTAAATAATAAACATTTGGAGATGGAAATGATGATGCGTGAATATAGAAATCTATACGATGAATATGTAAGAACAGTTAGTACAAATACTCTCAAAGATACTAAAATTTATAGAATGAAAAATGTAAAAGAATTTTATGATCAAAATCCAACAGTTAGATATGTTAAAATTAGAAATCGTAGAAATCAATATTTACACATTCAAGAAATTGAAGTATATGATCAAGATGGTAAAAATGTTGCAATCAATCAATCAAAACCTAAATTACATTGGTATACGGATTGTAATCAGTGTGGAAAAAATGTATGTGATTCCAAAAATTATACAAATATGAGTACACCTGATATTAATAGATTATATTTTACAGGTGGTCATTATAATAATAATTCTAAAAGTAAGGGTGGACCAGGTAGGGTATCAGAAGTAGGATGTTGTGATATTGACGAAAATCAAAAAGCTATTCGTGATACTTATTATGGAGCAATTTATGGTGTTGGAAAACACGAAGAAGATGATGAAAGTAAAAAGAAAGATAAAAATGAAACAACAGTTAAGGTTAGTTCTACTGGTTGGTGGGGTAATGCAGACTCTGTTATTGACGGAATGAAAGCTGATAATGCATCTTGGCCAGACTCTAATCATACCAGACGAGAAGGAATTCAATGGATTGAATTAGATTTAAAAAAAGATGTGGACGTTCGTAAAATTGTTATTTATAATAGACATGTTAAATGGAGATTACATGGAGCAGCTATTTTACTTTATAATAACAAACGTGAACGTGTTCATGCTCCAATTAGATTAGGTTCAGGTAGAGTTCAAAGTTTTCCTGTAAATTTAAAAAGACAACCTAAAACGGGTTTAATTAAACAACTATTTTTAAACAGTGTTACACAAAAACAATGTTTTGATGATTGTGCCGATGATGAAGAGTGTAAATATGTATTGTTTAAAAGAGAATGGTATAATCATGGTAGAGGATGGAGAAGAAGAGGTCGCTGTTTAAAATATGATGAATCAGCTGATGGTTTGATAGATATTAAACCACAAGATAGAAGGTTTGCATGGAATGCATGGGAAAAGGATACATGGGATGATTATGAAAATAAAAACATTAAAAGTGGTTCAGAATGGTCTGTTAATCTTGGCAGATCAACAAGTTTGAAAGCTTGTAAAAATACAGCAATTAAATCAGACGAAGGTCCATTTTCATCTGTAGTATTTGTAGACGATACATATAAAGATAGTGATAAACATAACACATGTTATGGTAATAGTTTAGGTGAAAAGGACAATCTTCAAGAATCCGAAGGTGTACATAGTTCAATCCCACCTGGTGGTGAGACAGGTAAAATAGATGAAGAAGAAATTGGCTTGTTAACTGAATTAATAACTTTAAATAAGAAAATTTCAGGTCATATTGAAGAAATTGGTTCAGTTACACAAGGAACTGTTCAACAAGGAAAATCCAATGTTGCTTCAAGTCAATCAGTATCAAATATTTATAGTAAAGAATCTTCAAATAGATTAATAGAACGATTGAACAATGATAGAATTGAATTAGAAAGATTAACAAAAGAGATTGAAGACACAAATGCAAGAAATGATTTTTTAGAATTAAGTAATACATCAAATAAAACAAAGTTATATATTACTGGATTAGTTGCTATTTTATTAGTAAGTGTTGTATTATTATATTTCGGTGATTCAGTTTCTTCAACTGTTGTTGCAGGAATACTTGTAGTAATGTTTTTATTTATGTATTTAATAAATTATAAATATTACAATACAATTATTTTAAGACCATTTGCAATGTTTGGTAGTTTAATTGGAAATATATTTAATAATGATAAATATGAAATTACAAGTTAAATTATTTTATTTAATAAAAAATAAATTCTTTTTTATCTATTTAATATAATAGATAATAATGAATATTACACAGGGAAATGATTATTTAAAATTTAATGATGATAAATTAAAAGATACAAAAACCGTTTCAAATGAATTATTAGATTCTTCAGATAAAACAATTGTTGAAGGATTTAGTAGTTGTAAGAAAACGCAAAAATATCCTTCTAATATTCCCGACGGATCAATTGAAAAAAACCCTGATGGGTCAAATTCCGGTTATGAATTAGGTGATGAAAGTTTAGATGCAGAACAAATGAATAATGAGGATTATGGTAGATATAATCAATTAACTAATGAATTATTAAGATTATTAGCTATCTACAAAGAAATACATGGTGAATTAGTAGAAGCAACCGATGAGTATTTAAGTGATAGAGATGTTGATAAAAATGTATATGCAGGTTTTACAGGTGATCTACAAGAAAAACCTAAATATATTGGTTGCTATAGAGATAGCTGGAACAGAGCTATACCTAATCTGCAGCGAATTGGTCCATATGCTTATGCTTTTAATGTTGAAAGATGTGCTCAAAGAGCATGGGATAAAGGACATACTGTATTTGGTTTACAACACATTCAAGGAAATGACCCAAAACGTACAACCTGTTGGACTGGAACAGATATGAATAGAGCAAAAAAATATGGTATTGGTATTGATTATAGATGGACATGGGCAACTGTACAACGGTTAGGATTTCGTTACAATGGGTCTTCAGATACAAAATTGCATTTATTTCCTGAAGGTGTTTTTATTGCTTATACAGGTCCTGAAGCTAATGGTGTAGATGATTTTCGTCCATCACCAAGATGGCAATGGTGGTCGGGTTGGGCTCCAGGATGGTATGGTAAAGATGGTCGTAATGTTTATGGACAATCTAATACAGATAAATTTAGTTTTTATAGATGGTGGTGGTGGTGGCATCGTCGTTGGTGGGGACAATACTATGGCGGAGGTCGTGTTAACTATTTAGATAGACATTGGGTTGGTAGAGATTTCTGGTGGACTGGTTTAAGTGCAATTGCTTTTTATAGGCCAAGATGGTATTTAACAAATTATTGGATGCGTACTTCTGGATCAAAGGCTCAACGTGAAAGATTCAATTGGAGAATAAACGATAAACGTACTAAATGGACACCAACAGAAAGTAGTAGTAATAGTTATGACACAAGAAATCTTGATAATATTCCTATTAAATGTGATGATGGACGAGCATTACAAGGATATAAATTAGAAATGAAATACGGTAGAGTACAAACACTTGGTTATAGTAGAAGAAATAGCTTCGATCATGGTGGAAATGATTATGGGTTTTTCAATTGGACACCAGATCAATGTAAATCTTGGTGTGACAAACGTAGAAATTGTAGAGGTTTTAATATTCGCAGATCCCAAGGAAGAGGTTGTTGGATAAAATATGGACTTAGTCGTGGAGGACGTACTGGCACATGGGATTTCTACTATAAACGAACTGGAAGAAAAAATTATATGCGTTATTGGTATCGTTGTAGAAAATGGGATGGTTCTTTACAATGTAAACAAAAAGCTACTAGATGGAATGATAGTGGTCGTGGTAATAGTATTTATATGGATAGACATCATTTTCATTGTCAAGAAAATGAAGTTATAAATAAAGTAGAAATGGAAAATAGTACAGATGCTAATAGAACTAAGTATAGATTTCATTATACATGTTGTAGAAACACAAATACTCGAGGATGTTTTATGATTATGCAAGATGATGGAAATTTAGTTATTTATTTGGGATCTGGACCTCAAGATAAAGGTAAAGTTTTATGGGCATCTGGAACAAATGGACAAGTAGGTAATATTAAAATGCAAGAGTGGATAGAGAAACGTAAAAATGGAAGAAGTTATTTACGTTCAGGTGAATTTTTAAAGAGAGGTGAATATATTGCAAGTGATAATGGTATGATGCGTGCTCAACTTCAAACTAATGGTAATTTTGTTGTAAGAAGAGCAATTTCCCGATGTGGTAAATATTCTGATGGTTATACCTACGGAAGAGGTTGGGGAAATGCAGTGTATACTATACCAAAAAATAATGTGGATGATTTAAATAAGGCAGTGTATATTGATAAAGATCAGAATGCATTTAAAATTCCGGATAACATGTTAAAAGGTGGAATGAGTTTTACAAAATTAGAAAATCAAAATACATTTGGTCATAATCTTCGTCACTTTAGGATTAAAAATTCTGGAGCTCGTTATGGTGAGTATGATTGTCAAGCATACGTTGATCGTTATCAAGATTTACAAAGAGCATTTGGACCAAGTTGTGAAAGTCCAAGCACAAGACAAAAAGCAAAAGATCACTGGAAACGTTTTGGTCAACGTGAAGGTAGACTTGCTGGTAAAGACGATGCTGATCCTTATGAATGTAAAAAGGCTTGTATAGAAGATGATCGTTGTGGTTCATTTGTAATGGGTGGTAATCTTTGTGTTTTGAAAAATGAAAATTCATACCCCAAAGGTGATAAATTTTCTGATAAAAATGCTGATTTATATATTCGTTCAAAAGATGCAGATAATGACAGTTCATGTGTAAGTGATGTAGAAGCAGTATCATCAAGTAAATATTCTGAAATGATGAAAGAAGTTAAAAATGGTGGAAAACCATCAGGTACTATGAATAGAAATACAGCTTGTGGTTTAAAACGTAGTACAAGAGATGAGCGCAATAATTTATTAGAACGAGGTCAAGCTGTAAAATTAAAAATTGATGAAATATTAAGTGAAATGGATAGTTTAACAAAAGTTGCTCAATTTTATATGGCTAAGAAACCTGAAATGAAGAAAAAAGTTAATGATATGATGGAAGATTATAATAGATCATTTAAAAAAATAAAGAAATATAAAAAAACAAAGAATTTGCTTACTCAATACGAAGAAAATACTGACTTATTGATGTCCAGTAATAATTATAAATACGTTTTATGGAGCGTTGGAGCAATAGTTGCATTAATTGCTGTTATTCAATTTATGAAGAAAAGAAGTTAAAATTAGTTTAAATTTTAGCAATAATTGTATTATGATTTAATAATTTATCTCATAACATAATATATACAATGGTAAATAAAGGATTATCACCCGACAGATTAGGAGAAATGAATTCAAGACACAAGCAATCCTTAGAAAATATAAAGCAATTACAAAATATGGAAAAAGAACTATATGCGTCATTGGATACATCTGTTTCTGGTCGCAGTATATCTAAGGCAGAACAAACAAAAATTATTAATAAAATCAACGAACTTTCTACTATGAGAATGAACTTGTATATGAATATGAAAGACATGTATCTTTTCTTACAAACCAATGTTTCAGATACAAGAAATAATTTAGTAAATGATTTAACAAATATTGGCGTTGTAGAAGGTGAATTGAATAATGCAAAAAAACAATTAAAAGTATTAGAAAAAGAACGTTATGATAAGCTACGTATGGTTGAAGTTAATACATATTATAGCGATAGATATCAAGCTCATACAAAAGTAATGAAAATTGTAATATTTACATCTCTTCCATTATTACTTGTTGCATTATTAACAAAGAAAGGTTTTATTCCTTCAAATATTAGTAGTATTATTATTGGTGTTATTGCTGCAATTGGTATAATATTGGTAACATATTCAATAATAGATATTTCAAAAAGAGATAATATGAACTTTAACGAATACAAAGGTCCAAGAGCTGGTTCTACAAACGAAGATAGCACAGAAGGAGAGGATTATAGTAGTACATGGAATAATGATGGTAGTAATAAATCAGATCCAAAAGAACCATGTGTAGGAAAAGATTGTTGTACAGGTGGAATGATTTTCAATCAAGAAACACAGCAATGTCAAGATGTAACAGAAAGTATGGTAAGTAATCAGTTAGTAAAAGGGAGTATGGGTATGGCAAATGAAAATATAAGTTTACAAGATAACGGAACTACTGTAGTAATGCCATTTTCAGATACTGAGAATTATGCTGCACTTTAAAATATTATATTAATATAAGTTAATATTTATGGCAACAAGAAGACAAAGATTAGAAGATTTTGCAAAAAATGATTTAGCAAATAAATTAATCGAACAGGCAAATAAAAATGCATCATGTGGAAGAGATTGTTTTGAAAATCAAACTAAAAATAATCTTAAAAACAAATATAGATCAGCTGCAGAAAATTTAAAAAAAGCACCTAACGATTTATTTAATGCACGGCGTAATTATTTTACATATGCTTTTGGACAAAATTATTATGATAATTACAGAGAAAGACAAATTAAAGGAATTGTTAATAAACTTAGTGAAAAATTAAAAGCAAATCACAATGATTTTATACGAGTTATTAGTAATAACTTAGATAGTTATAAGGTTTCTGTAACATATTACAAAAATATGTTAGATTTATTCGATAAATATCAAAAAGATGGTGAAAATATGCATTTGAAATTGCAGGCAAAACAAAATGATTATAATTTAAATGCACGACGCGTAGATTATGAACAAAATGAAATAGATCGAATGCGTTTTTATTTGTTCTTTTGTATAATTATATATTTTGTTTGTTTTGGAGTTTTTATCGTATTATTTTTATATTTTAAATTATATTCTGATCCGCGTAATCTTATTGTTTTTGTAATTTCAATTATTTTTCCATTTTTAGTTCCACTTTCTCTCCATTTTATTTTTAAAACAAGTGACTACGTTAAGGAGAACGGAACAAATTTTAATGTATATTTAAATGGTTCCGAAATGTAATATAGTTAATATTATATTTTAATATATTAATTATATATATGCTACTTATAATAATGATTTTTTTAAACATTTTTAAGTCAGCATCTTATGTAAATAATTACTTGTTACGTAATATCAAACCTAATGCAATGCGTAAAAACATACATGATAAATTGAACGATAATTATAAATATCTCTCTTATGAAAAAGTTAAGAAAATAATGCATTCTGAAATGAATAATATTGATATTTATGGTGATAATACACATGAAAAAAATATAGAACACGTATTTCCTCAATATTTATTTAAACTTGATACAAATAAAAATATGATGAAATCTGATTTACATAACTTGTATTTATGTAATAAAAAAATAAATACTTTGAGACAAAATTTCAAGTATGTAGGTCATGATGATTATATTGAAAGTGGTAATGATAAATTAGTAGATCAGCAAGGTAATAGTTTAAACACAGAAGATATGTTTAAAAAACAAGGATATATGATGTTAATAAATAAAAAAAGTAAAAAATTTATACCTACTGAATATTCAAGAGGGATGATATCGCGTTCACTTGCTTATTTTTCAATTAAATATAATTACGTAGAACAATTAAAGGATGTTATTGATATTCAAACATTAATAGAATGGAATTTAAAGGATCCTGTATCAAATGAGGAATATCATAAAAATATTATAACATACAAGTATCAAAATAATTTAAATCCATTTATTATTGATTCAGATTTAATGATTTATGCTTTTTCTGATATGTTTGAATTAACCGATGAAATATTAGAAAAAAAGAAAGTAAAAATATTAGATCCATTATATTCAATAAATTTATTGTTAGATAAAAATAAAAAAAATGAAAAAGAGATTAATTTATTACAAAAACGAAACGATAGAATAAAAAAAAATAACTTAAATAAATAATTGCGTAATTATTAATAATGTTTTTATACGAATTATTAATAATTCTATGTTTTGGAGCATTCTCGTCATGTTTTTATATTTATAATAATTATGCAAACAATAGAGTAGTCATATATCATAGGCATATTTTACTTTGTGAAAATAAAAAAGATAATACGATGTATAATGATACTAACATACCTCATAATAACAGGACAGTGAAATCAGATTCAGCTCTAATACCCAAAAAAGACATATCACGAAATAAACCTATATGGGAAAATAGACCCGACTATTTTTAATACCACGTCATTTATTGTGCCACGTCAGCAATGTAGTAAATATTTATGCGTAAATAATTTAAAAACATTTAGTGTATGTATATTATAATCAATGATTCGATCATTATGTTTACTTTTTATTATTCCATTTATTAATGGTATGACTATGACTATGAACACTTCACCTGTGAACTCAGTAAATTTACCTGTATTGGTGGGTTCTACTAAACCTATAGAGAACTTCGATCCTTTGAATTTTGGAGATTCTGACGTAAAACTTCAATATTTTCGTGAAGCAGAATTGAAACACGGAAGATTGGCAATGGTATCAGCTTTGACTATCCCAATAGTTGAACAAATTACACACAGTCCTGCAATTTATGAGTTCAGTAAATTGCCTGAAATTATTCAATATGGAATTATTTCTTCAATGTTTGTTTCTGAATTTTCAAGCATGTTTCGTGGATGGAAGAATCCATATCTTGAAAATAGTACAAATAATTACTTTAAATTGAAAGAGGATTATCAACCTGGAGATTTTGGATTTTCATTGATTGAAGATTTAAATGACGAAAAAAGTATAGACTTATTGAACAAAGAACTTAATAACGGACGTCTTGCAATGATTGGTGCTCTTGGTATGATAGTTCAAGAATTAGTCACAAATCAACCTCTTTAATAAATAATAGGATATAAATCATTTCTTTTTTTTTTTGATTTGTTTAATAATACATTTGTTTTATAGTTTGCATAAAATGATGTAGTACATAAAAAAATATAGCCGACACTAACAGCTATTTTGTATTTATGATTGTTCATGTATTTAATAATTATATTAAATAATTATTAAATCATTTAAAATAAATAACTATTGTAATTCATTTCATCGCGTAATTCTTGTTTAAATGTATTTAATTCGTATATTGAATAATACAAATCTTTTTTATATTCCGACATCTCACTATTTGTTGGAATATAATCTATTTTATCTTTATTTGAAAATGAAATACTTTTTTTTAAATTATTTCTAAAACAAAAAAAAGATATATATATTAATCCTATACCAAATCCTGATAATATTATTAATTTTACTTTATCCATAATTGTAAGATATATATTATACATATTTTATATATTTATATATTAAATTTCTAATTCTTGTTCGTCATCATTATCATATATTATACGTACATTAGACCATCCTCTTGATTTTGGTGCTTTGCCAAACTTTTTATCCATAAATTCATACAACTCTTTTCCCTGAGGTGGTTTACCGCCATAATTTTCTGCAAACCATTGCTTAAAAACTTCCAAAACTTCACCCTTTTTAATTTTAGCTCGTTCTGTTTCTTCACAACGTTCGATCTTTTCCATACTAAATCCAAGGAAACAATCTTGACCCTCTCTATATTTATTACTGGTTGCCATGACAATATCACAATCACTAACATTTCCATGAGTTTTTCTTGCAATATTTATTAACTTTGCCATAAAAGCATATTTCCATGTATCAAAATATGTATCCAAGTCTTTATCTTTTTTGAATTGATATGGCTGATCAGGATCATCATCGCGTGGATCATCAGTAAAGTAGGACATGAAATCGCAAACACGTATTCTTCTCCATGTACCATTATCTGTTGCATCGATATCAAACAAAGAATTAGTACATACTACCAATTTAAATTGTGGTAAAAATTCAACAGAATCTTGATATAAAGCTCTACCTTGAATAATATCACCACCTGTTAACTCTTTTAAAATACCTTCATTAATCTTTTCTTTTTTCTTTGGTTCCTGCATGACAGCTAAACGCTTACCTTTCAGTTTTGCAAGTTCAGGAGTTGCAGCTCCGATGTTTGTTCTCTTTTGAGTAATTAATGTAATTGGAACTGTACCTTTTAATTCACCCAAACATTTTGTCATTAAATCAACAAGCATCGATTTACCGTTAGATCCACCGCCTGTATAAATATTAAATGTTTGATTTTTTGTATTACCAAGTAATGTAGAAGCAAGATGTTGCCACATATAATTACGAAGCGATTCAACTGGAAATAATTTTGCCATAAATTCATCTATTTCTCTTAATGCTTCATCCATATAAACGGTATTTTCACCAGTTTCTATATTATATGGTTTGATAACAGTTTTTTTATTATCTTCAGTCAAAGGAATATAATTAATTTTAGTACTTAATGAAATATAATCCTCTGGTTTTCCTGGTCTAAAACAATCTTCATTGAAGTCAAATACACCATTTGAAAAGCCAATTAATAAAGGATCAGAATCAAGTTTTTCATAAAACTTGTCGTCTTTAAAAATAGCTTTGGCTTCATGCATAATCTTATTCTTGTGTGTATTGTCTTTTAAAATCAAACCAGTTGAGGAAAAACTTGCTGACCGTTGTCGAAGAATATTCCATTGTGCTGCATCATCTTTTTGATCGATTTCACTAATTTCATTTAAACATTTTGTTGTTTTTTGAACATATAATTGAGTCATTTCTTTTGAAATAAGAATAGACAAATCGCATGCATCAGCAAGTACCCATCTATGATTTTCAAATTTATACCATATATTACTTTTTGTATTAACACAAACAAATTTATCTTTATACATTTGATATAAAACCATGGCTAAATCAAAATCAGTTACGCTTGGACATGTCTGTTCTACAAAATAATCAATTGTATTGTAATGAACCGAATTATATTTTTCCCTCGATGAATCATTGCGTGCCCAATAAATTATTGAACGATGTGATAAATTACCATTACCTACAGTCATTTGTTTCCACATATCATAATATTTTGGAATCTCATTAAAACTAAATTCAGTTGATTGACTACTAAAAATCATCCATGTAATAAATAATCTATTATCAGTATTTTTTAATGCGCATCCAACTTGAAACCATTTATTATATGAACCTGAGCCAAAATAAGATTCTGGTAAAATCATAGTATATTCATGAATTTCTTTAACAATATATTCATTTGGTTTTAAACTTTCAGCTAATTCTGCAAAAGCGTTTTCAAGTTGCTCTTGATCTGAAATCATAGATAAATCCAAATCAGTATTAAGTAGTTTTAATTTACGAGGTTTAAGTGCACGCTTTTTTCTTTCTTTTTTAACATTATCAATAATATGTTTCATTGATTCTTTTATTTCAAAAGTTGGATTTGATTTATTTTGAACGCTCAATAAATAATAATTTTTCTTATAATTAAATTTATTAACATCTTCTTCTTCAAATGAAAACTCTCCGTCATTATCATCATATATTAATTTAAAATGTGTTGTTAATTTGTAAGCTTCATTATTGGGCTTTCTGCATCCAAATAGTTGCCATTTAGTTGTTCTATTTGAAATACCAAGGTCATATACATCCTCCCATGTATTTGTAATAGGTACTTCCAAAGGACAATCATTGCCGCTCAAAACTTTCATAATTTCAGTTCTAATATATTTTTGTACATTTGTCGAACAATTTATACCAAAAATAATGTGAATTCCATCTTTGGTTTCCTTGTCACAAATATTTACATTTGGCTTTTCAAAAACAAACGCGTTAATACTATCTTTATTTTTAAAATCAAAAATTTTTCGAATTATATCAGAATACATACATAATATTGAAGTTATATCTTCTTTTGTATGTTGTCTTGTAGAAACAGATTTATCATACCTAAAATCATAATCTATTGCAATAGGACCTATATCCATTTGCGTCTCTGTAAGATATTCGTTTTTATTTTTTAAGACAACATCTACCATATAGTTATGAAGTAATTTCACATTATCATCTACAATTGTATATGAACCACCGTAAATCCCTTCAGATTTATTGCCGATTCTTGTATGCGTGATTACATCAGATGAAGATGATTCGTGTTTATTTTTATATAGAAATTCACTTAGATTAACCGTAGAAATATTGCTCATTGTGTATATTATATAATTAAGAAATTTTTAAATCGATTCAATTTTATTGAATATCTATTAAAAATAGTAATACGTGAATATTACCAAAAAATATATTTACAATAATAGACATAAATACAACTAAATTTAATAATATAAATTATATTAATGTCACAACCTAAAGTTATATCTAAGGATACTATACACAGACTTTTACGTGATGTAAAGCTTATTAAAAAAGACCCATTACATGATCAAGGAATATATTATTGTCATGATGAAGAAAATATTTTAAAGGGATATGCAATGATAGTAGGTCCATCCGATACACCTTATGAGTATGGTTTATATTTTTTTAATATAGAATTTCCTACTGATTATCCACATTCTCCTCCGAAACTTACTTATTTAACAAATGATGGAGCAACTCGTTTTAATCCTAATTTATATAGAGGAGGCAAGGTCTGTTTATCTATATTAAATACATGGAGAGGCGAACAATGGACATCGTGTCAAACATTATCCAGTATTTTATTGACTTTAATAAGCGTGTTTAACAATAATCCATTATTAAATGAGCCGGGTATTAATATTAACAATAGTGATATTTCTGGTTACAATAAGATTATATCTTATAAAAACTTTGAAGTTTCTATTTTAAATTTAATCACAAAATTACACAACGATACTTTACTGGAGTGTGAAAAACAATTTATAGAAACTTTTAAATTACATATTATCGATAATTATAAAAAAATGCTGTCAAAAATAAAGAAAATACGAAATGATAATGATGAAGAAACTATTACAACAAATATGTATCAAATGAAATTTACTTTAGATTATAATAACTTGTATACAAAAGTTAAAAATATTAATTTAAAAAAATTGAAATAAATATATATAATTATATATATTTATATAAATCAAGATGCGTTTTTGCAATAAATGTGATAATATGTTTTATATTAGAATTAGCGATGATGATGGAAACAGTTTAACACATTATTGTCGTAATTGTGGTAATGAAGAATCTAATACACAAGATGAAATTTGCGTTTCTAAGACGAATTTTAAACGTAATGAAGATAAATATTATAATATTATTAACAAATATGCAAAGTATGATCCTACAATACCTCATACTGATAATATTCCTTGTCCAAATAATAAATGTATTTCAGTTACAAATAAAGAAATAAAGTCAGATGTTATTTTTAAGAGATATGACGAAGATGAATTGAAATATGTATATTTATGTTGTCACTGTGATAACATTTGGCATAACAACAATTTGAATGAATAAAATAAAAAATTGAATATAAAAACATATTATATATTATATAATATATAATATGAGTACGATTAATGAAAAAGACGATTTAAGCGAAGTAGATATAGTAGACAGTGATGAAGAAAGTGTTCCTTCACCTCCTGATGAAAATGAAAGTCTTACCTTTGACGAGCAAGGAAATCTTGTTGTAAATGAAGATGAAGATGATGACGACGATGATGACGATGATGATACTGAATTGGGTGAACAAAAAGAAACAGATGTAATGGATACAGATGATGAAAGTAAAGAAAAAGAAGATGATGACTATGAAGTTGATCCAGAAACAGGAATAATAATAAAAGAAGAAAAAGAAAAGGCACCACTATCTTTACAAGAATTTGAAGAAAGTGATTCTGATGATGATAGCGATAATGAAAAAGAATATAATAAACTTGAAACAAATAATTATAACAATTTATTTACAGATTATCATCCAACATCTATTTATCATAATAATGAAGAAATATCTACACTTACAAAGATAATAAGAGATGATAAAAATAATATTATTGACGATTTACATAAAACCGTTCCATTTTTAAGTAAATATGAAAAAACACGTGTGTTAGGTCAAAGAGCAAAACAAATAGAAAATGGCCATCAGCCTTTTGTACGTGTTGCTGATAATGTGATTGATAGTTATACAATTGCTCTTCATGAATTAGAACAAAAGAAAATTCCTTTTATAATTAGACGTCCTTTGCCATCAGGAGGTTCAGAATATTGGAATTTGAAGGATTTGGAAATTATTTAATTTAATATATATATTTTAATATTTTAATAACATAAATTATTAAAATATAGAAATAACTTATATTTTTTTTATATAATGGAATATGAAAAATATATAAATCGTATAGAACAAATGCAAAAAATACAATTACAAGCATTAGAATTGTTTAAAAAAAAGAATGCTGATTATGGTGATGCATTTGCAAAATATGGAACAATAGGCGTTTTAATGCGTATGGAAGATAAATTACAAAGATTTATGTCAATATCAAATACAAAAATTCAATTAGTAAATGATGAAGGTTTAAAAGATACACTAATTGATTTACATAATTATGCTGCAATGGCATTAATGTTATTGGATGAAGAATAATATAATTATTTAATAAATTAATAATATTATTTACACCTTTGAACATGTAAAACAACTGAATAATGATCGATGATAAAAATCATGAAGTGATTTTGTAAAACATTTTATCATATCTCCTTTATTTTTATATACAAAAGCCTTTTTACATTTATAAATAGATTGTAAAGATTCGTCTATTAAAATTGGCAGATTATATGCTTTTGCATAATTTATACTTGATGTTAATTTGTTTTTATAGTACATACTATTTGTTTCCATAGAAATACAAGGAAACAAACAATAACATGATAAAAATTCCTTATGATAATCTAAAAATGTCAAATCACACTTCATTTCTAATTTATCTGAATATTTATTACTTAATTCCATTAATTCTTCACACGGAGGTCCTTTACCAATTATTAGAAATTTATAGGGATAATCATATGTATTTTGTAGTAATATTTTAAGTAATGCATAATCCCTTCTATACATTTTTAATTCTCCCTGAATTATAAATATAGGAATATCCGTTTTTATTTTTGTATCTTTGTAATACGGTAGTACATCACAATAAAAAAATTTATTGTTTAATAATGGTGTTACAAAATGTACATTTTTTAATAATTTCATATCGTCTGTTACATCATGACATATATAATGATTCTTTTCGCTCGTTTGTCCTCTAATACTGCGCAATACCATATCAATGTCACTCGAATAAATACTACAGTTAATTAAATAATCATAACCAAAAAACATGTGTTTATTAATTTCAATATTAGTATACTTATTTTTGATATAATTAGAAAATTCAGCATTGTCTTTTATTTCTAAAAAAAAACGTGGTGTACGTCTTTGTTTTCTAATATTTAATATATTATAATATTTATTTATAACACTTTCGATTATTTCATAGTGATATGGTTTGTTGTTTACAATCAAAATAATCATATATATATTTAACAATATAATTAAATATAGATAACTAAAATTTCCATCTATTTGCACACGTCATACATGTTACAAATGTTGTCATTGGTTCATCAGCACTTCTTGTCTGCATTTGATAATATGTACAATCACTACTTTTACATTTAAAACACGTGAATTCACTTGTAGTATTTTGACGTGATTCATATTTATTTTTATCACGTTTTCTTTTTGCTTCAATCATAGTTTCCCATCTTTCTGGATCCATTTCTTGGTGCGTAAGGAAAGCAATTTCATGAGGTTTAATACTTTTGTTTTTAATCATATCAATTAAATGTTTCGTGTTTTTAATATTAAAGTATATAGTTCTCAATTTATCAGAATAAACTTGAACAAAACACGGATTATCCCACTTTTTAACAATATTTCTATATGATGCTTCTTTTAATGCACAATTAAATATTCCTTTTTCTAAGTTGTTGGCTTGCTTATGTGTAAAAGACGTAATGTCAATAAGTTTTTCAACAACATTACTTCGAAAAGAACTATCATTTTTTACTGAAATCATTGTCATAATTAACATAATAATATATCAATTGTTTATATCAATTTTTTTAATTTTCATCAGAATATTCATATTCTTCGAAATCCAATTCTGATCCACAATCTTCAATAAGTTCATCCTCATCTTCATCATCGTTGTTGTTAGAATTGGCAATATTATCTTCATCACTTGAATTGTTTATAAATGATTCTTCATCATCTAAGTCATCATTTTCTTCGTCGTCTTCATCATCATCATCTACTACAAAATCATCTTTTAAATAACCACCTACCTTTGTTTTAAGACTGCTTGGAATATTTTCCAATTCATCTTCTTCATTTTCATCTTCCTCCTCTAAATCATCCAAATTTTCAAATCCACCAAACAAAAATTCATAAATTTTATTCCATTCATCAATTGATAAATTTGTTGTTTCTCCTCTTTGATTTTTATTAATTATTGCCAAATTTCCATAATATAAATCTGTGTCTATTGGTGGAGGTAAATCATATTTATTTTCCGTATTTGCTTTTCCTGTATCCCTTGCATAAACAGAAATATTATATTTATTTTTATTAACAGTAAGATTTTCCCATGTATGTCTTAATTCAAATCCATCTGATTTTCTAAATCCACAAGATTTAAATAAATTATTAAAATCTTTACATTGAGATTGTTTAATATTTCCATTTTTTTCAATAATAATAATATCTGTCATTATTTGTATTGAATATAATAAATGGGTTTAAATAGTTTAAACTTTATATATTAATGAAACTATATTTGAAGGATATTCAGAATTTAAATATAAATAAAATAAAACAATACAAAAAATCTTCTTCTAAAATAGAGAAGATCTTTTCAAACGAAGGTATATTTATAGTTGAAAATAATAAATATAAAAAAGAGTTGAATAAAACAGGAGAAATAAAATTAATTAATTATGACAATGTAGAGTTGTATACTGACACAACTAACGTATATTATGAAAATGAATTTAGAATCCCATTTGATCATTTTTATACACAATATACAAGAGATACATTTAGCTTAAGAAATAAGGCAATCGTTGATCTACATATATTTTATTTAAATAAGTCTATTGTAGATGTATATTTTGAAACAGATTATCATTTTGACGATTTTGCATTAAAAGAAGATATTTTATCGTTTATTAAACTGTTAAATTAATATTAAATAAATATAATAATGTTATCCTGGTTTTTATATAATATTGTTTTATCAGTATTAATAATTTTAATTGGTCATTATTTGTACAATTATTTTATTATGCATTTTACAAAACCAAAAATAGTTGATTTAGTACATAAACCCAACGAAAAATATAACGACATTTTAGATAAAATAAAATCAGATAATACATTGCCGATTAGTAATATAAATAATAAAGACGATGAATCAATATCAACAAATATGGTAGATGAATTACAAAATTTTTTAAATACACAAGTAGAATAATTAAAAACTTAATTATTATTATTTTGTAATAAGTTAAAGGTGATTTCATTATATAATTCATAATGTTGAACGATTACGATAAAAAGTATATTTTAAAACACTTTCCTAAGATAGAACTTTCTTATGAAAAAGTAAATCATAACAAAGTTTCGACAGACTATTGTATTGCAATACCACAAGGACGCAAATGTTTTGCATGGTTTACATGCTTTAAAAATAAATTTGTGTGTATATTTTTAGAACAAGGATTTAATAATAAGACAACAGATATAAGAATTTATAATTGCTGTTTTAAAAATGAATTAGCGTATGGAACAATATTTTATGGAACAATAGTTAACAGAAGATTTTTTCATATTGAAGATATTTATTACTATAAAAATAAGGATGTAACTCCGTTGAATAACCATAAAAAATTACTCTTATTAAAAGATATTTTACAAAATGAATTAAAACAAGTATCATATTGTAAGAATGATATTATTTTTGGTTTACCATTAATTAAAACAAAATATGATGATCTATATAACAATATATTGTTATTACCATACAAAATATATAGTGTACAATTTAGAAACATGACCAATAATTATAGATCTGTTTATCATATGCGCAATGAAAATATTATGCGAGCAATTTTTATGGTAAAAGCATCACTACAAAATGATATTTATGATTTATATTATAATGTAGAAAAAAGAGGATTATTAAAATATGGTACTGCTCGCATTCCTAACTATTCAACAAGTATAATGATGAATAAATTATTTAGGGTAATTAAAGAAAATGACAACTTAGATAAATTAGAAGAAAGCGATGATGAAGAAGAATTTGAAAATGTTGAACTTGATAAATTTGTAGATTTAAAGAAAAGAGTAATTATGGAGTGCGTTTACAATCATAAGTTTAAAAAATGGGTACCATTTAAAGTTAGTGAAAATAAAAATATTGTAACAGATAAAGAAATTAAACGTATCGAGAAATAAAAAATACTATACTATAATATATGTCAAAATTCTCTAATTTTCGCTATACTCCATACACAAACTCTACAAATAGTCAATTTAATCCTACACTATATAACAATAAAGGAGCTATTACAGGTTGTGTCGGAGCAAAAAATATGAGAGGCGGTGAAACTTTAAAAACAAGTACATATTATGGTCTAAAAGCAGTTGATGATAATACTGCTTCACTTTTAAGAGGATCATATGCTCCTGTTCTTATTCAATCTCATAGTCAATGTGCAGGAGGTAAAAAAAGAAAAAGTAGAAAAATGAAAAGAAATACAAAATATAAAAAACATTATATGTGGAATACTAAAGGAAAAAGATATACTGCAAAAACATACAAGCAACATTTAAGAGGAGTAAAATTAGGACATACACATAAAAAACCAAAAAAAAGTAGAAAAATGAATAAAAGAAGTAGAAAAGCAGGTACATTTGGTCTTAGAAAAAAACATCGCTCTGTTACATACGGAAAAGTAACTAAGCCTTATACATCTCAAGGAAGCGTTCCAAAAACAATGGTTAAATATGGTGGTAAAAAAAGAAAAAGTAAAAAATCCAAAAGAAAAAGTAGAAAAATGAAAAAAAGATCCGTAAAAAAGGGTGGTGGTTGGCCATGGTCAAAAAAAAAGCAACCATCTTCTTCTCTTAGTGAAGAAGATTTAAAACTTTCTGATAAAATTTTCGAACAACAAATGAAACAAAAACAAAATAATTTACCATATAATGATATTAATCACGATCAACAAAGACAAAACTTAATTGATCAATACGGTGAAGAAGAAGGTAATTTAGAGTTTGAAAAAATGATGGAACAAAATTAATTTATAATTTAGAGTATATTAATTTATTTTCTCGACATATTTTATATGGCAAGAAGAATTCAACGTAAATCTAAAACTCAAATGCGTAAAAAAACAAGAACATATAAAAAAAATAACAGAAAACCTACAAGAAAATATGCAAGAAAATCTAAAAGACGTAGCAATAAAGTTAAAAGAAAATACACAAGACGTATTAAAAAAATAAAAATGAAAGGTGGTAACAGTGTATTAGGTCGTGCAAGTTACACAACATTAACCAAATTATCACCAAACGAAAGTATGATGGCAAATCCTGTTCCTTTCTCAAAAGTAAATACATGTGTTGATAATTATAATCACTATGCTAAAGCTTAATTAAGCACTTTCCTTTTAGTTGATTATTATCATTATTAGTTTGTTTTTCTTTTAAATCCATCGGATTTTTACTTGATGCTCTGAAAACAGTATAATTTTCCTTTTTATAATAATTATACCGTTTACGATACTGATTTAAAAATATATCATGTTGATCGATAATATCAACAACTATTGGCTGCAAATGTTTTGAACGTAAAATTCTTCCAATCGACTGTGTTACATCTGTTTTTGGTGTAGCCATAACCAAAGTTGTTAATGTTTTTATATCTAATGCCTCTGATGCCATTGCATATGTTGCAATAATGATTTGTTTTGTTTCACTTATTTTTAAATCTTTTTCTTTCATTCCACCGACATAATATCCAACAGAAGCAATATTCTTTTTTTCTAATTCTTTGTAAAAATATGTTAACAAGTTTTTATTGTGAGCTAATATCATTATTTGTTGTTCTTTATTCGATTTATAAAGTTCTTCTACAACATTGATTATAAAATTACTTCTTGGTACAAAATTACACAATTTTGATATCATTGTACTATACTTGGGATTTCCTTTAAAATCGTATTCCATTTCATTAAAATCTTCATCATTGACTTCGTAATCATAAGCCCTTACAATAACATTATCAGTTCCTTCACGTTTTTCTTTATAAATTATATTGCCTAAAAACATTTTAAATACTTTTGATAATCCATCTTTACGCTGCATAGTTGCTGATAAACCTAATACATAAGGTGTAACAATTTTAAATAAAGAACGAACAAATACTTCGGCAGCAATATGATGAACTTCATCAACAACGGTTAAACCAAAGGACGAAAATAATTCATATGGATATTCTTTCATGGATAATGATTGAAGCATTCCAATTACAATATCCTTATCTTCAATATCACATATTTGTCCTTGTATTTTACCAACACGAGCTTGTGGCAAAAATTCTTCTATTCGTTCAATCCATTGATTTAACAAGAAACTTTTGTGAACAATAATTAATACTTTTTTTGATAATAATGAAATAATTTTTAATGCCATAACGGTTTTGCCTCGTCCGCACGGAATTTCTAATAATCCACCACCAGTATTACTTTGAATAGATTCCATATATTTTTGTATAATGTTTTCTTGATAATCTCTTAATTGACCCTTAAATTCTAAATTTATGTCATTACCTGATGTCAGATGTGTCTCTTGAGGTTTTCCAAACTTATTTTCACCATAATAACGTGGAACATATAGTTTTTGTGTAGACTCTCGAAATATAGGAAATTTTTCCATTTTTACCGTACTTTTAGGAACATAAGGAGCAACTCTTAATTCATCACATACTGTTTGATAACAAGAATCGCTAATACTATTTTTGTATATTGTATAACCTTTCTGACCTAAATATGTTTTAGTCTCAGACATAATAAATATAAATAATTATATTTAACATTTTTTCTTCAATTTTAAATAATAAAAAATATTATTATGATATATATGCAATCTGTAAAAGCTTTATTTAAACAACAAAATTCAACTCAATTAATGATAGTTGTCGTATTATTAATTTATATTTTGGTTGATGTAAAAACACCTGATAGTTTAGCTGAATTAATTGATAATGTATATGGACAAATTGTTATAATTTTGGGAGCATTGGCTTTGTTTTCTAATTGTCATCCATTAGTTGGCGTATTAGCATTATTTGCTGCTTACCAATTAATCGTACGTTCAAGTAAAGCAACTGGTACATTTGCAGTTGACAATGTTATGCCTTCTGAAGAAAATAAATACGAAGAAATGATTGAACAAAATGTTATTCCTCAAACATTAGAAGAAGAAGTTGTTAAAAATATGGTTCCATTAGTAAGAGATTTACCAAATGGTGAACAAAGCTATAAACCTATTTTAGATAGCAACATTGATAGTTCCTTGCTATAATTTAATTTAAAATAAATAATATAAATTAAATTATTCTTTAGATTCTTTAAATTTATCCCAACCAGCTTTTGTTACTTTATAAATTCCCATTAAACCAATAAATGATATTATTAGAATCACAATTGGATTAGAAAAAAATTCTTCGGCATCAAAATCACTACCAATACCACCACTACCACTATTGTCATTAGCGGCACTTTTACTTACATTATATAATATTTCACCTTTTTCACCCACAGGATAACAATCAATATAAATTCCCCCTTGGGCAGTTGCTCCTGTATGACTACCTGTTCCTATTTGATTATAAAATAATAAAGGACCTCTTTTTGTAGTATATGAATGTTTATTAATAACGTTACGCAATCTTGAAATATACTTGTAACTTAAAGAAATATACCCATTAGACGGATGAAAAACGACAAAAAAATAATTTCCAGTACATGGCTCGTAAGGTAATGTGCCTTCATATGAAAAGAATGAAGTTTTAGGTATAAATTCTTGTAGAGAAAAATTACTTAAGTTAATAGTAACACTTTGTCCGTTATTTTGTGCACTTGAATTTGTATAATCAATTATTGATTGTAATAATTGTGTTGAAGTTGATGACTCACCACTTCTTTTAATAGGAATACAAACCAACAAATTATTAGTGTTACCTCTATGATTAATAATTATTTCTCCATCAACTTGACTATTTGAATATCTATGGATAGATGGTGTATAAATTCTTATATCTCCTACTTCCATTCCTTGTGAATTGTATTTAACAGGAGGTATTTGTGTTCGCGAATGTTCTATGGATAAATATGAACCTTTATTATGAACAACACAAGTACTTTTAGGATAATGATATATATATCTACATTTTGAAGAACATTTTGCTTTAACTGAAGCACGTGAAATATCTATAGGTGTTGTGGAATCTTTACAACTCATTAATATAAGTATATAAATAAAAAATCTATTTTTAATTTATATAAGAAATGAAAAATAGAGTAAAAGTAAATAAGAAACAAAAATCATCATTTAGAAGAAAAGATAAAAACTTACGTAAAAAGACACTAAAAAATTACCGAAAAAAATCAATTGCTAAAGAGAAGAAGAAACAAAAAGGTGGTCTATCAAAGAGCGAAGTTGAGGATATTTTTGGTAAAGCTAATTCTTTTGCAAATGAGTATGTTAAAAAAAGCAATAAGGCGTTAAAAAAACAAAAAGGTGGTGGATTGAGTATTAGCAATTTATTTGCAAAAAAAAGTCAAGAAACAAAGAAGAAAGAAGAAGAATATAAAAATCAAAATCCTGAAAACGAAGAAAAGGGAACTACTACAGATGGATCTAAAGAAAATAACACAAAACTTCAAGAATTTATTGATTATGTAATAGGTATTAAAGATATAGATTCTCAAGAAAAATTAGATCAGTCAGATGCATATAAAGTTGAAACATTAGTAGAAAAATGGAATTCTTTAGACGAAATATTTAAGAAATACTTTATTGAAAGAAAACTAAATGTTGATGATATTAAATCATGGAAACATAAACTAAGATCTGGAGAGAAATCTGATTTAGAAAAACTTCAACGAGCATATAATGAATTAAAACATATTTATACTGCAACAACTTTCGATAGCAAGAAAGGAGGAAAAAATATTGATAAATTAATTGAACTAATGAAAGATTTTGAACAAGAAGGTGATGATATTATTAGTAATTTGAAAACAACATTAGAAAACGAGTTTGTAAACGTTTCTAAATCAGATTCTGATAATGAACCAAGTAGATATTCAAAATTTAAAGATTTTATGTCAAGAAAAAAGAAGGATCCAATTGATCCCGATATGTCTGATTATGATAGTTCAACAGATCAAAAAATAACTGTTGATAAAGAAAAAGATAAATATGTATGGATACGTGTAAACATTCCAAAAAATCAAAGTGTTATGGTACAATCTGATACTTCAGGTACAGTTGATGAAACTATTAAAAATATTACACAAGAAGGATCTGAAACTCCTTCTAATGTAGATGGTTATGTTGACTCTCCTGAAGAAAAAGAAGATGACGATAAAAAATCAAAAAAGAAAGAAGAAGAAGAAG
>MDSY01088607.1_pt1 | contig 36458 bp, 28 predicted proteins | sample 811131 | NCBI WGS metagenome assembly MDSY01 (sample SAMN05326643, study PRJNA326480) | marine metagenome | isolation source: seawater | place: Atlantic Ocean: South West | collected 2010
ATTTTGTCTACCGCCCTTGTGCATGTTTCGGAAAACATGAGCAATTTCAAGGGCTTTAGAGTATTTAAAGTAGAAGAGTGGTACCCAGAGAGAGACTCGAACTCTCACGCCGCAAGGCACTAGAACCTAAATCTAGCATGTCTACCAATTCCATCACCTGGGCAATAAACGGGATGTTACGTGCCTTCTAATCCAGTAGCAACAAATTGCAGAACTTTTAATAGATAAATCTATTTGCCCCAGCTTTTTCCCTAGCTGTCCAAGCTATTGGCATGCCGAACATCTTGGCCCTTGACTTGATAGATCACGTATTCACTAATGTTCTTGGCATGGTCACCAATGCGCTCCAGTGCCCGGGAAGCCCAAATAAGGCTGACATAATCTTCTACTTTATTCGGGTTATTTTCCATTTGTTTAATGCAGTTGCGTACCAGTTTCTTGTAAGCCATATCAATATCGTGATCGTCTTCAATTACCCGCAGAGCATTTTCTACATCTAATCTCGCGAAGGCGTCCAGCGCGCGCTTTAACATCTTAATTACGCCGTTATGAATGCCTTTAAATCCATTGTAGTGGTCGACTAGTATGTCTGCGTCCAATAAGTCTAGGGCCATCTTTGCAATGCGATCGGCTTCGTCGCCAATGCGCTCTAAATCAGTTATAACTTTCATAACGCTTACCACCGTGCGCAAGTCGCCGGCAGTAGGTTGACGTTTGGCGATAATAGACACGCACTGGTCGTCTAACTCTACCTCAAACTGATTGAGCCGAGATTCAACCTCACGCACTTGCTCAGCAAGTTCCACATCATGATTAACCAGAGCTGTGCACGCATCATTGACTTGGGTTTCCACAAGGCCACCCATTTCCATGAGTAAATCTCTTATGGTTTGTAGATCGTTATCGTACTGCTCTGATATGTGCTTATGCATTGTCGTTACCCGTATCGCCCCGTGATGTAATCTTCGGTCTGCTTAGACTTAGGATTTCTAAATATAGTATCTGTTTCGCCAAACTCAACCATTTCACCAATATAGAGGAACGCGGTGTAGTCGGAAACTCGCGCAGCTTGCTGCATGTTATGAGTCACGATAGCAATGGTGTAGTCGTCTTTCAGTTGATGAATCAACTCTTCAATCTTAAGCGTGGAAATTGGATCTAGTGCCGAAGCAGGTTCGTCGAGTAGCAGTACAGTAGGTTTGATCGCAATAGCGCGTGCAATCACCAAACGCTGCTGCTGTCCGCCAGAGAGCCCCAGTGCGCTGTCTTTGAGTCGATCCTTGACTTCGTCCCAAAGCGCCGCACTCTTTAATGCCCACTCAACGCGCTCATCTATAATCGCTTTAGATTTTTCCCCTTGAATGCGCAGGCCGTAGGCAACGTTTTCGTAAACACTCTTAGGAAATGGGTTAGGGCGCTGAAAAACCATGCCAATTTTTCTGCGCAGATCAGCAACGTCTACGCGAGTGTCATGAATATCATACCCTTGGAAATTGATGCTGCCGGTAATTGTCACATCATCAATGAGGTCATTCATTCTATTGAAGCAGCGCAGCAGAGTAGATTTACCACAGCCTGAAGGTCCAATAAATGCGGTTACTTTTTTAGTCGCGATACCGAGGTTTATATCTATTAACGCCTGCTTATCACCATAGTGTAGCGACAGGTTCTTAACCTCTAAGCTGGTTTCAAGGCCCGTCGGAGCCTCTGTTTCGTTGCCAGTTGCAGGTGATGCGGATGATCCCTGAGTATCGGGTTGTGACATTGATGATTCACTCATAAGTTAACTTTCCACACCGCGGTAGAGGCGTTCTAGCCGTCCACGCAGAGTGATAGCAGTTAGATTCAGCCCCACAATAAGTGTGACCAGTAAAAGGGCAGTGGCATAGACCAAGGGTCTAGCCGCCTCGACATTTGGGCTTTGGAAGCCAACGTCATAAATATGGAAACCTAGGTGCATAAATTTTCGGTCTAGGTGCAGGTACGGAAAACTGCCATCTATAGGTAACGTAGGCGCCAACTTGACTACGCCCACTAACATAAGAGGTGCAACTTCGCCGGCTGCTCGTGCCACAGCCAAAATTACGCCCGTCAATATTGCCGGGCTTGCCATGGGCAATATGACTTTGAACAGTGTTTCTGCTTGGGTTGCACCTAGCGCCATGCTGCCTTCGCGTAATGAGCGGGGGATTCGCGTAAGTCCTTCCTCGGTGGAAACAATTACTACCGGCACTGTCAGCAATGCCAATGTCAAAGACGCCCAGACAAGCCCAGGCGTGCCGAACGTGGGCGCTGGCAAAGACTCTGGGAAGAACAGCTGGTCTAAATTGCCGCCCAAAAAGTAGACAAAAAAACCTAGCCCAAATACTCCATAAACAATGGACGGAACACCAGCCAAGTTATTTACTGCGATCCGGATGATGCGCACCATAAGTCCTTGTTTTGCGTACTCACGCAGATATACGGCGGCTATCACGCCAAAGGGTGTGACGATTAACGACATCAACAAAACCATCAGCACGGTCCCAAAAATAGCCGGAAAAACACCGCCTTCAGTATTTGCTTCACGAGGATCTTCTGACAAAAAGCGCCATAGGTTACTGAAGTATTGCCCTGTCTTTTGCCACGCGCTCATTGCATTGGGCTGCCAAGCGTGAAGAATATCCGCTACGCGCACATGAATTTTTATATTCTGGGCTGTGGTGATAACCAATTCATCTTGATCTAGGTCCTTATATAAACTACGCAGTTGCTTCTCACTAGCCGAGTACTCTGCCGCCAAGCCAGATTGTTCATCGCTTATCTCTTGCAGTCGCTCAGTATCATCACTTTCTTTTAGCAATAGTCCGCGCTCTTCCAAACGCAACCGCTCTAGCCGATTGTTTATATTATTTAGGATGCCGCCTTCTAAACCGCTAATTTGATCACGAATTTTATTCGCTGCGGCAATACTTTGATCCAGCGCCGGCACCAAACCCTCACCGTTAATGGGCGTTGCGGGATCTTCTCCGCGCACCAGTGTGGTAGGCACGCCATAGGCATTTCCCCACTCTATACGTTCGAGGACCATGACATTGTTCGGCGTGGTTCTTTGGCTAATTTGATCTATAAAGACCCATCTAAAATCAGGTGCACTGATTTTTCGGTTGCCCGTCTTGACCAACCAACGATCCATAATTTCTGCGTTAGGCTGCACCCATTGAGGATTACCACCGGACTCTAGAAACTGCTCAACCGATACTTGGTCTAGCTCAACAAACTCGCCGTACACTTGTTGCACCTGAGCTGTTTCGCTTGTGTAGGTAATTAAATCTACATCTGCCGGCCAAAAATGCGCCAGCCCTTTCACTGCAATAAGCAGCAGAATGCCGATTACCGCGGAGATACTCAGCCCTACGGCTGCCGCATTCATCCAAATCCAGGGCTCACCAGAAGCAAACCAATTACGGAAAAAAGAATTAGATTTAGCCATTTTAGAGACTTCCATAGCGCGCACGCAGTCGTTGGCGCACAACTTCCGCTAGGGTGTTGAGTGCAAATGTGAACATAAATAAAACCAGTGCTGCTAAAAACAGAATGCGATAGTGGCTGCTGTCTACCTCAGCCTCGGGCAATTCCACAGCAATGTTTGCGGCAAATGTGCGCATGCCTTCAAAGATATTCAGGTCCATAAGCGGCGTGTTGCCTGTAGCCATAAGTACAATCATGGTTTCACCAACAGCGCGGCCCATGCCAATCATCACTGCTGAGAAAATGCCGGGGCTAGCGGTAAGCAAAACAACTTTGACCAATGTCTGCCATGGTGTGGCACCCAGGGCCAGCGAGCCGCGCACCAAGTGTGTGGGTACGGCATACACGGCATCTTCTGCAATTGAGAAGATAGTTGGAATAACGGCTAAGCCCATTACAATACCTACGACCAATGCATTACGTTGGTCGTAATTAAGGCCCAAGACATCTCTAAACCACGCTCGGCTATCGCCGCCAAAGAATTGTTCTTCAAAGAAGGGCCCCGCATCAAAAGCCAGGTAAATCGTAATGACAATAAGCGGCGTAACAATTAAACCGTACCACCCAGCAAATCGAGCGGTGAATTTCTCTGGAAATTTTGACCACAGTAATGCAAAGAGAAATAACCCTGCGGGCAGGACAAAGAAAATACTCAAAACACTGGAGAGCTTTTCTTCAATGATCGGTGCCAACCACAGGCCACCGATGAAACCTAGTATTACCGTCGGTAGGGCCGCCATAATTTCAATACTGGGCTTGACCCAAGCGCGCATTGCTGGCGCCATAAAGTAGGCGGTATAGATCGCGCCCATAATGGCGATGGGCACAGCAAAAATAAGTGCATAGAACGCTGCTTTGAGAGTGCCAAAGGCCAGCGGTGTTAACGAAAACTTTGGTTCAAAGTCGTTGTCGGCAGAAGACGATTGCCAGCTGTACAGGGGCTCTTCATAACCCTCATACCATACCTTGCCCCACAAACTGCTCATGGAGATCTCTGGATGCTCATTCTCTAAATGGAAGGTTTGCATCATTGTAGGGTTTTGCGCAGACACTAAAAGGTTTGATCTAGGCGATATAGCAATGACAGCGTCAGGGTTAAGACCTGCGGCAAAATCTGCAAGTACGCGCCCCGAGGTTGGGTAAAGGAGTGTTAAGTCGCCCTGACCATCTACCGCCATAAAGCCTTTTCGTCGCGGCTCAGTAACTATGCGAACGCTGGGGCGGTCTACCTCAAACTGCCGCATAGGCTCCAGTTGCGTGCCGTCTTTGCTGACAAAAATACCCCATTGGGTAATGACCCCAGCATCGTCTGCCACGACCAAAGAATATCGACCTAAAAGGGCAGTGACTGCTGTTACCTCATTACCGTTGGTGGCTAGCGAGCCTTGGTAAAGACGGGTTATTTTGTTGTTCGGTTTGATGCCTATGACGTCTAAATCACCGGACGCACTGACCGCATAAAGCCATTGATTTCTAGGCCCAAGGAAAAGCGAGGTCACATCAACTAGTGATGACACAGAAACTTCAGTGGCCTTAGGCAGTGGGTATCCGGCTTCAATTTTTTCGAAGTAGCGCAGATTAACGGTTGTGCCCACGTTACTGGCAATGACCAGTTCATCGTCTAACCACTGTGCATCAAATGACTGAATATCGCCCATGTTCTGGGTTTTTTTAGAGAACGGGAATTCCAATTTTGGGGTTAGGCGCCGCGTGCCATCGTCAAAGTCGACAATATATTGCGTGCTTACAAATAGCAGGCGGTTTTGCTCATCGAGGAGGGCATAGGTGTCTACCGTCGGATACACACGCTGGGCGCTCTTAATATTTAAGCCAAGGTTGTACGCCGCGATAGGCTGACCTGACTCGGCGTTATAAAATTCTAATATGCCCTGTGAACTAATTCTTAAAATGGATTCGCCGTTTTCGCTGACATCAACTAACAAGGGCTGCCGTTCAACCACTGCAAAGTCGAGGTGGCTGTCTATGCTTGCCGGCAGCAAGATTGGTGCAACCACCCAAAGAAGGTAGGCAAATATCGTGGTGATAGCGCCGATTACTGCGGCGCCCCCCAGACCAACCACCCATTGGGTTGCCTTGTTAGACCAGTAGCGGCTACGCGACAGTCGGCCAGTCTGAACTAAATCATCCATAGATTTTGCTTACCTAACTAAAAACTAATACAGCGTGCTTACAGAAGCTTACGTAATTCTCGCTCAGCTACTTGGGGGGAAACAGGCACATAACCATCTTTTTGCACAATAGCCTGTCCTTCTTTAGATAACACTAGAGTAAGGAATTCTCGCTCAATTGGCGAGAGAGGCTGGCCGGGTTTTTTGTTTACATACACATATAAGTATCTGGCAAGCGCGTACTCACCTGAGGCAGCATTGGCCTTGGTTGCTGCAACTGCGTCGCCACCATCTGCTGCAATAGAAAGCGCTTTAACACCTGATGTAATGTAGCCAATACCCGAATACCCAACGCCGTTGAGCGATGACGCCACCGCCTGTACAACGGACGCAGAACCAGGCTGCTCGTTGACACTGTTTTTATAGTCTCCTGAACATAGGGCTACTTTTTTAAAGTAACCGTATGTGCCAGAAACTGAGTTACGACCATAAACCTGAATAGGTCGGTCGTTCCAGCTGCCTTTTAAGCCGAGGTCGCCCCAGCTATCAAGACTGTCTGAACCACCACAACGACGAGTGGTAGAGAAGATCGCATCCACTTGTTCAATTGTCATGCTGTCTATTGGGCTGTCCTTGTGTACGTACACTGCCAAAGCATCAATGGCCACACGAATTGCTGTTGGCTTATAGCCGTGACGGGTTTCGAAGGCTTCAATTTCCTTGTCCTTCATTGCACGGCTCATTGGACCAAAGTTAGCGGTGCCCTCGGTAAGTGCGGGGGGCGCGGTGGAGGAACCAGCCGCTTGTACCTGAATATTTACACTAGGGTAGTTACGCTTGAACCCTTCAGTCCAAAGGGTCATCAAGTTAGCCAGTGTATCTGAGCCTATGCTTGATAAATTACCGGATATGCCTGATGCCTGCTGGTATTCCGCCAGCTCAAGCACCTCGTCGTTTTTTGCCTCGGCAGTTTGTTCTTCAACATCAACGGTCTGGATGTCGACGGCGGTCATGGCTACCGGCGCCTGCGCTGCCGAGGGCTGTTTTTTGATCGGCGCTTCAGAGCCCCCGCAACCAATAACCGCTAGACCTAATCCCAACATTGCTAATGCACGCAAACTGTTAGATGTCATTAGTTTCATTATTTATCCTATTCAGTGGTTTGATAATCATAAGATTTGTTTGAGAAATACAATTAAGCACCCGTTACAGCCGTGTCTGCATGCTTAAAGTCGCAATAAAATTTGCTGCCGACATTAATTTTGCTTTGAATTTTTAGTGCAGAACCATGGCGGCGGAGAATGTGTTTGACGATTGCCAGGCCCAGGCCAGTGCCACCCCTAGATCGCGAATCTGACATATCCACGCGATAAAACCGTTCTGTTAATCGGTGTAAATGCTCTTCAGCGATACCGAAGCCCTGATCGGCTACTTGAAGCCGTGCACCGCCTTCAATGTCTACCCAAGAAATTTCAATCGCTTTACCAGCCGGGCTATAGCGAATAGCATTGGTTAGAAGATTTACGCACACCGAATGTAACTCTTTGGTTAGACCATTAATGACCATTGAGGACTCACAGTGAACAGTAATTTGGTTTTCGGTCGTCTGCAGCCCTTGCACCTCCAAGTAAGCATTTTGCAACATGGAGCCAACCTCAATAGGCACTTCCATGTCTATCAGCGCGCTCGATTCCAATTGGGTGAGTAGCAAAAGGTCATCCACCAACGACTGCATTCGCCTCATTGGTGAATCTAACTTCGCTATCAACGATAAGCGCAAATCATCAGGTTGCTCCTTATCGGTCATGGTTTCTAAGTAACCGTTGACAACGGTCAATGGCGTGCGTAGTTCATGCGAAACGTTAGCGACAAAATTCTGGCGCATAGTCAGCAATCTATTCAGCGCGGTGATGTCCCGAACTAAAACCACTTTACGTTCAATGCCCACATCAAATCTGCGCGCTTCCATAATCTGCTCTTGGTCGAAGGGCGAAGTGAATTCCAATGGATCACTAAAACTTGACGCATTTAAGAACGCCACAAAGTCGGGGTTTCTAACGATTGTCGAAAGACCCAAACCAATGTCACGATCATTCAAGCGCAGTAGCTTTTTTGCCGAGCTATTCAGGCTGTCTATTTCACCATTGGGCCCGAGGATAATCACCGCGTCTGGAATGACTTCGGCAAGGTCATATATTTGCCGTAGCCTAGACGCGATGTCTTTGGTTCTTTCACGCTCTTTGTGAATCACACGATAGGGTTCATAGGCCAATTCAAACCAACCGTCCAAACCATTTTTAGGCGGCTTTAAAGGTCGCTCGGTCCACTTTTGCACCTTCTTAAATTCTCTGTTTTGCAGAGCAATCCAAATGATCGCCGCAACAAACAAACTCCAGCCGAGGTATCCAGTAACGACACCGACTAGTGCGGTTGCGACCAATAAACTTATAAAAATTTTCTTGGATTGTGGATGGTTCATAGCGCTAGATTTACCTAGGTTTTGTTAGCCGCACTTACAGAGCAAAGAGCTTGCTCTGTAAATATGACATTTTGATGACACTTGATTGCCAAAAGACGATTTTTCATGATTCGAGTGTTGAACGAATTTCAGTGTTTAAAGCTAATATCAAGCATCAAACGTTTGAACGATTCTTCTGTACCAAAATCGACGTTGCGGTCGTTGAGGAATAACGAACTGCTTAGGCTGATTTTTTTGTTCAGTGCATAGCCTGTTTTCAGAATATGTCCTTCGCCATCAGTGCCGCCACCGAGGAAATCAGAGTCAGAAAATGCCGCGAGTACCGAATCTGCTTCAAGATCCCTATATTCCCAGCCAAAGCTCCATTTATTAGCTTTCACTTTAGCGCCTACGGAATAGCCGGTGTCGTAGTCGTCCGCATCTAGATTCTGCACATAATCTGCGAAGAGGGTGATCTTACCCGGTTCTATCGGAATGCCAATTTCAGCGAACCCTTCGATGTTTTGGAAGCCATAGAGATAACCGCCGTTAGCGTCCAAGCGGTTTTCGTTAGCAGCAACGCCAAATAGCGAATCTGCGCCCTCACTTGCGGTAATGTTGTAGTAACCCAGGCCAAATAGAACGCTCACGTTGTTTTCCAGCTTGAATGTTGAACCTACTTGGCCACCTAGCAATATTAGGTCAGCGTCGCCTTTGTTTTCGTCGACCCAGGAGCCTAACCCGGTAACAAACAGGCTGCCTTTTTTGTAGCTAGCGGTTACGCCCTCGGGTCTGACATCGCCGTCCCACAAAAGCCCTGTACCGCCCACTCTTTTAAGTGGGTTTTTGAACTTACCTGCTTGCACTGAAATATCAGAGTTCGGCACGTTCCAATTCACATAGGCCAGGTCGAGGTTAATCTGTTTCGACGACGACACCGCTCCCAAAGACTGATTGGCAGAGGTAGGATCACTGCTGCCACTGGCTAAACCAAAGCCCACTGACACACCTTCATTAATTGGCGCTACAAGGGCAACGCGATTCCGCAGGCGGCTTCTATGTCTATCAGCTTGGCCGTCAATATCAAAGGATTCCTGTCTGAAGCGGAAGTCGCCTTTAAATTTTATGCGCTCCAGCGCTTTTGTTTGAGCTGCGCCCCTAGCTGATACGACAGGTCTAGAGGAAGTAATAATTTGTGATTTTTCGCTCTCAAGCGCATCTAATCGCGCTGTAAGTTCCATCAACTGTGCCTGCAAGGCTTGAATTGTTGCTGCCTGTTGAACATATGCTGTGTCTATATCTGCTCGGGATACTCCAGTCGCACTCGATATAAGCAGCAGCGCTGCTATCGCTCTTAATTTCATATTTGGTTCCTAGTAAAAGTGAAGTCCGACGATATTGCATATTTAATGTTACAGTTTTATGAAGCTATGACGCTTTATTATCAATATTCGCAAATAGGCTTTGAGGCATGTTTTGCTGCGAGAAAAGCAAAAAAGGCCGAGGAGGGCATTACGCCTCTTCGACCTTTTCTATCAGCAGTTTATTGACCCTTTGAGAGCGGCTATTCGCACCAGTTATTTAAGTCGATAAAACGCCAGTCGTTCTCCTACCTCGCTTGACCGTCGCCTCTCAAGTACAGAGGGTGAGTAGGGGATATGAAGGGATAGAGTTTTAGACTTCCATCGGCTTCAGTAGCTTGGGCCATTGCTCCATAGTGCTCTCAATGGCCTCACCGATGGCCTCAACGGTCCAAGGCGCATCCATGGCATCTTTTTCAGCTAATACCTGAGATTGCCAAGAAAGCAGAGAGGTACGGTTACCGGTCACACAGAACTGCCGGCCAGTGACCTTTGCGGCATCATCCGTACACAACCAAGCAATAGTAGGTGCAACTTTTTCTGGAGCCATACGGTCCGCTAGTTCAGGGGTGTCAGGCATTAGATCTTCGGTCATACGCGACAAAGCAGCAGGTGCCAATACGTTTACGGTGATACCGTACTTTATACCTTCGAGCGCCAAAACGCGCATAAAGCCAGCCACACCTGCTTTAGCTGCGCTATAGTTTGCCTGACCAAAGTTACCAATCAGACCAGAAGTTGAACTGGTCATAATGATGCGGCCACCTTCGCCTTGGGACATCATTTGCTGCCAAGCGTGCTTGGTAGCAAGGTAGCTGCCACGTAAATGCACGTCGATTACCGCATCCCACTCAGCGTCTGTCATGTTCTTAAAGGAGCGGTCGCGAAGAATGCCAGCGTTGTTAATGAGAATGTCTAACCGGCCGAAATTATCTACAGCAGATTTCACCATAGATTCAGCAGCGCCATCGTCGGTAACCGAGCCGTAGTTGGCGGCTGCTTGGCCGCCTGCGGCTTTGATTTCGTCAACCACTGTATCGGCCATTGAGCTGCCACTACCGGTGCCATCTCTTGAACCACCTAAATCGTTAACGATTACCGCAGCGCCCTCATGAGCGAGCAACATCGCGTGGGCGCGACCCAATCCGCCGCCAGCGCCGGTTACGATGGCAACCTTGCCTGTTAATTTACCCATTTTCGTTCCCCTCGTTAGTTTTGAAGAAATAATGCTATTAACGTTGATTCTGATTCTTGTGAGTACAAATATAACTGTCTCAGCAAAAATTCGAAAGCGGCTTACTTCCACTTTCGCCACAGCTCCTACATTAGTAAGAGCGTGGCATATCTAAGACATGCTCCGCCAAGTAGCTAAGAATTAAGTTCGTTGAAATTGGTGCTATTTGATAAAGGCGCGTTTCGCGGAATTTACGCTCTATGTGGTACTCCTTTGCAAACGCAAAACCGCCATGAGTCTGCATACACACATCCCCAGCCGCCCAAGAAGCCTCTGACGCGAGCATTTTAGCCATATTAGCCTCAGCGCCACAGGGCAACCCAAGATCAAACATTTGCGCGGCTTTCTCAACCATCAGTGCTGCCGCTTCAACTTGGGTATAGGCTCTAGCAATTGGAAACTGCACACCCTGGTTGGCGCCTATGGGTCTATTAAATACCACACGTTCGGTGGCGTAGGCAGAGGCTTTGTCTATAAAGTAGCGCCCATCGCCAACGCATTCCGCAGCAATTAAAACGCGCTCCGCGTTCATGCCATCTAAGATGACTTTAAAGCCTTTACCTTCCTCACCCAGCAGGTTTTCGGCTGGTATTTCTAAATCGTCAAAAAACAGCTCACAGGAGTGGTGATTAATCATGGATTCAATAGGGCGAATATCTAGACCGTTGCCTTCGGCGGCTTTGACATCAATAAGAAACGTAGACAAACCCTCGGTCTTTTTAGCAACCTTATCCAGATCTGTAGTTCTTGCGAGAAGCACCATTAAATCTGAATGCTCAATACGGCTAATCCAAACCTTTTGGCCGTTAATAACGTACTTGTCGCCAACTTTACGGGCGGTAGTTTTTAAACTGGTCGTATCGCTACCGGTTGTGGGTTCAGTTACACCAAAACTTTGCAGACGTAGTTCACCTTTCGCTATTTTGGGCAAATAGTGTCTTTTTTGCGCCTCGCTACCATGACGCAATACGGAACCCATAACGTACATTTGCGCATGGCAAACGCCGGCGTGAGCCCCTGATCGACATATTTCCTCCATAACCACAGATGCTTCAACCACGCCAAGACCGGAGCCACCGTATTCTTCGGGAATAAGTACGCCAAGAAAACCAGAGGTCGTGAGTTCAGCGACGAAATCGCTAGGATAGCCAGAGCTTCGATCCATATTCAGCCAATAGTCTTCACCATACTTCGCGCATAGTTGCCGCACCGCAACACGAATATGTTCCATATCATCTTGCTTAGCGTTTGATATCTGAGAATCCTCTTTCATAACCCATGCTCTCCATTAGCATAAAAAACGTCGCCTATTGCTTCGCTACTCGAATTAATTTACGGCGTCATAGCTTGTAGTCAGCAGCCTGCAATCTACAGTTTCACTTTGCTGCAAAGCGATCCAGCTGTCCATATTGACAGTGCTAATAGCTGGTGCTGGCGCAGAGCTTGAACGTGGCCTTTAAGCGATTATCGGTTGACCGTGATGTACCCCAGGTGGGATGCTCATTACCTTATTTAGAGATGTCTTTTTTGGGGAGTTTTATGCGAATTTTTAACATCTTGTTGATCTCAGTGGTGGCATTTTCTATTAGCGCCAATGCAGAAGACTACAAGGCGCCGCGTGGACCAGATGGCGTGCACCCAGACCTTAATGGTCTATGGCAAGCAGTGGGCACCGCCCATTACGACATTGAAATGCATACCGCGAGCCATTCGCTGCAGCTACGTGAAGGCCCCCACGGGCCACTACCTGCGGTGAAAACTTTGTATTTAGGCGCTGTGGGCGCTGTGCCTCCCGGTGTTGGCGCAGTAGTTGGAGGTAAAATTCCCTACCTGCCTGAAGCGCTGGCGAAGAAAAACGAAAATAAAGCTAACTGGATTGACCGCGATCCAGAAGTGAAATGTTACCTGCCCGGCATTCCGCGGGCCACCTACATGCCTCAGCCCTTTCAAATTTTTCAGAGCGCAGACTCGGTTTTTATGGCTTACCAGTATGCTGGTGCGGTACGCGAAGTTTATATGAATAACCCTGGTGAGGCGCCAGTGGATAGCTGGATGGGATGGTCTGCGGGCAAGTGGGAAGGCGAGACCCTTGTGGTGGAGGTCACTGGTCAATACGACTCGACTTGGTTTGATCGTGCGGGCAACCATCACAGTGACCAAATGAGAGTCATAGAGCGATATACCCCTATGAGTCCATACCATTTAATGTATGAAGCAACTATTGAAGACCCATTAACATTCTCTGAGCCATGGACAATAAAAATGCCGCTTTATCGCCGCATGGAAAAAAATGCGCAGATGATGGAATTTCGCTGTGTAGAGTTTGTTGAAGAGCTAATGTTTGGCGAATGGCGCAGGAAGCCTTTGCCGCGTTAGAGCCCTCAGCGTTCTGAAAAACCTCTAGTAAGACAGCACAAGTTGTCTAGCATTAGCCATCGCGAAAAGACTTGTAGTCAGACGAGATGCTCTAGCTGGAGCCGAAAAGAAAAAGAAGCAGAACAGAAAACGACTTGGTGCTTTTGCTTTAATTTTAGTTCATTGAACTTTTGATCTAGTGAGGTGTTTCGTGTTTATTCCTAGTAACAAAGTCATGCCCTTGGTAATTGGTGTGTGCGCGTTTGCGTTTGCGCAAACGACTACCGCTAAATCGGCCGAGCAAATACTGGATTTAAGTGGCACCTATGACGTTGCCACGTTAACCCCCCTTGAGCGACCGAAAGCATATGGCAATGAGCTGTACCTAACCCGTGAAGATGCAGAAAAGATTCGCGCCGCTGACTTCGCACGTAAAGCAGAAAGCAATGAGTTAAGCGACCCAAATAGAAAAGCGCCACCAACAGGTGGGGATGGTTCGGCTGGCGCTGCGGGTAATGTAGGTGGTTACAATGCGTTTTGGATTGATAACGGCAGTGACTCGTTTGAGGTTAATGGCAGGTTCAGAACCTCAATTTTAACCGCGCCAGCGAATGGCCGTCGTCCAGCACTGACTCAAATGGGACAAAATTCCAGAACAGAGAGGGTAAGAAACTATCGTCCAAATCAAGGTTCGGCCTGGTGGGTTGAGGAGAATCGTCAGGGCCCATACGATAATATGGAGCTACGTCCATTGGCCGAGAGATGTATTCTTGGTTTTGGCCCAGTCGCGGGTCCGCCCATGATTCCCGCCCTTTACAACAATGTGAAGCGCATCGTTCAAACTGAAGAACACGTGATGATTTTGGCAGAAATGGTTCATGACGCTAGGATCATTAGACTCAATTCAGAGCACCGCCCCAGTCACATCAAGACTTGGATGGGGGATTCAGTTGGCCATTGGGATGGCGACACCTTGGAGGTTGATACCACTAACTTTACTACTAAACCGGCTCTATACGGTGCAACAGAAAACCTACATGTCGTAGAGAGATTCAAAAAAAAACCTGACGGCACCCTGCATTATAGTTTTGTTGTTAACGACTCTGCCGTTTGGCAAACTCCCTGGAGCGGCGATTATCCTTGGCCTAAGACCCGCGACAAAGTTTATGAATATGCCTGTCATGAAGGTAACTACGCCTTGGGCAATATTATGCGAGGCGCTCGTTTACTGGAGCAAGATGCAGAACAATAGGAAAAGCTTAAAAATTAAGCTAAACAAATCAGGTTAACTAATTGAGTCGGGGCGACAGTTTTAGGGTTACCAAAAAAACCGAATTTGATTAGTGTTTGAACTGATGGCAGAACACTTATACATTGGCGGTCATTAGTATCGATAGGCTTGCTTGATTTAAAAAGCACTTTAGAGAACAATTTTAAAAATTGTATTCACATCTCGATTTATCTGGTTTAACGAAGGTAGTTTTATTAAATTAGATCTAATAGTCGAGCTGGCAACGATGACCGGTAAAAGAGGAAGAGATCAGAACATGAAAATTAATCGTTTACTCTACACAATCGTCGCACTGGGCAGTGCTTCGTTATTGCTTGGTTCAGTTCAAGTGGGTGCCCATCATGCATTTGGCGCAGAGTTCGACCCTAATCGACCGCTCATTCTTAGAGGTCCAGTGGTTAAAGTTGAATGGGTTAACCCTCACGCCTGGATTCATATGGAACACACAACTGAAGCTGGCGACAAAGAAGTTTGGATGGTTGAAGGCGGCACACCGAACACTTTGCTACGCAGAGGAATAAATAAGCGCTCGCTGGTACCTGGCACATTAATTGTTGTTGACGGTTATCAATCTAAGGATCGCTCCAAGCGCGCAAATGGCCGTGATGTAACGTTGGAGGATGGCAGAAAAGTCTTTATGGGTTCTTCAGGCACCGGTGCACCGCGAGACGGCAAAGATGCTAGCGAACGGTAAAGTAAGACCACAAATCAAAAAAGCCGAGCTTGCCTCGGCTTTCTCGTGCATGCAGGTTTTTACTACCAAGAACTCTTACCGGCGTAGGTTTAAAAAGTACCCTATGCACAAGTGTCGACCCTACCAATCAAAAGCGCTTGGCTGAGAGGCTTAGCATTCGCTAAATACCCAGGGAACCGTCTTTTTTCATAGATCGATAGAGTCGGTTGAAGCCCCAGCCAGCAAGTCCGCTGACGAGAGCCGCTAAGGCAAATATCCACGGCCCAATTCCGGACCACTGCAATCCTTCCCAGCCGGTATACAAAAAGATACCGATAAAAGGAGCGGTCGCACCCCGCAATCCGGTAAGGGTCACGTGCACACCCATATATTGGGACAGTTGATTAGGCGGGGCAAAGTCATTGTGTCCAAGCTGCCAGGCAAGTGTGCCACCGCCGCGAGTAATCCCCATAATAAAGCGCCCCACGTATAGCCAAGTAATAGACCCTAGAATAGCACCAATAAAGGTAAACAATTGTGCCAAAACCCACAGCACGCTTTGCCTTGCGCGAAATTGGGCCACATGAACTCGGTCTAAGTAGATGGCCCACAAGGGTAGCGATACCAAGCTCATTACCATGGGGATCACCATCACGATCATGAGTGAGGTTGTATAGGATGCCTGCATTTGTCGAGTGATTAAAAAAATCAAAGGGGCTTCCATAAGCATATTGCCGAACCCAGCACCAAACATAGCCAGTTGGTAGCGAGCAAAACGTCTGTCTTGCTTTAATATTTGTATGAAACCAAGGCGCTTTTCCTCTTCGTAGCCTTGGCGTTTTTCTTCTAATAATTGCTCGGATTCGCCCTGAACTCTAACCCGACTAAAAAAGAATATGCCGACAATTCCAAGCGCGGCGCCGCTGCCGTAAAGCAAGCCAAGGCTGGTAGGAAAAGCGTCGAGAAAGGGCCCAATGACTGAAGAGATAGCCACTGTGACCAGGCTGTTGATCATTTGGATTTGGCTTGTGGCTTTGGCTCGGTTGTGTCGGGCATAATTGAGACTCCAAACTACGCTGCGCAAAGTCGTGAGTCCCGCAACACAAAGCCGCGAAAAAATCATGCTGCTGACTAGGATAAAGGCACCCATTTCATTAATTGGTGAAACAGCTACCGCCAACACGCAAAGCATCACAACAATTTGAATCCATGTCATGGTGGCCACTTTGCGCCTGCCGCTGGCCAATTTGCTCCAAAACAAACTAGATAAGTTAGCAAACATTGGCGCGGCACTGATTAAAGCTAACGTGAAAGGTTCTACATCGTAGACCTTGGCCGCAATAACTCCCACAACACCTCCTTCCAGCAGTACCAATGCTCCTGGCAAGGCAATTTCGCTGATTTTTTCATAGGTGAAACTGCGCTGTATTTCTGGGCTAAAATTGAACCGTCGTTGGCTCAAGGAATTACAACCAAAGATTTAGTCAACGGTTTGGGCCTCTGTTCATTGGATAGGGTTGCCAGCGTTCCAAATCTACTTTGGGCAGAACCGTTGGATTAACGCAACTCATAGGCCAACGCCCACGCAAAACTAAGGCAACCTCGCGGCCGACCCTGCGCCTAGTTTCTGGTCGCATGCGGGTGGTTGCAGATGCCACATGCGGACTAATTAAAACGTTTTCCATGCTCAACAATGGATTGTCTAGGGCCGGGGGTTCTTGCTCCAATACGTCTAACCCTGCACCGGAAATTGCAGCGCACTGTAGGGCATGTATTAACGCAAACTCATCAATAATTGGCCCGCGTGCAGTATTAATGATGATGGCAGTATCTTTCATCCGCGCAAATTCATCGGAGCTAAAACTATGGTGTGTTTCTTCATTGTGTGGGGCGTGCACAGACAGATAATCAGAGCGAGAGAGTAGTTCATCGAAGCTTACGGGTTCTACACCTTCTTCAGAAATCACAAGTTCGCTGACATAAGGGTCGTACGCAATAACGTGCATCCCGAATGCCTTAGCACGCCTAGCGGTGCATCTAGCAACATTACCGTAGGCGAATAGTCCTAAGGTTTGACCCATCATTCGCGGGGTATGGTTTAACAAAGGACGTCCGGACCACCACTCATCACTGGCGCTCATACGATCCATAGTCTTCATTCGCCTTGCACTAGCTAGGAGCATCATCATTGCATGGTCAGCAACTTCCTCAATAAACACATCGGGCACATTGGTCACCACAATACCTGCGGCCGTAGCGGCCTCTATGTCTACCATGTCAACACCAACGCTTCCTACTCCGATCACCACGCATTTCTCAAGTTGATTGATAAGGTCTGCATCTATACGAAAACCCCAAGATGTAATAATCGCGTCCATGCCACGAACACCATGGGCAAACGCTTTAGGAGTATCCGCTGAGACTTCAATGATGTCTGCTAGAGGTGCCAGTGCTTCCAACTCTAAGGAGTAGCGAATTGCCACCGCTTCGGGGTTTGCTTGACGAGGTAATTGGATACCAATTTGCTTTTTAATAAAATTCTCCCAAGTTATCAAAGATTAGCCCAGTAGACTGTTTTAGAATCAAGGTCGACTGTAGCGGAACAGCACGTTTTTTGCTGAATTTAGGTTAATAATCTACCAACGTGAATTGGCGGTGTTAAGTTGCTTCTAAACTGCTAGTCGCCGAAAAATGCTGGTACCCTAGGCATCATATTGAACCGATATTGAAAAAATATTAGATTTATTACGAATCTATTACGGCCTATTTTATGGTTCTATCTGAGGCGAGGGATTTGACTTGAGTGAATGGCTAAATTTAGCAATGTACCTTTTTTTTAGTGTGGCTATCGGCGCTGCAGGCAGCGCGTGGTTGCTGCATAAAAAACACCGACAACTATTGCTGACAGAGATTGATGCCGCAGAAAAACTGGCTAAAGCCCAAGGCCTACAAGAGGGTCAGACTCTTAAAGCGCAACAACTTAGTGAAACCGAACAAAGTTTAGCCGCCGCTAATGCCCGGCTTGAAGTGCAAACCCAACAACTAGAACAACAGCAGCAATTCCTCCACTCAGCCCGATCAGATTTGAGTCAGAGCCAAAGCGACTTTGCCGCCTTAAGTGCACGCATGGAGGAAATCAAAGTCGGTTTTCAGGAAAAAGAAAAACTCTTTAACGAAACCAGCGCCAAACTGAAGCAAGAATTCGAGGTGCTTGCGAACAGGGTTTTTGACGCTCAAGGCACAAGGCAGCAGCAGTCATTGCAGCTAATGCTCAATCCGTTTCGCGAACAAATAGGCGATTTTAAGAAAAAAGTAGAAGAGGTATATCAAAGCGACACCAAGGAGCGTGCATCGCTACTTAACGAGGTACAAAACTTGCAGAAAGCAAGCGAGCGCATAAATGCAGAAGCCGAAAATTTGACTAAGGCGTTGAAGGGTGACAATAAGCTGCAAGGTAATTGGGGCGAATTGGTACTAGAGCGAGTCTTGGAAGAATCTGGGCTGCGCAAGGACTACGAATATTTTGTCCAAACCAGCAGCCGCAATGCCGAGGGACAGTTAAAACGTCCAGATGTTGTGATTAGACTGCCAGATGGAAAGGACGTTGTTATAGATTCAAAAGTAAATTTGGTCGCTTATGAGCAGGCTGTGGCCAGCGAAGACGATGACGAGCGTGAACAGTACTTGCGACAACATTTGGTTGCCCTGCGTAGTCAAATCAAAGGTCTATCTGAGCAGGATTATGATCAACTGCCAGACATTCGATCGCTCGATTTTGTGTTGCTGTTTATTCCCATTGAATCTGCGTTCACTCTTGCAATGGAAGCGGACCGTCGCTTGTTCACGGAGGCATTCAACAAACGTATTATGTTAGTAAGTCCAACAACTTTAATGATGGCCTTAAGGATCATCAACAACCTTTGGCGGGTTGAAAAACAAAATAGAAATGCGCAAGAAATAGCCAGTAAGGCAGGCGCACTTTACGACAAATTAAACGGTGTAGTGGAAGAGGTTGACAAGCTAGGTAAGCAGTTGAGCACACTGCAAGGCACCTATGACAATGTATATTCTCGCCTAGCTTCTGGCCGAGGCAATTTGGTGCGCCAAGCAGAGCAGTTCCGCGAATTGGGTGCTCGAGTGAAAAAACCCATAGCCCCGCAACTGCTCCAGGAAGCAGATGATGAGGACCCAGCAAGCCTCGGAAATACCAATTGAAAGCGCCGACTAGAAATCTTAATCAGGTAAGCGGGGTTTTCTAATCGAGTGATTGCAACTCAGCAAGGATAAATGCGGGCGTCTCACAAATAGCATAGGGGTGAATTTGATTTTCTTGCAACGGCATACGCAGAGTTCTTATGCCCTCAACCTGTTCTCGCAATAGTTGCTCCACACTGGCTTTGTGCATAACGCTGTCTATGTCCTGCCATATCGGATTAACTGCAATTAATTCACCAAATTCGCAGCGACTCTCCCAGCGATTGCTAGTCATACTCAAAACGTCAATCTTGCTGATCATGCTCCAATGCGAATAAGCCGCCGGCTGCCTACCGTCTGCGCTAGCAAATATAATAGGCGTCTGGCTTTGCGCAGCTTGGGCCTGCGCGAGTAGTTGTGCGGCAACAACCCAAGGGTGGGTATCACGATAAAATCTCTGCCCTGAACTTTCTAACATAGATTCAATTGCCGGTTGGGTCACCAAAACGACAACACAATGCGGGTTAGCGGACATTGGACTATTTTCCATTTTGAATTCCAACAATACTCGGTTAATCAATGGGCCTTTCATGTTGCAAAAGCGATCGACTCAACAAAAGCTTGCAAAAAAATCATATGTGCTCAACAAACTTGCGACGCTTTTATGTGTGACCGGGATGCTGTACTAATCCTTACCATTGCCAAAATCTGCTGGGCTGGTCATTGATCTTCTACGCTGTTACGTGCCTTAATTCAACTCGTGGCTGATTCTATTCTAACGCTCAGAAGCCCTGCACCCGCAGACTATTATCAAAATATTTTTTGTAGTGTCTTTGAGTTCGTTTTAGCGCGTTTTAATGGCATTGTTGACGACTCAATTATTACCGCGTTGCAGTCTTATCTGGACGCATCAAGTGATGCTCAGCGCTTATTTGCCCGCCTGCTAACACGCAAGGGGCCATCTTTTCTTACGGCCTCCCTGGAATACACCGAAGTTTCTCAACTGGGCGGGGCAATCGGAGAACTTAATGACCTAAAATTACTCAAAATATCTTCGCCTGTGCCCGCCGACCAACTACTAGGGCTGTTAACCAAGGCACAAATTCTAGACTATTTTGCCGTGCCTAAGATGGTCGCTAAATTCACCAAAGGGCGCATTATCGAATATGTGCTTGGTGAGGGCAGTGATTTGCAAATTTTTCAGCGATGCTCCAAATATACTCACTGGATAACGCTCACTGCCCCAGATCATTGGTGGATGATCAGTACTTTGTACTTCGGCAATTCTGGCCAAGATTGGTCGACTTTTGTGCGCAGAGACTTAGGCCAGCTGGCTTATGAAAATGTTGCATTGCAATCCCAACAATTTACAACTCGACAAGCCCTCCAAGAGCATCAAGAGGAAAGGTTTTTTAGCAGCTTAATTTATCGTTTGAATGAAATGCCCTCTATTGCCGAAGCGCTTCTTGAAAGGTTAACCAGTCCAACAGTCGCCAATCAAGAGTCTCGGTTACTCCAGCGTCTAAGACAGCGTAACTTGCTGCGATTGGGCAAGTGGGCAGAGAAAAAAGAATTGTTAGGCTTTGCATTAGCAGCTTATTTACACACAGACATACCGCCGGCAAGAGAGCGACGAGTGAGGATTTTAACTAAGCAAAAGAAATTTCAAGGAGCTGCAACTTTGCTTAAGGAAATGAAAAGCGCTCCGATTTCGGCACCTGAAAGACTGTTTGTAGAACGCTTTGGCGTACGTGGTGGCGGTTATCAACCACCCACAACGATAATCGAAATTCAAAGCACACCAGAATCGGTAGAGGACTTTGTGCTACTGGAGTTGATCAAAGAGGGTGGCTGGGGCGTACACAGTGAAAACCTCATGTTAAAAACTCTTACTGGCCTAGTATATTGGTCCATTTGTTTTGCTCCAATCAATGGCGCGTTTACCAATCCTTTTCAATCCGGGCCGCATGACTTATTTGAAACTGATTTTTTTCTTCAACGCTCAGAAGCCATAGAAGCGCTTGAGGCTTCGTTATTATCAGACACTGACTTTATTGCACACGTCAGAAAAATAGCAAATGAAAAACAAGGTGTCGCTAACCGCCTTGTCAGCTGGGGATTACTTAAATCGGTTCCTATTGACGACTGGTTATCGGCAATACCTTTAGCCCAGTTGCGCCAGCTGAGCCAATTTCTGATTCGTAATCTCACTGAATACAGACGCGGCTTTCCTGATCTCTTTATCTGCTACGAATCAGGCAAGGTAGAATACGTTGAGGTAAAGGGCCCCACTGATCAATTACAACCCCAACAACGAGCATGGTTTGAAGAATTCAATCGAATGGACGTACCAGCACGGATAATAAAACTACAGTTGCGCCAGTGAATACGTTATCTGTGCGCTCACTTGCAGAGTTTGTCTTTCGAAGTGGCGATTTATATCCACCATTTCAGGGCCCCAGAGTAGACGCTGTTGAAGGTATTCGGACCCAGCAAAAGTTACAGCAACTGAGATCAAAAGAGGAGCCAGAGTACTCGGCCGAAATTTCAGTCAAATATCCAATAACGCTGCAGAATGAAATCTACGAATTACGCGGTCGAATGGATGGGCTGATTCGAAGTGCCTCCGGCACGTGGGTGATTGAAGAATACAAAAGTACCCGTGCTGAGAAAAAAGCCCTAGACAGTGTGGATCATGGTCAATGCCTTCTTTACGCTGGCTTATGGGCTTTGCGCGAAAATCTTTGTGACGACATAGAGCTGCGCATTATCTATGTAAATCCAGATACGCTTATTGAACACAGTTATGAATTTTCTATCAGCGCCGGCCAAGCTGTTACTCAACTTATACTGAGCTTGTGTTGCTATGAGAGGCGCATGCAACAAGATCTTGAACGACACCAGTTTCGTGATAAATGGGCCGGTTCACTGGTTTTTCCATACGGAGATTTCCGTCCTTCGCAGCGTGCTATTGCCCGCAGAGTTTTTCAGGCTCAGCGCAACAACGAGAATTTACTTCTAGAGGCATGCACAGGTAGCGGTAAGACCATGGCAGTCTTATACCCTGCATTACGCGGACAACAAGTCGGCAACAAACTGTTTTTTCTAACCAGCAAAAGCCGTGGAGCTGATGCACTGCTCAACGCAGCTAAAGACCTTACGCAAGCGAATAGACAAGGCGCCAATAATCTTATTGTGGTTCAACTCACTGCTAAAGAAAAAATTTGCTTCGTTGCAGGCATGCCCTGCAATGCTGAGCTTTGCGAATATGCTGCAGGTTACTACGACAAATTACGCCCAGCTCTTGAGCTGTTGATTCAGCAGGGCGGTGTTGTTGATCAAACCCGAATAGAAGCGGTTGCAAAAAAATACAAAGTCTGCCCATTCGAGTTGAGTCTAGATCTTGCTACATGGTCTGATCTTATTATTGGTGATTATAATTACATATTTGACCCTGTAGTGAGGCTGCAACGTTTTATCGACCAGCCTAATATTCATCTGCTAATAGATGAAGCCCATCACTTGAGCCCACGAGTTCAGTCGATGTTGGAGGTGCAGCTTACCTCTTTAGAAATTAGAACTGCAAAATCCACTAAGAATAATTTAGTGTCCAAGCGAGTTGTGTCGTTAGAAAGAGCGATTAAAAAAATCGCCAAGGGCTTAAAAGAGGGTGAGCACAATGTCTTGCAAACGGACTCTTTGGATAGGGCGGTATTTAGATTTCTCGAAAACTATATATATGCGGAACAGATAGAGGATCGTGATGCCAATTTAGAGACGTTGTATTTTGCTTGCCTAAGGTGGGCTAAAGGCGCTACTTGGTTTGAGAAAACCCGTTTTCGTTACATTGTAGAAGTAAAAAACCAAAATATTGAAGTTCGTCAGGTGTGCTTAGACCCTGGGCACTATGCAAAACAAGTGATGGCTGAGTACGCCAGTACGATTAGATTTTCCGGGACGGTTTCGCCACTGAAAATTTATCAGCAGTTGCATGGACAGATTAGTAAAGAGGCAGATTTTTCTGAAAGAGCAAAAACGCCCTTCAGCTCTGCGCAGGTGCACGTAATGATCATCAAAGACATTCCTACCTATATTCAACAACGAACCCAAAGTCTGCCAAAAATTGACGAACTACTAGACACGTTGAGTTTTAGTAAGCCCGGTCGTTATCTATTGGCCATGCCGTCTTATGCGTATTTAGAACAATTTAGAAACGAGCGTGGAACTAAAGGGTACGGTGCCGAATCCAAGAACAGAATATTGTACCAAGAACGTGGTCAAGATAGCGAAGCACAACAGGCGCTCATGGAATCCTTTGGCTTGGAGGAAAATGTTATCTTGGGTGTAGTTTTGGGCGGTGGTCTAAGCGAATCTGTAGATTTTGGCGCCGCTAAACTTAGTGGGGTGGTCATAGTAGGTCTAGGCCTGCCGCCACCAAGCTTAGAACGGAATCTTATGGCTGAGTTTTTCGCAGGCAGCGAGAGCGCTGAGCTAGGTCAGACCATGGCCTACAACCAGCCTGCTATGGCTCGAGTCATTCAGGCAGCGGGACGTTTGATTCGATCGCCGAATGATCGAGGCGTAATTTGCTTAGTTGATCCAAGATTTGAGCGTTTTGAATTCCGAAATTTTTTCCCAGCCTACTGGCAACCGCGCTCAATGCGCCTGAGTGAGGTAAAAGCTTCTGTTAATTCATACTGGTTGCATGACATGTGGCCACGTGAAGACTAAGCTAATGCCATGACTAGACGAACTAAAATTATTTGTACCATCGGCCCTGCCACTGCTAGCTTCGATATGCTTAAAAAGCTTTATGATGCCGGCATGAACGTTGTGCGGATTAATATGTCGCACGCAGATCACAAAAGTGCTTTGCAGGTGATTAATTGGATTAAAACGCTCAACCGACAAATTGCTCACCCCATTCCAATTCTTTTAGATACCCAAGGGCCAGAAATTAGGACCGGGGTTTTAGAAAATCCTATGGAGCTGAACACCGGTGATGTAGTTACTCTGTCTGTCCGAGATGGAGAGATGATTGAACAGCGATCAATCCATGTGAACTACACCGAACTAGTAGATGTTGTGGACGTGGGGCGTATCATTACTGTGGACAACGGGTTGATGAATTTTAAAGTGCTTCAGAAAATGGACCGACAACTGACTTGTGAGGTGATTGATGGCGGCACATTGGGTAGCAGAAAACACGTCAACCTTCCTGGTGTTCGCGTCAACTTGCCAGCCATTACCGCAAAGGACCGATTAGACATCGCGTTTGGTATTGCAAATGAGGTGGACTATATAGCTTTGTCATTTGTTCGTAGCCCGGACGATGTTATTGAGTTACGAGAATTGTTATCAAAAAAACAACAAAGTATCAAAATCATTGCAAAAATCGAAGACCAAGAAGGCGTAAACAATATTCATGAGATCGTCGCACTGTCAGATGGGGTAATGGTTGCGCGAGGCGACTTGGGTATAGAGACAGATATAGCTGATTTACCGAATGTGCAACGCAGAATTGTTCATGCCTGCGCAAAGGGTGGTAAGCGCTGTATCGTCGCCACCCACTTGTTAGAGTCCATGATTGAAAACCCAATTCCAACTCGTGCTGAGGTTACCGATGTAGCTAATGCAGTTTATGAGGGTGTTGATGCAGTCATGCTCTCTGGTGAGACTGGCGTGGGCCAACACCCCGTTAGATGCGTAGAACAACTCGCTAATATAGCGGGCAAATCTGAGCGCTATCCCGGCTTAGGTTATGAAAAATCTCTTGAGGTCAGCGAAGACAAACAACATGTGGCGATACACGCGGTAGCTTTAGCTGAAGCATTAGATGCCAAAGGTATTGTCGTCATAACTCGTCGCGGGTTAACCGCAGATTACGTCACCAGTGCTAGGCCAATGCATGTTCCGATATATGCATTTACTAATAATAGCCAATCTAGACGCAGGCTCGCACTGAATAGGGCGGTTTATGCACATCGCATGGCATTTAGCAGCAATCCAGAAAAAACTTTGCAACGAGCCTTTGATGTATTACGGGCAAAGGAAGGCTTCTCTGCGAATGATAAAGTGGTAGTCATCTCCGATGTACTAGCCGATCAGCCAACAGAAGCGATACAGATTAGATCTATTTTAGAAAATCCAGTTCAGGCAAATTTAGAGAGCTAAACGCCCGGAGCCGATTTATAGAAAAAATATGCGGCTCTAGCCGCTAGTTAGTCCTCTGTCATAATTGGACCACCCGCAAGTATTCGCCGGAATCTGTCTCTGCCGACATCTTTATTAGGCGACTAATTGCGCTTGTCTAGGCATCTACTACGAAACAGTAAGACGAACTTGCTTCCTCTGCACAGGGCGTTGCCTAAAGTAAAAATGGTCCCAGCAGCATGCGCAACGAGACCAGCATCAGCATTGCTCCAAACACTTTTTTCAATCTGATGGCAGGAACTTTTTGAGCAAATTTAACCCCCAGCGGGGCCATGATCACTGCGCCAATCACTATAGATAGAAATGCTACGCCATCGATATAGCCAAACAAATTGGGGATATCATTAGTCGGTGCCAAAATAAAATAGCTCATCGCTCCAACCCCCGCGATAGGCACACCCAGGGTGCTCGCCGTGGCGGTTGCATTGTGCGCCGGGATATTGAAAAAAATAAGTGCGGGCACGATGGCATTGCCGCCAGCAATACCTGCTAAACCGGCTATGAGGCCAGCAATTGCGCCAATAAAGGAACTGCCTAGATATCCGGGTAAAGTCCGATTTGGCTCTGGCTTCCAATTTGTCAGCATAATGATGGAGATCAATCCGATAAAGATGCCGAAAAACCAACGCAAGATTCCGGGCGGTAGATTTGGCGCAATGTACCCAGCGGAAAAACTACCAACTAGAAGAAAGGGCAGAAGCTTGCAGACAATGTTCCAATTAACTCTCTGTGCTTTGATCTGGGTTAAGGCCGCGGAAGCAGAAGTGAAAACAATACAAGACAGAGACGTCGCGATCGCGACCAGCATCGCTACTTCAGGGGAGTATTCGCCGGTGAAGGTAAACAAAAAATACAGTATTGGCACGATGACTACACCGCCGCCAATACCGAGCAGGCCGCCCAGAAAGCCACTGAACAAACCTAAGGCTAAGCACAAGGAGATGAAGAAATAAGTTTCCAATTACAGTAATGTGAGCAGCGAGCGATAAAGCCCATTGATGATAAGTCTACCGGAGTTTGCTGACGTGCATAACGAAACCTTAAACTTAAAGATGTTTAGGAATCTAATTTTCCTTCTCACAGTCTTACTACCACTCTCGGTAGTTGCTGCCACACAGACCATTACCTTGGAAAACGGCGATCGATATGAAGGTGAGATAAATGACAGTGTTCTTAACGGTCAAGGTTTGTATATCTGGGCCAATGGTGACCGTTATGAGGGAGAGTTCTTAAATGATCTACCCCACGGCAGCGGTGTTTATCAATGGGTTGATGGTCGCGCCTACGAGGGCGAGTTTTTGCTCGGCAAACGACATGGTTTTGGCACATTGACGTGGGCTAACGGAGACAAATATCTAGGCACCTTCTATGCCAATCGCATACAAGGCGTGGGGGAGTTTAGCTGGGCCAACAAAGATACATATAATGGCGGTTTTCTGGCCGACCTGCGCTCGGGAAAGGGCACGATGCTCTGGCATACCGGTCAAAGTTATGAGGGCGGCTTTTCGGAAGGCATGCTAAACGGTCAGGGTCGTTTGGTTTATTCCGACGGTCGGCAATACGTTGGCGAATTCTCTAAGGGACAGCGTACAGGCAAAGGTACGTTATATTGGCCTAATGGTAATAGATATGTCGGTATGTTTTTGGCGGACATGCGCAGTGGGTTGGGCGTCATCCATTGGCGAGATGGTACAATCTACCGAGGCGAATTTTTTGCAAACAGTCAGAGCGGCTGGGGTATCAAAGAGCAGCCGGGAGCGCAGCCAGAGATTCAACAATGGCAGTCAGGCACGCTCAAACTAGAACGCACGTTAATAAACAACGCAACCTGTTCGTTAAGTTATATGGGCAGACAGTGGATGTTTGAATCAAGGCAATGCGTTAACGGATTGGCTCATGGAGAAGGATTAGCAGTGAGTTTAGATGGCCGTTTGCTCATCCCTGAAGCTAAACTTATTCTTGGTCGGTTAGTGGGTGGCAATTTTATTGAAATTCCTGAAGTAGATACGTCTACTGATATCAACCAAGCGAGCAGTAGTTGAGCCGATGTTGGATATGAACGGCCAAATTTTAAACGGGTATCGATTATCTGAGTTCTCTCGGGGAAAACATCTAGACCAGCATCCCAACGTCTATAGCGCCACCCGCATTATTGATTTAGAAAAGGCCGTCGTGAAAGTCTCGCCGAGTGCGCTGCCTGAGTCCTCTATTTTGATGAAAACTAAGGGTTTGGTCTTTCCGTTGCTCTATGCTTCAGGCCAAGACCGAGGTTCTTTTTTTGTAATTATGCAGGACTTTGACGGCGGCAACTTACCAGATCGAATTGCAAGTGGCATAAAACTGAAATCTGTTATTTCGGCGATACGCCAAATTGCTTTAGGTTTGGATGAACTGCACGGCCTCGGTTATGTGCACGGGGACATAAAGCCCGAGCACATTGTCTTTGCCCACGATGGCAGTCCCGGTCTTATCGACTACGGGTCCACTAGCACCATTGGCGAAATCTCCGCAAAGGCTCACTCTGGAGGATATAAAACGCAACTTTCTCCTGGATATGCAAGCCCGGAGCAAATCACTGGTCGCAGTCTTGATGGGCGCGCAGATTTTTATGGTCTTGGCATTGTGTTCTATCAAGTTTTAACTGGCAGCCTACCTTACACGGACCCTGACATTTCGGCTATTTTACAAAAACATGTGCAAGAACCCATACCGCGACTACCAAATCATTTAGTCTCGCTTCAATCCATCATCGACCTGCTTTTGGCTAAGCGCCCTGAGCAGCGTTTTCCGAGTGGCAAAATGCTCAGTGACGCCCTAGGATCTATAGCCATAGACACGGCAATACCAAACTTTACGATTAAAACTCGGGCGATCAGAACTCAGGAAATTTCCGTTCTCAGCGCCGAACTAAGAACCGTAGCACTAGATCCTTTACACCAGAAAAAAAGAGACCGTCGTAAACGTAAACGAAGGATTACTTTGCAAACCTTTGCAATTTTAGCCATTACCAGCGGTTTGTTGAGCGTTGTTTTTGCATTACGCGACCAAGTCACTAAGTCCCTTACCAATGTAGGCAGCTCCCTTGGTGTCATTGAAAACCCACAGTTGGTCTTTGCCAGAACTGAAGCTGAATCTCTGCGCCAAGATCCAAATCAAGGCTTAGCAGCTATTGCCGCCGCCTATCAACGAATATTCTTAATAGAACCCAATGATGTTGAGGCCCAAATCGCCTTAGAAGAAGTGGTTAAAGTTTGGCGCGACAGCATTAACACGGCGCTCGCAGGAAACGATCTCGAGACTGCAGATGTGCGTTTGCAAGAGGCCATTAGTGTACTTGGTGAGGATCCGGAACTGATTGTTTTATCGCTTAGGCTGCAAAACCGCTACCGCGCAGAGAGAATACTCAAAAGTACCCAAGCATTGCTGACCAGTCATGGCTTGTCGGATCTCCCAAGCGCTGCCTCTGCCATTCAAGCCTATCAAGAGATATTACGCATAGCGCCGCGACATACTGGTGCAGAGCAGGGGCTGACTGAATTGTCTGCCCACTATATTGTGTTAGCCAAATCAGCCGCGGAAAGCGGCGAAGTTAACAATGCGATTAGTTTGCTGGAGCGAGCTTCCGCAGCCAATAATACGCTACGCGCATTGGATGACGTAAGAAAGCTCATTTCACAAACAGCCACCGCGCAAGCAGCTATCAACGAGCTTTTAGTCCAAGCAAGACGACTTCGGGCAGATAGTTTATTTATTTCTCCACCAGGCGCCAACGCCGCTGAATTGTATCAAAGGGTCTTAGCCACAGACCCCAATAATATGGTTGCGTTGCAAGGTTTGAATGAGGTTGCAGCTCAGATCCTGAATAATGTGCGCGGACAACTGGCACAAGACAATCTTGATAAAGCTGAAGACTTGCTGGGCCAGGCTTCTGCCGCAGGCCTACCAGTACAACCTCTCAACGAATTGCGAGCGCGCATTGAGAACGAAAGAAGTCGCAAGGCTAAAGTTATTGTATTGCTGGAGACGTCCCAAGAATTAATCGCTAGTGGTTACCTCACGGCTCCCATAAATGAAAACGCTACAGCGTTGTTACGTGAAGCGCTGCAGCTAGACCCTACCAATGAAAAAGCTGCAGAACTACTCAATCAGTGTGCACAACAACTGGCCGATGTGGCGCAAGAGGCATATCAGTACGACCTGCAAGCAAAAGCCAAAGAATACATGGACTTAGCGTTGACCATAAATCCAAATGTTTCCAAATGGGTTGAGCTTAGAGAAATGTGGGGCGATAGGTAGATTGCCGCCCTCAAGGCCGAAAACCTATTCGTAAATGATACACAAATGCTCACATCGGTAAAAGTCAGCCAAATGCGAGTGACACTTCATTATACTTTTGGATAGGTCGCGTTATTGCTTTTGATCTGCTCGGCTCTTATATTGCGGGTCTAATTTTTCTGTGTTGGAGAGAGCAATGGCCGTTGAGATTCCTTATCGTCGTAAGTTAGATTTTGAATATGGCAAGGCTGAGGTGTTAGCGCCAGGGATAAGAAGAGTGATTGCGAACAACCCTAGTCCATTTACTTTTCACGGTACCGGCACCTATATTCTGGGGACAGGCAGCGTTGCCGTGGTCGACCCAGGTCCTGATGATGAGGAACATATAGACGCTATCCTTGCCTGCCTTCCTGACGAAACGGTTTCTCATATATTGGTTACGCACACACATATGGACCACTCACCCGGCTGTCGTCTGTTGCAAGCTAAAACTGGCGCACCGACTTATGCCTATGGTCCTCACGGCGCTGGTAAAATTGAACAGGGGGTACAGGTCGAAGAAGGGGGAGATATGGATTTTTATCCGGATCATTTGGTCACTCATTCCGAGATTATTGAAGGTGACGATTGGTCGGTTGAGTGCGTTTATACGCCTGGACATACTTCCAATCATTTGTGCTTTCAGTTGAGAGAACAAAAAGCATTATTTACCGGGGACCATGTGATGGGTTGGTCAACAAGTATCATTTCCCCTCCAGACGGCGACATGGCAGATTATATGTTGAGCCTGGAATTATTACTCGAGCGAGACGATGAAATTTATTGGCCTACTCATGGGCCGTGTATAGATGAGCCCAAAGCCCACGTTGAAGCATACATTGCGCACCGTTTAGAAAGAGAACAGCAGATTGTTGCTTGTATAAAAAGTGGCACCTTCAAAATTAGGGAAATGGTTCCTCTAATGTACAAAGATACTCCGGAATTCATGTATCCAGCTGCCGCGCGCAGCGTTCTAGCAGCCATGGAGAATTTGGTTAAAAAGGGAGCAGTTAAAGGCTCAGATGGCGTTAGCATGGACAGCGACTATAGCTTATCTTCGGCTTAGACGAGGCGTTAGGTCTGGACCATTTAGCTGGGCACTACCCAGTAGATACTGCGCGCTCCGTCCTAAACATCTCGTCTTCCCCCCGTTCCCGAGAGCCGGCTAAGGGCAGTTGAACTAAAAATGCGACCCCGGTATCGTCTTGAAGGTTTAGGGCGTTGACGGCGCCCCCATGGTGCTCCGCGATGATTCTTACTACGTAAAGCCCCAATCCGAAGTGCAGGCGATTTTCCTGGCCTCTATGACTCACCATTGAATCAAATACCGATTTACGCACTTCCTTACTCAACGTAGGCCCACGGTTAGCCACCGAGATCTGTAGCGTGTCGCGAAAACAATCTAACTGGACTCGAATAGGCGTGTCACGTCGATGAAAATCTACGGCGTTATCTATTACTTTATCCATCAGTTGTTCAATGCGAAAATCCGAGACGAGCGCATTGGCTGGCTTGTTGGATCCTCTGTAAGCGAAATTTATACCGGGATGACTCAGCGAACAATTTGCTACGTAGCTAGAAAGTAGAATGTCCAAGTCAATTATTTCTAACTCTTCGGCTTCTAGCGACTCCTCAAGATTGGCCGCGTCTGCCAGATTTTGTACAATAGAACCAATGCGATTAACGCCGCGTTGCGCACTTGCTAAATACTTACTTTGATCAATGTTAGGGTGCTCTTCAGCAAGATTTTGCAATGACGTACTTAGAGTATTCAAAGGATTATTGATTTCATGCCGCAATGTGCGCGGCATGCTTTCAAGGAAAGTATTGTGCTGATTCAGCTTCTCTAACATATTAGATACACTTCTAGCTAGATCGCCAATTTCATCGCCCGCTCGTATTTCACTAAACAATTGTGATTTCTTTAATCGGCCTCGCGCATCAATCGCAGAACTGGCTTCTCTACGCAGATTACGTATACGCCAAGCCAACCTGCCCGCGAATGCTATTAGTGCTATAAAAATAGCGAACAAACTCAGTACCGACAGAAGCAAAACCTGCTCTAAAGCAGAGCGTTGAAATCGCAAAATATCATCGATGTTTTGTTCAACAATGACCGTTCCGATAACTTCGTCTGAAGAAATAATGGGGTGGGCGGCTAATATCAGTTCTTGAGTTTCAGACACTTTGTTGCGCAGCGCAATGGGTTCTCCACCTAAGCTAATTGTAATTGCCTTATCTGCTGGATTATCAACCACACCATCGATCGCGCTAGCCCGTCCACCTAAAGACTGATCTAACGTCTCTCCAGTGACTAACTGATGGAACCAAGGTCGAATATCATCGAACCAAACTGTTATCAACGTTAACCAACTTTGCTCGGCGTCACTTACGGATTCAGGGCGAACGCTTCCAGCTTCTGCCCGCACACGTTGTTGGTTATCAATAACTAATATGCGCGCCCCCGCGTAGCCAAGACCTTGAACGATCTTCCGCACTTCTGGAGTACGCAGCACTACTAAGTTGAAGTTTTGTTTCTCTGTCGGGGGCAGAGTTTGCGTACTGGCGACCACCTCTCGATCGACAACATCATCTACGTCAATAAAGGTCATACCAAAAAATGTTCTAGAACCAAGCAAATCTAGGGGCACGCGAAATTCGGCAAAAAATCCATCCGCATCAGGGGAAGGCTTTAGTACACCTTGTATGCGGTTGTCAGCATTGCCGGTAGCTGAATATCGCCATTGCTCGTCCATAGGGAAACCGGTGATAACGTTGGATTCTTGAAACACTAGGGTAACTCTGCCGTCAGCGCCGTCGGTGCGAATGAAATTCAAACGAATGTGGTCAGCGTTATCTAAGCGCAAATATTCAGAGTCGCGGTAGACAATAGATTGGTCTTGAACACGCATATGTACATACAAATACTCATCACGTTCGCCAAGTAACAATGAAAAATCTGCGTCACTGTTGCCAAGAGCAGAACCAAACTGAAGATAAGATTTTTGAGCATCTTCGCCCCAGTCCTCGGCATCACCGTCTAACCTAATTGTGCTTTGCAGTGGTAGCGCATAAAGCGGTTCAAAATCCTCAACGTTGATAGGTAGATCATTAAACAAATCTTCACGACCGTTGAATAAGGTGGAAATTCCCTCAGCAGTTAACAACTGCGCTTGAGACTGGCCTTGTATTAACAGCCGCTCCATCTCTACTAACTGCAAATAACTGAACCAAGGGATCACCAATAACGTCAGGCCCATCATCGCTAGTTTTGTACCTAACCGAGGCCCACGAATTTTTAATTTAAACGCCATCTATACCGCTAGCAACTTTACTGATCTAACCAACGGTAGCCAAATCCATACTCACTCTTAATGCACGAAAATTTGCTGTCAATTTTTTCGAATTTTTTGCGTATGTTTCGCATGTGGGTATTAATGGTGTTGTTGGTTACTAAACTTTGCATGGTGGCATTCATTAGTGTCTCGTAGCTCACAGCGTGCCCGGGCATACGTACTAGTTTGGCCAACATACGAAACTCCGTACCAGACAGGTCTATGCGCTCGTCGCGCCATGCAACCAATAAAGCATCTTGATCTAGCGCGAGAAAACCAATATTTTTTTCTGAGGAGCTTTCTTTACGGTCTTGGTCGCTACGGACTTCGTTTATACGTAGCAACGATGAAATTCGCTCGGCCAGATAGTCCAAGGAAATAGGTTTGGGTAAGTAATCCCAGGCACCCAGACGAAGGCCAGAAATCTTGTCTATTTCGTTGATACGTTCAGTGAGAAAAATGACCGGCAAGTTTGGTGCTCTTGTGAGTAGTTCTCTGCAAAGTTGAAAACCTGCATCCACTTCTTCACCTAAAATAATGTCTAAAATTGCCAGGTCGGGTAGTGCCTCATCAAACCCGCCAAGCGCTTCTTCACGGCTGCCGAATGCGCGCACGGCGTATCCCTTTTTAGAAATTGCGTCCATATAGTTTGATCGCTGATCAGGATCATCCTCAACGATGACGATATTTTTTGCCAAAATAGACACCTCTCAATTCAAAATCTTAAGGCATTCTAGCTGGTTTAGGGCCAATGACGACAAGTTTCGCTAAAAGTGCTAAGCACTGCTTAGCGTACCCGCGCCTTCGCTGAGTAAGCTTTCCATACGGGATGCGTGGTACGGTCGTCGTCCCATTTTTCTTCATAATATTCACTGATCTTTCATGAATTTGTTGCATTTACCTTAAATATCTTCGCGTTTAATAGGGTTCTTATAAAAGAGTATTCGACAAATGGATAAGTCCTCAGCTACATCACAACAAGCCGACAGCGCAAATTTAGCCTTTGTACCCTTTACGGAAGAGGTACTTCTCAAGTTGAGCGAAGCTCAACTTATGCCAAAATCAACCTGCCCTTCATTAGTACCCTTTGATATAAAATATGGCACCATCGAAATACTGGTCAAAAACCAATGGGTGACCGTGGTCGCAGCTTAATTAGCAGTGACTAAAATAGTCTCGGCCTATAAGGCTGCAAGGAAATTTTTTAGGGTCTTGTCTCACATCTCCCCAAAAGCGCGCACCATTTAGCCATCGCTTATTATATAAATAAAAAGATAGCAACGCTGGATTAACAAGCCTTTCACATCGACTTTTGTTACTTTGCGCACTCACTCAGCATGCGTTAAAACTCAGTCGCGCATTTGTTAGGGCCAAGGTGTGTTAATAGATTACCTTCTAAATAATTGGTTAGAGTTCATCGGCGTGGTCAGCGGGCTAATATGCGTGTGGCTTTTAATTAAAGAAAATGTGCTCACTTTTCCCGTTGGCCTAATTTATGCCCTCATCACAATGGTAGTAGTGGCTAGAGCCAATCTTTTCGCAGATGTCTTACTTAATCTTTATTATGTCTTGATCAATGGTTACGGCTGGTACTACTGGCTTTATGGCGGTAACCAGCGAGGCCAACAGGGCATTCTTAAACCCATTCGAACTACAAAACGAACGAACCTTAAGTTGTTGGTAATTACAATTCTAGGCAGCGTAATTATGGGTTGGGCCTTAGCAGAATTTTCTGCTGCAGACTTAGCATATGCAGACAGCTTCACAACCGTCGCTAGTTTTATTGCAATGTGGATGACCGCAAGAAAACACCTATACAGTTGGGTTGCATGGTTTATAGTCGACTTGGTTCAAATTGCTTTATACTTGCTTAAGGGCCTAGATAGCCAGCCAGGACTTTTTCTCTACGCTGTTTTGTATACGATCTATCTAGTCATGGCGGTCATGGGTTTTAGGTCCTGGCAAAAAAGCATAGATGTAGCGTCGTGATTATTGCTTTAACCGGCCCCGAGTCGTGTGGAAAAACTCAACTGGCAGAACAATTAAGCGTGCAATTGGGCCTACCTGTCATTTACGAAAATGCACGCACTTATCTGTATAAAGGCCAGCCTAAACCGCATTACCAACCTTCCGATTTAGTGGCGCTTCTGAAACTTCAAATTGCTTGTGAAGAGGGCGTTTATAGTTGCGTTTTAGACACGGATTTGCTGACACTGATTATTTGGTGGCGCGAGAAGTACGGTCCAATACCAGATATTTTTCAGACAGCTTTTAAATCTCAAACTCCTCGTCATTATTTACTCTGTGAACCCGATATTGCTTGGCAGCCAGATGTTCTTAGAGAGAACCCGCACGATAGGAAAAGGTTGTTCGAGGTGTACCAGCGCGAATTAAAATTAAGAAACCTACCTTATGACGTGGTGCGCGGCGATGGTCGGAATAGGTTTGACTGTGCTGTGGTCGCGTTAAAGAAAGTTCCGGCAAAAGCACAGTGATTTAAAACTCAGCGAGTTTCGCTCGAGAATAGTTATATTGCGCAACAATCTCTTCGCGCATGTTTCCCGCTCGCATTTGAAAGTTAGCCCAAGCACACTCCCTGTACCAAAAAGTTTTTTCTACTTTAAGCAGTCTCCTTGGGGCTGCGTGGCCAATTAGCTGAACGCTTAGTTCTATAAGTTCTGAAGCAGGAAGTCCGAGTCCTTGATGTAGCGCCACTAAATCAAAAAGCGGATCATTCAGCCCAACAAATTCCCAGTCAATGGTACGCCATCCATCTATAGTGACAATAATGTTCCAAGGATTTAAATCATTGTGGCAGGTTTGATACATTTGAATAGATTCCAGAGCAGGCGAGTCATCGGAGTCAATTCCATATAGCGCCGCAAGCTCAAACATATTATATTCGCGAGTAACATTAGGTAACCGTTGGTGTAAATCCTTGACGTAGTCTAAAAGATCCTGCGCGTCAAAATCGTCAAAATATACCTCAGCTAAAATCTGGCCATTCAACAATGGCGTAATCATCGCGCCAGAATTGACGTCAAAGACAATCGGCTTTACACCAACCCTGTCTGGCAGCCCTTTGTACCATTGTAACTCCAAACCGCGATGTATAAATGGCTGTTGTACCTTAGGTAGTCGAAACACAAAATTGCCGCTGCCCTCATCGGCAATTCTACAAAAACTATAGTTCTCATTACTAAAGCCTCCAGAAAGATACTCAAAGTTCTTGAGTTCAGAACTTTTCCATGACGGCATCAGCGAAAAAATATGGGCCTTTAGATCAGTAACAATTTGAGGGGGTAAGTTTACGTCCAATTGCATGTCTAAAATGACTTTAAGCACTGATAGGCTTGCCGCATTACCGGGCCAATCTGCTGATGGATTACTA
>MDSY01107483.1_pt1 | contig 36431 bp, 23 predicted proteins | sample 811131 | NCBI WGS metagenome assembly MDSY01 (sample SAMN05326643, study PRJNA326480) | marine metagenome | isolation source: seawater | place: Atlantic Ocean: South West | collected 2010
TATTACCAGCTAATTCTAAAGATGTTTTTAAACGATATCCTGAAGTTTCTTTACCAACCCCTGCACCTATAGCAGTAATAGTAGCAACTCCACTATCATCATTAGTAGCCCAAGCAACTCTGACTAGTATATCACCTGCAGGAGTAGATCCACCAATGTAATTACCAGGAATAGTAATCTCCTCATCTTCGACATAATTATATCCCATATTACCATCTGGTCCAGGTATCGCCTCAGGGCCATTGCCACCCATAGTAAAACCAGTTACAGAACCATCAGCAGCAACAGTAACTTTAGGTTTACCACCAATACCATTAGCAGAAGTCCATGAAGCTTGAACTGTGAATTCAGACGCAGTGCCAACTTCACCATACACTCCTTCAGTTCTATCTCCATTAGCATTCCAAGAACTATGCGTATATCCAGATACAAATGCTCCATCATACTTATGAAGGATTCTAATTTTATCACCAACAGCATATCCACTTCCACCTTCAGCTATAGTAAATGTCTCAATACCACCAGTCTGATAAGTACCAATTGCTGTTATATTAACAACAGCACCAGATCCAGATCCAGTTTGAGCAACAGTTGGGTAACCATCACCAACCTGATAGAAAAGACCACCATAGTAACTTAAACTGGGGGTAGTAGTTATAATACTAGTACCACCTAAAAGATATCCATAAGGACCATAAATGGGATATCCATCAAATGACATACCAAGAATCTTAGAATGTCCATCTGTATGTCTTGAACGATCAATAGTCGCAGGATTGTTTGAATCACTTTGATAAAAATTATCAGTATAATAAGTATTTGGTCTTGGATCGTTATCAACTGTTGAATCAAAAATCATATATCCTTCATCACCAGTGTAACCAGACATATGTGTATGGTAAGCACAATGGTAATAAATTCTTGCTGATTCATCCTGATTCATAATGAATAGCGGTTGATATTCATTTTCATAATCAGCCGCAGGTGCTTCTGTTACTCCAGTGCTCTTATAATAAAGTGTACCAGGAGTTTGATTCAAAGGACCATCTGGAGTTGTACTAAATCTCATTGGATGCCCTTGAGCACCTTGACTATTAGAACTATCAGATTGATTCCAAATAATCAAATAATTTCTTTGAACTTTAATATTCTCAGGAGCCATATAATAGGTTCCTGGAGTAAATGAACCAAACTCACTTGCTTCTGTACCAAAATCAATATAGAATACCCCAGTTGGAAATGCTAAAGGAACTTCTTGAATTTTAAAATTAAACCCGTTAGATCCTAAACACCCGTCACCTTGAGAGAATGATGCAGATGTAGAAAGGTCTCTTAGATATATTCTAGTAACTACGTTTTGATTATTTCTAACAACTTTAGCAATTTCACCTCTAGCATTTCCAGCAATTTCATCAACTAATCTACCAACAGTAATAGTTCCTAATGTTTCATCAACATCAGTAACTTGCAACATTATATTATCGTATTCAACTTTAATATTCCAAGTAAATGGTCTTAATAATCCCCAATCAAATACACCATTTTTTAATTCCCATTCATTAATAAGTTTGTTTGAATGATAATATTTGATATTGTTTTCAGTAACAACATCATATACATCATTAGATTTAACGTAATTATTTTTAACTGCATCAATAGAATGTCCTGGAGGAGCATTACCATCTGGACCCCATTCAGGAGTATGAAGTAATCCACCATTTGCTAAAATACCTACAACCTTATCTTGTTGATTTTCTCTAGTACCATTATTAGGAACGTCTTTACCACCTCTAAAAACAAAGGTTTGATTAAATGTTCTATCAACTAAAGGACCACCACCTGGTGCTGCCTCTGCTTGAGTCCAAGTAGGTTTTGGATGATTGTCTGATGCAATTAATAATCTATCAGTAGCTCCTGAAAAAGCACCAGTAGTTGTAGAGTTAGGATGCGTTTGCCATATTCTATTGAAATCAAATGATGTTACAACATTAGGAGTTTCTCCTTGTGGGATAATTTGTAAACGTAAAGGATCATATCCACTACCTCTATTCAGAACCCTAACATGTATAATCTTTCCTGAATCAGAATCGATAATTGGATATAATAATGCCTCTACATCTGGAGTTCCACATCCAGTCACAGAAAGTTTAGGTGGGTCGGATACCGAGTATCCAGATCCCCCTTTTAATACTTCTACTGCACGAACACCAAAAGTCTCATCGAAAATTGGGTTAATTACAGCACCAGATCCAGGAACAGTTCTTGCCATTTATATCAACTTACAACGTTAATTTGTCCTTGCATTGATGCATGGAGTGTACACTGATAATACAGTGTTGTTGGAGCATCCATAGGAACAGTCCAATAGAGAACACTAGTTCCACTACCAGATTGACCAGCAGTATATGGAGTTCCAGTTAAACCCTGTGTGCTCTGTACTCTAAATGGATGAGCACCACCCATTGTAGTATTATCAAAAGCATAGGTAAAACCTCTATGCACATAAAGAGTTGGGTCATTAGTTGCAGAAGCAAATCCAGGTCCATCAAAAGTATAGTCTGTGCTTCCGTTAGAACCTAACTCCCACCATGTAATAGGACTTCTTGTTTTAGTCCATTGAGTTCCATTCCAAAATAAAGAATCACCTTGAACAACACTAGAAACATCAACGTCCGTTAAAGATGCTAATGTTGTAACAAGTGTACCATCAAAGTTTACTGTGAGTGTATCACCAGATACTGCTGTTGCAATATTAGTTCCACCAGCAATGGTTAATGTATCTGTTGTAGTATTAGCACTTGTTGTACCAGTATCACCACCAAAAGTTGCCCATAGGTTTTGTTGACTAGCACCAGCAGCATCATCACCAGGAACAAATTTACCTCCACTAACACTCCACTTTAGAACTTGTCCCTCAGTAGGTGCTGCAGTAGTAATATCAATATCTTTTAAAAGATCAACACTAGAATACTGTGTTAAAACTTTTGCTTGCACATCACCAGCACCACCAGCAGTAATATTAATGTTTACATATGGGTTGTCATCACCATCAACTGTAAAGAAATATCCTGTGTATGTTGCAGCAGCAGGAGCACCAGCAAGTGTGCTGAATTCATTTTTATATTTTACTTTAGTTGGAAAATCAATCGTTCCATCAGTTCCGTTAAAGGTATTAGTAATACTACCATTACCAATAGTTACATTACCAGTTCCATTAGGAGCAATATTAATATTACCATTGGAAGATGATATGATTGAGTTACTATTAACATCTAAAGCAGATGTTAGATTTAAATAATCGGAAGCAACAAAGTTTGTTCCATTATAACGTAATACCTGACCACTACCTGCAGAAGCGAGACTAATGGTTAAATCTGTACCATTACCTAGAGCAGTATATAGTTCATTGAAATTGTCATTAACTTTATCACCGCCAGCACGGAGAGTATCCCCCGTGTTGTCGTTAGCATTAGTACCAAGACTTAATAGTTGTTTAGCCATTACTCACTACTATTTTTTTAGTTATTTATGGGGTTTCGGGGTCTACCTCTTCTTCACCGTATAGTGAAAGATCGGGTGCAGTCCAATTATCATCCACTACAGTTTCAACTGCAACGTTAGGAGTTTGATATCCTGAACCAGTATTATTAATCTCAACACCAGCAACACCGACTAGTGCCTTAACGTTACCATCAAAACCAGATATAGAATCAAGTCTGACAGTTGGTCTAGTTGTATAACCAGATCCACCTGATGTAACCTGAACAGTATCAATAGTTCCTGAAGTAATATTTGCTTGACCTTGTGCGTCTTTACCGAATACAGAACCCAAGTAATCATAAGTGATTAGAGAGTTTGAAGATTCAATAACAGCAACTTCTCTGTCTGAAGTCTCACCTTGGATGTCAATAAAGTCACCAGGTTCGATAGGTGGAACAACTTCAGCAGCATCAACGTCTGCCTCAGAACCAACGTAGGAGAATGCTACGAATGTTGATCCTACACGAGGAATCTCAGAGAAGATGATTCTAGAACCAACGATCTCGAAACCTACGCCTGGTTCCTGAATAACACCATTAAGAGAACAAATGATATTATTTTCTGGAAGAATTGTACTGGACTGAACACCTTCAGTTAGAGTCAGTGAGTAGAACACTTCATTACGCTTGAGGTTGAATGACTGACGTAAGGAGTCAAACTCGAAGGATATATCATCCAACTGTCTCAATTTACCAACATAGAATCCTGTGAAGGATGCACCTAGTTCTGGTGCTTCAGTAAACTGAATCTGGTTGGAGAACGCTGTATATGCGTTAGTTGCGCCTGGAGGTTGTAGAATACCATTAAGGAATATTAACATATGACCTGCAGGATCAGGTAAGTAAGATGTTCCTGTATTAATTGTTAGTGGGAACGTAGTTGTAGTTCCATCAAATCCCTTGAAGGAACGCTTAACACGTGCCTTAATTTCAGTGATTCCAAGAACTACAGACCTGTAAGCGTCAGGACCGATAATGTAATCTTTATCGTCAAATGTTCCTGCTACGTCTGTGAGATATATTCTCTTATTCAGAGCAATATCACGAATATCCTGTACGAGTCCTGCAGCAGCACCTTGAGTAGTAACAATCGTTAGAATTGTTGCGTAACCAATCGGGAACGAAGCATTTGTGCCATAGTCACCTATAACATCACCCTGCGTAAATGTTCCTTGGTATTCTGCGACATAGATGTAACTATTATCAAGATCAACTTCAGTGATAATACCGTATGTGAGAGGATCTTGAATACCAGAAACAACCTTATAAAGTCTATTACCTTGAGTGAAACTATTAAGTCCACTTAGAACAGAAATACCAAATCTCTTATATCCACCCGAAGCAATTCTATCACCAACCGTTATATCAAGACCAGCGTATTTAGATACGTCTATATATTGTCTCGAAGATGATGGGTAAACAACAGATGTTGCTTCAAATGTTCCTGTTAATGATTCAGTATCAACGGTTAATGTTCCACCAGTGTTATCTGTTATAGAAGCTTCTGCCTTAATGTAACCAGTAGGTGATGCTGTAGCAGAACTTGCATAACCCTTGAATGGGATATCATTCTCAAATTGTCCCTTAACATCAATGATATGAAGTCTATCTTCTATAGCACTGATCTGTGCAGTAGTTGAGTTAGTAGCACCAACAACTTGGTCTGTAACTGCCCAAGGACCAGCAGTAACTTTAACATCTAGGTACTTGTAGTTCTCATCAAAATGGTATCCATAAACAACACCAGTAATAGAATTATTACCGAGTTTAGCAACTACTTCATTCATAGTGAATGGACCGTCAGTTATATCACCATCAATTCTAAATCTCTGGTAAACTTGAACAACCTTACCTGAGTTCTCACTAATTTCTTCAATTTCAGCATTAGCATCACTTTGAAGTCCATAAACATAAATTGAATTTTGTAGTCCACCAGTAATACCTGCGGGAATACTTCTAGTTCCATAAGTCTTAGTAGGAATAGAAACTCCATTCGTTGTAGTAAGAGTTGTATAGTAACTATCAACTGTTAATTGTTCGCGAATAATATTTAAGTTATATCTAACTAATCTTTCAATTGAGCGATACTTATAATCAGTATCAAGTGTATTATCAAAGTATGAATAGAATCCTGAGTTTGTGGAAGGTGATATTAGAGATCCTGTAAGTGCCTTAATCATATAATCTTGTAATAGATCTAATGCGTAAGTCTTAATGTTATACTCTGTATCAGCATAGAATACCTGACCAGCAGCAGATTGATAAGGATCAAGAATACCCTTAAAGAGTTTCATACCCCAAACATATACTCCAGAACTACCGTCACCAGTATACTGAGCATTACCTGCAGCATCTCTAACATAAATTAGTGGTCTAATTTCACCAAATCCGAAGGAGAATGTACCTGTAATGTATGCTCTATACCAACCATTACCATAAGGAATAGTTCCAAAAGCATCAATCGTAATACCATTACCAGGAGTGAATATTCCACCAAATGTTCCATCTGTAAGGTTAAGATCGAAGAATGCTAACTGTTCACCAGCAGCTCCAGTATCAAGACCCATTTGAACACGAACTCTATTAAATTCACCCTTCTTCAAGAAGACTGAGAATGTATACTGCTGAGATTGAGCAGTTCCAACAGCACCAGTGTCAAATGTTTCATTAGTGTTATCAAACTTAACTGCATCACTATCAAATGTTTCAAAAGCACTAATAGAGAAGTTTTGATGAATAAAGTGTTCACCTGCAACAGCAGTAGCAATTATCTTATCTGCAGTAGCTGTGCTATCTGGTGAATCAAGTTGATCTGCAGATACAGACGTACCTGTATTTGTCCATCCAGTTGTAAAGTTTTCTGAGTTAGATGCTATATTAGTTCCAGCAATTTGACCAGCAATATTAGAAGTAATTAATCTTGCAGAATTAATAGCTTTAAGATTAGCAGGTTCTGTATACCAAGTATATGGAGCACTAACTCCATTAGCAGCAACAGTTCCATATGCATTAGAATCTGCACCAATTAATATCTGAGTTGGTTCAAACTTATTACCAGTCCATGAAGAAACATATAATATCTCTTCATCACTATTCCACTCTAGAACAGTTGCTTTACCATTGTTACTAGAAACAACAGTTTCTCCAGCAACATATTCATTGAATGTATTAGATAATTGTATAGTGTAAGCAATTCTTGTCTTATTAAAGTCAGTTGTAATGATGTCATGGACAGTATTACCAACCATTTCATCAATGAATGTATTATAAGTCCAAGATCCAGCACCAAACTGTGAATTAACAAGAGTAGTTAATTCTTCCTTATAGTAATTTTGGTTGTACTTAAGTTGCTTAACAGCACTTCTTGCTGCCTTACCACCAGGAGCGAGAATATTAATTGCGATATCGCAAAGATCACGGTAATGATAAACAGGATTGAGGATATTATTAGTTGCACTTAATCCATCTCTATATTCTGCTCTGTTAGTATGAACTGCTTCATATTCATCAGCAGCACCTGATCCTTCATTTTGTGAGAATACTTTATCCTTAATAGCAAATTCACCGATATGTCTTAGTCTATCAATAGCGTAGATAGTTGCTGCTAATTCATCATCAACTTGCTCAATTTGCAATGTAGCACTCAAATATGTCTCCATTGCAATAATAGTACTTTCATTACCACCAGTTTGTAAATCAGATATAATACCATCTAAGATTAACTTAAGGTCTCTACGACATGTGGTTTCTCCAGTAGATCCAGGATATGTAAGTGCTGAATAATTAACACCATTCAATGCATAAGTGAAGTATGCGGTTGTAAGACCAGTAATTTCTTCAGCAATGAAGTCCTTATTGAAGTAAAGTCTATCTGCAGCAAGTGCGTAATCACTATCTGTAGGTGCAATTAAATCATTAACTGATGTAATTAATGTGTCAATAGCAGTTTGAACATTAGCACAGTTACCAGAACTACTATTATCAGTAATACCCCAGTCACGAACAATAATATTATCAGTATTATCGTATGTTAAATCACCTGTAATTGCTTGCTTAAGATAAACTCCAAGGCGAGTATGTGCGTATGCAGATTGGAATACTTGTAAACGAATATGCTGTAATCCACCGTTAACACCGATATAGAACTTAGCAGCTTTTAGTGTCTGTAAGTTACCACCATTTTCAAGATCAGTAGCAATTGCAGTAACGATCTCAAGTAAATCTTGCTTACAACGAACAGTACCATCTGTAGATGTTCCATTAGCATTTCTTGGCATACTAATAGCAAGATCTGGATAACGTTGAAGCATATCATATGATGCCTTATCAACGATAACACCAGCATTTGCACGAATTAAGTATGCAGCATCACGGAATCTATATTGAGTATCTTCATCAATTTGATTTGTAACGATAATATCGTTAGCAGAACTATGATATGATACTGGGAATGGAGTCTCATTAAATGCATCAACAGTTGCACCGTAGAACTTATAAGGTGGTGTAACCTTAGTAACACTTGCTAGATGATCAACAACAGGAGTTGCATTAGCATTTGTTAGTGTATCTGTAAGTATGTCAACTAAGTTACCAACTGTAGTGAATACATCTGTGCAATCTCTAAGATTGTAATCAGACTTCTTAACAGCACCCTGTGCAGAACTTACCCATGTATGAGCATATTGATTCTTATCTGCAGCAGCACCAACATCAATAGTAAATGTATCACCAGTTACCTCTTTAATTTCTAATAGTTGATTGTAAGAAGGATCTGTGGTTCTAGGATATGCAGTAGGTCTATCATAATTGTCCTGAGCACACTTAAATGTAAGTGATCCAGGAGTTAGATAAACTGAATCACCAGCACATTTAATACCGTTAGTTTCAGCAGATACAAAGGTGTGAACATAGTTACCACCAGTTATTACACCATCAGTCAAGGATGATGTAAATACATGATTATAATTACCACCAGTATGTACTATAGATCTAGTAATAGCATCTGGGTCTGCTGTAACAAAGGTGTGTGTATATGAACCACCAGATATGACCGCATTAGATGCAGCAGATACAAATATATGATTGGTTGTGTTTGTTGAAGGTAATTTCTTAACAACTTTAAGATCAATAGTTGTAGCAGTAGTATCAACAATCTCAATTGGAGAATCATAAGCACTATCTTTCTTCTGACTAATTCCATTAGTAACAGCAGAAACAAATGTATGAATACTTGTGTTTGTTGAAGGAACGATGTCTAAAAGTTGAACATCAAATGTATTTGTAGTTGTATTAGATACCTTAATCCACTTACCACTAACAGGATCAGAAGCACGAGGATATGCAGTTCCAGGTGAACTTACACCAACGTTAACTGTAATTGTTGTACCACTTACAGCAGATATTGCAAGAGCAGTATCATATGCAGGGTCAGTTGCACGAGGATATGTGTGGTTCGTTGCGTTAGCATCAAGATCACAACTGAATGTTAATGAGTTAGCAACAATCTTAACTGTGTTACCAGTTGTAATTGAATGAGATCCAACTGTCAATACCATATCACCTGTTAAGGCATTATAGTCAGCACCAGTAACATCAAAGTTTCCTAAACCTGCTTCTTGAACTTGAACAGCACCAGTTGCAGTACCACCAGTCCATGTATGAACACCAGCACCATATGTGCATTTGAATGTTACAGCACCATCAGCAATCTTGACCCAATCACCATCACCCATCTTATGATTATTGACAGTCAATGTCATGATACCTGTATCAGGATGATAATCAGCATCAGTTGGTGTGTGAGTTAATATTGTATTTCTTGGATATGAATGGTTAGTTGCATATGAATCATGAGCACACTTAAATGTTAATGATTCTTGACTTAACTTAACACTACTACCAGGTCTTAGATCGTGATTACCAATCGTAAGTGACATAATACCTGTTGTTGGATTATATGTCGCATCAGAAGGAGTGAAGAATATATTAGGTGTAGCACCAACATTAACATCAAATGTATTTGCAGTTACATTGGTAGCAGTGATCCACTTATTAGAAACTGGATCTGACTCACGAGGATAAGTATGAATACCAGCATCATCACCCATATTACACTTGAATGAAAGTGAATTATCCTTAATAAAGATCTTATCATTTTCTTCAATCTTATGAGCTGTTGAAGTTACTGACATTACACCTGTCGATGGAGTGTAAGTAATAGCAGATGGTTGGAATTGATATGTGTTTAACTTCTCAAATGTATGAGCAGATGTATTAGTTGGAACATCACCATCAAGAGGATTAATTGTAATAGTTGTAGAAGTTACAGATTCAACAGGAACTGCTTGTCCGACAATAGGATCACCTTCAATAATACCATTAGCAACAGCACTAATCCATGTATGTGTAGTTACATTGGTTGAAGGAATTGTATCTAGAACATTAACATCGAATGATGAATCAGTTACATTATTGATGAATAACCATCTCTTAGAAACTGGGTCAGTTGCTCTTGGGTATGCATATGTACCACCACTACCTTCAGTGCAACTGAATGATAGTGAACTATCAGCAATCTTAATTGGAGACCCATTAGTCATTCCATGACCAGAGGTTATACAATTAGCAGTGGCAGATACAAATGTATGAGCATTAGTATTGGTAATAGCACCTTGTCCACCGTTAACATTAACAGTAATAGTAGTTCCAGTTACTGCTCTAATTCTAATCCACTTACGATAAACATAGTCATTAGATGATCTAGGATATGAACCATTTCCAACACCACCATTATCACAACTAAAGGTTAATGATTCATCAGCAATCTTAATTCTATCACCAACTTCTAGTCCATGACCAACAATAACTGCACCAGCATCAGCAGTTAAGAAGTTATGCTGATTATTGTTACTGATAGCACCTTGACCACCATTAACATTGACAGTAATAGTTGTAGCATCAGCTGCGGTAATTGGTAAGAATGTATTATATGCATAGTCAGCACCATTAGTAGTATTAGCACCTGAAGCTCTTGGATATGCTTTTGCAGTCTGATAATTATCATTAGCAAAGTTACATGCAAACTTCAAAGATCCTTCTTTAAGTTTAATTCTATTTGATGTGGTTAAACTATGAGATCCAATAGTAAGTACCATATCACCTGTAGAGGTGTTATAAGTTGCATTAGAAACATTAAATGTTCCAGAAGTTGAATCTAGAGTTAGAACCATATCACCCGTTGTTGGGTTATATGTTGCTGTGGAAGGTGTATGACTTTCTGTAGGAACACTAAGTTTTAGAACACCTGTAACAGGATTATAATTTGTTCCTGGTCCTGCTGTATGAGTAGCAACGTTGCTTCTTGGATAAGCATGTTCAGTAGCATTACTATCTTCAGCACACTTATAAACTAGTGAATTCTCAGCAATCTTAACTGTTGAATTTGCTTTACTTACACATCCAGTAACAGCAGATACGAATGAATGAGTGTCAGTATTTGTAGAAGGAATTACATCTAGAACTTGAACATCAAATGTATTTGTAGTTACACCAGAAATAGGAATCCACTTACCGCTAATTGGGTCAGTTGAACGTGGGTAATCTTTCTGTGCAGCACCACCTGAAGCACCACCAAATGCACAACTTAATTTCAATCCACCATCAGCAATCTTAACCTTTTCACCATTAGAGAAGTTATGACCATTAATAGTAAGAGTCATAATACCTGTTGTTGGATTATATGCAACATCAGTTGGTGTATGTGTGGTTGGAGCTGGTAGACTATGTGATCCAATAGTTAATGCTAAAGCACCAGTTGAAGGATTATAAGTTGATGCAGTCGGTGTGAAACTCTTAGTTGGAGTAGCACCAACGTTAACTGTAACAGTATTATCACGTTTGGTAATACCATTCTTAGCAGCACTAGCAAATGTGTGTGCGTACTGTTGTGTTGAGGATGATGCCTTACCTACATTTACAGTAAATGTATTTTCAGTAACAGCACTAACTCTCAACCATCTACGAACATAAGGATCGTTATCTCTAGGATAACTATGGATAGATGTATTACTATCCTTAACACAAGTAAATGTTAGTGAATTATTTTCGATTCTAATTTGATCACTGGTTGTAAATCCATGTGAATTAATAGTGATAACCATCTCTCCAGTCGATGCATTATATGCTGCATTAGATGCAGTATAAGATGTTCCATCATTATAGATTGGTAGAGAAGTGTTATATCCAGGATCATCTGTTCTAGGATATGAATGAATTGTTTGATATCCATCTTGTGAACACTTGAATGAAATACCATCTTTAGCAATTCTAATAGTCTCACCAGCTCTTACTATGCCACCAGGAGTTGCAGATTTAAAGTTATGAGTATAGTTACCACCAACTGAAATTGCATTTGATGCAGCAGTTGAATAAGTATGAGCCCAAGCACCACCAGCAATAACTGCTCCAGGTAAAGCACTTACAAATGTATGAGCATTGGTGTTAGTAATAGCACCTTGACCACCATTAACATTAATTGTGATTGTAGTATCAGTTACAGAATCAATATTAATTGCTTTCTGATAAACGTAGTCATTACTTGATCTAGGATAAGTTCCAGTTCCAACACCACCATTATCACAACTAAAGGTTAATGAATTATCTTTAAGTCTAATACTTGTATTAGCAGTTAATCCATGATCTCCAATTGTAAGTACCATGACACCCGATGTTGGGTTGTAGGTAGCAGCAGAAACATCAAAGTAAACATAAGGTGATTGACCAACATCAACAGTAATAGTAGTATCAGTTCTTTCAAGAATTGGAAGAGTAACACCGTCTGCTGGATCAGTTGCACGAGGATATGCCTTAACAGCAGTACCACCATCCATTGCACAAGTGAATGAAATTCCACCAGTAGCAATCTTAATATGTTGACCAACTTCAAGTGTGTGAGCACCAATAGTAATACCTAATTTACCTGTGGTTCCATCGTAGGTTCCTCCAGTAGGTGTAAATTGTGTATTAGTAGTTGTTCCAACATTAACATTAAAAGTATTTGTAGTTACACTACTAATTGGCAACCATTTATTATAGAATGGATCACTTTCTCTTGGATATGCATGTCTAGTAGCATCACTATCCATACCACAAGTAAAGACTAATGATCCTTCCTCAAACATAATTCTATCACCAGTATAGAATCCGTGATTAGGAATAATAGCACCAGAGGCAGCATCTACAAATTTATGAGTGTAATCACCACCAACCTTAACAGCACCTTGAGATGCAGACTGGAATGTATGAGTTGTTGAACTATATGAAGTAACAGGGGTAACGTTAACAGTAATAGTTGTTGCACCTACAGCAGTAATTGGAAGTGCAGTTCCTTGAGCAGGGTCTCTCTTAGATTGAATAGCACCAGTTGTAGCAGTAACAAATGTATGAGCAGATGTGTTAGTAGAAGGAGCGTTATCTAAAACTTGAACATCGAAAGTAGTTGATGCAACATTCTCAATAATTAACCATCTACCGCTAATTGGGTCAGTTGAACGTGGATACAAATGGTTAGTGCCATTATTATCCATAGCACAAGTAAATGTTAATGACTCATCAACAATCTTAATTACATCATTTGCTTTTTCAATAGCATTACTTGCAGTACCACCAGCCCATGTATGAGCAAATTCATTTAAACCAATCTTAGAAGCACCAACTTGAAGATCAATCGTATCAGTTGCTTTAGCAACAATAGTCAACCATTGACCACTTACAGGATCAGTTGATCTTGGATATGTATGGTTTGTTGCATTTCCATCTTTAGTGCAAGTAAACACTAAAGCATCATCTTTAATTCTTATCTTATCACCAAGACTAAATCCATGACCAGCAGATTCTAATTGTAAAATACCTGTAGATGCATTGTAAGTAGCATCAGTAACATTCTTAGCAGTAGGACCAGTTAAGTTATGTGCAGCAGTGGTTGTTACGGATAATATACCACTTTGAGGATTATAAGATGCTGTTTGAACATTCTTAGTGTCTACTGTAGGACGAGGATATGAACTAGTACCACCACTACCAAAACTACAACTGAATGCTATAGATTCATCTAAAAGTCTTATACTAGTTCCAGCAGCTAAACTATGAGCACCAATGGTAAGAACCATGTCACCTGTAGAGGTGTTATAAGTTGCACCAGTAGGTGTATATGAAACTTCTGGAGATGTTCCCACATCAACAGTAATAGTATCATCAGTTATATCAATAACTTCAATATCGTCATTGTAAACAGGATCAGATGATCTTGGATATGCATGAACTGATTGATGATCATCCATACTACATGTAAAGAATAGTGAGTTAGGAGCAATCTTAACTAAACTACCTTGTTTGAAGTTGTGATGACCAATATTTAATTTTAATAAACCATTCTTAGCAACATAACTTGCATCATGAACATCAATATTATCACCAATAGTGATCTTCATTGCACCTGAAGATGCAGTGTAATCAGCATTAGTTGCAGTATACTTTCTACTAGTTCTTAGGTTATGCTGACCAATATTCATGGTTAAGAAACCAGTATCAGCATCATAAGTTCCAGCACTTGCTGTATAATTTACAGTAGGTGATTTACCAACGTTTACATCAAATGTAGTACCAGTATTTGCTGTAACTTCTAACCAACCTTGAGCAGCAGGATCATCAGGTCTTGGATAACTCTGATTAACTGTATTACCATCAGAGGTGCAATTCATTACAAGAGAATTAGGATCAAACTTGATTCTATCTCCATCATTAAGACCATGACCAGCAGTAATACATCCTGCAGAAGAAGTTGAATATGTGTGTGCAAAGGCATGACTAATAGCACCCTTACCACCATTAACATTAACAGTAATAGTTGTTGCACCTACAGCAAGGATTGGAAGCCATCTATCGTATGCATAGTCAGCACCACTCTCTGTATTAGCACCATTTGCACGAGGATATGCACCAGTACTAACTCCACCGTTGTTACAACTAAATGTAATTCCACCAGTGGCAATTCTAATATTATCATTGGTTGTCAAACTATGAGAACCAATTGTTATCACCATAACACCAGTTGTATGGTCATAAGTTGCAGTAGATACACTAAATGTGGTAGTAGCAACGGTTAATTGTAAAACACCTGTTGTTGCAGTATAACCAGCACCAGTTGCAGTAATTCCTCTTTCTGCTCTCATACCATGTCCAGAAGCAGTCAATACCATATAACCACTTTCTGCATCATATGCAGCAGCAGTAGGCTGGAAGGTTTGTGTGGTTAAACCACTAGCTTCTGTAATAGTAGAATCAGTCTTCTGTACTAAACCATGATCACCTTGAACATCCCAAAGAGTATTATTAACAATATACTTGAGCATTTCCTCAAGTTTGTCATAAGTGTAAACTACTTCATCAACTTCATTAGAAACAAACTTCAATACGATTGGAGATGATGTTCTATCAACATAGTATGAAGATGCATCCCAGATCTTATTATTTGTTCCATTACGAAGGTCAGAAATAATAGCATCTAATACATCACGAACATCATCTTCACAATCAACTTCACTACCCTTAACAGTGTGATGAGGATGTCTTTCTTTAAGAATATAAACAACTTCTTGAGCAAGGAATTCCTTATTAAGAAGAATTAAATCAGCAGCATCATAATATCTTTGAGTATTACCAGTAAATCCTCCAGGAGTAGCATTAGAAGAACGAGTTGAAGCTATTATAGCATCATTATTAAAGTCTTCACCAGCAGTAAATCCTTCTGCACCAGACCAATCTTCAGTCCATGTCTGAGCATCAGCACCATCAAAGTGTAATAATAACTTAGTATTAGCATCACCCTGCCAAATACCATTCTGAGGAGTAAATGGAATTGTTTGATGACGGTTAGTATTAGATACTCTTAATTCATCAATGAATCCAGTTAAACTATTAGCACCAGCATAATCAGAACCTAATCTAATTGGTTTTGCAACATATGTTGTGTTATCTGTTGCTGTACCTGCTTCAACTCCATTTAATAAAATCTTAGTTGTTGTACCAGACTTCATAATGGAAACATAAACCCAAGTATCTGCAGTAAGAGCTGTAGCACCAGAAGTAACTATATCAGCATTATTAACGTTCCAACGAACTTGACCTGCTTGTAAGTATAGTCTACCAGCAACTTCATTCGCAGCAGATGCTCTCATATCAAGTATAGTAGCAGTTCCACTTATAGAAGATGCAGCAGGACGCAACATTAGATCTATAGTAAATGCACCTGTTCCAAAAGCAAATTCACTTGAAGAAGGAATAGTGACATAATCGTTAGTTGCTGCTGCTAATTGTAATGAAGCAGTTCCATAGTATTTGACTGTGGTATCCAGTTGAGCACTATTGGAGAATGATGGGATATGGTAGTCTTGACCATTTGCCTTTGTTCTACCAACTTTACCAAGATAGATTACCTGATCTGCCTGATTAAATCCAAGAACTTCTGCTTTAGTATCTTGAGTTCTAAGTACTTGACCTTTAGCAAAGAATCCATCACCTTTAGGATTGATGTAAGAAAGTTTTCTTGCTCTCGCACCTTCTCCAGCAATAAATTCACCAGTATTTCCACCATACTTAAGTTTGTAATTTCTAATAGTTTCATTCTCTTGAATAGGTCCACCAACTAGATTATCATAAGGAACTACGATATTATTAAGTTGTTCATTAGCAGGGAACTGTGAGTTGAAAGCAGTAGTATTATCAGTATACTGAACAACACTAACTTGTGATTTAGAAATATCATCAAGAACAATATTTGGATATGATGTAGATGAAATTCTATTCATCAATAGACCAAAGAATGATGATCCTTCAGAAATATTAACCTGACTTATAAATTCTTGAGTTGTAGGATCTTGATATGCACTTGTTTGAGTAACACGAGCAACAACACCAGATTTAGCACCAATAATAACATCATTTAATTGAATATCAAATAGACCTGGAGTAGACTTATATGTTCCAGCAGTCTTACTTAAAGTAAGTTCATCTGTTACTGCAATAACAGTTCCGTAAATTGGGAAATCTTCTTGATGTGAAACAGCAACTGTTCCATTTTGTCCTCTGCTAACTGTTAGAGTTGTTGAATCATTTCCATCAACAATATTAGTAACAGTAACAACTTCAGATCCAAGTTGATAACTTGTACTGGTTGTAAATGTTCCAGCAGGAACAGGACCATCTGTAGTTGATCCATCAGGAACTACTTCTATTGAAGTTGTAGAAGGACCAACTGTATAACGTAATTGTGCTAATGCATTTTCCAAACCTCTTTGTAGGTTAATCTGTTCTACTTTAGCAGTATCATTAGTTAAGTTCTTAACTTGTTCTCCATACTGGAATAATCCAATATTAGAAACATTACTTTGAACATCTAAGTTAGCACTAAATCCAGTTGCACTAACAGTTACGTTTTCTGCAGCAATAAATGTTCCTTCTGTAATGAAACCAAATATAGTATCACCAACAACAGAAGTTACAGTCAATTTAGCACCAGAGTTTGTTCCAGTTAAAACATTACCTGGACTTGGGAAAATACCACTTTGGTTAGTAAATGTATTACTTACAATTGCAATCTGTGATATTTTAATATTAACATACTTAACACTTGCAGGTGGTTGTGGTGGTTCACTAAAGACGATAGAATCACCTTGAATCTCAAATGCAGTTCCAGGGTTCTGAACAATACCATTCAAAACAATCATTAACTGATTAGCGTTAGCAACAACGGTGTTGCCATCAACTGTTAGAGGGAATGCAATCTTCTCACCATCAAATTGACCAGAAATATCATCAATTCTCTGTACAACAGAAGTCAAAATGTTCTCAGAAGATGTCAATCTCTTCTGACGGAATAAAACCTCTGTATTATTAAATTCTGAGTAAATTGGTTCTACAAGAGCAAAACTTTGAATATTTGGAACAATCGCTTCTCTTGCAAGTTCAACAGACTTAGTAAGTTGGAAATCTGTATCTTTATTTGGAATAAATCCATAATCAGATAGATTTAACTCACCAAATACCTTAAATGATGCAGGGTGAACGTTCTTAATAAGAATCTCTTTCCACTCACTAATAGAAACAGCAGACTTAATAGCATAAGAGAAGTCCTGATAATAGTAAGAGTCTTGGATCTTCTGAATAATCTCAGATGGTTTACCAACATCATCAATGAATTGACCAGTAGTTTTAGTGATAGAACCAATTTCAAGAACACCACGAGCAATATTTAAATCACTAATAGTACCTGAAGACTTAGAAATAACACCAGTAACCTTTTGTGTCTCTGCGAAAGTTCCAGTATAATCAACAATCTTAAGAATTCTAGGTCCAATCTGCCAACCTTGGTTAGTAGAAACGTATCCAGTAGCAGTTGCAGTATCTAATGAATCACCTTGATAAACAAGTTCTCCTTCTAAGAAAGTAGAAGTGATAACGTTTGCAGTAGCAGAACCACCAAATGATTCAGTTAATACTTGTTGACGACCTTCACCAGCGTTAACAAAGGAAAGAGCGTCACCTAATTCAGCATTTGCTGCAGTAAGAGCAAGTTTTAATTGGTCATTTTCTAGTGAATTTGCAGCACCAGAAATTGCATAATAAGTAGTAGTTCCATTAAGACGACCAACAGCACCAGCAGCAAGTGGGAAATCAGCACCATCTCCTGTATCAACTACGTTTAAAGTTACAGCAGCACCATTTGTAATACCATGTGGGAAAGCAAACTGTAAAAGACCTAAGTCAAGGTTAACAACATAGTTGAATGAAGACTTAAGTGAAACAGTTGGTGTAGAAGAATATCCAGCACCTGGATCCTTAACAATGATTATGTCTAATCTACCATTCTTAATAGATGATTCTGCAGTTGCACCAGATCCACCACCACCTGTAATTACAACAGCAGGTGCTTGTGAATATCCAGAACCTGGATTTGTAACAGTAATACTAGAAAGAATACTTGTAGAAGTAAGCTGTGCGTTTATTGGGAACGAAATCTCAGGGCGTAGTGTATAGTCATGAGGATAATCATAACCAAAGTTATTATTCTTAAGTTTCTTAATCTTACCAACTTTATCTGCCTTAGTAAAGATAGATGCCTGAGTACCTGCATTTGGAATAACAACAGTTAATTTAGCACCAGAACCAGTTAATCCTGCTCCAAGAATACCAGGTATTGCTTCAATATCAATTGATGCAGTAGTATAATTTTTACCTGGAGAAGTAACTGTAACTGCTTGAATTTGACCTGGAATAGTTACACCTTCACTGTCTAATCCATCAGCAACAGTAATTTCAACTAATCCACCTTCACCATTACCAGCAATAGGAACAGCGTTATAAACACCATTAGCATATTCAGTACCTGGATCCTCAATAGCAACTCTTTCAATCTGTCTTGTAGAAGTAATACTACTTACAATTGGTAGTCTAGTGTAGAATCCACCAGAGTTGACAATACGAACATCAGATATAGATCCAACTGCTTTAACAGAACTTGTACTATAAGTTGTCTGAGATACTTCAGCAGCACCTTCTGGTTCATCTAATAGAGGGAATTTGAATGTATCAGCACCACGAGTAATTGTTGCACCAGCAACAGAACTAATTGAGAATGTTCCCTTATATGGAGAATTAGTAACATCTAGGTAACTAGAAGGATTAATTGGAGAATCTGCTCCAATTCTTGAAGGATCAAAGTAGTATGATATGTTAGTTAAAATATTATCATCAACTTTTAACTTAACTATAGGTGTAGGAACACCTTCTCCACTTACACCAGGAGTTCCAGTTCTTTCAATTGAGTTGAATGAATATTCAAGTTTGTATAGGTTATCTTTAGAGAATGATAAGTTACCACCAAGTAATGAACTATGACTCATGTCAAAGATGTACTGGTGACCATAATACATCTTCAATACAGGAGATTTAACAAATATGTTAACGCTACCTGCTGATGTAGCAGGAGAAGTAGTTGCTACCTGTTTTAGTTTATATGTAAATTCTAATGGACTTACAACAGAATTAACAGCAAATGCACCATCATACTCGTCAAGACTATTCTCTGTTGGGTTACCATCAACATAAATCATCTCACCTGCAGAAAGGTAATGACTTGTTCCAGTAATTACATAAACTTCATCACTATTAGATACTGCACTAACTTGAAGAATCTTAGTTAGATTTGCAACTAATGTAATTTTGGTAACTGCAGTTAAACCAGTAATTTGTGCAGTAGAATAAGCAGCATTATATGAAATATTACTATCGGTAATATTAATAACAGAACCAACGATATATGGTGATCCAGTAGTAACTTCATCAATTCTTACTGAATAATCATTATCAGAATAAGGTTTAAACTTAGCATAACTATCAAGGTCTTGTCCACCACCTGCATTATAACCAGTACCACTTAAATTATAATCATCAAGATCAATATCAAATGTTCCAGGAGTTGTATTGTTAACCTGAGCAAATGTATATCCTACAATTTCATTAACATCAGCAGGAATAGGTCCAACAATACCATAAGTGCTTTGCTCACTAAACTGTTCTGTAACTAAGTTACCTGTGTTTAGATCATTAGACCAAGCATTATTATTAATTGCAAGATATATTTTATTATTAGTAGTATCCTGTCTGATAATGTATCCACTATTAACAAAGGTTCCTGCATCATTATTAAGTCTTAATTTTGTTCCTGTAGTAAAATTAAACGCCTGATTTAGAGTAAGTTCTTGAACATTATCAATTTTTATAGTATTAGTTACTTTGAAATAGTATTTGTCTTTAACTACAGCAGATACAGATAACTTCTGAGAACCTGGTGAAGGAACAGTAGCAGTTCTAGAACTCCATACGTCCTGAGTATAGGTCATAGTCTCAGTATCTTGAGCCATTGTTATAGTGGCATCATCAAAGTCTAAACCTTGGAATCCAGCATCAGCTAATGCAAATCCTGTTGTTACAACAGTAAGTGATGTAGGAGTAATAGTAGTTCCTATTTCATCTGCTCTAATAAATCCTAACTTAGTATTAGTTCTTTCTGTATAAGTACCAACTCTTGCAGCATCAGCATTCTTATCAACTTTAATACCAATACCAGTATAATCAATATAATCAAACTTGTTTAAGTTAGTAGTAAACCAAGCATCATCTTCCCAATTATATCCAATTGAAAATGCTCCAGCAAGAGGTAAAACACCAATATCACTAGGAACAGTTGGTGTAACTGCTCTGTTTCTCAAACGTAAGTTATCAACATGGTATTGACCCTGTTCATTTGAACGCCAGTTATTAAGAGTTCCACTTCTACCAGAAATATTACCAATAACTAAATCTTTACTACCTAATGAAGTATCAGGAACTGTAGATTGAATTACTTGAATACCATTACTATAAACAGTAAATATATTTCCTTCTTTCTTTAATCCAATAGTTTGCCAAGTATTAGTAGCATATATTGTGGTTGCTGTGCTAAGTTGAGCACTTCCAGCATTTAAAGCAGTAGTATTATTAGTAACTGCTAATCCAATCTTACCAGTACTAATTTCAAAGTATAACCAAAGACCACCAGTTGTGACTGTTGCATCACCAATAGAAATTAGAGTTTCTTCATTTTGACTGAATACATTACTATTTGAACTATCCCTATAAAGGAAGAATTCTATAGTCCAATCGTCAGCAAGTTTAGTCCCAAGATCCGCAGCTGGGAACTTAATGTAAGCATTTTCCCAGACAGTTGGACTTGCAAGTTGAGATCCGAGTATTTTTGCATATCCACCTTGGACAGTATTTTCATAACTTAATGAACCTCCTGTAGTTACTATAGTTGGAGTATAATGACCAGTTGTATCTGTTGTTGCTCCACCTGTGAATGGTAATAAGAATTCATTTCTATTCCAAGAAGATTGACCATATAGATGAACATCACCAGAATTATCAACATCTAACGAATTAATAGTAACACCTTCAACATTATTAAGATTGAAGAGATTAGATGAATGTTCCTTAAGATTACCACTATAACCAATCTTAAAGGATCTTGCAGTCTTAAGACCGTTAATTCCACTTGTTAAAGTAACACCAACGTTAAGATCACCAAAAACATCAATTGCAGTCTTACTTACTGCTTGAATTGCATATTCTGTGCCACTTTCATTAGGTATCTGATACCTATAGTTCCAAATAAGATTACCATCAATATCTGTTTTACCAACCCAGAAACTATTCTTTGTTGTATTATTTGCCTTAAGTCTGCAAGTTGCAGTTAAATAAATTTCATTAAATTCATCAATACAAATACTGGAATCTAAGAATGAATATGAAGTATTTGAATATGTTTTAACATAATCAATAGTAATTGCACTAGTACCAATTGTTGCTTTACCTAATCCAAGATCAATAGCAGTAGCATTAGGACTTGCAGCACTCTCTACAGAGAAATAAACATTACCAGCATTAACAACTAATCCAGTAATTTTTTCTGAAGTAGTAGTACCTGCAACCTTTCTCTTAAGTGCAAAATTACCTGTTGTATCAATAAGAGCAATATATGCATCAAAAGGATTAGTTGAGTTTGTATTTGTATAACCACCTATAACAAATCTAGTATCAGAAAGTTTAGTAATTGCAGTTACACTATCAGAACGAGTAGAACCAGAAATACCAGCATATCCTTTCTGGAATCCTAGTGTTGCACTAAGACCATTTGATGCTTGAGTGTACTTGGCTAGAATAATATCTGGGTTATATGAATCTAAAAGATTACTATTTGGTCTATTGTTACCAACAACCCAAACATCATTTCCATCAACATAAAGTTTTTGGAATTCACAATATTGTCCACCACCAGTAAGTTCTAAATTTTTCTCCCATTCTTTAACACCAGTTGCAGATAATTTAGAAACAAAACCAATTTCGTTACCATTAGTATCCTTTGTTTTACCACAAATAAAGATTTCTTTATTTTCATTAATAACAACGTCATTTACTTTAACATAGTTGTTATTATCAATCTTAGAAACATAGTAATCTGCTTTCTTAAACACCTGTGGATGTGAAAGAATAACACGAGGATTAGTTGTGTATCCAGAACCTGAATTAATAATATTAACAGTCTCGATTGCTCCAACAGTAGTTACAACTGCTTGTAATTCTCCACCACTTCCAGTAGCACTATCAATAGTAATTGTTGGAGGAATATCAGAATTATAACCAGAACCAGTCTGATTAATAACAATTTCTTCAATACCTTTGAATTGACGAACAGTAAAGGTCTTGTTCGTATTATTCATTATTGGATTATATGTCACAAAGACACTATCACCAATTACTAGGTTATGAGGTTCTGTAGTCTTTAAAACACCAAAATTCTCTCCACTAATGTTTTCAAAACTATAACTTTCAACTGCTTCACCCTTAATTCTAGAAACACGAGCAGAAACACCAGTACCATCAGTACCAGTATTATCAAATTCTAAACGGTCATTAACCTGATAGTTAATACCTGGGTTTTCAATAGTAAATCCATTTACAGAAGCATCTTCAAATTTAGTGATAGTTTCTACTTCAATATCAACTTTAGAGTCAAATGTTACTTTAGGGAAGTAATCAAATAACTGTAAAGGTGATTCTTCAAACATTTGATCTGGATCATCAGTTTCTATCTGATCTATTACACCACTTCTATCTTCATCTTCTACTTCAAATAAGATTATATCTCCAGATTCAGTTGTAAGAGCATTTGTAGAAACATTAGGTGCTCTTGATACATCAATGTCAACATTCTCATATGGGTCTCTATAACGGACAACACCAGTAGGAATGTTCTGCTGAACAGCAGAAGTGCTTAAATTCCACTTATCTACAACAGAGTTGAAACTTGGTCCTAAAACATATGGGAATTCAGGATTACCAGCAGTAGTATTGTCAATAGTAACAAAATAGCAATATCTACCAGTTGGATAATCAGGTGTTTTACAAAAACGACCATTATATTGGTCTAGATCCCCTAGTCCAAAAACATATTCGTAGTCTTCAACGAAAGAACCATATGGATACAATAGAGTTCCATTACTATCTGTATCCGTAAGTAAAGGTCCATCAGTTCTAACTGGGTATGGATTAGTTGCAGCATCATATATAAGAGCAGGTTTAACCCTGTATGAAGTACTCAATCTAGTTATTACAGAACCTTGGTCAGTTGGATCAGAATATCCATAAGGACCATAAATTGGGTTACCATCAAATGCCCAACCAATAATAGGTGAGTGAACAACAGAATCCTCTTTTTCTAGGATTGTACCAGTGTTTGACTCATAAAGGTTATCACCTAAGATATATCTTAGTGTTTGTGGATTAGAAAGGTGGGCATATTCACCACCATACTGATTATTATATCCTTCAAATACACCACCCTTTGCAGAGTCTAAAGTTGCGGTTGATTGTAAGTTATAAGTCCACTCAAATACATTTGCACTGAATAATGCAGAAGATCCAACTGAATCTAGATTAATAATAGTAGTTCCTTGAAGATATCCAATACCTCGGTTAATAATCTCAATATTAGTAACTCTACCAGCATTTTCTCCATCAACGTCAATAGTTGCTCTAGCAACTGCACCAAAACCATCACCTTGAATAGTAATTTCAGGAGCAGTAGTATATCCAGATCCAGCAGATATAATAGCAATTGATATAATACGTCCATTCTGTACAATTGCTTGTGCAACAGCACCAGAACCAGAACTTAAAGTAACACTAGGTTTAGATGTGTATGCGGAACCACCAGAAGCAACGTTAATAGTTTTAATCGGACCTCTAACAGATGCGGTAGCAGCAGCACCAGAACCACCTCCACCTACAATAGTAATTTGAGGTTGTGAAGTATATCCAGTTCCACCAGAATTGATTAGAATACGTGAAACAACACCTTTAGTAATAATAGCGGTTGCAGCAGCTCCAGACCCTCCTCCACCGACTATAGAGACCAATGGTGAGGATGTATAATCAGATCCACCAGTAGTTACAGTAACTTCACTGATAGCACCGTCAACAACTACGGAAGCAGTAGCACCAGAACCTCCACCACCAGAAATTGTAATAGCAGGAGGAGAAGCAGCATCATAACCTGAACCAGCATTTGTAATGCCAATACTTGTTATAGCACCAAATGTCTTAGTTAAACTTGACTTATAAGACCATACAGAAACACCATTTACCCAAGTTCCAATTGGACCAGCACCAATTAAGTCCTTTGTAGAAATTGTAGTAGGTATTTTAGGGAATCTTGTTAATTTTCTTTGGTTACCAGGAAGAAGTGCTGATCCTGGGAAAGGTCCAATATTATAGTTTGGAATACCAGTAGAAGCAAGATAAACGTAATTGTCGTTAAAGAATGAGTTCTGAACGTTAGTCGTATAAGGACTAATAGCATTGTTTATTGCAGTACTAGTAGATTTACCTTTGTTAAGGTCAATAGATACCAGAATATTACCCTGTGGGATAACAGTAGCAGGTTGAGGTAATGCATATTGGAAAACAGTATCACTATCTCTAGATGTTACAAGGAATGTTCCATTATAAAGGATTGGGTTAGCACCATAGATGGTTACCTGATCTCCTACCAAAAGACCGTGATCATTCTTACAAGTAATAGTCGCGGATTGGTTATTAATACCACCAAATGCTACAGAAGTAACTTCGATTAATTTTTTAACGTTATACAACCAAGTTGTAAGTTCAGGAGTAGTTCCTGTTCCACCTAACTTAGAAACTGTTAATTTATCACCAGGTAAGTAGTAAGATCCAGTATCAGTAAGAGTTGTTTGTTGAGCATCAACGATACCAACAATATTCATCACCACTTCTTGAGGAGTTCCCTTATTAATGTAAACATTAAAGTTAGATTTTACCTCTGTAGCAGAATCCCAGTCCTCAACTACACCATTTACTGATCTAGTACACTCAATGAACTGGTTTAATGATTTTTCCTTATATTGAACAATTTCTCTAGTATCAGTTGAACTACCAATAATAAATTCACCGTTTCTTTCAGGCCAACCAATTGTAGAGTCAACAGTAATAATAGATTCAGTTTTATTAAGCGGTTCTGCTAATTTTGTCTTATAAGGAACAATAAAGGTTCCCGCAATAGTTTCTTCGGAAAGAACTAATTCATATATGGTAACTTGTGATGTTCTAATTGAAATATAATTTTCTACAAGAGCACTTGCTTCTTTAACATTAAGGTCAGCAATATCCGCTTCTTGGGTTAAAAGACCGTCTTGAATATCTGTAGGATCACCACTAACTAAAGTAGCACGCAAAATAGTGTCAATAGACCATGTTGCAGCAGATGGTTTGATTATCTGATCTTTAGGATAAGATATACTAACTGTCTCACCATAAAGTAGTTTAAAGAGATATCCAATACTGTATGATGTTCCTTTAGAACTATAAAAGTCCTTAATTGTCTTAATTGCTGTTCTAACATCAATTTTAGAGTAATCTAATGTAGGAACATCTGGTAAATACTGTTCTGTGTACTTGTCAAGTAATCTCTTAACAAATAACGCATCTAAGCACTTAATTGGTTCATCTACCGCATGTGCAGATGCAATAGTATTATTTGTAAATATTGCGTTACCACTTTCCGTATAAGAAGTAATAGAAGACGCAGCACGAGCACATCCAGTCAATTGTGCCTTCTGATATCCGCTACCAGCTTGATTTACTGTAAAACCAGTAACTTCATTTAAACCAATCTCCGCAGATGCTTCAGCAGCAGGAGGTGCTTGAATAACAACCACGGGAGGAGCAGATTGACTGTATCCTCCACCAAAAGCACTAATATTAATATCTGTAATCTGACCATTGAAGATTGATGCAGTTGCTATAGCACCAGTTCCACCAGCATATGCACCAGTAGCATCAGTTCTGTTATCTACGATATAAACAGAAGGAACATCACTATAACCTACACCACCACTTAAAAGTTCAATATTTGTTACTCTACCTTGATTATCAACAGTAGTTTCAAGAACTTGAGCACCTACTGGGTCAATAACTGCCATTCTAGGAGTAGATGTATACCCTTGACCAGCATTTAAAATGTTAATGGATGTAATTTCACCATCACTACTTAAAACTGCTTGGAACGCTGCTTTAATTGGATTTGTACCAGTTGGTTCATCAATATAGACTGTTGGAACAGTTGTATATCCAAAACCAGAACTAGTAATACTTACTGCAGTAATCTGTCCATTAACAACGGTTGGAGTGCCTAGTACAGCACCTCCTGGTTGCCTGAAAGTGATTCTAGGTGTGAATGTATATCCAGAACCAGAATTAGTGATTGTAAGAGCACTGACAGCACCATTAGTAACAGTCGCAGAAACAGTTGCTGCAGTTGCTCCTACAGCAGTAGGTGCTTGAACTTGAACTACAGGTGGATTAGTGCTACTATATCCCTGACCACCTTCTAATAGTGCAATACTCTTAAGACCATTAACTAAAGCAGAAGCAGAAGCACCGCTACCATTCTCAGTATTAATAGAAATCTTTGGAGGATACTCAGACTTATATCCAGTACCATTTTTACTAATAGAAATACCAGTTAGAGTTCCAGTATCACTAATACGTGCATAACCTACAGCACCAGCACCAAAAGAAGGAATAGGTGCTTCAATAGAGAATAATGAAAGGAATCTACCGTTTAATGGTGCTGTTAAGAAGATAAATTGATCACCATCGATGAAAAAGTCTACTTTTGGAGTTAATAGACGATTATCATAAATTGCAAGAACATATTCATCAGCAATAGGTTCATATCTTGCACCAGATCTAGTAATAGTAAATTGTCTCTTACTTTCACCAAAACTACCAGAAAGATTGTCTAAAGCAACAATCGTATTCTCATTAAAACCGTTTAAGTAAGTAATATAAGTTGATGACGCATCATCAGCAGGTATTCTAGTTCTAGGAGCAGTAGTGAATATTATATTTGTTCCTTCGACACTATAGTCTGTACCAGGAATTAAAACCTTACCGTAATTACTAACAATCAAATGCTGCACAGAAGGTGGAGCAATAGGATTATCTTGAGATGTTAATGGGAAAGATTGTCTAGACCCATCAAAACTCATTAATGGACTTGCAAGGTTAATCCACTTTAATTTAACCTGATCATAAGAAACACCTGGACTTAGAGCAATATTGGGTCCAGCTTGTGCTTTTTCATAGTAAATTACTTCATCACCTATGAGAACAGAACCATCGTTCTCAAGAAATTGATCAACACTCTCTACAATTATTATATCGTCTGTCGCACTTATTGATTCTACTACCTTCGTTGCACCATCCAGAATGCTAATGTCTAGTTTATCAATATCCAAATAACCAAGGAAGTTATTAAGAATATTCTGTCCTAGACCTGTTTTTTCCTGAGATTGATAATAATACTCAAGAAACTTATTAAAGAGAGGATAATCCTGCTCTACAAATTCGGGAGTCTGTCTATTGACTGCCTGTGAAACCTTATTGATACTTGTCATCTAATGCTCTAATTATGATGAACTGGATGTGACTGCAACCGTTGATGGTGTTTGATCAAAGATTGTTGGTGTCAAACTATTTAGTGGGATAGTAGGAGGTGGAGTCGTTCCAATTGCAGCGACTGTTATTTCTGGTAAAACGATATTAATAATAGTTCCTGGTGTAGAAGCAGGAATGCTACTAGAGTTCGCAGGAATAAACTGAACAGGAATCTGTAATCCAGTAGGAAGCAACGATGCATCACTAACACTACCAACACCAGTAGTGGAATCAGTGATTGTAACTGCAGTTGTTGATACGTTAGATCCAGATCCAATTATATTAACTGGTCCAAAAGCAATTGTTCCAGTGTCATAATTTACTGTACCCGCACTAGTGTTAGTGTAAACCTTTCTAGTTCCAGTATTATAGAAGGTTTTTAACTTACCAAAACCATCATCTTCAAATTGTTGATCAATACCTGGTCTGTCAGAAGTTCTAAACGATCCAGATAACAAGATTGGTTCTTTTGTTGTAGTTGTAGATGTAACATCAGTCGAACTAGGAGCACTGTTATAGAGTGCTGAACCAGTAGAAATGGTATATGTGTTGGTTGAGTTGGTAATTGGATTAATGTACCTTAGAATAGTTGTCTGAAGTGAAACGTCAGTTACACATTTGTCTGCCAGTGTAACCGCTTTTTCAAACTCCTGTGATCTAAAGGTAGAATTAAAATTGTTTATTTGTGTTTGACTAGCCCAATCAGTAATAGCATTTGACACATTAGTCTTAATTGTTGATGTATCAGATCCGCATCCTGTATCATATGAAACAAAAACTTTAGGATATATGAAAATATTCTCTGGATCAATGACTACAGGGTCAATAGATGCCATTGCATAGTTCCTAAGTGAAGCAGCAATAGTCTTTTTAGTCTGATCATTGAGTAATGATCCTGTTTTAGTTCTGATAGCAATGTATACTTTTCCGTAAATTGGAGGATTCAATGAATCTCCACCATATGCAACTACAGAATCTGCATTATCATATACCTTTTTAGTAATTAAAGCGTAATCTTGTGCGGTAACTGCTCTATATTGAGAAGAATAATACCGTGGAGCATTGTATTTAATAGATTCAACCGACTCAGCTGCGGCTCCTAATTGAGATTTATTGACAATTGTGAGCGTAGTATCGGATGCAGTGTAAGATCCTCCTAAAGAATCGCTAATTTGACCAATAAATGAGAGTCTATTGATGTCATTTGCTTCAGCACCATCCGTAACTAGGTACTCAAGAGTAACAACTTCTCCATCTTTTAAAGCACGACCTATACTATCATCACCAAATTTAACCTCATAACGCATATCTTCACCCTCAGAGAGGAAGAATATCCTTGAAGTAGCGGTAAGATTAGTTACTGTGTCTACTCTATTGTATAAATCAGATGTTGTTGAAGATTCGTTTGCTTTTACCCTAATACTTAAAGTGCTAATATCGCAGTTAGGAGAAGGGATTACATAAGTCTGTTGTTGGAAAGTATTAACAATATAAGAAAATGAAACTATAGATCCTTGTCTAACTACAAGATCACTTAAAGTCGCCTTTCCTGTAACAGAATCAACAGATGCAGTAGTAGGTGCAACGACATTGAAGAAATACTTACCACCAGATACTACTGGTCCTTTAGCAAGGGTAATAGTACTTGGATATGAATTACTTGTTTGCGTTGTTTGAACGTCTAAATTTATAGTTGCTTGGGATGCAATAATAGAACGTGGAACATAATTTAGTAATTTTGCAATATTTACAATATTGTCTCTAACTGTAGCAGAAGGTAAAAACGCTTCATTTAATGACATATTAGCATTAAATGACGTATAATAGGTATTATACGCTAATACATCGATTAGATACGATAATGCTGCTCCATCGAAGTCATAATCAGTAAACTCTTCACGAGTCCTCAAATAGGACTTAATAGATGCTTTAACATCGGTAAAATCTAATGCTGTAAGATTATTCGGTTGCATTATTCAGGTCTCTTTAATACGAAATCGACAGATTCAACGATAGGTTGTCCAACTATGCGATATTCTACAGTAACATCAAATCTACTATAGACTTCTGATACGTTAACAGTAACATCGATTAGACTAATTCTAGGCTCATACTGATTAAGAGTATTTATTATCTCATCTCTAACTGCATCAGCAGTCATAAGATCTAAGGGTTCAAACAAGAGTTCAAATACTGCACACCCAATATCGGGTTGAAACAATCTTTCTCCCTTTTGTGTAAGAACTAAACACCTTATTGCTTGTTTAATAGCATTCTCATTCTTAACGACACCACTATCCTTCGTAATACTATTACGTTTTAACCCAAATGCAATATCTTTAAATGCACGGGATAAGTTTACTTTCTTACCAGAAACTTCTTTTAATGCCATTAAACAGTATAAAATGTGTACTTAAGAAACAATTCTTCCATTGGAACAACTGGTCTAATCACTCGCACATAATATCGATTATCTATCAGATATTTTTCACAATTTGGATGGTCAGAATGGTTAATAAACCCTCCTAACGGTGTCCTAATAATCTCATTATCAATAATAAGATGAGACATACCAAGTTCAGTGCCAACATCTATTGCTACACGGGTAAAGATACCTTGACCAGCAATAGAACTTTCATTGATGAATAATCCATCGGGCAGTGCCTTATACATCACAACTACATTATAACTATCTTACTATTTAGTCGGTTTTCCTAACTGCGTTCACGCTTATGACTAGTCGATCAGTACTATTATTCTTTTCATACATTGATCCATGCTTTAACCATGATGGAAATATCACTAAATCTCCTGATTCTGGTTCAAAATGCCAATATTCATATAAACTTTCATCTCTTCCCTTCTCATCCAACCTATAATTAAACTCTATATGAGGATTTGGATTTTCAAAATATAATTTACTACAATTCTTAGGTGCATTAACAAATAATGCAGCAGATATTACACTAAAGGGGTGATTATGTTGTCTTAAGACACTCCCTTCAGATTGGAGGTTAAACCAACTATTAGTCAAAGTTACTGGTTGTATACCGTATTGCTTCGCATACCTGTTTAAAACGTCCTCTAATGCCTCAGAAAGGTCTAGACCAAGGGTTTTATCTATCTCATTTAAAATACTGTCTGTATGAGAAAGAGGACGTGTACTGCCACTAGAGCATACTGCGTCCCCTTCTAACATATTATGTTGACCTGATTGGTAGTCCTTACAAAAATCGACTATAGGTTGAACCTCTATAGTCTTTAATAATCCCCTCCAATGGGTTACTGGAGTGGGAAAAAGGTTAAAATCGGTCTTATTTGGTCTCAAAATTGCTTAGGATGAGTAATAACATCACCATGTATCTCACCGATGTCATCTATGTGAGCATGATCGATCTGTTCAATATGCAAATGTTCTAAAGAATTAGCAATTCTTTCAAGTGCATTAGCAATTCGATTAAATTCTTCACTCATTGTTGGCTTCTTTAATTGCCTCTATTATAACACCTTTTAATTGTCTTAGCTTCTTCTTTCCGAGACCAGCTCGTGTATCAATTTTTACCTTCAACCAATAGACAAAAGCAAGTACTAGTATGAATTGGATACCTTCTCCCCAAGAGAGGTTCCATGCCTCGTTAAGATCTAGTGATGCTGCTGCAAAATGAATCATTTTCCTTGTCCTCTATACTTCTTTTGTGCATGGTTTCGTGAAGTCGCTGCAAGTTTTGTTCTTGCAGAACGTCCTTGACGGGTTTTCTTGGGTATAGGCTCAATATAGTTCTTATCTGAGCCCCAAGCAACGGATTTTGCCATAAAATACCTTAAATTACGTTAATTTGTGGATCGCTCGCCACATATATGCTTATTATAGCACTTTTTTCTCAATTTTGTCTAGTTTTTCGTAAATTTTAGTGAAATTTTGGAATAAATCGAGATCTTTGTCCTCATCTGATGGTTTATAGTAGGTTTTATCTGGTGTAGGCATCTCTTGGATCCTTTTTTCTATCTCTACTAACCTACCAGCGATTGCTTCAAGACACATGTTAATTGCATCATGTGCTTCTTGATTATCTTGCCAAGGATCAACGTTTTGTTTGTTCGACATCATACTCAATAATAATTTTCTTAGATGTTCTACCAGTGGAATCGAATACCTCTCTTCTCTGCATAGTACCACCTAATAGTGCAGTAAGTGTAAGTAACTCACTTATAATCTCACCTTTATCCATTACCAATAACCTCTTCGTGTTAAATTGTCAATTTTATCCTGAGTAGTTGCCAGATCGATAGGAGGGAACCAGCGTTTCACTTTACCTCCTATGACCAGACAGTAGGATTTGCAGAATGGGAACTTCAATTACTCGAAGGTGACCTAAAATACTTGTTAATTACCTCTATCTGGTCATGATAACGAGCAATTTTGTCTAATTCTGTCTGTATTGCCTCTGTAATATCGGAATGTTCTCCAATACCAGCAGGATTTTCTAAGTAAACATTGACGTTTACCTTATGTTTTTCAATTTCACCTTGAGCATGTGCTAAAACTGCTCTAAGTAACTGTTCTCTCATGTGGATTGCCATTAGTAAATGTTTTCCTCCTCGCCTAAACGTATTATAACATCAGAAGTTGGATATGCAACACATGTTAATACAAATCCTTCTTCTACTTGATCATCATCGAGGAAAGATTGTTCCTCTTGATTAACAGTACCCTCTAATACCTTACCTGCACATGTAGAACATGCACCAGCACGACATGAGTAAGGAGCATCAACACCTGCATCATCTGCCTTGTCTAGTATATATTCGTCTTCTGCACACTCGAACGTAGTAGATTCACCTTCCTTATCAATCAGCGTAACATTAAAGGTTGCCATAAGTTGTATTGCAAGATACTATATTATGTATCAGTTGATAATGTAATATTAAAGGATACTGATATACGATCTAAATCTTGTGTATTTGGTTTAACTGAATGATAAAGGGCTGATGGGAACATTATAATACGTCCTTCAGTAGGAGGAAACCAATAACCTGAATAAAAATTATTCTTTTCTTTATACTCTTCACTATAATGTCTCTCTTCAGCAAAGTAAGCATATGCCTGTGGAGAAGTAAAATATAGATTTCCAGAACCTTCAGGTGCTTTAATCCAAAATACACCTGCTATATCAGATCCAGAATGCATATGGTACTCATTATAACTATTCTTTCCATTAATCATAGTCCACATAGCAGTAAATTCTAGTCTAGTATCTTCCTTAAGAATCTTATTACTAGAGAAATACCATGCAACATGGTCAAATATAGTATCTTTTATTATATTATTATCGTCTTGATGTATATCAGTCCTCGAATGCCACCCGCCACAATTTGATTTCTTTATTCCTTGTGGATCCAAGGCACGCTCCTTCAAACATTGACCTATAAGGCTGCCTTTTATATCACCGTAATCAGGAATATCGATACGATGAATAATACTAGGAAAGATATTCATTATACTTTGATATCAAATGACCAACCAATTGACTTAATATAATCAAAACAAGTCATCCTTGGTGTCTTAGGCCAACGTTCATCACGATGTTCACGAATGTTATCCATATAAGTCTCTAATGTTTCGACTGTGGAAAACTCTCCTTGCTGTTCATGTTGATCATTGTATAGTACATAGATCATGATTACTGCTTCTCTTCTTCTTGTTTCTTAAGATGGAACCCCTGTTCATTGACATCATATTGTAGAGGTGTTTCTGTATTCCAACCTAACTCTTCACAAATATCGTATGGAATCGTAAGAACAAGATCGCCGTAATCGTCTTCATCCAACTGTGTTGTGAATCTTTTACTCATTATATTCAAAGGCGATTTACTACTTGTGGGGTAGGGAATTTTACTTTCCATTCATCCCACAAGGTATATAGTGCCTCAACATCTTTACATACACCACTTTCAACGGCTTGTTGGGAACATTCATACATTCTCGTATCTAAACAACCTTCCTTACGTACAAGATGCTCAAGGCATCTAGTGCGATCATCTTGGAATGTTTGTGAAAACTCTAAGGACATCTTTTTTTACTGGGGGATTTTTTTATATAGAGAAGACATGAATAGTTCATAATATATCTCTCTCTGGGGAACCTTTGTAGGTTAGGGTCTCTATCGGTTTTATATTAAGGGCCGCCAAGAAAGGCGAAAACCCCCACCAGGACTGCGATTTGACCTGCTTTCTTTACATATAGTGGGTGACTATTTGTTAGTTTACATTAAAAAAGAGGGGTTATTTACCCCTCTATTATAACACTAACTGTTTATCTTGTCAAGTATTAAGAATCATTCCAGAATAGAAGGGGTTGTTGTTACTTTGTACGAACCATTCCCAGTTTCGTTGATACAAACCTCTTCCTAATCCTGTGAAGGTTTCTAATAACGAGTTCAACCTACTTTTCGTGGTATTTGACTGCCAACCCCCATCAAATATCTGGAGATTGTTATCACTTACCGTTGCAATGTGGTTGCCGTGAAGATAAACAAATGCTTGAGAATTGTCTGCGGAAAATGTTACTGAAGTGTTGGAAGATGAGAAGGGTTTCTTGTTAGAAATCGCTCTGCACATGTTCTTTTCAATAACTCTCATAAATTAACCTTTGTTTGTTTATACTATTATAATACAGTATTTTGAGGTTGTTGTCAGTAACTAGTGGACACTTTCCCCACTGGCACATAACCCCCCTGAGAGACCCCTGCCTATTTCTTTATACTAACTGTGGCAATACTTCTCGGCAGTTTGTGTTAGTAACTCCCAGAATATTGCAGTTTATTAAATGTTATTGACAAGTCGGTAATCTGCGTGCTAAGGCAACACTTTCTCCACAGGTTTTTCCACACTAAAGTAAACACTACTAGATTTATATTACCATTTAATTGTTTCCACAAATTAACGTAAGTTTTCCACATAGTTGTTAATAACTCCTCCATAATCCTTCTTTTCGTATATACTCCCATTGCATAATTACGAGTTCCTTTAATGTTATCCAGACGTAGTTAATCTGTTCTCCGTGAGTAACATTTTTATAGTTGTAATCGTCTGGTAATTGTTTCATTGTACATCCTCATATCTGTATTGCTGTGAGTGATAAGAATTGCCCTCTACATTCTCTCGTTCGTGATAAACAATATCATCCCAATATGAACGATAAACTAATAAATTAACTTGCCCTAATCCTCCTAACTTGTTTTCATCTTTCCACTCTCTAATCGTTAGGGTAAAATATTCTTTATTAATGCAATTTATCCTCCCTTGTTCACCATTAACAGTGATAAGTTCACCTCGTTTAAAATCATATTTCTTGCTCATATTATCACCCCTGAGTAATAATTAGATTTGTAAATATGCCCTGTCATTCTTGACATATAGTGTGCTATCTGTGGGGATGAATTCTTCACAATCTTTGTCGTAGATTGTGACGGTTTGTTGTAACTTTTCTTTTGGAAGTTCATGTAATTGTTTTAACAAATCGAGGTAAGTCATAGTAGGTTTGTTTAACTCTTCATAACGTAAACTGTCGTATGCCGTTGTCATTAAGTTCCAGACAATTAGATGGGGATGTAGTGACATAGTGTAAAAAATATCGGCGGCGATCCACAAATAGAGCAGAATCTTCTCTATCTATGTTATATCGTGGTAGATAGTTATACTCCATTAATTGTTAATGAACCTGAGTAATTGTTCTTGTTAAGTACACATGACTGATGGATATTAAAGAGAATTTCATAATTAACTCCCTCCCATTCTGTCCATTCACATACATAATCTTCGCATGTAAAATCACCAGTTCCATCTACATTTAGTGGGCATGATTTGAAATCATTGTTATCATCTATCCAGAAGATTCGCCCGAATTGTTCACTTTTATACATGGTTAATCCTCCACAATAATGTTAGTTTCAATTTCAAATACCTCTGGTTCAATACCACTTTTCCTGCAATATGCTTCAAGAAAAATGTCAGTAACCTGTTGCAATTCATCTGGTGTGAATATATCGTAGAGGTCGTACTTTGTTTCTTTTGTGTTAATCATTGGCATAAATCCTCAAAACGTTTTTCAACTTCTTTTTCGATTGCTAATAACGTGCCTGACTCATTTGCCCAACAAAGTTCATTTAATTGGTCATCAGTTAGTTTGTTATGTATTCTAAACTCTTCCCAAACTTCATCA
>MDSY01014073.1_pt1 | contig 36414 bp, 27 predicted proteins | sample 811131 | NCBI WGS metagenome assembly MDSY01 (sample SAMN05326643, study PRJNA326480) | marine metagenome | isolation source: seawater | place: Atlantic Ocean: South West | collected 2010
ATCGTCGCGTCGCTGCCGCCGGCGGCGGCGCGCACCTGCGCGGTCAGATCGGTGGCATCGGTGATCGGCACGCCGTTGAAGGCGGTGACGATGTCGCCGACCTGCAGCCCGACGCCCTCCGCGGCGCCGCCGGCGGAGATGTCCGCGAGGTAGGCACCCGAGATCGTCGCACCTTCCACCGACGCGGCGGGCGTCACGCTCGCGCCGAGCAGGCCGTGGGTGGCGGTCCCGTCGGCGATGATCTCGTCGGTGACGCGCTGCACGACGTCGGACGGGATGGAGAAGCCCACGCCGATCGATCCGGCCTCGGCGGAGCTGCCGGCCGAGGCGATCGCGACGTTGATCCCGATGAGCGCCCCCTCGTCGTCGACGAGCGCGCCACCGGAGTTCCCCGGGTTGATCGCGGCGTCGGTCTGGATGACGGCGATGGAGATCGTCTCGGTCGCCGTGGTCTGCTGCCCTTCGTCGCCGAAGTCGAAGTAGAAGGGCGGAGTGCGGTCGTTGCCGTCGTCCTGCGTATCGTCCTCGGTCGTCTCCGGCGCCGCGGACGAGGCGATCTGGATCGATCGGTTGAGCGCGCTGACGATGCCGGTGGTGACCGTGTTCGACAGGCCGAGCGGTGCACCGACTGCGACGGTCGTGTCACCGACGTTGAGGTCGGCCGACGACGCGAAGTCGATGGGGGTGAGGCCTTCGGCGTCGGTGAGCTTGATCACGGCGAGGTCGTAGATCGGGTCGGTTCCGACGATCTCGGCGTCGAATACGCGACCATCGGATGTGCTGACGGTGATGGTGGCGTCCGCGGTCGCACCGTCGAGGGTCACGACGTGCGTGTTCGTCACGACGTAGCCGTCTTCGCTGAGCACGACACCGGAACCGGTCCCCCCGGTGCTGCCGTTGCTCGCCGAGATCGTCACGACGCTCGGCACCACCTTCGCCGCGATGCCGGTGGTCTGATTCACCGCGTCGGTGTCGTTGACGGTCACCGTCGACGGCCCCGCCACCGTGGTCGCGCTCGAGGTGGAGAAGAGTGAGGCGCCGGCGTATGCGCCGCCGAGACCAGCCGCGCCTCCGACGATCGCCGCGGCGACCATGATGCCGACGACCTTGCCCGCGCCGACCTTCTGCCGGCCGGCAGGTGCGGCCGAATCCCCGAGCGGCACCGTCTGCTGCGTGCCGGTGGGCGCGGCCGGCCCGAACGCGTACTGTCCGTACGGCGCCTGGGGGCGCGGCGGGATGCTCGTCTGCGGCATCTGCGCCTGCGGTGCCGGCGCCTGAGGCCCGGCGGCAGGCCGAGCGGGCTGCGGGTAGCCCTCGCTCGCCGGCGTCGTCGGACGCGGCGGCTGCCAGACGGCTTCGCCGCCGACCTGCGGCTCCTCGGGGGTGCGGTCTTCGGGGCGCTCGCCCTGGTTCTCGGTCATTGCTGCTCCTTCTGCCTAGCGCTGACAACCATGCCGAGCGAGTCTGTGGGTTGCCTATGGCGGAGATGGGATGCCTCTATGCGAGTAGCGTGGGCCCGATGCGAGAGATTCCCGGCGCGTGGCGCCGCACCGCTCGAGGCGCCGGTCTCATGAGCGCGGACGGCGTCGCCTCCCCCACCATCTTCGCCGAGATGTCGGTGCTGGCGGCCGAATCGGGCGCGATCAACCTCGGGCAGGGCTTCCCCGACGAGGACGGGCCCGCTGCCGTGCGCGAGGCGGCGAGGCAGGCGATCGCCGACGGAGTGAATCAGTATCCGCCGGGGCGGGGTTTTCCCGACTTCCTTGCCGCTGTCTCCGAGCACCGCAGCAGGTTCGACGGTGTCGCGTTCGACCCGGCGACCGAGGTCATCGCGACCGCCGGGGCGACCGAGGGATTGGCGGCGACGCTGCTGGCCCTCATCGACTCCCCCGACGACGAGGTCGTCGTCTTCGAGCCCTACTACGACGCCTACGCCGCGCTGGTCGCGCTCGCCGGAGCACGCTTGGTGACGGTCCCGCTGCGGTGGCCGCACTTCCAGCCGGACGTCGACGAGCTGACGGCCACGGTGACCGACCGCACCCGCATCATCCTGATCAACGACCCGCACAACCCCACCGGCACCGTCTTCGACCGCACCGTGCTGGAGCACGTCGTCGCTCTCGCGGAGCGGCACGACGCGATCATCGTCACCGACGAGGTGTACGAGCACCTGGTCCTCGACGGCCGGCGCACGCCCGTCCACTCGCTTCCGGGCGCAAGAGATCGGACGGTCGCGATCTCGTCGGCGGGCAAGACCTTCGCCGCCACCGGGTGGAAGATCGGATGGGCCACCGGGCCGGCCGACCTCATCGATGCCGCGATGACCGTCAAGCAGTACCTCACCTATGTCAACGGCGCGCCGTTCCAGCCGGCGATCGCCGTCGGCCTGCGCCTGCCTGACGCCTTCTTCACGGGGATCGCGGACACCCTGCGTCGCAAGCGCGATCTGCTGGGGGCGGGACTCACCGCGGCGGGTCTCGCGGTCTCACCCCCGGCCGGCTCCTACTTCACCGTCGCCGACGCGGCGCCGGTCGGCGCCACTGACGCCGACGCATTCTGCCGTAGCCTCCCCGACAGGGCCGGCGTCGTCGCGGTGCCGATCACGGCTTTCGTGACAGCGGAACGACGCGCGGACTATGCCACGCTCGTGCGCTTCGCGGCGTGCAAGCGCGAAGACGTCATCCGCGACGCCGGGGCGCGCCTGGCGGCGATGGGCTGAGCCCGCGCGCCTCTGCGTCGCGTCCTCCCGGCGACTCAGCCGCGGGGCACGACGGTGAACCGGCGCAGCGCCAGAGCCGGGTTGACCCTTCGGACCCGCGAGATCGCCTCCGGTTCGAGGTGCGCCACGGCGACCCCCGTGCCCGTGCCGACCGCGGCGATCTCCACGCCCTGCGGGTCGACGACCGTCGAGTGGCCCACGCCGAGCGGCGGGGGGTGATCCGACGCCGCGACGAAGACCGTGTTCTCGATGGCGCGAGCGTGCAGCAGGGTGCGCCAGTGGTGCTCCTTGAGCGGACCCCGCACCCACTCGGCCGCGACGAGCACCGCCTCGACACCGGCGTCGGCGAGCAGGCGCGTCACCTCGGGGAAGCGGAGGTCATAGCAGGTCATGATTCCGAAGCGGAGTCCGTCGACGGCGAAGACCGGCGGCTCGGCGATCTCACCCGGCTCCACCCAGTCCGATTCGCGCTGACCGAAGGCGTCGTAGAGGTGGAGCTTCCGGTACGACGCGACGACTCCCGTTTCATCGACGGCGACGACGGTGTTTCGCACACGGTCGCCGTCGCCGGCTTCGAGGAGACCGGCGACGATCGTCACCCCTTCCGCCGCGGCGATGTCGCGCAGTGCCGCGGTGAACGGGCCGTCCACCGGCTCCGCGTGATCGCGGAGCGAGGCGTCGAACGGGTCGATGAAGTAGCTGGAGTACTCCGGAAAGACGACCACCCGCGCTCCGCGCTCGGCGGCGACGGCGGCGAGCTCGCCGATCTCGCCGACATTCCGGGCGGTATCGGCCGCAGGAGCGAACTGCGCGACGCCGACGGCGACACTCATGTGCTCTCCTCCCGCGTGCGACGACGCGCTCGCACCACGAACGGCGCAGCGATCCAGGTGACGATCACGAGCGTACCGAGCGCGCCGAGGATGATCCACGCGGCCGAACCGCCGAGCACGACGTCGAAGACGAAAGCGACCACCCCGACGATGAGCGCCGCCACCAGACCGAGCGCGACGATCACCGCGATGTGTCCGAGCGTCACCACCTCGACCTTCGCGCGCTGCTGGAAGAGCAGCCGATGCAGTGCGACGGGCGCAAGGGCGGTGATCGACGTCACTCCGGCGAGCACGACCAGACACAGGTAGAGCACGCGCTGCCCCGCCGTGAGGTCCGGGAAGGCGGGTTGGAACGCCAGCGCCAGCAGAAAACCCGCCAGGATCTGCGCCCCGGTCTGCAACACCCGCAGCTCCTGGAGCATCTCGTTCCAATTGCGGTCGGCACGCTCGTACGGCGTCTCGTCACGGCCGTCGCGACGGTCGTCGCGGTCCACGGGGGCGGAAGGATCGGGCATGCCGCCATCCTCTCGACAGCATCGCGGCGAGGCAACGCGCGCACGCATCGTCGGTGCTGATTCGACACCCCTTCACGGCCGTGCTAGGCTTTTCTCTTGTGCCGCGGGGTGGAGCAGTTCGGTAGCTCGCTGGGCTCATAACCCAGAGGTCGCAGGTTCAAATCCTGTCCCCGCAACGAGAGAAGGCCCCGGATCCCTTTGGATTCGGGGCCTTCGTCATACCTTCGGCGCGCACGGAACAGCCGCGTGGACACCGCCCTCGGCGCCCGGTAGCATCGGTCTTCAAGAGGTATTGCTAGGCAAACTAGCAATGTGGAAAGGCGCCGATGATCGACACCGACGCTCGGGCGGAGACCGATGACGCCATCGCCCGCAGCCTCGCCCGCGTGCGGCGCCGCGCATCGGGACTCGGCGGGGACATGGAGGCGCTGGGGGCGGCCATCGAGCGCGCCGCCGGCGGGGGCAAGAGATTCCGTCCCGCGCTGGTCGTCGCCTCGTTCCGCGCCTTCGGCGGTGCGGATGCCGACGCGCTCGGCGTCTACGACGTCGCCGCGGCCTACGAGCTGCTCCACACCGCCTTCGTCGCCCATGACGACGTCATCGACCACGACACGGTGCGCCGAGGCATCCCCAACATCGGCGGCGAGTTCCGCGCGCGCGCTCTCGACACCGGGGCCGACGCCGGCGGCGCCGCACTCCTCGGCGATGCGGCGGGCATTCTCGCCGGTGACCTGCTGCTCCACGAGGCCCAGCGGATCATCGCCCTCTCGCCCACCCCGGAGCCGGTGAGGCGCGCGCTGTTGGACCAGTTCGACGATGCGGTCTACGTCTCGGCAGCCGGGGAGCTCGCCGACGTCGGCAACGCCGTCGCCGCCGACGTGGCCGACAGCGCCTCGATCTTCGCCGCGGCCTACAACAAGACCGCGGTCTACTCGTTCTCCGCACCGCTGCGCGCCGGCGCCCTGCTCGCCGACGCGTCCCCGCTCGCCGTGGACCGCATCGGCGCGGCGGGTGGGCGCGTCGGGCTCGCGTTCCAGCTCGTCGACGACCTGATCGGCGCCTTCGGCACCGCCCAGGCCGCCGGCAGGGACGAGGGCGTCGACCTGCGGGAGGCCAAGCGCACGCCGCTCATCGCCTACGCGCGCGAGAGCGCGGAATGGGCGCGGGTCGACGCGGCGGTCGCCGTCGCCCACACCGGTCCGGTTGCCGTCCGACAGGCGCAGCGTCTGCTCGAGCGCAGCGGAGCACGCTCGCGCCTTCGCACGGTCATCGACGACACCCTCGCCGACGCTCTCCGCCAAGCCGGCGATCCCGTGCTTCCCCCGGCCGCGAGGAACCTCCTCGGAGACCTCGCCGAACAGGTGACGGGTCGGATCCCGTGAGCACCGCCCCCACCGGCCTCGCGCTCTACGACCGCACCGCCGAGGCGGCCGCCGCCGCTGTGATCTCCCGCTACTCGACCTCGTTCGCCCTGGCATGTCGGCTGCTCGGGCCGCGACCGCGGCCCCACGTGCGCAACATCTACGCGCTGGTGCGGGTGGCCGACGAGATCGTCGACGGCCCCGGCGAGAGCGCCGGCCTCGACGCCGGAGCCCAGCGGCGCATCCTGGATGATCTGGAGACCGAGACCTGCACCGCTATCGGCAGGGGCTTCAGCTCGAATCTCATCGTGCACGCGTTCGCGCGAACCGCACGCGAGTGCGGGATCGGCCGCGATCTGATCGAGCCGTTCTTCCAGTCGATGCGCGTGGACATCACCACGCGCGAGCACGATGCCTCGTCCCACGACAGCTACGTGTACGGGTCCGCAGAGGTCGTGGGCCTGATGTGCCTCCAGGTCTTCGTCAACGCGGGCAAGCCGCATCCCGAGCCTGCCCCCGCGGACCTCGTCGACGGCGCCAGGCGGCTCGGCGCAGCGTTCCAGGACGTCAACTTCCTGCGCGACCTCGACTTCGACGAGGATGCGCTCGGTCGCGACTACCTCGGAATCGACGCCGGCACCGCGACGCGCACGACGGTTCTCGACCGCATCGACGGCGACCTCGCTGCGGCCGCGGCGGTCGTGCCGAAGCTGCCGTCGGACTGTCGCCGCGCCGTCACCGCCGCGCACGATCTGTTCGGCGAGCTGTCGCTGCGGCTCCGGCGTGCCGGTGATGACACGCACTCCCGTGTGCGCGTCCCCGATCCCGTGAAGGCCCGACTGGCGGCCCGCGCCTGGCTCGGGTTCGCACCGAGAGGAGCACGAACGTCATGACGCAGCGCACGATCGTCATCGGCGGAGGAATCGCCGGGCTCGCGACGGCCGCGCTCCTCGCCGAGGAGGGCCACGACGTCATCCTCCTCGAAGCGCGAGACGAACTCGGCGGCCGTGCCGGGTCGTGGGAGCAGGGCGGATTCCGCTTCGACACCGGCCCCAGCTGGTACCTCATGCCCGAGGTCTTCGACCACTTCTTCCGTCTGCTCGGCACCACAGCGGATGCCGAGCTCGACCTCGTGCCCCTCGAGCCCGCCTACCGCGTGTACGGCCCGCCCGGCACCTCGTCGATCGATGTGAGATCGGGTCGCGAGGCCGCCGTCGCCCTCTTCGAAGGCGTCGAGCCCGGAGCAGGCGAGCGCCTGGCCGCGTACCTCGATTCCGCCGGCGACGCGTACGACCTCGCGGTCGGTCGATTCCTCTACGACACCTACGAGACGACCGCCGGGCTGCGCGACCCTGCCCTGCTGCGCCGCGTTCCGCAGCTGGCCCCGCTCCTGACCCGGTCGCTGTCGCAGCACATCGACAAGCGGTTCGACGACCCGATGCTGCGGCAGATCCTCGGCTACCCCGCCGTCTTCCTCGGCGGTTCCCCGTACGCTGTACCGAGCCTGTATCACCTCATGAGCCACCTCGACCTCGACGAGGGCGTGCTCTACCCCCGCGGCGGCTTCACGACGGTGATCGGGGCGATCGAGCGGCTCGCACGCGAACGCGGGGTCGAGATCCGAACCGGATGCCCCGTCGCGTCGATCGTCACCGAGGACACCCGCGCGCGGGGCGTGCGGCTCGACGACGGCCGCGAGATCGCCGCCGATCTCGTGGTGTCCACCGCCGATCTCCACCACACAGAGACCCAGCTGCTCCCCCGCCACCTGCAGAGCTACCCGGAGTCCTGGTGGAGCAAGCGCACCCCGAGCCCCGGAGCGCTGCTGCTGCTCCTCGGCGTGGAGGGCCAGATCCCCGAGCTCGCGCACCACACCCTGCTGTTCACCGATGACTGGCGCACGAACTTCGACGACATCTTCGGCGATCGCCCGCGCATCCCCGATCCTGCCTCGATCTACGTGTGCCGACCGAGCGCGACGGATGACACCGTCGCCCCCGCCGGGCACGAGAACCTCTTCGTGCTGGTACCGATCCCCGCCGACCCGAGCCTCGGGCACGGCGGCACCGAGGGCGACGGCGACCCCCGCATCGAGGCGGCCGCCGATCGCGTCATCGATCAGATCGCCTCGTGGGCGGGCATCCCGGATCTCGCCGACCGCATCGTCGTGCGCCGGACCATCTCTCCGGGCGACTTCGCCCGCGACCTGCACTCGTGGCGCGGCAACTCGCTGGGCCTGGCGCACACCCTCGGGCAGAGCGCGATGTTCCGGCCCCGCAACATGTCGCGCCGAGTCGCGAACCTGGCCTACGCCGGCACGTCGGCCCTACCCGGGATCGGATTGCCGATGTGCCTGATCTCCGCGGAGCTCGTACTCAAGCGCCTGCGCGGCGACCGCACCGCCGGCCCCCTTCCCGAGCCGGCGCCGGTGGAGCTCTAGGAGTGCCGGGGATCTACCTGGGCGCGATCCTCTTCTCGCTCCTCGGCATCGCCCTGGTCGACGTGCGGTTCCGGCTGGCGTTGCGACCCCACCCGGGTCGCACCCTCCTCGCCACCGTCGCCGGGACCGTCTTCTTCCTGGCGTGGGATCTCGCCGGCATCGCCGCGGGCGTCTTCGTGCAGGGCGACAGTCCGCTGTATGTCGGAATCGAGCTCGCCCCCCATCTTCCGCTCGAGGAGGTGGCGTTCCTCATGTTCCTCAGCTATCTGACGCTGGTGTGCTGGAACGCCGCCCTGCGGCTGCAGGGCCGACGCGACGGCCGCGGCGAGACCACGACGGAACCGGATCCGTCGTGACCTATGCCCTGCTGGTCCTGCCCTTCGCGCTGGCGACTGTTCTCGTGACCCTCGCGACCGTGCGACTGCCCCGGTTCCGGCGGCGCATGGTCGCGTCTGCGCTGGCCGCCGTGGCGCTGTGCCTGCTCACGGCCGTGTTCGACAACATCATGATCGGCTCCGGGCTGTTCACCTACCCCGACGAGCATCTGAGCGGCCTTCGCGTGGGGCTTGCTCCCCTGGAAGACTTCTCCTACCCGCTGTGCGCCGCATTCGGTGTTCCCGCCGTGTGGACGATGCTCCAGGCCCGCACCGCCCGACGCCCCACGGAGGCAGCCGAATGACCACCCCTGCGCCGCTTCGTCCCGCGACCGTGCTCGCACAGCTGTTCGTCTCGTCACGACCGGTCAGCTGGATCAACACGGCCTACCCGTTCGCGGCCGCCTACCTGCTCACGGCGCGGCAGATCGATCTCACGTTCGTCGTCGGCACGCTGTTCTTCCTCGTGCCGTACAACCTCGCGATGTACGGGGTGAACGACGTCTTCGACTACGAGTCCGACCTGCGCAACCCCCGCAAGGGGGGCGCTCACGGAGCCATCCTCGACCGTCGGCTGCACCGGGTCACCCTGTGGGCGGCCGCGCTGTCGTGCCTGCCCTTCCTCGTCTATCTGGTGCTCGTGGGTTCGTGGCCGGCGACGCTCGTGCTCGCGGCGAGCATGTTCTTCGTCGTCTTCTACAGCGCCCCGCCGCTGCGGTTGAAGGAGCGGCCGTTCGCCGATTCGGTGACCAGCAGCATCCACTTCTTCTCCCCCGCCGTCTACGGCCTCGTCCTCGCCGGGGCGACGTGGACGTGGCCGCTGGGGGCGATCGTGGCCGCCTTCGCGCTGTGGGGCGTCGCCTCACACGCCTTCGGCGCCGTGCAGGACGTCGTCGCCGACCGCGAGGCGGACATCGCGTCGATCGCCACCGTCCGCGGGGCGCGGTGGACGGTGCGCTTCTCCCTCGCGTGCTACGCCGCCTCGGGCCTGCTCATGCTCGCGACCGCGTGGCCCGGCCCCCTCGGCGCCGTCATCGCCGTGCCGTACCTCGTGGCCGTCTGGCCCTATCGGAACACCACCGACGAGGCCGCGCACACCGCCACCCGCGGCTGGGACCGCTTCCTGTGGATCAACCAGCTGAGTGGCTTCATGACCACCCTGCTGCTCATCTGGTATGCGCTGCTGACGCCCTGACCGCGTCGGCTCACTCGTCGCCGAGCTCGATCAGCCGGTCGACGGCCGCGGTGAGGCGCTCATCCGCCTCACCGTAGGCCGTCCAGTCGCCCGCCTGCAGCGCGGCATCGCGGTCGAGCATCGCCTGCTGGGCCTCGACCAGCGCCGCCTCGTACTCGAGCGTCGGGGTGGAACCGCCGGTGTCTCCGGTGTCACCCGTGTCCCCCGTGTCGCTCGGGTCGGGCGTCGGCACATCCGTCGGGTCGACGTCACCGTCACCCGCGCTCGCGCCCGAGTCACCGCCGAACAGTGCGTCGAGAGCCTCGTCGAGCGTGTCCTCGAAGGCGATGTCGTCACCGAACGCGACGAGGACCTCCGCAGCTGCGGCAGCTGCGTGCCCTGGGACGCCTGCACGAACACCGGCTGCACGTAGAGCAGGCCACCACCGACCGGGAGGGTGAGCAGGTTGCCGTTGAGCACCTCGGACTGGCCCTGGCGCAGCAGATTGATCTGCGACGACACCGCAGTGTCGGAGTCGAACGTGTTCTGCACCTGGCCTGGACCGGGCACGGTCGTGTCCGCCGAGATCTCCAGCAGCCTGAGGGTGCCGTAGCCGTCGCGGATGCTTCCCGCCTCATCACCGGCGTTCGAGTCGACCGCGAGGTAGCCCATCAGCACGTTTCGGCTCGCACCGCCCTCGGAGTTCGGGATGAACGTCGTGAACATCGAGTACGACGGCTCCTCCTGATCGGGCATCTGCATCGTCAGGTAGTAGGGCGGCTGCAGCTCGGCGTCGCTCTGCGGGTCTTCCGGCACCGCCCACGCGTTGTCGCGCTGGTAGAAGGACTGCGCGGTGTCCACGTGGTAGACCTGCAGCATCGCGCGCTGCACCTTGAACAGATCCGTCGGATACCGCACGTGCGCCATCAGCTCGGCCGACATGTCCTCGTAGGACTTCAGCGTCGACGGATACACCTTCTGCCACGCCTGCAGCAGCGGATCCTCCTCGTCCCACGCGTAGAGGGTCACCGAACCGTCGTAGGCGTCGACGGTGGCCTTGACCGAGTTGCGGATGTAGTTGATGTCATCCAGCGCGAAGCGCGGCGTCGGGTTGGTCGAGTCCGAGATCGCCGACGACAGGCTCACCGTCGACGAGTACGGGTAGTTCGCGCTCAGCGTGTAGCCGTCGATGACCCACACGATGCGTCCGTCGACGACGGTCGGGTACGGGTCGCTGTCGAGCTCGAGGTAGGGGGCGACCTTCTGGACCCGCACCGACGGGTCGCGGTCGTACAGGATCTGCGAGTCCTCGTTGATCGCGTCCGAGAAGAGGATCTGCTCGGCCTGGAACTTCATCGCGTAGATGAGCCGGTTGAAGGCGTTCCCCACGCTCGGCCCGCCGTCGCCTTCGAAGGTCGTGCGCGTCTCGGACGCCCCGTCGGCGCCGGTGGGATAGTCCAGCTCGATCGGGTCGGCACCCTCCGGCGCGCCGACGATCGAGTAGTCCGGCGAGTACTCGCCGAAGTACACGCGCGGCTGGTAGTCCTCCTGCGCCGAGAGGAAGCCCTGCGCGGGGATGCCGCGCTCCAGGAACACCGGGTCGCCGTCGGGCGTCCGCTCGTTTCCGGCCGCCGCGACCAGTCCGTAACCGTGGGTGTAGGTCAGTGTGGTGTTCTCCCACGACGTCGCGGCCCCGAGCTGATCGATGTTCAGCTCGCGGATCGACATGATCGTGTCCTGCGACGTGCCCTCGATGTCGTAGCGGTCCACATCCAGCGGATCCTGGAACTGGTAGAACGCCCGGTACTGCTCGAGCTGACGGATGGTGGGGCCGATGATGCTCGGGTCCATGATGCGGATCTGAGCGGTGGTCGCGGCGTCGTCGCGCAGCTGTCCGGCCTCGGCGGTGGTCTCGGCCTCGAACTGGGTCTTCTCGACCGTGTCGATGCCGTACGCCTCCTTGGTCATGTCGACGTTGCGCTGGTAGAACTCGCGCTCGAGCGCCAGCTGGTTGGGCTGCACCTGGAACGTGTTGACCACCCACGGGATGCCGACGCCGACGACGATCGCCGAGACGACCAGGAGCGCGGTTCCGATGAGCGGGAAGCGCCAGCGGCCGATGACGGCGGTGACGAAGAAGAGGATGGCGACGATCGCCGCGACGATCGCGAGGATCGTGAGCCCGGGGATCGTGGCGTTGACGCCCACATACCCGGGACCGGTGATGCGCTCCCCCGGCTCGACGAGCGTCGCGAAGCGGTCGAGGTAGAGACTCACTCCCTGGACCAGCAGGTACAGACCCGCGAGCACGGCGATCATGATGCGCGCCGACTTGGAGATGCGCAGCTCGCGCTGCCCGACCCGCACCGATCCGTAGAGGTAGGACACCAGTCCCGTCACGAGCAGGCAGATCAGGAGAACAGCGGAGATGTACCCCACCAGCGTCGAGTAGAACGGCAGGGCGAACAGGTAGAAGCCGGTGTCCAGGCCGAACTCGGGATCGACGGTCGTGGTGGCCACCCCGTTGAACCACAGCCACGTGGTCTCCCACTGCGCGGATGCGGCGAAGCCGGCGAAGAAGCCGAAGAAGACCGGGATCCCCCACATCGCCAGGCGGCGCAGCGGCTCGACGACCTCCTGATAGCGGTCCAGCTGCGAGCTCAGTCGCGCATAGACCGGGCGCAGTCGGTATGCCAGCTGGATGGTGACCCACACCGGGATCGCCATTCCGAGGAAGCCCACGACGAACATCACGGTGCGCGCGACCCACTGGGTGACCAGCACCTCCTCGAAGCCCAGCTGGGCGAACCACAGCCAGTCCGCGTAGAGCCCCGCGAAGACGAAGAAGGCCACGACGAGCGCGGCGATGATCGCGAGGGTGATGCCGATGATGCGGCGGGATCGGGAAGGCGTGGCCGGGGTCGGCGCTGAGGTCGTGGTCACCTGTCCATCCTAGGCACGGCGGACGACGCCGACGCCCGGCGGGCGACGGTCCTCAAGACACTCCCAGCGCGCCGTGACCGCAGAGTGACCTGTGTCAGCTCAGGGCGCGATCACGAGCAGGTCGCAAGGTCCGCCGTGTCGTCGCCGGCGCTGATCGCCGCGAGCGCCTCGAGTGCGTCGTCGAGGTCCTGCACCGCGAACACCTCGAGGCCGTCGGGGATGTGGCCCACCACCTCGTCGCAGTTCGCATCCGGCGCCAGGAACCACTCCGCGTCGGCCTCGGCCGCACCGTACAGCTTCTGACGGATGCCGCCGATGGGGCCCACGGTGCCGTCGGCGGTGATCGTCCCCGTGCCGGCCACGTTCTCACCGCCGTTGAGCTCCCCCTCGGTGAGGGTGTCGATGATCCCGAGCGCGAACATCATCCCGGCGCTCGGGCCGCCGACGTTGTTGAGCTGGATCGTCACGTCGATCGGGAAGTCGAACGACGTGGAGAGCACGATGCCGAGCAGCCACGTCGTCTCGCCGTCGGCCTCGACCGCCTCGGGCGTGACGGTCTCGACGACCTCCTCGCCGTCACGGCGCAGCGTGAGCTCGACCGCATCGCCCTCGGCTTCGGCGACGACGTCGCGGAGCTCCGCGACATCCCTCACCTCACGCCCGTCGGCGGCGACGACGACGTCGCCGGACTGGACGAGGCCCGCCGCGGCGGCATCCTCCCCCACCTCGACGACGGTCAACTCGGGGTTCACGTCGTAGCCCAGCTCGACGAGGGCCGCCGCGGTCGCCTCCTGCTGGGAGTCGACCATGAGGGCGGCGCTCTGTTCGCTGCGCTGTTCGGTGGATACGCCCTCGGGGTAGACGGAATCGATCGGCAGCACCGCACGGCTCGCGTCCAACCAGGCCACCGCGAGCTCGAACCACGACGGGGTGCGCTCGCGGTTGCCCACCACCTGCACGGTGAGGAGGTCCAGCGCGCCGTCGGTCGGATAGGTCTGCGCTCCTTCGACGCTGATGAGGGGCACCTCCTCGCCCTCGGCGGTCTCCGCGGTCCCGAGCGTGTTGTAGACCGGGCCGGGATGCTGGATCACGTACGCGGTGGGGAGGAAGGTGAGGACCAGCAGCGCGGCGAGCGCGACGACCAGCGCCCAGATGCCGACCAGGGTGCGGCGAGCGACGCGGCGTCGCGGGGCGGGCGTGAGGGTGACGTTCTCGTCGAACAGAGCCAAGAGGGGCCTTTCCGTGCAGGTCGTTCGCGACCGGCGTAAGGCGATCGGGTCCCGGCCGGGGAGAGCGATGATCCGGCTGACTAGCCTAGGACCAACACCCGCAGACCTGTCTGAAAGGCGGCTGAAGTGGCAGAGGACGACGACCGCACTCCCGAAGAGGAGTTCCAGGAGCTGCTCAAGCAGCTGTTCGGCGGCACCGGGGCGGGGATCGACCCCGAGCAGCTGTCGCGGATGGCCGGGATGAACATCGACCCGGCGATGATGCAGACGGTCATGCGTCATCTCCAGGACGCCTTCAGCGCGAGCGACGACCAGCCGATCTCGTGGGAGGCTGCCGAGCGTCAGGCCCTGCACATCGCGAACCAGGACGACCGCGGCGTCACCGCCGGGCAGCGCACCGACCTCGACCAGGCATTCACTCTGGCGGGTCTGTGGCTGAGCGAGGCGACGACCATCTCCGAACTGTCCGACGCACCCCGCGCGATCACGCGCGGCGGCTGGGTCGAGGCGACCCTCCCGGTGTGGCAGGAGCTGGCCGCCCCGGTGGCCACGAGCATCGCCGACGCGCTCACGCAGGCTCTGCAGGAGCAGACACCCGACGACATGCAGCAGCTGGTGCAGGGTGCCGGAAAGCTCATGCGCACCATCGGCGGTTCGCTGTTCGCCACCCAGCTGGGCGCCGTGGTCGGCAACCTCTCCAAGGAGGTCGTCAGCGGCGGTGACGTGGGCATCCCGCTCATGCCGGCCGGCCAGGCCGGCATCCTGCCGCAGAACTTCGCCGCGTTCGGCGAAGGCCTGGAGGTTCCGGACGATCAGCTCGCCCTCTACATCGCCACGCGCGAACTCGCGCACGCGCGCCTGTTCCGTCACGCGCGCTGGCTGCGTCTGCATGTGATCTCGCAGGTGACCGACTTCGCGCGCGGCGTGCACGTCGACACCGACGCGCTGGAGGATCTCGCATCCCGCTTCGATCCGTCCGAGCCCGACGAGCTGCGGCGAGCGCTGGAGAGCGGGGCCCTGCTCCCCCAGCGCACCGACGCGCAGAACGCGACCCTCGCTCGCCTGGAGAGTCTGCTGGCCACGATCGAGGGATGGGTCGAAGTCGTCACCGAGGACGCCGTCACGCGCCTGCCCGCCGCGGGTCGCATCGCCGAGGCCGTGCGGCGACGGCGCGCGGTCGGCGGGCCGGCCGAACAGGCGCTGAGCTCGCTCGTCGGACTCGAGCTCCGCCCGCGACGGATGCGGGAGGCGGCTGCGATGTGGCGGTCGGTGAGCGATGCCGTCGGCACCGCGGCGCGGGATTCCCTGTGGGACTATCCCGACCTCATGCCGACATCCGATGACATCGACGACCCCGCCGCGCTCATCGCGCGTCTCGAAGCGCGCGCACGCGGCGAGGAGCCGGCGACCGACGAGATGGACGACGCCCTCGCCAGGCTCCTCGCCGATGCTCAGTCCGGCGACGAGGCGTCGCCAGGTCCCACGGCCGAGGGAACGACGCCGGGCGACGACGCCGCACCCGGTGATGAGTCCGACGGCGACGAGTCCGACGGCGACGCGCACGGGCCCGCGCGCCCCGTCTGACCTCTCCTCCCCACCCGCCTCGCAGCGACGCGGGTGGGAAGCCTTGTGGACAGCGATCGGTGCCGTTCCGCCTCCTCGTGCAGGATCGGCGCATGCCGTTGCGCCTGGACCCCCGACACCCGCCGCTGTGGCGCACCCCGACGGCGGTGCAGTTCGGAGCCGACGCCGTCGCGGTGGTCGAGGCCGACCAGCCCTGGCACACCCGCCTGCTGGCCGTGCTCGAGGAGGGACTGCCCGCCGAACACGCCGTCCGGGTCGCGGGCGCCATGGGCGCACCCGCAGCGGAGGCGGCGGAATTCCTCGCCGCGATCGCGCCGGCGCTGCGCGACGACGACGCTCCGGCGGGCGAACAGGTGATGCTCCGCGTGAGCGGAGCCGTCGACCCGTGCGTCTACGCGGGCGTCCACGACGGTCTCGTCGCCGCGGGCGTTCGGATCGTCGACCACGATCACGCGCCCCTGATCGTCGTGGCCTCCCACGTGCTGGATCCGCGCGTGACGGCGCGGCTGATGGCGGATGACCGCCGGCACCTCCCGATCGTGGCGACCTGCTCCGGCGCCGAGGTCGGCCCCCTCGTCCTCCCGGGGAAGACGGCATGCCTCACGTGCGTCGCGACCGTTCGAACGGAGCGCGAGCCGTGGTGGCCGGCCGTGGCGGCGCAGCTCCTCGGCTCACCCCCGCCGCCCTCGTCGCCGGCGAGGCCGGCCTGTTCGCGGCTCGGCTGCTCACCGAGGCGCCGCATCCCCCGGTCGCTGGGACGGTCTCGTGGGCGCTGCGCCCCGACGCGTCGCCGGCCCGGCGGATGCACCGGCCGGCCGAGCGCTGCGGATGCCGATCTCCTGCAGGAACCGCGACGGATCCCGATCTCGCACCCCCCGCGCCCAGGACAGCGACAGCGTTCGCCGTGCCCGCGTGATCCCGACGTAGGCGAGTCGACGCTCCTCGTCGATCTGCTCGAAGGACTGCGCGTACGAGATGGGCAGCTGTCCCTCGGCCAGACCGGCCAGGTGCACGTGGTCCCACTCGAGGCCCTTCGCCGCATGGAGTGTCGCCAGCGTGACCGTGCGCAGCGCGGGTTCGTCCTGCGTCTTGGCACGGGTGGTGAGCTCATCGGTGAACGCACGCAGGGTCGTGCCCTCGGGGGCCTCCTCGGCCAGGCGCAGCAGAGCAGCCCGTGCCTCCCAGGCGTCGCGGAGGGCGCCGCCGGCCGGAGGCGCCTCGGCGGTGAACCCGAGGGAGCGCAGCACGTCGCGCACCGCGTCGACGAAGTCGCCGTCGATCGGCGCGACCGATGCCCCGCGGAGGGCGAGCACCGCCTGTCGCACCTCCGGCATGTCGAAGAATCGCCGCCCGCCGAGCACCGTGGTGGGCACCCCCGCATCCGACAGCGCGGCGGAGATCTCCGCCGACTGCGCGTGCGCGCGGTAGAGCACGGCGATCGAGGCGGGATCGGCGCCGGAGCTCAATCGCCGCGCGACGGCCGCGGCGATTCCACGGGCTTCGGCCGCTTCGTCCTCGTAGGCGGTCGCCTCCGGCTCCCGGGCCGCCCCGTCGGACGCGGGGACGCGCGAGGGCTCCAGCCGGAGCGCGCCGGGGCGACCGCGCATGAGCTCGTTGGCCGCGTGCAGGATGCCCGCATCCGACCGATAGCTCGTTTCGAGACGCACGACCGTCGCGTCCGCGTGCCGATGGGCGAATTCCAGGAGATACCGCGCGTCGGCGCCGGCGAAGGAGTAGATCGTCTGACTGGCGTCCCCCACCACGCACAGATCCCGGCGGTCGCCGAGCCAGAGCTCGAGCAGCCGATGCTGCAGAGGTGAGACGTCCTGGAACTCGTCGACGGTGAAGTGGCGGTACTGCTCGTGCACGGCATGCGCGACCGCCGGTTCGGTCTCGAGCATGCCCGCGCACGCCAGAAGCACGTCCTCGAAGTCGAGTTGGCGCCGTTCGTCCTTGAGCTTCTCGTAGGCCCGCTGCAGGTCGACGATGCGCGAGATGTCGTAGCGCCCGACGCCGTCGGGACGCGCCGTCGCATAATCCTCGATCGAACGCATCGTGACCTTGCGCCACTCGATCGCCGACGCGATGTCACGAAGCGTCCCGGTGTCCGGGTCCATCCCCACCGTGTCGGCGGCATGCGCGAGCAGCCGCACTTTGTTGTCGACGACGGCCGGGGCGCTGTCGCCGGCGAGCGTGGGCCAGAAGTAGTTCAGCTGGGACAGCGCCGCGGCATGGAAGGTGCGTGCGCTCACCCCGCCGACGCCGAGCGCCCGCAACCGCCCGCGCATCTCGCCGGCCGCCTTCGCCGTGAAGGTGACCGCCATCACGCGATTCGGCGTGAAAGCTCCCGTCTCCACGCCGTGCGCAATGCGATGGGTGATCACCCGGGTCTTGCCGGTGCCCGCGCCCGCGAGCACCGCGACCGGCCCGCGCAGGGCGCGTGCGGCTTCTCGCTGGCGGTCGTCCAGTCCGTCGAGCGCGCTCACGCGACCCCGCCGTGCCAGCCTTCGATGAGGCGGCGCGAGATCGAAGCGGGCCCGGGGAGCTGCACCGGGCCGCGGCCCGACAGAGCGGCACCGATCTCATCGCGGTGGAACCACCGCACCGCCACGATCTCCTCGCCGTCCGGGCGCACCGCGTGAGCGTCGACCGCCGTGGCGAGGAAGCCGACCATGAGCGAACGGGGATACGGCCAGGACTGGGACCCGCGGTAGCGCACATCCGTCAACGCGACGCCCGCTTCTTCGTACAGCTCTCGCGCGACGGTGTCCTCGAGGGACTCCCCGGCCTCGTTGAACCCGGCGAAGCAGGAGAATCGGTCCTCGCCCCACAGCACGTTCGAGCCGAGCAGCAGCAGGTCGGGATCGTGCGGGTGGGTGACCGCGACGATCACCGCGGGGTCGGTCCGGGGGAAGTGCTCGCGCCCGCAGGACGCGCAGTGTCGGGACCACCCGGACATGCGCACGTCGGTGCGCGTACCGCACGCGGGGCAGAAGGGGGAATCGCGCAGCCAGCGGGCGAGGCTGAGCGCTTCGGTGAACACGCTTGCCTCGGCGGGGTCGAGGTCGGCCCCCACCACCCGCAGCCCGCCCCACCCGCCGGGAGCGTCGAACGGCGGCTCATCGTCGACGTAGACGGCGGCGAGCACGGCACGGCCGTCGGGGCGACGGCCGAGGAATGCCCACTCATCGGGCGCGGGCACCTCGCAGGGCGACATCCAGGCCAGCGCGTCGCGGGCGGCCAGCGGAGCCGCATCGCGAGCGAGCGCGAGCACGACCGTGTCCTTGTCGGCCACGGCCGCATCGATGAGTCCGTCGAGCGTTCGTTCCTCGGCCGACCGGTCGACCGCCAGCCCGATGGCGACGGGAGGATGCGATTGCGCCGTCATCGAGGACCTTCCTGCATTGGTCGCGGAGCCGGGCGTGGCGCGGCCGGGCGCGGGGGTCACCGACCTACCCTGGGCTCATGGCACGCTCACCTCTCACTCTAGCCGCGACGGTGACATCGGCTCTTCCGCAGGCCGTCGTGGTCGCGGTGAGAGCGTTGACCGAGGGAGCGGCCGGCCGGTACGACGCGGCTGTCGCCGAGCTCGACGACGGACGACGCGTGGTGGTCCGCGTGCCCGTGGACGCCGCAGGCTCGGCCGACCTGGCCGCCGAGGCCCGGGCGCTGCGGGCGCTCACGCCGGGCGTGCGCAGTCTGCTGCCGTACCGCGCGCCCGAGCTTCTGGGCGAGACGTCGCTCGACGCGCACCGCGTGCTGGTGGTCGACCTCCTCGAGGGGTACCGGGTGGATGCCGCTCACATCCCCGCCGGGCGCGGTGTGGCCACCTCACTGGGTGAAGCCCTCGCCGCACTGCACGGCCTGCCCCCGTCGATCGTCCGCGCCGAGGGATTGCCGGTGCGCACCCCCTCGCAGGTACGAGACGACGTCACGCACCTGCTCGATCGCGCTGAGGCGACGCGTCGGGTCCCCGCTCCGCTCTTGGCGAGATGGCGCCGCGCGGTGTCGTCGGAGCAGCTCTGGCGCTTCGAGTCGGCGGTGACGCTCGGCGGAGCGACCGCGGCCTCGTTCCTCTTCGATGAGGTGGACGATGCACCCGCCGTCGTGGGTCTGCTGGAGTGGCAGGGGCTCCAGGTCGGAGACCCGGCTGTCGATCTGCAATGGCTCGCGGGGGCGCCCGACGCCGCCGACGACGTCCTCGACGCCTACGGCGCGGCGAGCGGGCGCGCACCGGACGGCCTGGTGCGCGAGCGTGCCCGCATGTACGCCGAGCTGGAATTCGCACGCTGGCTCGTCCACGGCGACGAATCGGGGCGCGAAGACATCGTCCACGACGCCGTGGAACTGCTGGAGTCGCTCGCCGAGGGGGTCGGGCACGACGATGTGGTGCCCCGGGCGGGCTCGAGCGTCGACGAGGCCCTGGCGCTCCTGGACCGCACGCCCGAGGCTCCCGCCGCGGGCGTGGACACGTCGATGCACACCGACACGTACGATCCCGAGGAGCTGTCGACGTGGCTCTCGGATGACGATGCTCAGTCGACGACCGATCTGGCCGGTGCCGTCGAGCGGGCGCGATCGGCGACCGGACCCCTCCTCGATGAGCAGCCGGTGGATGATGATGCGCCGGAGGTGAAGGCTCCCGAGCCGATCTGGTCGGATATCACCTTCGCCGAGACCGCGCCGCTGGCCGACGAAGACCTGCCCGCACCCGTCTCACGCGCCCCGATCACCGAGCGCGACGTGCCGCGACCCCTGGTCACCGCCACCGGGTCCGACACGGCCCGCCGCGCCGCCACCCGCACCGCCGATGACCCCGAAGAGCCCGACGATGCGGCCGAAGCGCAGCGAGCATCCGACGCCGCGCTCCGCCGCTGGCTCGCCGACTGAAGCACCCCTCCGGCCGGGTCAGGCGCGCAGCACGAGATCGTCGGCGACGTAGTACAGCGCCACGTCGATCTCTGCGAGCGGAACACCGTGCTTGTGGTGGTAGGCCCGACGGTAGAGCTCCAGCTGCAGCATGCGCTCGGCGCGTTCGGCGTCGTTCCGCGGCGGCGCGCCGGTCTTCCAGTCGACGATCTCGATCCGTCCGTCGCGGTCGTCGCGGCGGTAGACCGCGTCGAGCTTGCAGATGACCACGTGCGTGGCGCCGTCGAGGTCGGCGATGGTGAAGTCGATCTCGGATTCGACCTCGAGAGGCTGCAGCGGTGCCCACTCGCTGCGCTCGAACGTGCGCCGCAGCGCGCCGAGCGCATCCGCATCGGCGTCGCCGGCAGCCGGAGCGTCGGCCGACTCGTCGTCCGACTCCCACAGGGCGTCGTCGAGGGATCCTCCCGCGCCCACGAGGCCCGACCGGTGCTCGACCCACGCATGGAACAGCGTCCCGAGCCGGGTCTGCCGGTACGGTCGTTCCGGCAACGGCCGTGACAGCCGCGCGACGGTGCCGTCGTAGTCCGACACGAAGTCCTTGTAGCGGGATGCCGCGATGCGCGTGGGCGCACCGCCCGAACGGGGTCGCGCGCGAGCTTCGCGTTCGGCCAGGAGCAGGGCCAGATCGTCGTCGGGCCGGGTGCGCGGCGCGCTGATCGCGTCACCGACCGCGCCCGCGGCGGACAGGACCAGCTCGCGTCGCTCCCCGAGCGGATCGAGAGGCCAGTGCAGCACGCGTCGTTCGCCGAGATACGGGTTCTCGCCGACCTCGTCCGCGGGGAGCTCCGTGCCGATCGCGCGAGCGACCTCTTCGAGGAAGACGCTCCGTTCGCGAGGACGCTTGGTGCCGGACCACGTCGAGCCGGTCAGGAGCAGGTGATCCCGCGCGCGTGTGACCGCGACGTAGGCGAGCCGCCGGTCCTCGTCGAATTGACGGGCACGGTTCTCGGCCACGAAGGCGTCGAGATTCGTCTTGAGGTCCTGCTGGGTCTCGGCGAGGTCCGCGCGCCACCGGAAGTCCGGAAGCCAGGCGGCGTCGCCGCGGAAAGCGTAAGGGAGCACGCCGAAGCCGAGCCAGCCCTTCGTGTCGCGCGGGGCGCTGGGCAGTTCGTCCTTCACGAGCCGCACCACGGCCACGGCGTCCCATTCCAGCCCCTTGGACCCGTGGATCGTGAGCAGCTGCACGACGTCGTCCTCGGGCGGCTCGGTGCGCGGCGCGAACTCGTCGAGCTGCTCGGCGTGATCGAGCCACGCGAGGAGGCTCGCGATCGAACCGGTCTCGTCGGCGGCGAGGAAGGCGTGCAGCTCGTCGACGAATGCGCGCAGCTGGGCCGAGGCGATGCGCGCGGGTCCGCGAGACTCGTTGGCGGCGAGCTCGATGTCCAGGCGCAGCTCGCTCTCGATGAGGCGCACGAGCTCGGGTAGGGGCATGCCGACGGCACGACGGAGTCCCGCGAAGACCGCGCCCGCCTCGGTGAGGCGCGTCACCGCTTCGCGGGTGAACCCCGAGAGCCAGCCGTGGTCTGGGCCGTGGCGCACGACGAAGTCGAGAGCGTCCGACAACGACCCGGCATCGTCCGCGGCGCTTCCGCGGATCGTCGCCACGACCTCTGCCGGAAGGGGCCGCAGCGCCTCGTCGTGCGACGCGATACGTCGAGACAGCGCCGACAGCTCGCGCAGGTCCGGCAGCCCGATGCTCCAGCGCGGACCGGCCAGGAGTCGGATGAGGGCCGAGCCCGCCGACGGGTCGCTGATCACCCGGAGTGCGCTCACGACATCGACGACCTCGGGGGTCGACAGCAGGCCGCCGAGGCCCAGGATGCGATGCGGGATGCCGTGCCGCGCGAGGGCGTCGCCGAAGCGCACCATGTGCTTCTTGGATCGGAACAGGATCGCACCGGTGGTCGCACGTCCTCGCGCGGAACGCTCCGCGCGGACCCGGGTGAACCACCGTGCCACCCGATCGGTCTCGGCGTCCAGCGCGTCGTCGAAGCCGATCTCGACCTCCCCAGCCGGTGCATCCGGTCGCGGCCGGAGCTCGGCGACGGCGACCGGCGAGGAGGTGGCGAGCGGCGCGAGCACCGCGTTCGCGGCGTCGAGGACGCCGATGCCGTTTCGCCAGCTCGTCAGGAGCGCGAAGCGCGCGCAGGTCTGCTCCGAAGCGAATGCGTCGACGAATCCGCCGAGGTTGCCGGCACTCGCCCCCCGCCAGCCGTAGATCGCCTGATGCGGATCCCCGACGGCCATCACCGCCGTTCCGGCGAACAGAGACGCAAGCAGATCGGTCTGGGCGACGGAGGTGTCCTGGTACTCATCCAGCAGCACGACCCGATAGCGGTCGCGCAGTTCGTCGGCCGCCGGCGGATGCGCCGCGACCACCTCGAGGGCGCCGGCGACCTGATCGGAGAAGTCGATGACGCCGAGGCGTCGCTTCTGCGCCGCGTACTCGCGCGCGAGGTCGGACAGCAGCGTCAGCGCGCGCACGTTGTTCTCGGCGACCTCGACGTCTCTGTAGACGACGGTGCGCTTGGTGGTGGAGGGCCGCTCGAGCACACCCGAGAAGCGCTCGGGGAACGCCGCGAGCTCCTCGGGGTCGACGAGATTGTCCACCGCGTCGCGTGCGATGCGCAGCGCCGCATCGACGATGGATCGCACCGCCTCGCCCCGCTCCTCGAGGCGCTCATCGTCGGACGCGAAGACGACGCGCCGCATGAGCAGCCACGCCGCCGACTCGCTCAGCACCGCGGCTTCGGCGTCGCGGCCGATACGCACGGCGTGTTCGCGCACGATCTGGTCGGCGAACGCGTTGTACGTCGACACGGTCGGCCGGTGCAGCAACTCGTCGTCGAGCTCTCCGGCCGCGCGCGGCGTGGCGCCGACGGCGACGGCGAGCTCCTCCATCGCCGCACGTCGCGCGAGGGCCGGACCCCCCGCGCGCTCGATGCGTGCGAACACCTCGAGCCGCCCCTCGGCGTGAAGGCGCTCGAGGTGCGGCAGCAGACCTCGCGCGTCGAACTCGGCCAGCCGCGCCAGCCGCCTCTGGATGCGGTCGGCGAGTTCACCGGCGGCCTTGCGCGTGAAGGTGAGACCGAGTACCTCGTCCCGGCGCACGAGTCGATTCGCGACGAGCCACACCACCCGTCCCGACATCGTCTCGGTCTTGCCGCTCCCGGCTCCCGCGACCACGAGCGCCGGAGCGAGCGGGGCTTCGATGACGGCGGTCTGCTCCGGCGTCGGAGGGTACTGACCGAGCGCCGCGGCGAGGACGACGGCGGGAACGGTCACGACGCGCTCACCGCCCCGATGGTGTGGATGCGGCACAGCCCGTAGGCGTGCTCGTCGCGGCAGTGCTCCTCGTAGGGTGCGGCGAAGGACGTCGCCCGCATGACGGCGACGGCCTCCTGGATGCGGGCGTGGAACGCCGCGCGGCGTTCCTCGTCGAACGGCGGCTGGCGTGGCGTGACGTAGTCCGCCTTCGACGTGGGTCGCAGCACGAGCAGCTGCGCGCCGCCCGGGGGATGCCCCACCGCCTCGGGAATGGCACCGGACTCGAACGCGAGCTGGTACGCGGCCAGCTGCGGGTTGTCGGCCACCTTCGCGTCCGTCTGCGGTTCCCGCTTCCCGGTCTTGAGGTCGACGATCACGACAGTGCCCTCCGGCGTGAGCTCGACGCGGTCGATGTATCCCGAGAGCACGATGCCGTGAGGTGCGTCCTCGGCACCGACGACGGCGAGGGGGACCTCGAAGTGCGGTTCCGCGCCGATCAGGCGACCCCCGTCGCCGTCGAAGCGGCGCAGATAGGCGTGCAGGCGCCGGATGAGGTCGCGCGCACGCGCCTTCTCGGCGCGCTCACGCCAGCCGGCTTCGAAGGCGAGCTCGCCCCAGCGCGCCTCGACGACGGCCCACAGCGCCTCTTCCGACGTCTCGACGGCATGCTCGAGCGCCGCGTGGACGATCGTGCCGAGCCCCGCCGTGACGCCGCCCGGGTCTCCACCGAGGTCGGCGATCACCCAGTTGAGCTCGCACTCCTCCAGCGCGTGGAGGCGTGAGGGGGACACGCGGATGTGCTCGCGCTCGAGGTCGCGCAGCGGGCCGGTGGAGGTCGGTCCGGCAACGCCGTACCAGTGCGTCGGGTCCGCCCCGGGCACCTCCGCGTCGGCGAGCAGGGCCAGCTGTGCGGCCGCGTGCGCGCGAGCGGCCGCCGCCGCGCCGGGGTCGAGGATCGCGCGCGTCGTCGTGAGCGTGCGCCGATGGGCGGCGACGAGGCCGCGCAGCGACAGCGGATGCTCGACGGCGACCGACTCGGCGGGCGGGAGGAACTCGAAGAAAACGCTCGGGCCGGTGTCGTCGTCGTCCACCGCGGTCACGACGGTGCGCGCCCGGGAGCGGCTGAGCGCCCGCACCAGCAGCCGCAGCTCGTCGTGCATCGCGGCGCGACGTCGGTCCAGGGTCGACGGGGCATGCTCGTCATCGCGCGAGAGAGCGTCGGCCAGGCGCCAGGTGTGCAGCAGTCCTCCGCGCAGGCGGGTGTTCGGCCACACCCCCTCCTGAACGCCGGCGACGACGACGGTGTCGAACTCGAGCCCGAGCGACGCCGCCGGAGTGAGCACGCGCACGACGTCGTCGTGCGGAGGCGGATCGAGTCGGTCCTCGGCGACACGCGCATCGAGCACGCTGCGCACGAAGACACGCGGGTCGGCGTCGACGGAGCGCTCACCGAACCGCTTCGCCGCCTGGAAGAGCGCGACGACGGCGTCGAGGTCCCGCCCGGCCTGATCCGCGATCGGACCGTGACCCGCTGCGGTCCGCGCCCACGGCTTCTGCAGGCCGGACCGCTCCCACGCCGCCCACAGCAGCTCGTGGGCGCTCGCACCCCGCTCCAGCTCGTCGCGGAGATGAGCCAGGGTCCGCGCGAGCGCGGCGGCGCGTCGCGCCTCGCGCGCATCGATGATGTCGAACTCGACGGGGCTGCGCATCGCGGCCAGCAGGAGCTCCCGACCCGCACGCTCGCCGCCGGCGGCCACCTCGGCGTGCCGGAGGGCGGACCGCAGCCGGCGCAGCTCGATCGGGTCGAGTCGCCCGGTCACGCCGAGGAGCGCGTCCGTGACTTCATCCGCGCTCCACCGGTCGGCGGCGGCCATCTCGATCAGGCGCAGCAGATCGCGCACGGGTGCGATCTGTCCGAGGGCCTGGGCGGAACCGGGCGAGAGGGCGGGCACGTCACGCGCAGACAGTTCGGCCTGCAGACCGGTCACCTGACGGGTGTCGTGGGCGATCACGGCGAGCTCGCGCCACGGAACGCCGTCGTGCACGTGTCGCTCCCGCAGCATCCGGGCGATGACGTCGTACTCCTCGGCGGCGGAGCGGACCGTCACGGCGCGCACAGATCCGTCGGGCACGGTATCCCCCGGCGCGGATCGGTGCGCGACGACCCCCGCGGCTCCGATCCGCTGGGTGACCCGGCGAACGACGTCGGTCGAGTGCGCTGTGCCCCGGTGCGCGGCGCCGAGCACAGCGACCGACCCGAGGACGCGCGCCAGGCGGGCGAAGTTCTGCGGCGTCGCGCCGCGGAACGCTCCGGAACCGACATCGGGGTCACCGAACGCGAGCACGCTCATGCCGCGCGCACGGCAGGCGTCGAGGAGATCGACGGCCCCGGCCGTCATCTCCTGGGCGTCGTCCACGAGCAGATGACGGATGCGCGCGATCGATTCCACCCCCACCGCTCCCGCTGCGACCAGGCTGACCGCCTCGCGGACCAGGCCCGCGGCATCGCGATGGGCGCCGCGCATCCCGGCGCGCACGCGCACGTACTCGCGCTGGAACGACGCCATCGCGCGCCACTCCGCGACGTCGTGGTCGGCTGCGAGAGCGTCCAGCCGCACAGGGTCCAGCCCGAGCGTCGCGCATTCGGCGAGGAAGGCGCGCACCTCGGATCGGAAACCCGTGGTGTCACGGATGCCGGCCCCGAGCCCGGACGGCCATCGGCTCACCGCCCCCGGCAGCGCTTCGTCCTCTGCGTCGCCGTCGAGCATGTCGTGGATGATCTGGTCCTCGTCGCCGCCGGTGAGGAGCTGGGGCGGCTCGGCGCCCGCCGCGACGGCGCACGATCGCACGATCGCGAACGCGAAGGAGGCCACCGACCGCGCGAGCGGCCCCGACGTCGCCGTGCCGACCGCGACGGCCAGGCGGTCCCGCAACGCCGTCGCGGTCTGCCGGGAGGGCGTGAGCACGACGATCTCGTCCGGGTCGACCCCGCGTTCGACGAGCGCCACGACGCGGGCGACGACGGCGGTGGTCTTGCCCGTGCCCGGTGCGCCGACGACGACTCCGGATGCCCCGATCGCCGACGCCACGACCGCGCGCTGCGCATCGTCGAGGTTCTCCGCGCGCACCCCTGGGCCGGACGCGGCGTCGGCGGCGGACGCGGGGAAGGCGCTCGCGACGGAAGTCATCACGCCACGACGCTAGCCGCCGCCGCCGACATCCCGGTCCCGGCCCGCGCGCGTTCGCCCAGAGCGTGCGCGAGGCCCGGGAGCCGGGCGTGCGGGTGCCGTAGGCTGGCCGTGCACCCGCAGAACCCCGCGGGTGCGGGCCGTACCGGCCCGAGTCGCCAGGAGGTATGTGACGTGGAGATCCGCATCGGCATCGCGAACACCGGACGTGAGCTGAACTTCGACACGAACGAGTCGGCCGCCGACGTGAAGAGCTCCGTCGCGACGGCTCTGGACTCCGGCGCCGCGCACATCGAGTTCGCCGACGCGAAGGGCAACTCCTACCTGGTGCCCACCGCGGCGCTCGCCTACGTCGAGCTCGGCAGCGAGGAATCCCGCCGCGTCGGCTTCGTCGCCTGATCGATGCAGATCCTCATCGCCCTCATCATCGGCGCGGCGATCGGGATCGCCGCTCACCTCCAGGTGCCCCATCGCCAGACGCGCGGGGCGGCGGTCATCCCGGTTCTCGGCACCATCGCCGCCGGGGTGGCGTGGCTCGCCCTGACCTGGGCCGGCATCGGCATCGACTCGCTGTGGCCGTGGCTGTCGGCGTTCGTCGTGCCGGCGGTGGTGTGCTGGCCGGCGGCGCTTCTGCTGGCGAGGGTTCGCCTGACGCACGATGCCCGCGAGAGGGCAGCGCTCGGAATCGACTGACGGTCGTAGCCGGAACACCCGGCCGGGCCCTCAGGCAGCCAGGCCCATCGCGTCCATGCGTCGTGAATGAGCTGCCATGAGCTCGGTGAAGACCGGCTCGACCTTCTCCTCGTCGTCGGCGTCGAGCGCGGTCGGGCGAAGAGCCGATCGGGCGATCAGAAGGGTGTCGCCCACCAGGCGTCTCCCCCACATGGCAAGGAGCGCCTTCCACTCGGGGTCGCTGGCGATCGTCTCGGCGACGATGTCGACGATCGCCTGGCGGTCGTTGTCGGCGCGAAGCACACGAGCCACGCGGCGGCCGGCCTCGCCGTAGCTGGCCGAGAGGGCGAGGTAGAAGTCATCGAGCAGCCCCGCGGTGATGTGCACGGAGAGCATCGTCTCCTGCGGCCGTCGACCGTGCGTCGCCCGCCGGAAGGCATCGAGCGGCTCGCGGAACGGCAGCATCAGATTGGTGGGGTCCTCACCGCGATCGCGGATGAGCGCCACCAGCTCCTCGTGCTTGGTCAGCGCGGCACCCGCGGCGCGCGACACGGCCTCCTTCTGCGCGAGCTCCGGCGTGGTCTGGATGAGCTCGCTTAGCGTCTCGAAGAACCCCAGCTGAAGATAGGCGGCCTGGCCGAGGTAGGTGGCGATCTCCGGGGCGAGTTCCTCGAAGTCCACCCGCATCGCGTCGCCGAGCTCGCCGCGGGAGCGAAGCTGAAGCAGGCGCCCCTGCGGACGCCGCTGCCAGAACCAGGTCACCACGGCCTCCACCTTAGGCCGCCACGCGGGTCCGCGCGGCCCGCCGCGCGGCGTGCGCGGCGCCCTCGGCTATCCTGGTTCGGTCCCCGGCGTCGGATCGGGGCACCGCGCCCGTGGTTGAGAGAAGGGCGTGGACACACTTTCGCCCCAGCGTGCGCCACGGATGCGCCCGGGGCCGACCACAGGCAGCGTCTCACTGCCGGACGGGTTCCCACACCGTGACCACCTTCGCCGAACTCGGCGTCGACCAGGACATCGTCGACGCCCTCGCCGCACGAGGAATCGTCGACGCGTTCCCCATCCAGGAGCAGACGATCCCGCTGGGCCTGCCGGGGCAGGACATCATCGGGCAGGCCAAGACCGGCACCGGCAAGACGTTCGGGTTCGGCATCCCCGTCGTCCAGCGTCTTGGCCACAACCCCGAGCCGGGGGTGAAGGCGCTCATCGTCGTGCCCACGCGTGAGCTCGCGGTGCAGGTCTACGAAGACATGGACATGCTGACCTCGAACCGCTCCACCTCGGTGGTGGCGATCTACGGCGGCAAGGCCTACGAGGGTCAGATCGACCAGCTGAAGGCCGGAGCACAGATCGTCGTCGGCACGCCCGGACGCCTGATCGACCTCAACAATCAGCGTCTGCTCGATCTCTCCAACGCCACCGAGGTCGTGCTGGACGAGGCCGACAAGATGCTCGACCTCGGCTTCCTCGCCGACATCGAGAAGATCTTCCAGAAGGTGCCGGCCGTGCGCCACACGCAGCTGTTCTCCGCGACCATGCCGGGGCCGATCGTCACCCTCGCCCGGCGTTTCATGTCCAACCCGATCCACATGCGGGCGAACGACCCCGACGAGGGTCTCACCCAGGCGAACATCCGCCATCTCGTCTACCGCGCCCACTCGCTCGACAAGGACGAGGTCATCGCGCGCATCCTGCAGGCCGAAGGCCGCGGCAAGACGGTGATCTTCACGCGCACCAAGCGGGCCGCGCAGAAGCTCGTCGACGAACTGGGCGACCGGGGCTTCAACGCCGCCGCTGTGCACGGCGACATGAGCCAGGAGGCGCGGGAACGCTCGATGGCCTCGTTCAAGGCGGGCAAGAAGGATGTCCTGATCGCCACCGACGTCGCTGCGCGCGGCATCGACGTCAACGACGTCACACACGTGATCAACCACACCATCCCCGACGACGAGAAGACCTACCTGCACCGCGCGGGCCGCACCGGCCGGGCCGGGCGCACGGGCATCGCGGTGACCTTCGTCGACTGGGACGACCTGCACAAGTGGGCGCTCATCAACCGAGCGCTGGAGTTCGGCCAGCCCGAGCCGACCGAGACCTACTCGTCGAGCCCGCACCTGTACACGGACCTCGACATCCCGGCGGGCACGAAGGGGCGCATGGCGACCGCTCCGAAGGCCCAGAAGGCCGACGGACCCCGACGCGAAGCCGGTGACGGCGGCGACGGGTCGCCGCGACGCCGTCGCCGCCGCCGCAGCACCGGATCCGACGGCGGACCCCGCCCGGCTGAGGGCGAAGCCGCGCGCGGCGCGGACGCATCCGACCGCGAGAGCGACGGGGCCGGCACGCACGACGGTCAGGGCAAGGAGCACCACGACGGACGCCCCGCGCCGCGCCGCCGTCGCCGGCGAGGACCGCGCGGCCCGCGCGAGGGCGCGGCCGGCACCGCCTGAGCGGCATCACCGCTCACGGTAAGACCGGCGCGCAGCCCGTCCCGCGGTCGATCAGTCGCTCGAGCATCGCCTCGCTCGTGGTGTGCTCTCCCGGCTGATTGGGTTTTCCGAGCCCGTGGTAGTCGCTGGATCCGGTGACGATCAGATCCCGCTCGTCGGCGAGCGCGCGCAGTGTCGCCACCGCGGCCGGGAGGTTCTCGCGGTGACCGAGCTCGAAGCCGGCAAGTCCCGCATCCAGCATGCGTGTCAGCAGGCGCTTGGGCGGGATCCCGGCCCGGCCGGCCGGATGCGCGATGATCGCCACTCCCCCGGCGCCCACGATGAGCTCGACCGCCTCGACCGGGTCGGGCGAGAACAGCGACACGTAGTAGTCGCCGCCCGTTGCGAGGATCGTCGAGAACGCCTCGCCGCGGTCGGCGACGACGCCGCGGGCGATGAGGGCGTCGGCGATGTGCGGGCGTCCGACGGTCGCGCCGGTGCTCGTCTGGGCGACGATGTCCTCCCACGTGATGTCGTAGTCGCGCGCGATGCGGTCGGCCATGATCCGAGCTCGCTGCAGCCGCGAGCGACGCACGCGGTCGGTCATCGCGCGCAGGCGCGGCTCGTCCGGGTCGAACAGGTAGGCGAGCACGTGGATGCTGCGCCACTCGTGCTGCGAGGACATCTCCATGCCGGGCACGAACGTCATGCCCAGCGACGTCGCGGCGTCTGCCGCCTCCGCCCACCCGGAGGTCGTGTCGTGATCGGTGAGCGCCACGGTGCGCATGCCGTGCGCGTGGGCTGCGGCCATGACCTGCGCGGGCGGCTCGGTCCCGTCGGAGTGCGTCGAGTGCAGATGCAGATCGCCCGGCCCCTCACATCGACCCGACCGCTGCATTCTTCCGAGGGTAGCGTCCGCCAGCGCCCTGGCGTCCGATGCCCGGCCGGAAGGGCGATCCAGGGCGCACCGTGCCGACCTTGACGCTTCTTTCAGTCTGCGCGAATAGGGTTCGTGTCGTGTTGCGCGTGTTCGGGTTCGTCGCCGCTGCGGCGTTCGCGCTCGCGGCGGCGATCGTGACGGTACCCGACGTGTTCCGCGTCCAGGACCGATTCCCCATCGCGCAGATCGTCTCCTTCCGAGGCCTCGTCGCAGCCGCCTTCGTGGTGCTCGCCCTGCTGGCGCTGCTGGTCGCGCTGATCCGACCGCTCCGGGCGTTCGCCACGACCCTCGCGATCGTGTGCCTGCTGGCCGCGGCCGGCAACGGCGCGATCCTGTACGGGCGCGGGTGGGGCACCGAGGCCCTCCCCGCGTCGACCGAGGAGAGCATCCGGGTGATGACCTGGAACACCGCCGGGAGCGGGAACACGTCGGCGGCGTCGATAGCCGAGATCGCCGTGGCGATGCAGGCCGACATCGTCACCCTGCCCGAGACGAGCGCGGAGACAGGTGAGCAGGTCGCGATCGCGATGCGGGACTATGGGCGCCCCATGTGGGTGCACCACGCCACGTTCGGCAGCCAGGACGCCGGATGGGATGCCCTCTCGACGACGATCCTCATCTCCCCCGACCTCGGGGACTACGCCGTCATCGAATCCTCGCAGGACGGCTCGAGCAACACCTCGACCGTCCCGAGCGCGGTCGTGATGCCGACCTCCGGCGACGGTCCGACCGTCGTCGCGGCCCACGCGGTCGCCCCGCGCGTCGACGACATGGCGCAGTGGCGCAGCGACCTGCAGTGGCTCGCCGACCAGTGCGCCGAGGACAACGTCATCATGGCGGGGGACTTCAACGCCACGGTCGACCATCTTGCCGCCTACGGAATCGACGGCGGCACGCTGGGTCGATGCCTGGACGCGGCCTCGGAGACCGGCAACGGCGCCGTCGGCACGTGGCCTTCGCAGCTGCCCTCCCACGTGGGCGCACCCATCGACCACATCCTCGCATCGCCGTCATGGGTGGCGACCGGGTCGCTCGTGCTGCAGTCGACCGACGGCTCGGGCAGCGACCACCGACCTCTCGTGGTGCAGTACGAGCCCCGATGATCGGCCCGGTGACGCCCGGGCTCACAAGTGCGAGACTGAACAGATGAGCACTGGCGACAGCGACACGATCGCGGCGACCGAGACGGCGGAGACCACGCACGACAGCGGCACCAATCGTCGGCAGCCCTTTCCGCAGGGCTTCCTCGACACCATCTCCACCGGGTGGGCCCCGCGGCCGGATTCCGCACCGCCGCAGCGTGACCAGGCCCCCTTCGCGGCAGCCCGGCGCAAGAAGCTGTCTTCGTCGTTCCCCGGAAGAAGGCTGGTGATCCCCGCGGGCTCGCTGAAGCAGCGGAGCAACGACACCGACTACCTCTTCCGCGCCCACTCGGCCTTCGCCCACCTGACCGGCTGGGCCTCCGACTCCGAGCCGGACTCCGTTCTCGTGCTCGACCCGGTCGCGGACGGTCACACGGCGACGCTGTACTTCCGCGAGCGCGCCGACCGCACCACCGCTGAGTTCTACGCCGACGCGTCGATCGGGGAGTTCTGGATCGGCCCCCGTCCCGCGCGGGAGGGCGTCGCCGTCGACCTCGGCATCGCGACCGCGCACATCGACGACTTCGCCGGCGCCGAGGACGACCTCGTCCTCGGCGAGGATGAGGACCTCACGCGTGCCGTCTCCGAGCTTCGATTGATCAAGGACGACTACGAGATCGCCCAGATGCGCCTCGCGGTGGATGCGACCGCTCGCGGCTTCGACGACATCGTGCGCCATCTCGACCGTGCCGTCGCCCACCCTCGCGGCGAGCGCGTCGTGGAGGGCGTCTTCCACCTGCGCGCCCGCAGCGACGGCAACGGTGAGGGCTACGACACCATCGCCGCCTCGGGGCCGCACGCGTGCTACCTGCACTGGACGCGAAACGACGGGGCGGTCGCGCCGGGGGATCTCATCCTCGTCGACGCCGGCGTCGAGGTCGACAGTCTCTACACCGCCGACATCACCCGCACGCTCCCGGTCTCCGGCTCCTTCACCGACACCCAGCGGCGTGTCTACGAGACGGTGCGCGAGGCGGCGGACGCCGCGTTCGCCGTCGCCCGGCCCGGGGTGAGGTTCCGCGACGTCCACGCGGCCGCCATGGAGGTGATCGCCGCCCGGGTCGCCGAGTGGGGGCTCCTGCCGGTGACGGCGGAGGAGGCCCTCGACGCCGACCGCGGCGGGCAGCACCGCCGCTACATGGTGCACGGCACGAGTCACCACCTCGGCATCGACGTGCACGACTGCGCACAGGCCCGCCGCGAGATGTACTACGACGGACTGCTCGAGCCGGGCATGGTGTTCACGATCGAGCCCGGACTGTACTTCCAGATCGACGACCTGACGGTGCCGGAGGAATACCGCGGCATCGGTGTGCGCATCGAGGACGACGTGCTGGTGACCGAGGACGGCGTGGAGAACCTCTCTGCGGCGATCCCCCGCACCGCCGACGAGGTCGAGGCCTGGATCGCGCGGGCGACATCCTGACGCCGTGAGCTACACCGAAGAGCCCGCCTTCACGACGCGGCCGACGCTGACCGGCACCTTCGGCATGTCGGCTTCGACCCACTGGACGGCGACCGCGACCGCTCAGGCGGTGCTCGAGCGCGGTGGCAACGCCTTCGACGCGGCCGTCGCGGGCGCTTTCGTGCTGCACGTCGTGGAACCGCATCTGAACGGTCCGGGTGGTGACCTCGTCGGCCTCATCCAACCCGCCGGCGAGCAGCCGCGCGTGCTCATGGGCCAGGGCCCGGCGCCGGCCGGCGCCTCGATCGCGCATCTGCGGGCCGAGGGTCTCGATCTCGTGCCCGGGGCAGGCGCCCTCGCCGCCGCGGTGCCCGGCGCCGTGGACGCGTGGCTGCTCCTGCTGCGCGACCACGGCACGTGGGAGCTGCGCGACGTTCTCGCGTACGCCATCGGCTACGCGCGCGATGGCCATCCGCTGGTGGCGGGCGCGGCGGCCACGATCGCCCGCGTCGAGGGCCTGTTCCGGGAGTCGTGGCCGACCTCGGCGGCGCAGTGGCTGCCCGGCGGAGCGGCTCCGCGGGCGGGCGAGCTGATCCGCAACGCCGCTTACGCGGAGGTCCTGGAGAGCCTCGTGCAGGCAACGTGCCCGGTGCGCGACGACGGCCCCGTGGGCCGCGCCGCGCGGGTCGACGCCGCTCGACGGGAGTGGAAGACGGGCGAGGTCGCCCGCGCGGCGTCGGCTTTCGCGGCGACGCCGCACCGTCACTCCGACGGCCGGGACCATGCCGGCGTCCTCACCGCCGAGGACATCGCGGGATTCGATGCCCGGTACGAGGAGCCGGTCAGCGCGACCTTCCGCGGCCACGAGATCGTCAAGGCCGGCGCGTGGACGCAGGGGCCCGCGCTGCTGGCGGTGCTCGGGATGCTCGAGCCGCTCGCCGACGATCTGCTCGATCCGTCGCAGGAGGCGGGCGCCCACCACATCCTCGAGGCGCAGAAGCTGGCCTACGCCGACCGCGACGCCTGGTTCGGCGACGACGAGGTCGACCTCGAGGCGCTCCTGTCGGCCGACTATCTCGCGGCGCGTCGCGACCTCATCGGACCCACCGCCGCCGCGGACTTCCGACCCGGATCCCCCGGCGGCGCGACGCCGTTCGTTCCGCCGCTGCGCACCGGCTCGCCCGCCGCGGCTGCGGGCACCGGGGAGCCGACCGTCGACCGGACCGGGCACACGCGGGGCGACACCTGCCACATCGATGTCATCGACCGGTGGGGCAACGTCGTCGCCGCGACGCCGTCGGGCGGCTGGCTGCAGTCATCGCCGACGATACCCGAGCTCGGCTTCTGCCTCGGGACCCGACTGCAGATGACGTGGCTCGAGCCGGGGCGACCGTCCGCTCTGCGGCCGGGACGGCGCCCCCGCACCACGCTCACCCCGACGCTCGTGCTGCGCGACGGCCGCCCTCGGATGGCGCTCGGATCGCCCGGCGGCGACCAGCAGGACCAGTGGCAGCTGCTCACTCTGCTGCGCATCCTCGTCGGCGGCTTCTCCCCGCAGGCTGCGATCGACGCGCCCGCACTGCACACCACGGCCCTCGCCGACTCGTTCTGGCCGCGCACCTGGACCCCGGCGGGCGCGGTCGTGGAAGACCGGCTGGGCGACGACGTGATCGACGCCCTCGCCGCGCGCGGGCATCGGATCACGCGCGCGGGCGCGTGGGCGCTCGGCAGGGTCTCCGCGGTGGGACGGAATGACGACGGCGTGCTGTGGGCAGCCGCGAACGCCCGCGGCATGCAGGGGTACGCCGCCGGGCGGTGACCAGACGCTCAAACCCGGGCGCGCATCCAGTCCACGACGATCGGCGCGAGGTGCGCGGCCGCCTCGTCGGCTGATCGACGTCGCCCCGCGACCTCGAAGCTGTGCCCGGCCCCGTCGATCGTCACGAGGGTGGCGTCCCGGCACGCCGCGACCGCCTCGTCGAGCTGCTCGAGCGGCTGCACGAAGGCGTCGCGCGTTCCCGAGAGGAACAGCTGCGGCACGACGATCGCGGGAAGATGCTCCGTACGCGGCTTCTCCGGCTTGCCCGGCGGATGCAGCGGGTAGCCGAGATAGATCAATCCCCGGGGGCGCAGGAGGCCTTCTGCGGCGGCCATCGACGCCATCCGGCCGCCATAGGAGCGCCCCGCGGCGAAGAACGGCAGATGCGGGAACTCCGACGTCACCTTCGTGGCGACCGCCTCCCATGCCGTCATCGCGTGCGCGGGTGGGCCCGGCATGCGCCGACCAGCCTCGGCGTACGGGAAGTTGAAGCGCACCGTCGCGACGCCGCACGCGTTCAGCGCGTCGGTGAAGCCGGTCACGCCGGGATGATCGAACCGCGAGCCGGCACCGTGCGCCACCGCCAGGACCGCCCACGGCTCGGCCGGGACCGCGGTGGCGGCACTCACCGGCACCGTGCCCGCGGGAAGCTCCACCTCGACGGTGTCGGCGCTCACGAGCCGGGGACGTCGTCCTCGGCGCGGCGCGGCGCATCCGGGTCGACGCGCTCGCCGTACTGCGGCGGCGCGACCGGCCGGTCGGGCGCGTCGGTGGACGACGGGCGAGCCGGCGGGTCGGAAGGATGTGCGGGAGGGCCGGGCACGGCGGGGCCGGGCACGGCGGGGTCGGTCCCGGCGGGCCCGTTCGCCCGGGGGCCCAGCACCTGTCGGGCACGATGAAGGCTGTTGGCCGTGACGGTCACCTCGTAGGTGTCCGCGACGACGGCCATCACCGAGGCGTAGTCGCGCCGACGGCGCACGAGGGAGTAGGTCACGATGCTGAAGAGCATCCCGATCGCGATGCCGACGAACAGCACGCCGACGAAGACCTGGATGGGAACCGTCGGAGATCCGAGTACGACCACGGCGCTGAACAACAGCCCCAGGAGCAGCCCGTTGATCGCTCCCGACCGAGCGGCCGACGCGTACCCGAGACGGCCGGTCACCCGCTCGACCGAGCGCAGTCCCGTGCCGACGATCGCGATCTCACGAGCCGGGATCTCCCCGGAGATCAGCTCCGACACCGCCTTCTGCGCGGCCTCGTACGTCGGGAACGACGCGACCGTGGGACCCACCTCTCCGGTGGCCTGGGAGCCGCGTCCGCCGATCATGCTCATTCCTCCATCCTCCCACGACGCCGGTCTACGCTGGAATCGTGAGCACGCAGAGGGTATTCATCGCCCGCCTGACCGGCTGCGCCGTCTTCGACCCCGCGGGCGACCGGCTGGGCAA
>MDSY01140037.1_pt1 | contig 36407 bp, 27 predicted proteins | sample 811131 | NCBI WGS metagenome assembly MDSY01 (sample SAMN05326643, study PRJNA326480) | marine metagenome | isolation source: seawater | place: Atlantic Ocean: South West | collected 2010
TGCAATGCAGACTTTGTCAAAGAACCGGGATTTTATTTTGGGGCTGCATATGTAAGCTATGGCATCACGGTAGGCTTGTGGATTGCTATCCTGGTGGCATTAATCACCCTTGACGCTTTGCAGCTTATTGAGTTTGGATTCCTGACGCATCCCGGCACATTTATAATCTGTGGGGTCAGTTCGCTCTTCATTCTCCTTCCTTTAATATATCGAGTATCAAGGTCAATTTGGCTCTCGCTGTTTACAAAACGAATCAGCAAGTAATGGTTTTGATGGGCATAAAAAAAAGGGCCCTCACGTTTGAGGTGCCCTTTTTAAACCAAATCGCCTGATTCTAGCGTCATTTAAGACGCGGTTAACCAAAACCTGAGTCTATTACGTGTCTCGTTCTTGTTAGGTTACAAAAAGGGCAAAGTTTTTTAAGAAAAAAAGCGCCATCACGCTTGTAACCCCAATTAACGCTCGGAATTTAATATTTCAGTTTGTATCCGAATACTCTCCTTATGAACTTGCTCTAATACAAGTTTTAAGAATTCTTCTTCTAAACCCATCTCCTCTGACCACATCTTTCTAGTTTTTATTATTTCTTTCCAACGCGCCAATTGAAGGACTGTCAGTCCATGTTCTTTTTTATAGTCACCTATCGCTCGAGCGACATTCATTCTCCCACTTAAAAGTTCAACCAGTTGTTCATCGATAGAATCCATTTTCAACCTTAGATCCCGAATATCTGAAGTCTGTGACAGATCTAAGTTAAGATCTCTGATTGTCAGATTGTCTAGTAATTGAATTAAATCAGATGGCAACAATTGCTGTGCGGCATCGCTCAATGCTTCGCTGGGGTTGTGATGCGTTTCTATCATTAAACCTGACATCCCCAGATCCATGGCTTTCTGAGACACCGGTTGTATCAATTCTCGTTTGCCTGAGATATGACTCGGATCACAAAACAATTGTATGTCTGGCATTTCTTCTTTGAGTCCAATGGGGACTTCCCACATGGGGGCATTCCTGTATTTTTTTAAACCATAGCTTGAAAAACCCCTGTGAAGTGCACATACCTCCCCTTTTGTCGAATGACTCACCCTTTCTATCGCCCCCATCCACAGCTTTAAGTCTGCATGCATAGGGTTCTTTACCAAAACTGGGGTGTCTGTTCCTTTTAGTGCATCCGCGATGTTTTGGACAGCAAATGGACTTACTGTCGTTCGCGCACCTATCCAAACCGCATCTATACCATTCTTAAGCGCAAGCTCCACATGTTTGGCATCCGCCACCTCTGTCATCACAGGAAGCCCGACTTCTTTCTGGACATCCACGAGCCATTTCAACCCATCTTCACCTACGCCTTCAAAAGAATTCGGACGCGTTCGTGGCTTCCACAATCCCGCACGGAAATAGTGCGCATGACCTTTAAGCGCATTTGCTATAGCAAGGACCTGAGTTCTTGATTCTGCACTACATGGGCCCGCAATAACGGTAGGTCTGGTGTTTTTTAAGTTATTAGTCACGTTGTGAAGTTATGAAGAGAAAGACTGAAGATTAACCAATTCTGCATACCCTCCATTTAATGCAATAAGCTCATCATGTGTGCCACTCTCCTGAATGCGACCTTCAGAAAGGAGAACGATTCGATCTGCTTTTGATACTGTAGAGAGTCGATGTGCTATAACCAGAACTGTTCTATTTTTCATTGCGGCATCTAACGCTTTTTGGACTTCGTGCTCAGAAGCCGCATCGAGCGCAGAAGTGGCTTCATCTAGAACGAGTATCGAAGGATTGCGGTAAAGTGCACGCGCAAGCGCCACCCTTTGCCTTTGCCCCCCCGAAAGACGCGCTCCCCCATCACCGACTGACGTTTGAAGCCCATCAGGCATTTTACTCGCAAACGCCATCACTTGAGCGGCCTTCGCGGATTGTAGCAAGCGGTCTTGATCCACCTCATTTTCACCAAGAGATATATTCGACGCAATCGTGCCATGAAATAAAATCGACTCTTGGGTAACGACCCCTAATTTTTGGCGCCAAGATGACACGGGAATGTCGCGAAGGTCACGGCCATCAATTTCAACGGCGCCCTGTGTAGGATCATCAAACCTGATGAGCAAGTTAGAAAGTGTCGTTTTACCTGACCCAGAAGCCCCTACGAGAGCGATAACTTCCCCTTTTTTAATCTCTAGCGAGAGCTCTGCAAGCACAGCTTGATCACCATAGAAATAACTCACATTGTTAAACGAAATTGCCGTTTCGAGTTCCACAAAAGGAGGGGCGTCTTCAGCTGCATTTGGTACAGGGTGAGAAACCACAAGCATGTCTTCCAATCGATCAAGAGATGCCACGCCTTTATTTATTCTAAACCAACCATCACTGAAAGCACGGGCAGGCGGAATAATCTGTGAAAAGACAACCAGGTATCCAATAAACCAATCCCCGGTCAGCCCAGTACTTCCATCAAGAACAATGTGACCTCCATAACCGAGAAGAATTGCCATTACCGTTAACGATATCACTTCACTGACAGGTGAACTAAGATACTCGCGTCTAAACATCTTACGCATGGCCATAAAATGCTTTTGGTTGCGTGCATTAAAGCGGTCTGAAAAGAACTTTTCTACCCCAAATGCCTTAATAAGTCGAACACCACTTAACGTTTCATCCAGAATATTAACCAAAGACCCCAACTCCTCTTTCCCTCGTTTCGCTGAATGCTTTAGTTTTTTTGCAATTCTGCTTATAAGGATTCCACTGACCGGAAGAAAAACCAATGCAAAAACAGTAAGCTCCCAGCTGAGCGCAAAGAGTGCAGCGATTGAAATAAACACGATAAGGGGGGATTTAAACATCACCTCTATCGACCCCACAATACTGACCTCCACTTCATTCAGGTCAACAGTAAGTCGACTCAAAACATCTCCCTTACGTGAATCAGTAAACCACCCCATACTCATTCCTAGTACGCGGCCATACATTTTATCTCTCAAGTCTCTACTTACACCCGTACGAATCGTCGCGAGACTATACATGGCAAGGTATGACACCAAATTCTTTAGAACAGCCAATATTACAACAGCAATACACACCATGATTAAGGCATGAGAATCTCCCTCTTCAAGCACATAACCATCAAACCAAGCACCTATTTTACCAGGAATGTCATCCGCCAAGGGGATTCCTTCAACCTTGGTAGGCGTGGATTTTCCTGAGAATAAAATGCGGAGAAATGGCACAACACTGAGAAACGAGAAAAGAGACAAAACAGCACCTATTGCATTCAATAATGCGTTGGAAACAAGATTCCAACGGTAGGCTTTGAATAGAGGGAATAAGACAGATAATCGCTTCATGTTCAGTCTAACAGCAAATCACGATACCAACTCCTCCGAAAATCCGATGTAAGTCGAAGGTGTAATCTGCCTTAACTCATCTTTAACGGCATCGGATACATTTAAAGTATCTATAAAAGCACGCATCGAAGATGCATTGATTTTTTCACCCGTTCTCGTAAGATCTTTTAACGCCTCATAAGGCTTGGGGTAGTTCTCACGACGCAGAATTGTTTGAATCCCTTCGGAGACTACAGCCCAGTTGTCTTCCAACGCTGCTTCTAATGCAGGTGTATTCAGGACAAGCTTTCCCAACCCTTTTAACAATGACCGCAATGCGATAAGACCATGACTCATCGGAACACCAATATTCCGAAGCACTGTAGAGTCTGTTAAATCACGTTGCATTCTAGATATGGGCAGTTTTTCTGAGAAATGTCCCAAAACTGCGTTTGCCACCCCAAAGTTCCCTTCGCTGTTTTCGAAATCTATGGGATTCACCTTGTGAGGCATTGCAGAAGACCCTACCTCGCCCTCCACAATCTTTTGTTTGAAGTAATCCATCGATACATATGTCCAAATATCTTTGTCCAAATCCATCATTACTGTATTCGCACGCCTCATCGCATCACACCATGCCGCGAGGTGATCGTAATGTTCAATCTGAGTTGTCACCTTGCTCCGAAACAGTCCCAAATTACCTTCTACAAACTGCGTCCCAAAGGCAGGCCAATCTATGTCTGGATAGGCTACTTTGTGCGCGTTAAAACCTCCTGTTGCACCGCCAAATTTGGCTGCATAAACAGCATTTGAAATCGCATCACGTTGCACCCTAAGTCGGTTTTCAAAAACACTGATTTCCTTCCCCAAAGTCACAGGAGAAGCTGACTGACCATGTGTTCTTGCGAGCATAGGCACAGACTTCCAATCGTTTGCGAGACCACTTAATTTGGCGATAACCTCATCGATAATGGGCAAATAGACCTCTTCTGTAGCACGTTTAAGAGACAATGGAATGGCTGTGTTGTTAACGTCCTGCGAAGTCAATCCAAAATGTATGAACTCACTCCACTGGCTTACACCCAATTTTACCATCTCTTCCTTAATCCAATATTCAACCGCCTTAACATCATGGTTCGTCGTGGACTCAAGATCTTTAATCCTTTTCGCGTCTGCTTCTGAGAAATTGAGATACAACCCCCTCATGTCTTCAAATTTGTCCTTAGGAAAACCATCTAGCTGGGGAAGCGGTAGACACACCAAATCAATGAAGTACTTTACCTCCACCTCCACTCTATGCTTAATTAACCCAAACTCGGAAAGAAGGGATCCAAGAATATGAGTATGTCTGTGATATCGTCCGTCAACTGGAGAAATGGCATTCAAAGAAGAAAGCGGCATAGGGAAGTATTATTCAGTTCTTATATCAAAAGACAAAGATACTACCTTAGACGCATGCAACTTCATACTATTCACAACGGTAATTTTAAATTGGACGGGGGAGCCATGTTCGGCGTTGTGCCGAAAAAACTATGGTCAAGAACGAACCCGTCTGATGCAAATAATTTATGCCCTTGGGCGATGCGCTCATTGCTGATCGAAGACGGCGACAAATTAACATTAATCGATTGTGGATTAGGCGACAAACAAAGTGAGAAGTTCTTTAGTCATTATCACCCGCATGGTGACAATTCATTGGACAAATCACTTTCAAAAGCTGGGTTTTCTCGTGACGACATTACTGACGTTTTCCTCACCCACTTGCATTTCGATCATGTGGGTGGTGCAGTCGAATGGAATGACTCCCGCAACGGCTACCGTCCCGCTTTTAAAAATGCGACTTTCTGGAGCAATTCAAGGCACTGGAAATGGGCCACTGAACCAAATCAGCGCGAACGCGCAAGTTTTCTCTCTGAAAACATCAAACCCCTTCACGAATCTGGACAGCTCAAGTTTGTAGATGCATCTGATGACGATCTGCGCATTAATACGGGACTCGGTTTTGATGCATTTGTCGTCAACGGTCACACTGACGCTCAAATGTGCCCCATCATTAAAGTAGGTGACACCACGGTTGTCTTCATGGCCGACCTTCTTCCCTCAGTAGGACATATCCCGATACCCTATGTCATGGGGTACGATACACGTCCATTGTTAACACTGGAAGAACGCAGTCGGATTTTTAACGAAGCAGCAAACAAAGGGTATCACCTTTTTTTAGAACACGATGCCGCGCATGAAGTTTGTACTTTAATTCAAACGGAAAAAGGGCCTCGACTCGATCGGGTGATGCAATTAAGTGAATTGGGGTAGAAACTACCCCTGCAGCCCTTTTCTTATCTCCCTCACCAAGGCAGGACCTCTGTAAATAAATCCGCTATAAATTTGGACCAAAGAGGCGCCAGCATCCATTTTCTCTCTTGCAGAGGAGAGCGAGTCTATGCCTCCTACACCTATAATAGGGAAAGCACCAGCGGATTTTTGAGATAAGTATGAGATGACTTCTGTAGAGCGAGAACACAAAGGCGCACCAGACACACCACCATTGCCCAAATCATCAATTGATTTTGTTTTCAAATGAGACCGTGATATCGTCGTGTTTGTTGCGATGACCCCATCCACCTTTTCTGAAATGACAATTTCTATGACATCATCTAATTGAGCATCTGTCATATCAGGTGCGATCTTTAAGAAAACAGGTCTACGCTTAGCACCTGGTGGAAGATGAGCATCATTGTTGCGCTTGACAACCGCCTTAAGTAACGCAGAAAGTGGCGCTTTGTCCTGTAGCGCTCGAAGACCAGGCGTATTGGGTGAACTTACATTCACTACAAAATAATCGACGTAGGGATGAAGCGCATCAAAGCACGTGATGTAATCTGAAGTTGCATCCTCATTAGACGTTATCTTATTTCGACCTATGTTCCCCCCAACAATTAATCCAACAGGTCGTCTTTTAAGCCTTGAAACTGCGTCATTTACACCTCCATTATTAAACCCCATACGATTGAGAAGAGCTGCATCTCTTTTTAAACGAAAAAGTCTTGGCCGGGGATTACCTGATTGGGCAATGGGCGTGAGTGTACCTACTTCTACATGACCAAATCCGAGTACTTGAAGTTCTCTAAGGTATCGCGCGTCTTTGTCAAAACCGGCAGCGACACCTACCGAATTCGGAAACGCAATACCACAGATGTTTACCGACGAATCAGAGATGCCTGAGTTAAAGCATTGCTTTAACACCCAAGCCATCCCAGGAATTGCAATTGCAAATCTCAATATCGTCATAGAAAAGTGATGGGCTCTTTCCGGAGACAATAGGAACAACAAGGGTTTCAGGACATTTTGATACATTTTACGAAGGTAAGCACATGTCAACGAACTGCACATAATTGTGGATAACCCTGTTAATAGCGATCATAAAAGTGCACGAGAAACCATGATTTATCATGATTAACTTTGAATCCCAAGGATGATAAACAAGGGATTACTCAGCTGGCTATCTAAAAAGAAGCTCACCGATGAAAAGGTGGCCAACATCTTCGTCAACTCATCTTTCGAGACGGTTGAAAAAGGATGGCCTGAAGTTGCATCGATGCTAAATGCATCTCCCGGTTTTGACACATGCCCTGATTTAGATGAAACAGACTACGGTCGATTCTTAATGATCGTCGTCTCAGCTAATCTCAGTTTGGTTCACAAATACTTTGAACCCGGTGTAGATCGAGCCATCATAAAAAGATGTTGTGCAAAGTTTGGACTTGCCCTAGGCGTTCCGAAAAAAGACTTTGCGCTTAAGGTGAAAGAGAACCGAGATTTTATGAAGAAAATCAACCACCCTTCAAAAAACAATGTCACAGCAATGACGCGGGCTGTTTTCTATAAATACGGACTCATTAACAAACAAGACGTGTACTTCAGGGACATGAATGTTCCGAATCCTATCATCATGAAGAGCCTTCGAGATGTAATGGATCACTTTGCTTGGGAATGGGAAGACATCAGCGATCACTACAGAGTTACCGTTTCAAACGAGATGGAACCTGTCACATAAGTCGATCTAAATCACGGGCAACGTCTTTTTCCTTTAACGTAGCCCTCTTATCATGCATCTTCTTACCCTTGGCAACACGGAAACGTAGTTTTGCATATCCCGAAGGCGCAATAAACATAAGAGTGGGAACTAATGTAACCCCTGTATTCTTAAGTTTTTTATCGAGCTTTTTTAATTCCTTCTTCTGAAGGAGTAATTTTCTCTGGCGACGAGGTATCTGAATCGTATAACCCGCATTTTTATACTCCGACACATACATGTTAAACACATAAAGTTCGCCCTTATCGAAACGACAATAGGATTCACCAATACTGGCCTTTCCGTTTCGAATGGATTTTATTTCTGCGCCATTCAATTGAATGCCAGCAGTAAACTCATCCTCTAGGAAATAAGTGTAAGATGCTTTTTTATTTTTTATTTCGACAGCCACGACACAAAGGTAAACTTATTTTGCGGGGGAGGAATAAGCACTAACTTGTCAAGATGAATTTGGATGAGATAAACGAACAGTTATTCAACATACCTAAGGTTGAGTTACATTGTCATTTGGAGCTTGCTTTCAGGCCCTCAACGATGATAGAATGGGCGATAGAGGACGGTTTGAAGATAAAATCCAAAGAAGATTTCGCAAGGGAATTTTTGATTTTAGAACCGATGGCAGATCTCCCAACGGTATTAAATAAATTTCTGCATACCAGAGATCGCTTGTCATCCCTAGAAAGAATTGAACGACTCGCATTTGAAGCGTGTGAAGACATGTATCTGAAGAGCAATGTCCGATTGCTTGAACTTCGATATGCACCAAGTTTTACACTAGATACATTTCCATACCTGGGCGCTGAGAATTTACACGGTGCAATCATGAAGGGCTGTGTGCGGGCAGAAAAGATGTACCCAATGGCTGTGGGACTTATTTGCTTGTTGCAAAGAATAAAATCCCACAAAGAGAATATGTACTGGTGTGACTTTGCAATTGCACATAAGGGAGAATTTATCGCCGTTGATCTTGCAGACAATGAAGTGGACTACCCTCCCAAACAGTTTGCGCCCATGTTTGACAAGGCCAAGGCAGCTGGACTAGGTATTACAATACATGCAGGTGAACCAGCTTTGCCTGGATCCCCAAACAACATCCTGGCTTCTATCGATTATTTACATGCCGACAGAATAGGTCATGGGGTTCAAGCCATTCACGATGAAAAGGTAATCACAAGACTCGTGGATGAAAAAATACCTCTTGAAATGTGTCCTACCAGCAATTGGTTAACCCAAGCTGTACCTGACTTAGCGTCACATCCACTTAAACAATTAATGGACTTAGGTATTAAAACCACAGTCAATAGTGACGACCCAGGAGTGATGGGCATCACGCTCATGGATGAATACCACATCGCTCACAAGACATTAGGAATGAGTATTGATGAATTAAAGCGCTGTAATTCCTGGGCCGCTGAAGTTTCTTTTATACCTCAGAAAAAGAAGGACCATGTTTGGAAGAAATAAAAGATCAACGAACAAGACGTTACTTATATGTGCTTCAGCCATATGCTTAATGGCATCTAATCTTCATTCCCAAACTCAGACTGTTGGCACATTTATAAACAACACCGAGGCCTTTGAAGGCTACAACTTACTGGCACCAAATAGCTCCGACTTCACTTATTTGGTTGACAATTGTGGTCAAGTGATCAATCAATGGGAGAGTGAATACCGCACCGGCCTTTCTGCATACATACTTGAAGACGGTAGTTTGTTAAGAACTGCACAACTAAGCTCATCTGCAACCCCTCCTTTTTCAGGAGGCGGCACAGGAGGAAGGGTTGAAAGATTCAATTGGGAAGGTGAATTAATTTGGTCCATGAACTGGGCTGACACATTACAACACCAGCATCACGATATTGAATGGATGCCCAATGGAAATCTGTTAATCTTAGGGTGGGAAAGACATTCCTACCAGGAAGCATTGGACATGGGGAAAACGCCCAATGCTTCCGAAAACGATGTGTGGTGTACTCAAATAACAGAAATCCAACCTACTGGAAGTTTTGGAGGAGAAGTTGTTTGGCAGTGGTGCGCATGGCATCATTTGGTTCAAGACACCGATGCATCTCTTCCAAATTATGCTGAAATTTCAAATGCGCCTAGACGTATAAACATCAATTACACAGCGAACAATGGTGCCAATGGTTTAAACCCTGACTGGATGCATTCAAATTCTATCGCATACAATGAATCATTAGATCAAATCATCATAAGCGCAGGGAAATTTAACGAAATCTTCATTGTCGATCATTCTACAACAACAGAAGAAGCGGCGGGGCCTGCAGGGGATCTTTTGTGGAGATACGGAAACCCCATGGTCTACGATAGGGGCACAATTGAGGATCGCACACTGTTTTTTCAGCACAATGCACACTGGATAGATGAAGACCACCCTGGAGGGGGCAATGTGTTGTTATATAACAACGGGCGCAACAGGCCAAGCATAGAGGCTTCATCTGTAGAAGAAATTACACTCCCTGAAATGGCAAACGGAACATATCCCATTGATGGTGCACTGCCATTTGGTCCTGCAACCTATTCCTGGAGATATCCTGAGACATTAGATGAGACGTTTTATTCCTCGAATGTTTCTGGTGCAGAGAGACAACCCAATGGAAATACACTCATTGCAAATGGTCAAAACGGTATCGCATTTGAGATTAATTCTGAAGAAGAAATCGTGTTCAGATATGTCAATCCCATCACGGTTTTCGGGGCAACCACTCAAGGGAATGACCCTGGCAACAATGGCATATTCAGATTCCCCAGATATGCATCCGATTACCTAGGATTTGTAGGGAAAGACATGACGCCTGGGGACGTCCTTGAAGCCAACAGCTGGCTGACAGGGTGTGACAGTGAAATCATTGCCGTGGAACGTTCTTCTTGGGAAGCATACCCAAATCCCTTTGAAGATGTTATGGCAGTAGACTTCAAAGAAAAAGGAACATGGATTATTTACTCAACCAGCGGTGTAATGCTAGAAATGGGAGAAGCGAAGTGTGGGGAAACTGTTAAAATAGGGGAGAAACTTAATGCTGGTTTTTACATTCTTAATTTCTTTCCTAAGTTTGCAAACGGCTCTTTCACTAGAAGAATAGTGAAATTATAGAAAACACTATCAAATTATAGAATACACAATCTCATGAAACTGCAATACATAATTGGTCTCATCCTTCTAATGTTCATCAATTTCAGCATCGCTCAAGAAAACACAGTAGGCACAATCGTCTACGACGAGTCAGCAACAGATGGGGGATACAACTTAATTTATCCCCACAATCAACCTGATGCCTTCCTCTTAGATATGTGTGGAAATGTCGTTCATAAATGGGAGAATGCTGATTCTCTTAGACCGGCAAATGTCATTTACATTCTTGAAAATAGTGATGTGATGACAACTTATCGTCCAGCTAGTTTTCAAAATGATGCCATTTGGGCCGGTGGAGGTGGAGCTACAATTGAACGCAGAACATGGGACAACGAGCCTATTTGGTCATTCACTCGCAATGATGCCGAGTACCGATTGCATCACGACATTCAACCAATGGCAAATGGCAACGTTCTTGTCACTGCTTGGGAACAGCGAGACTCTCTAGAGTGCATCGAAGCTGGACGTAATCCTGAAAACTTAACAGGTGCAGGTATGTGGTCAGAAGTTGTTTGGGTAATCGCGCCAGGTGATGATGGATTGGGAGAAGTTGTCTGGGAATGGGCTGTTTGGGACCACTTGGTACAGGATTTTGACGCTACCAAGGAGAACTATGGGGTCATTGCAGATAACATCGATAAAATCGACATTAATTTTGGTTCTGTGTCAAATGCTGTTGCTGACTGGTTGCATATTAATGCCATTGATTTTGATGAGTTTAGTCAACACATTATGTTGAGCGTTCCAACATTTAATGAGATATGGGTGGTTGATTACGGAAATACAACACCTGGTGAACTGAAATGGCGCTGGGGCAATCCCATGGCTTACGACAGAGGTGACAGTACAGACATGAAGTTGGGGTACCAACATCATACCCACTGGCTAGACCTTGCTTTAAGCACTAACAGTCCTGATTACGGAAAAGTAGGTGTTTTTAACAATAGAGTGCAAGGAGAAAGCGGTGAGTATAGCACTGTTCACACACTTTTGCCGATTTATGACGAATATGAGAATGAATACATCGTTAACAGTGAGACAGGAACATACCTCCCAACTGATTTCGAATGGACATTTGAATCACCTGATCCTAACACAATATACTCGAACATCGTTTCTTCTTTCCAACGTTTAGAAAATGGAAATAGTCTCATTTGTTCGGGAAGACCTGGGGACACTCGAGAGTACACTCAAGATGGAGATCTCGTTTGGCATTATAAAACACCCTTGTTAAATACGTCTGGCGTGAGTTCCCCTGTGAATCAAGGCACAGTCCTTTTGCCAACTCAGAATTTGACATTTAGAGCCTCCAGATATCCTGCAGATTACCCAGGGTTAGCGGGTAAAGAACTTGTTTCTGGGTCGCCAATTGAGCTTAACCCTACTCCCCTACCACCTTGCTTGGTGTGTGACCTTGAGCTTTCGCTAGACAGCATTTCATTTGACACCCTAGGGGCCACGGTCCAAGTTTCAGCTGAAGGATCATTTGATATCAATCTGATCGAATGGATGTCGCTTACGGATAGCAGCGTACTACCTATGAATTCTGAGCTTATTTTCACTACAATGGAGTCAGGAGATTATATGATAACGGTCACTGATGAATTGGGATGTATGGATTCACTTGTTGTTTCTGTCATTATTGATGAGGTGAACAATCCGAATCAACTTGCTTTTGGCGTTTATCCCAACCCGACGAATGGGGCGTTAAATGTGACGCTTTCACAACATAGCCACAATGCAAGCATAGACATCTATGACATGCAGGGAAGATTGGTTTTCAATCGTGAGAGATTAACGCACTCAGGAAATATTGCGCTCGACATACAAGGCTTAGAGAATGGAACATATGTGCTGGTGATACGCACAAACGAAGGTTCTGGAAATTCAAGAATAGTTATACAGAATTAAACCGTAAGCGTTTATATCTTAAATAATAAGCCCGACGAACGTCAACTCGTCGGGCTTTTTCATGCTTAACTTTGCGATATGTCTGAATCAATCCAAATAACGAATAAAGGTTCTGTGAGATACATCACCCTTAACAGACCTCAAGCATTCAATAGCTTTGACAGAGTCATGGGACGTTCTTTCCAAGAAGAGCTTGACAAGGCCGCCATAGATGATTCAGTGAGATGTATTGTGATTACGGGTGAGGGACGTGCTTTTTGTGCTGGGCAAGACTTAAAAGAAGTGACCGCACCAGATGCGCCCAATTTTAAAATCATTGTTGAAGAAACGTACAATGCAAGTATTCGACGGATTTGCGCAATGAGAAAGCCGATTTTAGCAGCGGTAAATGGCGTAGCTGCTGGAGCTGGCGCAAATATTGCGCTTGCGTGCGACCTCACGATTGCAAGTGAAAAAGCTTCTTTCATTCAGGCGTTTTCAAAAATCGGACTTATTCCAGACAGCGGCGGTACATGGTGGCTCCCTCGTTTGGTAGGCATGCAAAGGGCAAAAGCACTCGCATTCTTCGGTGATAAACTCACTGCGCAGGACGCCATGAATATGGGCTTAATATATAAAGCTGTCAGTGAAGATGCGTTCCTCGCAGAAATCGAAGCGACAGCAACAAGGCTATCGGAAATGCCCACTTATGCATTGGGACTTACAAAAGCGGCATTTCACAAAGGCATGAATTCAGATTTAGATGAGCAATTGGATTTGGAACTAGATTACCAGTTCCGAGCTGCTGAATCAGAAGATTATGCAGAAGGAGTCGCTTCATTTTTAGAAAAAAGAGCACCTAAATTCATAGGGAAATGAGTGGTTGGATCGACATCGAAAAGGAGATCCCCCAGGATAACCAAAGGATTCTCGCTTTTATCCCAAACAACAAAGTCTTCTTACCAGGCATGCAATTAGATTATGCAATGAGAGAAGTGGTCATCCTTCATTTTCGCAAAAACTTCTTCGCTGACAATCAGGAAAAGAGAAATAAACATGGCCTGCATTTTTGGTCTGGAGAAGGGAATAGCAATCACTATTATCACGATGTGACACACTGGAGAGCCATTCCGGAAGGTCCCTTAGCTTAATGAAAACTAGCCCTTAACCTGGGCTGCATTGAAAAAGGTGACAGCAGTCAGTGCTGCGGTTTCTGTTCTTAGGCGCATATCACCTAGCGTGATTTCCGACCCATTGTGTGACAACATCATTGTGACTTCCTCTGGTGTAAAGTCTCCTTCAGGACCTACAGCGATCACAGCAGATTGACCTTTGGACAGCGTATTGAGCAGATGTTTCTTTTCATTTACTTCAATCGCATCCATACAATGCGCGATGAAAAAATGAGGTGACACATCGCTTCTGACTTGAGAGACCGTCTTTTCTAGATCTTTAGTAGCCATAAGCTCTGGCAGCCATTTACGCTTACTTTGCTTCATCGCTGAAATAAGAATCTTATTCCACCTCTCAAATTTCTCGACTTTAAACTCAGATCTTGACGTAAAAACCGGATAGATTCTTTCGATTCCAATCTCAGTTGCTTTTTCTAAAAACCACTCAAAACGTTCTGTTCTTTTAGTGGGTGCTAAAATCATCGTCAAACCAAACAATGGTCTGTCTTCCACTGAGACCTCACCCACTTTAAGCAAACATGAATTTTTCGTGATCTCAATAATCTCGGCCTCAGCAGACCCACCCTTTCCATCCATCAAAGTATAAGAATACCCAACCTTTGCGCGTAACACTTTTACTGCGTGACGCGATTCGTCTTCAGAAAGATTAAACAGGCCCTCTTTAAGGTTTGGTACATAAAGAGATCGCATTAGTAAAACTTCATTTAGCTTTTCACAGCAACCTGAGGACCTCCTGAACGCATTGCGTCAGTTGCAGTACCATCAAATTGCGCGAAATTCTCCACAAATCTTTTCGCCAAATTGTTCGCGACTCTGTCAAATTCTTTTTGATCAGACCAGGTCTCACGAGGCGTTAACAATTCATCTGGGACACCTGGACAAGACGTGGGTACATTTAGCCCAAACACCTCATCTGTGCGCATCTCAACATCGTGCAACTCTCCATTAAGCGCAGCTGTGATCATCGCACGGGTATACGAAAGTTTCATTCTAGACCCTACACCGTATCCTCCGCCAGTCCAACCCGTATTGACCAACCACATTCTGGCCCCGTGACGCTCAATACGTTCACCTAACATATGCGCATAATCGGTAGGGGCGAGTGGAAGGAAAGGCGCTCCGAAACAAGCTGAAAATGTTGTTTGCGGCTCCTCCACTCCTGCCTCCGTACCTGCAACCTTGGCTGTGTATCCACTTATAAAATGGAACATCGCTTGGTTTGAATCTAACTTACTGATGGGAGGCAAAACGCCAAAAGCATCACAAGTCAAAAAGAAAATATCCGTTGGATGGCCACCCATGCCGTTTTCTATCGCACCAGGGATAAAATCTACTGGATAAGAAACACGCGTATTTGGGGTGATTGAGTCATCATTGTAATTGGGTGTCACTCCGTCTTCTTCAAAACCGATGTTCTCTAAAAGCGCACCGTATTTGATTGAATTGAATATTTGAGGTTCTCCTTCAGCACTCAGATCTATTGTCTTTGCGTAGCAACCTCCCTCCATATTGAAGACGCCATCATCCGACCATCCGTGCTCATCATCTCCAATAAGATTGCGATTGGGATCTGAACTCAAAGTCGTTTTTCCAGTTCCACTTAGACCAAAGAAAACTGCAACGTCGCCTTCCGAACTTACGTTTGACGAGCAGTGCATGGGCAACACATTATGTAATTCTGGCAATTCAAAATTCATTACAGAGAACATTCCCTTCTTGATTTCGCCAGTATAACCACTGCCTGCAACGATAATGATTTTACGTGTAAAGTCAATGGCGCTAACATTGCCCTGTCTACATCCATGACGCTCAGGATCAGCCTGGTAACCCGGAGCGCAAATGATGTGCCACGCAGGGTCAGCAAGCCAAACCTGTTCTGCATCTAAACGCAAGAACATGTTGTGTACAAATAGATTTGACCACGACTTCTCGGTGACTACACGAACATTGATACGCGTAGCAGGATCAGCTCCTACAGCGGCGTCTCTTACGTAGACGTTTTTGCCGCCCAAATATTCTTGAACATCTGATAACAGCGTCCCGAAATGTGATGGTGTCATCTTTTGGTTGATATCACCCCAATCTACCCGAGAAATGGTATTGCTGTCGCCCACTATAAACCTATCCTTAGGAGAACGGCCTGTGAACTTTCCAGTAGTGATTGCCAGAGCTCCGGAATCGGTAAGGACGCCTTCGCCACGAAGTAGGGTCTGCAAAATAAGTTTCGATGGGGGCAGATTCCAGTGGGCGCCTGCCACACCTTCTAATCCAATAGCTTCTAGCGAGGCCCTGAACGGGGTATTGCCAATGTGCTTCATGTTGTTGAGGAATTAATCATTGAGATTCCTTTTACAAAGGTATGTAACTTGAGACTTCAATATTACAATTTTGTTCACAACCTATTCACGACCTTATTCGAATGGAATTATCTTTACAAAATGACAAGATTTATGACTACCCTATCATTTTGCGCATGCATATTGTTCTCATGCAGTTCAATAGATAAAGACACTCCTTTACCCAGCTCTGATAAAAAAGAAATACCAGAAGGACTAAAGAATTTAACTGAAGCTGAAAAACGCGGAATGCGACTTATAAAAAGACGTCTGGAGGAAAAGAACAATACAGCTGAAGTGAAAGAGAAGAACCTTAACAGTGTTTATAAATACCTCACGACTTCAGACGAATACCCCATCTTCACCTCACTCATGCGCAAGTCTGCCATTTCAAAACACATACATAGCCAAAATGTGACCGTGCTGGCGCCTGTAGATAGAGCATTTGACATCTTTCCAGAATATAAATATCTGCTGCGGCCAGAAAATGAAGCATTATTGAATGAGTTTATCAGCTATCACGTTATTGATATAGCCTATGACTATAAAGAATTTACTATAAACACGCAATTGACTGTTCATGCTGGGGAAAGTTTAGAACTCACGAATAAAAATGGCATTCATTTTAATGGTGCGCACGTTAGATCAGGAAGCATCAATACCAATCTAGGAAGTATCATAGGTATGGATGATCTCATTTTCTATCCGAAACTTACCAAATAAATTCAGAAGGCGTCAGCCAAATACTTCATATGGTTGTTCGGCAACCGATTCTCAATTGGCCGAGATGTTAACTTCAAATTCGCATGATTGATTGGCTGCCCCTTAACTTTATTTAAATTCATTGTCACAATAAGGGAGGAGCATCGGTATTAACTTGGGGACTCAATACTATTTATATAAAAACTATATTCTCACTGGCATGGCTTATTTGGCCTTGACTCGGCTTATGGGAATGAAACATTGAATTAATGAAAATATCTTTACGATCAATTGGTATTGCAAACACCCTCCTTATTGTAAGCCTCATATCCGTTGCTGATATTTCAGCGCAGTGGTCCCATGATTTCGAACATGGCGTCATCCCTGTTGTTATAGATGGAGATACGCTTCAAAATCCATGGGTGGGGGGATTAACTGCACCTCAATGGTCGCCGATAGACTTTGATTTTGATGAAGATGAAGACCTTTTCGCATTTGACAGAGATGGGTCAAGACTCCTCGCATTTGAAAGAACAGACAGTGGATGGATCTATCGACCTGAGTGGGTAAAAGGATGGCCTGAAATTGTTGACTGGTGCCTACTTCGTGACTATGACTGTGATGGCCGTCCGGATATTTTCACAAGCTACCAGAACGGGATTTACGTGTATCGAAATTTGACAGAAGACCCCAACAATCCTCAATTCGAACCCGTGGCGACTCCTCTCATGGCTTCTTACGATTTGGGACAAGGAGCAGACACGCTACCGGTCGTTTGCTTGGGCATAGATCTCCCCGCCATTCTCGACCACGATGGAGATGGTGATCTTGACATCATATCCTTCACAGAAAACTCAAGCACACTGTATCGTTTTTCTGGAAATACAGAGTGTGGATTAGAATTGACATGCACAAATAGATGTTATGGCATGCTCGCTGAAGCCTCTGAAAACAATGCGCTTTTTATTGGAGATGATTTTGACTGTGCCTTCAACGTCGCAGAACCCAGGCACGAAATGCATGCCGGAGGATCAATTACAAGTTTACAATTGGATAATTCAGGTCCTCTTGACCTTATCATCGGGGATGTTACGTTTCCGCTTTCCTTGGCTATACTCATGGAAGATGCCGCCGATGGGCAGGACTCCGCCATCTTTATAGACCAATCTTTCCCCCTACTCACGGGCGGAACAGAAGCGCTAAGTTGCCAACGATTCCCCGCCTCATACCATATTGACATTGACGAAGATGGGATACGGGATCTGCTTTTCAGCCCTAACACTTACTTAGAAACCGACGATGATGCCAGTGTTCATTATTTAAAAAATACGGGAAACGAGTCTTCTCCTTCATGGGAATATATCCAAAATGACTTCATCCAAGAAGGCCTGATCGATCTCGGTCGAGGTTCATATCCCGTTTTAATTGATCTCGATTCAGACGGTCTTCTTGACCTGGTCCTAGCAAATAAAGAGAAATACCAAGGTGTCGACAACACCCCTACATCCATATTGCTTTTTAAAAATACAGGATCACTTTCATCTCCCGTATTTAGTCATCAATGGCAAGATACTGTCGATATATCTACATTCGGCATTGAGAGTGTTTTCCCAGCATTGGGTGACCTCGACGGAGATGGTGATGTCGACTTAATCGTGGGAGATGAATTGGGGAGATTGCACCGATTTGAAAACAATGCAGGAGAAGGAAACTGGCCTGAATTTGTGGTTTCCGAACTGTCAATTTCAGACAGTGAACAAGAAGTTATTGACGTCGGGCAATTCGCAGCACCTCAGCTTATTGACATCGACGCTGACGGGCTTCTCGACCTGGTGGTAGGTGAGAAAAACGGGACATTAACGCTCTTCCTCAACTGTGGGGACAACCTCAACCATTCGTGGTGTAGATTAGTAAGCGAGGCCTTTGGAGAAAATTGGGGCGACATACATGTCACAAATACCCTAGGAATCAATGGCTATAGTACACCTGCTCTATATAGAGACCCTTTAGGCATCCATGTCTTAGTGGCAAACGAAACGGGTACTGTTCAGTCGTTTGGTTTTGTAAACAGTGATTATGAACTCGCGCTTGAAGAAGTGAACTCCGAAGTGATTGCAAATGGCACAGGAGGCTCTGGATTCAGAGCAGGTGCTGCTTTCGCCGATCTCAACGGAGACTCAATTGTTGACTGTCTCCTCGGAATTCAAAATGGTGGCGTGAAATGCTATATCTCTTCTGACGATACCACCACCGATGTCACCGAGATTAACACAAATGATGCAGCCCCGAGTCTGAATGTGTTTCCTAATCCGGGAAAAGACATCCTGAATTGGGAATTTACCTCATCGATAAACCTATTGACATCGCGATATCATGCAGCAATTGAAGTCCGAAATGAACTTGGTCAAACAATTTTTCAATCTCCAACACTTTCTCCCAACGCGGGGATATTGAGGGGGTCGATCTCAACCAACAATTGGCCAGGTGGCGTTTATATTTTAGCGCTAGTGGAACTTTCAGGCACGAAAAAAGGAGGCCTGTTGGGACCTCCTCTTCGTTGGGTTAAAATTGACTAGAAAGGAATGTGAAACTGTTTAGGCATTCATCCCATCGAGGATGGCCTTGACTTCACGGACTGCTTTCTCGCTATCCGCAAGCATCGCTTTTTCGCCTTCGTTAAGATCTAGCTCAATCACCTTCTCTACGCCATTTTTTCCGAGAATCACTGGGACGCCTAAATACATGTCTGAAATGCCATATTCTCCTTGCATCCAAACGCATGCTGGGAATACACGTCTTTGGTCTTTAACAATTGCCTCAACCATCTGAGCTGCTGCTGCACCTGGTGCATACCAAGCTGATGTGCCAAGAAGATTGACGATCTCACCTCCCCCTTTCTTTGTGCGATTTACAATGGCCTCTAACTTATCGTCAGCAATCATTTCAGTGACTGGAATCCCTCCAACAGTTGTGTAACGAGGAAGTGGAACCATTGTGTCACCATGACCGCCCATAAGAACAGCTTGAATATCCTTGGGACTCACGTTGAGCTCTTCTGCAAGAAAAGAACGGTAACGTGCAGTATCTAGGATACCTGCCATTCCGATTACTTTGGTAGAATCTATACCAGCTGTGAGATAAGCACAGTAAGTCATCACATCTAACGGATTAGATACAATCACAAGAATAGCGTCTGGGCTATGAACCATGATCTGGGCAGTGACAGATTTCACGATCCCAGCATTTGTTGCAATTAAATCATCACGGCTCATGCCTGGCTTGCGCGGAAGCCCTGATGTAATCACGACGACGTCAGAACCTGCGGTCTTTGTGTAATCATTAGTTGAACCCACTGTACGGGTGTCGTACAGGTTTATCGGGGAAGTTTCCCAGATATCGAGTGCCTTGCCTTCAGCAAAACCTTCTTTAATATCTAATAAGACGACTTCATTGCATACCTCACGTGTTGCGAGAACATTTGCACAAGTGGCACCTACATTTCCGGCACCTACTACAGTTACTTTCATAAGGAGTTATTTTAGTTGGGAGTGCAAAAGTACAGCGGGATGGACAATGGAAAAAAGAAAAGAGTCCCTACTTTCGTTGTACTTATAAAGAGACATGAAACTTAAAATATTTATTATCGTACTTTCACTCGCCTTTGTTTGTAAAAGCGCGCTGACTCAATCTCTTCCGACAGCAGTTGAGTCAAAACCCAATGGTGATGCTGGAATAGATTACAACCTCTCCGACAATGCTGGTAAAAAGCACGGGGTTTGGATAAGAGTTTACCCCGATGGATCTCTGTATTATGTGGGCGCGTTCAACAGTGGCCAGCCCGAAGGTCAGTTTCTATATTTCTTCGAGACTGGAGAACTTATGTCAAAAATCGAACACCCATCCGCCTCAAATTTGGCCACCAAGATCTCAGCGATTCACTATCGCACAAATTCATCTGTTCAATCTTCGGGATTCTATATCTCTGTCGATGACCAAGAAACACCTATGAAAGATGGCAGTTGGGGGTTTTATGATGAAGGATCCAAGCAGATCAAACAAGAAAGCTACTCCGCAGGCAAACTAAATGGCACCTATTGGATAAAAACAAAAAAGGGGAGTTTGGTCGAAGAAGGTGGTTATGTAAATGGGAAACTCGATGGATTAAAAACAACGTATTACGATACTGGCACAGTTCGCCAAAGAATCAATTACGTTGCGGACGAGCTAGAAGGCGATTTTAAAGTATTTTATATCAGCGGAATACCAAAAATTGAAGGGAACTATACTGACGGAAAAGAGAATTTGATTTGGAAAACATATCAAGAAGACGGTGTGTTAGAACAAATAACACATTACTCATACGGAAACAGAGTGAAAGAAATCAAGGTTAATGGATCTTTTGAAGAGGCTTTCGCAGACGGTCGTTCAAAAGAAGAATACACCTATAGAAACAAACTGAAGGATGGCCCTTTTAGGATTTGGTATGACCTTGGAGGATATGTGATTGAGGACTTTACTGATGATCAAACCGGAGAAATACTTCAACGTCAAGTACTCTTAGGGACGCAAGTCGCAAGCGAGGGAGAATACGTCGAGGGGAAATTAAATGGCCCCGTATACTATTATAGTGAAAAAGGAAAGATTACGAAAACAGAACATTATCGCGCAGGCGAACTTCTGAATAAAGACTAATACCCATACTTGTTCTTCCAGAGTGACTGCAAGTATACTCTCATTGACTTTTCTCTCGGATTGACCCCTGGATTATACAACTGTTTGCCCTCCAATCCAACAGGCATACACTCTTGCTCACTAAATCCTTCAGGAGCATCATGGTCGTATGCATAGTCCTTGCCATAACCCAGCTCCGACATGAGCGCGGTAGGCGCATTTCTAAGATGAAGAGGCACGGGTATGTCACCTGTTTCTTGCACCAACTGTTGCGCATTTTTTATCGCCATGTATGACGCATTGCTTTTGGGACTCGAAGCGAGATAAACGACACACTGAGACAGTAAAATACGTGACTCCGGCATACCAATTCGCTCTACGGCTTGAAAAGTAGAAGTCGCCAATACAAGGGCAGTAGGATTTGCATTCCCTATGTCCTCCGAAGCGCTAATGAGGAGTCTGCGCGCAATGAACTTGGCATCTTCACCCCCTTCAATCATCCTTGCGAGATAATAAACTGCTGCATTGGGGTCACTCGCACGTATACTTTTTATAAAGGCACTTATGATATCGTAATGCGACTCGCCTGCTTTGTCATATCCAGCAGCTGTAGACCCTATAAGATCTTTCACAATTTCATTTGTGACTTGAACCGTGCCAGAAGGAATACTTTGAACAACCATTTCAAGAACATTTAACAATCTTCGCGCATCTCCCCCACTTGCTCGCATCAATGCTTCTTTCTCGACAATCACAATGTCTCGAGAACTTAAAAGAACATCTTCTTCGAGCGCTTGCTTAATTAAGGACTCCAGTTCTTCTAAACTCAAGTGCTCAAGAATATAAATCTGACACCGAGAACGCAAAGCAGGAATGACCTCAAAAGATGGGTTTTCAGTTGTGGCACCAATTAAAGTAACCCACCCTTGTTCTACAGCACCTAACAAACTATCCTGCTGTGATTTCGAGAACCGATGGATTTCATCAATAAAGAGTATGGATTTTCCCGCGAACATTCCACCACTTTTTGCACGAGCAATGACTTCTCTCACCTCCTTAACACCACTATTTATGGCCGAAAGCTGATGGAAAGGTAATCCTACTTTATCCGCTAAAATCCGAGCCAGAGTGGTCTTTCCTACCCCTGGAGGTCCCCAAAGAATCATCGAGGGCAAAGTGCCTACATCCGCAGCATTTCTCAATACAGCGCCTGGGCCCACAAGATGTGTTTGGCCCAAATAATGAGCCAAAGTTTTAGGGCGCATACGCTCTGCAAGAGGCATCACATCAGAATTAACAATATCATTCACGATTCTAAGGTACGCTCAAACATTCTTTTGTGAAGTTTCATTCCCTCCGGTATCTGATGTTTCCATCTTTTGTGAGACCAAAGCCAATCACATGGCGCGTTAAAAATCTCCTCCTCCAATTCTCCAAGACATCTGTCCATCACATGTCCTTTCTTTAATGCTTTCACATTTTCCTCCACCAAACGAAAATCAACTACGTAACGTCCTCTACCAACTCTGCGCACAGCGCCATAGACAACAGCTGCATCGTATGTATGCGCCCAATGTTCTGCCCCGAAATACACAGGGGTTTCTACACCAAGAAAAGTGGTCCACCACGCTTTCTTTGGGTCTTGAGGACTTTGATCAAAACCGAAACCAACAGCCACAGGCGCTCCTCCTTCTTTGACATGCTTGTTCATCCACGACTTACATTCTTTCATTTCAATCATCTCTAGGCCCATTCTTTGTCGAGATTTCCGCATCGCGTCATCCATGATGGGATCACTTAACTTCTTGTATAACGCCATTGTTTTATGCGCTATAGCTCCCGGTAGTGTCATCGCATACATTTCCCAATTTGCCATATGGGCGCCCACCAGAATGACGTGTCTTCCTTCATTATTAAGACGATTCATAAGATTCACGCCCGCCTCGGAATATTCTACCCTTGAAATGACAGAATGATTTTTTGCACAAAAAAGCTTCATTGATTCTACAGTGATGTCACAGAAGTTATTGTAAAATCCTTTGGAAAGCGTTTGCGTTTTTTCCTTGCCAAACACTTTTTCTAAGTTCCCAAGGACGACCCCCTTTCGATATCCACCTATAACTGCCATAAAACCAGCAATGACAGAAGCCTCAAAGTGCAACATCCACCATGGCTGCATTCCAAACATCTGCATCAATCGCAATAATATTATTGATTTGATTTTATTCATTTCAATCATTTTGAATGACATACCCATCCCATCCAACATAAACACCCTGGGGCAATTGTGCTTGAAAATCTTTATGTTTGCCGATGAGATGACTTAAGTGAGTTAAATAAGTTGATTCAGCCCCCACTCTTTCAATCACATCTAAAACTTGATCTAGTGAAAAATGACTCGGGTGATGCGTTTTCCTTAAAGCACTTATGACCAAAACTTTTACGCCTTTAAGTTTTGCATATGTTTCGTCAGGAATGAAGTTAACATCAGTGATATATGCAAAATCGCCTATTCGAAAACCGTACACTTCCATAGCGGCATGCATGACTGGCAAAACCGTCCAATTTATTCCTTGTATCTCAAAACCATTAATCAACTCATGGTCACCTAATTTATGAATATCTACCTGAGGCAATCCCCCATGTGTATTTTGTCCGAATGCATAAAAGAAATCACGACGGAGCGCCTTTTCAACTGCTTCGTTTGCCCAAATCGGCATTGCTTTTGAATGCTTCTGATTAAACGCCCTCACGTCATCCATACCAGCCACATGATCCTTATGTTCATGCGTATACACGATTGCATCCAAATGATTAACCTCATTTTTAAGCATCTGCATTCTAAAATCCGGTCCAGTATCAACAACCACAGACACGTCATTTACTTGTACTAAAATTGACGCCCTTAACCTTTTGTCTTTGGGGTCCCGAGATTGACAAACATCACATTTACAAGCTATTACCGGTACACCCTGAGATGTGCCAGTTCCTAACAGGGTAACTTTCATAGTTTTAACACCTAAATCATGTTGAATTATGTGATTCACCCTGCAAAGATACCCTACCTTTACAATAGTGGACTTAGAACGCGTCATATTATCTGCAAAGCAAAAGGCACTTCGTATTAATCTGAATCAAGATATATACGGGACTTTTGCCGAAGTAGGCGCTGGGCAAGAAGTTGTAAGACATTTTTTCAGAGCAGGTGGAGCTTCTGGAACAATCGCGAAAGCCATCAGTGCATACGACAAAGATTTCTCAGACGCGATCTATGGGAAAGAGAAGAAGGACAGGTATGTCTGCAAACAGAGACTTGAGAAAATGCTCAAGCATGAGTACCAGCTCATTGAAGAACGCATTAATAGAGACAACCATCCTTCCAAAAAATTCTTTGCATTTGCAAATACAGTTGCAACAATCAATTTTCACAAATCAAGTCAGGGCCACGGATGGTTTGGCCTCAAATTCCAGACAGAACCCGGAAAGGAATCATCAGAGGTGATTCTACATGCGAGATTTCATGAAACGGATGCTTTACAACAACAGATTTCAACTGGTATTCTTGGCACAAACCTAATTTATGGTTGTTATTTCTTTTATAAGAATCCTAAGGAATTACTGAAGTCATTGTATGACAACGTAGACAGAAGTCAGATAGAGATTGATATGATTCATATGAATGGTCCCGATTTCGCCACCGTTGACAATCGACTACTTTCCTTACAACTGGTTAAAAACGGCATGACAGATGCTGTCATTTTCTCACCTGACGGACGTAATCTACAAGCTGCAGATATTCTTTATAAAAAGAACATCCTCGCAATCAGAGGCAGTTTCCGTCCAGTGACGAAAGTGAATATTGATATGATTGCGAAAGGCCTCAAGAAATTCAAAGAGGAACCTAAGGTCGATCCTGAAAACATTCAGGTTTTATTCGAAATAACGCTTAACAATCTAAAAGCACAAGGAGATATAGACGAACAAGATTTCTTAGATAGAGCAGACATCCTGTGTTCAATAGGACAGACTGTTCTTATTTCAAATTACAAGAAATACTATAAGCTAGTTGAATTCTTTTCTCGTCATACGAAAAAACGAATGGGCGTCATTATGGGAGCTTCAACACTCGTAGAAATTTTTGACGAAAAGTACTATCGGAATCTAAACGGAGGGATTTTAGAAGCATTTGGCATCCTCTTTTCACGTGACTTAAAAATCCTTCTATATCCATGGAAAGATAAGAAAACAGGAGACCTTTGGAACTCACACACGACACCTATTCACCCACGATTGAAGGCCTTATACAACTATCTAACTTTCAATAGGAAAATCATAGATATTGAAGATTACGATGAAGAGGTGCTATCCATCTTCTCTACAGAAGCCTTCAAGATGATCAAGAATGGCGACAATAATTGGGAGCGTATGGTGCCCACATTTGTAGACCAAATCATTAAAGAAAAATGTCTTTTCGGGTATTGTGGTGTAAGACCAAATACAAGTGATTCTGAAGACCCTGCTAAAGCAGCTGCAAAGGCAATCGAACAAGGAAACAACGGATAAACCGTATCTCTCGTAAACCAAATATGTGAATCTGTTACAAGACACAAAAAAGGCCTCCCAAATGGGAGGCCTTTTTTATTCATATGACAGGGAATCTTCTACGCGTCAGCAATCGCCTTCGTAGATTCTTCAACAACATCATCATTTTCAATCCCTTTTAAAGCTGCATCAAATTCATCTTGAGATCCAACTTTTAATTTTTGGAAATCTCTAGAACCAGTACCTGCAGGAATAAGGTGACCTACAATTACATTCTCCTTAAGACCTAATAAGTGGTCTTGCTTTCCGCTAACAGCTGCTTCATTCAAGACTTTCGTTGTCTCTTGGAAAGATGCCGCAGATATAAAGGATTTTGTCTGCAATGATGCACGTGTGATTCCTTGTAAAAGTGGACGAGAAGTCGCTGGGATAGCATCTCTCGCTTCAACAAGTGCAAGGTCTCTTCGCTTTAAAGATCCGTTCTCATCACGAAGACGACGCGCAGTAATCATTTGGCCTTCAGAAAGCTCTTCACTGTCACCTGCATTAGAAATCACGACCATACCGAATATTCTGTTGTTCTCAACCAAGAAATCAGCTTTTTCAGCGTTCTGCTTTTCTAAGAACTTCGTATCACCAGAATCTTCAATCACGACCTTCTTCATCATTTGACGAACAATCACCTCAAAGTGTTTGTCATTAATCTTCACACCCTGAAGACGGTAAACATCTTGAATCTCGTTCACAATGTATTCTTGAACAGCAGTAGGGCCTTTGATGTTAAGGATATCCTTCGGTGTAATCGCACCGTCAGAAAGAGGCATACCAGCTCTAACAAAATCGTTGTCTTGAACTAAAATGTGCTTAGACAGAGGGACCATGTACTTGTACTTATCTCCAACACGAGACTCAACAATTACCTCGCGATTACCTCTCTTAATCTTACCATAAGAAACAATTCCATCCACCTCAGAAACAACAGCAGGGTTAGATGGGTTACGTGCTTCAAATAGCTCAGTGACTCTTGGAAGACCTCCAGTAATATCACCAGACTTACCAGCAACACGTGGAATCTTACACAGAATCTGACCAAGTGTTGAACTACTGCCATTCTTCACCATAATGTGGGCACCCACGGGCAAAGAATAAGTACGTAAAGCTTCGCCTTTCTTGTCTACAATTAAAATTGCAGGGTTCTTCTTTTTGTCTTTTGTTTCAGTAATAACAACCTCACGGAAGCCAGTTTGCTCGTCAAGTTCCTCACGGTAGGTTAAACCTTCCTCAATATTTTCAAACTTGACAGTACCCAACGCTTCACAGACAATTGCACTGTTGTATGGGTCCCACTTACATACAGAGTCGTTCTTCTTTATTTTATCTCCTGACTTTACAAAAAGCAAAGATCCATATGGTAAAATAGTTGTAGAAAAAGCAACGCCTGTTTTCGGGTCAACAACTTTGAATTCACTCGAACGAGATACAATGACAGTTTCCTTTTCGCCGTTCTCATTTTTACGATCGACAGTACGTAAATCTTCAATCTCAGCGACACCATCAAACTTCGTGCGCAACTCACTCTCATCAGAGATTTTTGACGCTGTACCACCTACGTGGAACGTTCGAAGTGTCAGCTGTGTACCTGGCTCACCGATAGACTGAGCTGCAATAACACCCACTGCAACGCCTTTCTGAACCATTCTGGCATCAGATAGATTTCGGCCGTAACATTTGGCGCAAATACCTCTCACAGACTCACAAGTAAGTACAGAACGGACTTCAACTTCATCAACACCAGCAGCTTCAATCGTTCGAGATATTTCCGGAGTGATTTCCTCTCCTTCCTTTGCAAGAACTTCACCTGTTTCAGGATGATAAACATCAATCGCGGGAACACGCCCATCTATTCTGTCAGAAATACCCTCAACAATTTCATCGTTTTTACGAAGTGGACTCACCATGACGCCGCGTAACGTACCGCAATCCTCTTCTGTAACAATGACATCTTGAGCCACATCTACGAGTCGACGTGTCAAGTAACCAGCATCCGCTGTTTTCAAAGCTGTATCAGCGAGACCTTTACGCGCACCGTGAGTAGAAATAAAGTACTCTAGGATCGAAAGACCTTCTTTAAAGTTAGAGAGAATTGGATTCTCAATAATATCTTGACCACCGGAGGTAGAAGATTTCTGTGGTTTCGCCATAAGACCACGCATACCAGATAGCTGTCTAATTTGCTCTTTAGATCCACGTGCACCAGAGTGCATCATCATGTAAATAGAATTAAACCCTTGCTTGTCTGTCTCAAGCCTATCCATAAGGATATTTGTGAGACGAGAATTTGTGTGTGTCCAAATATCAATGATCTGGTTGTAACGCTCGTTGTTAGTGATGAGACCCATATTGTAGTTCTCCATAACTTCAGCAACTTCAGACGTCGCTTTAGTGACAAGCTTTTCTTTCTCCGGCGGGATAATTACATCATTCAAGTTGAATGAGAGGCCACCTTTAAAAGCCATGTAGAAACCGAGATGTTTAATGTCATCTAGAAACTCAGCTGTTCTTGCAACACCTACTGTTTCCAAAACCTTCGCAATAATATCACGAAGTGATTTCTTTGTAAGAAGCTCATTGATATAACCTGCTTCTAATGGAACATGCTCATTAAATAGAACACGACCACAGGTTGTTTCGATGATTGAAGATTCACCGTTTATATCAATAAAACGCATTTTAATAGCTGCGTGTAGATCAAGCTTGCCTTCTTGGTGCATAATACTCACCTCCTGAGGAGAGTAACACACAGTACCTTCACCTTTAACAGGCCATTCTGTTGTGCTCTTACGTTCTTTTGTAATGTAGTATAAACCCAAGACCATATCCTGAGAAGGAACCGTTATCGGGGCACCATTGGCAGGGTTTAAAATGTTATGGGACGCAAGCATTAACAACTGTGCTTCTAAAACTGCAGCATGACCTAGTGGTAAGTGTACCGCCATTTGGTCACCGTCAAAGTCAGCGTTAAACGCTGTACAAGCAAGTGGATGAAGTTGTAGCGCCTTACCCTCAATCAATTTAGGTTGGAATGCCTGAATACCAAGTCTGTGAAGTGTTGGCGCACGATTTAGAAGCACTGGATGCCCCTTCATTACATTTTCAAGAATATCCCAAACAATCGCTTCTTTTGCATCAACAATCTTTTTTGCTGACTTGACGGTCTTGACGATTCCACGCTCAAGCATCTTACGAATAATGAACGGCTTGTAAAGCTCGGCTGCCATATGCTTAGGCATTCCACATTCGTGCATTTTCAGCTTAGGACCTACTACGATAACCGAACGTGCAGAATAGTCAACACGCTTACCGAGAAGATTCTGACGGAAACGCCCCTGCTTACCTTTTAAACTGTCACTTAAAGATTTTAAAGGCCTGTTGCTTTCTGTCTTAACCGCACTTGATTTACGACTGTTATCGAAAAGGCTATCTACAGCCTCCTGAAGCATACGCTTCTCGTTTCTTAGAATAACCTCCGGAGCCTTAATCTCAACAAGTCTCTTTAGACGGTTATTGCGAATAATGACACGGCGGTATAAATCATTTAAATCAGACGTTGCAAATCGACCACCATCTAGTGGAACAAGAGGACGTAGCTCCGGGGGAATGATCGGAACAACTTTGATAATCATCCATTCAGGACGGTTCTCAATTCTCTTTTGTGAACCACGCATGTTCTCAACAACTTGAAGACGCTTTAACGCTTCACTCTTTCGTTGTTGAGAGGTTTCAGTATCTGCTGAATGACGAAGCTTAAATGAAAGCTCATCCAAGTCAAGATTTGCCAAAAGATCATGTACTGCCTCAGCACCCATCTTTGCGACAAATTTGTTTGGATCTTTGTCGTCTAAGTATTGATTTTCTTTCGGAAGGGTATCTTGAATATCGAAGTACTCATCTTCAGTAAGGAAATCATTGATTTGCAAATCTTCCCCTTCAGCATTTTTTGCAATACCAGGGTTAATAACTGCGTAGCGTTCGTAGTAAATAATCTGGTCTAACTTTTTTGAAGGCAGACCTAGAAGATAGCCGATTTTATTTGGCAAACTTTTAAAATACCAAATATGAGCCACAGGAACAACAAGTGAAATGTGTCCCATTCTCTCACGACGAACTTTTTTCTCTGTCACCTCAACACCACAACGGTCACAAACGATTCCCTTGTAACGGATACGCTTGTACTTACCGCAATGACATTCAAAGTCTTTTACAGGTCCAAATATTCTTTCACAAAACAAACCATCACGTTCCGGCTTATAGGTACGATAATTGATGGTTTCTGGCTTAAGCACTTCACCATGTGACTGCTCAAGTATTGTCTCTGGCGATGATAACGAAATTGTTATTGTCGAAAAATCGCCCGAGGACTGTTGGGGGGTCTTTTGTTGGAACATATCAGTTTTCAATGAGGGGTATCAATCTAGTGAAATACTTAGTCCGAGGCCTTTCAGCTCGTGAAGAAGTACATTAAACGACTCTGGAATTCCAGGCTTAGGCATGAGGTCACCTTTAACGATGGCTTCGTATGCTTTTGCACGTCCTATAACATCATCCGACTTTACAGTCAAAATCTCTTGTAGGATATTCGCAGCACCAAATGCCTCAAGTGCCCACACTTCCATCTCGCCAAAACGCTGACCACCAAACTGAGCTTTTCCGCCCAATGGTTGTTGTGTAATCAGTGAGTAAGGTCCGATTGAACGCGCATGCATCTTGTCATCAACCATATGACTTAGCTTAATCATATAAATGACACCAACTGTTGCAGGTTGATCGAAACGTTCACCAGTTCCTCCGTCATACAGGTGAGTCACACCACAATCAGGAACACCTGCTTTTTCTGTCAATTCAGTAATCTCTTCTAAGCTAGCCCCATCAAAGATTGGCGAAGCAAACTTCATCCCTAAGTTTTGGCCTGCCCAACCGAGTACCGTTTCGTAAATCTGCCCCAGGTTCATTCTAGACGGTACACCAAGTGGGTTTAAAACAATGTCCACTGGCGTTCCATCTTTAAGGAACGGCATATCCTCCTGACGTACAATTCTTGCAACAATTCCTTTGTTACCGTGACGTCCCGCCATCTTGTCACCTACTTTCAATTTACGCTTTTTAGCCACGTAAACTTTTGCCAGCTTGACAATTCCATTTGGAAGTTCATCACCTACAGTAACCTGGAATTTTTTGCGCTTATAAGCACCCAGAAGATCGTTGTACTTCATTGTGTAGTTGTGTACCACACGATTTATTAGATCACTAACTTCACTATCTCTTACCCAAGCTTCCGAGTTTATGATGAGGAAGTCCAAGCTCAATAGAATTTTTTGAGTGAACTTTATTCCTTTCTTAACCTGCTCTTCCTTGTAGTAATTGAAAACACCTTGGCTCACCTTTCCAGCAACGAGCTTCATAAGCTTGTCAACTAAGATTTTCTTAAGAGATGCAGCTTCCTTATCGAAATCAATATCGATTGATTCAATAATTGCCTTATCTGCAGCTTTGGCTTTTCTATCCTTTACTGCACGGCTAAATAACTTCTTGTCAATCACGACACCTTTACTTGATGGCGGCATTTTTAATGAAGCATCCTTTACATCTCCAGCCTTGTCACCGAAAATAGCTCTGAGTAGCTTCTCTTCAGGGCTTGGATCTGACTCACCTTTAGGTGTAATCTTACCAATGAGGATGTCACCACCACTCACATTTGCACCGATTCGAATTAATCCGTTTTCGTCGAGGTTCGCTGTAGCTTCCTCACTGACGTTCGGAATATCATTTGTCAACTCCTCAATTCCACGCTTGGTATCTCTTACTTCGAGTGTATACGAATCGACGTGTAAAGAGGTAAATACATCTTCTCTTACAACACGTTCTGAGATTACAATCGCATCCTCAAAGTTGTATCCCTGCCAAGGCATAAAGGCAACCTTCATGTTTTGGCCCAACGCAAGCTCTCCATTGTCGGTACTGTATCCTTCTACAAGAATCTGACCTTTTTCAACACGATCGCCTTTCGATACGATGGGACGAAGGTTCATGCATGTACCCTGGTTCGTCCGAGAAAATTTAACGAGGTTATACAACTTCAAATCATCATCAAATGAAACAAGCAAATCGCTCTCATCCATTTTGTGACGAATATGAATAACGTCTGAATCAACATACTCAACAACACCGTCCGACTCAGCACGCATAAGAATTCTTGAATCTCTTGCAACAGCTGATTCAACTCCTGTACCAACGATAGGCGAGTCAGGAATCATGAGTGGAACAGCCTGACGCATCATGTTAGATCCCATCAAAGCACGGTTCGCATCATCATGCTCCAAGAATGGAATTAATGACGCCGCAATAGAGGCTATCTGATTAGGAGCCACATCCATGTACTCCAATTCATTTGCTTGTACAAGTGGATAATCAGCTTGTAACCTTGACTTGATTAATGGATCAAGGAAATTTCCATCATTGTCTATTTTCGCATTTGCCTGCGCAATTAAAGACATTGCTTCATCCTCTGCTGATAAGTAAATAACATCCTCAGCTTTGGTGGCTGCTTTACCATCAATGACTTTACGATATGGTGTTTCAATAAATCCAAGCCTGTTCACTTTGGCATACACACACAATGAACTAATAAGTCCAATATTCGGTCCCTCTGGAGTCTCAATAGTACAAAGACGTCCATAGTGCGTGTAGTGTACATCACGAACCTCAAAACCAGCACGTTCACGAGAAAGTCCACCAGGCCCTAGGGCTGATATACGTCGTTTGTGTGTCACCTCACTTAGAGGATTGGTTTGGTCCATAAACTGTGACAACTGATTTGTTCCAAAGAAACTATTAATCACAGAACTTAACGTCTTCGCATTAATCAGATCCGTCGGCGTAAACACTTCGTTATCACGAACGTTCATACGCTCACGAATTGTTCGTGCCATACGCGCTAGACCGACACCAAATTGAGAGTATAGCTGCTCACCTACAGTACGAATACGTCTGTTACTTAAGTGATCAATATCGTCAACATCTGCATTAGAGTTAACCAAATCAATTAAGTACTTTATAATAAGCAATATATCATCCTTCGTGAGTGTTCTGCTCACGACGTCGTCATCCAATCCCAATTTCCTGTTGATACGGAAACGACCGACTTCACCCAAATCATAACGCATTTCGGAGAAGAAAAGTTTATCGATTACGCCTCGAGCTGTGTCCAAATCTGGCGGCTCAGCATTTCGAAGTTGACGATAGATATATTCTACAGCTTCCTTCTCAGAGTTTGAGCTATCCTTCTGTAGCGTATTGTAAATAATCGCGTAATCAGCTTGATTTATACTCTCCTTGTGAAGAATAATAGATTTCGTGCCACTTTCCATGATAAGCGCAACGTGCTCTTTTTCAAGAATCGTTTCTCTGTCAAGGATGACCTCATTTCTCTCAATCGAAACAACTTCTCCTGTATCCTCATCCACAAAATCCTCAACCCATACTTTTAAGACACGGGCAGCTAGCTTTCTACCTACTGCACGTTTCAGACCTGCCTTACTCACTTTTACCTCGTCAGCAAGGTCAAAAATATCTAAAATATCTCGGTCAGTTTCGTATCCAATACTACGTAACAATGTTGTTACTGGAAGCTTCTTCTTTCGATCGATGTAGGCGTACATAACACCATTAATGTCTGTCGCAAATTCAATCCAAGATCCTTTAAAAGGAATAATTCTTGCAGAATAAAGTTTGGTGCCATTTGCGTGACGACTTTGGCCAAAAAACACCCCAGGTGACCGGTGGAGTTGATTGACTATGACACGTTCTGCGCCATTTACGACAAATGAGCCTTGAGGAGTCATATAGGGGATTGTACCCAAATAAACATCTTGAACAATGGTCTCAAAATCCTCATGTTCAGGGTCAGTACAGTAAAGCTTTAGTTTGGCTTTGAGCGGGACACTGTGAGTAAGACCACGCTCAATACATTCAGTAATGCAATAGCGGGGAGGATCAATAAAGTAATCTAAAAATTCAAGTACGAATTGATTCCTTGTATCTGTGATAGGGAAGTTTTCGCTGAATACTTTAAATAATCCTTCTGATTCACGATTTTCAGGTTTTGTTTCAAGTTGAAAAAACTCCTGAAAAGAGCGTAGTTGGATGTCAAGAAAATCCGGATGATCTAGTGGAAGAGCCACTGATGCAAAGTTTTTCCGGGTAGCGACTGGGGTGGTATTGACCAAAGACATGGAGGTGGGGTCAAATTAATTTCAGACAAAGACAATGCAGGCACCTATGCCTATTTAACTTACGAAAAGTCATAACAGGCAAAAATAGTTCAAGGGCGAAGACCTGCTCTTCGCCCTGAACCTTAAATAGTTGGGGTTGTGTGCTTACTTAAGCTCAACCTCAGCTCCAGCTTCCTCAAGTTGAGTCTTGAGACTTTCTGCTTCATCCTTAGGAATTCCTTCCTTGAGGGGAGCTGGTGCAGAGTCAACGATGCCTTTCGCATCCTTAAGGCCGAGGCCTGTTAACTCTTTTACTAGTTTTACTACAGCTAGCTTTGATCCACCAGCAGCTTTGAGAATAACGTCAAATTCCGTTTTCTCATCACCGCCACCTTCACTACCGCCAGCAGCGGGTCCTGCAACTGCAACAGCAGCAGCAGCTGGTTCGATGCCGTGATCATCCTTAAGGATGGTAGCAAGTTCGTTTACTTCTTTAACAGTAAGATTAACGAGCTCTTCGGCCATAACTTTTAAATCAGCCATATTTATTTTTGTTGATTGGTTTTCATATAATTAATAATGTCAAGCTCAGCCGCGTTCTTGCAGCGCCTTGACCAGACCAGAAACTGTGTTTCCACTTGATTTTAATGCACCCACAACGTTCTTCATCGGAGATTGGAGCAATGCGACTACATCCGCAATAAGCTCGTCTTTCGACTTGACATTTGTTAATACATCTATTTGATTGTCACCTAGGTAACAAGACTCTTCTACATAAGCAGCTTTAAGAATAGGCATGCTGTGTTTCTTGCGAAAATCCTTAAGCAACTTCGCAGGAACATTTCCTACATTGCCTAAGAGTAGCGCTGTCTGCCCTGTTAAAACTTCATACAGTTCACTGTAATCGGCTTCTTCAGAAGAATCCATTGCTCTTCGCAGTAGCGTGTTTTTCACAACGCGCACAGTTACATCTTTCTTATAACAAGCACGACGTAGGTTTGTTGTCTCTTCAGCATTTAACCCGGAGGCATCTGCAAGATAAACAACACTGTTGTCTTGTAATAGTTGCTTTAGCTCGTTGATCTGTAAATCTTTTTCTTGACGTGTCATATTTGATGCGTTTAGGGGTTAAACCAAAGATTTGAAATCAATTTTAATACCAGGTCCCATTGTAGAGCTCATAATGATGCTCTTGATATAAGACCCTTTTGCAGAAGAAGGCTTTAACTTTACTAAAGTTGAAATCAGTTCGTTTGCATTCTCTTCAATTTTAGAAGCCTCAAAAGAGACCTTTCCAACTGAAGCATGAATAATCCCAAACTTGTCAACTTTAAAGTCAATCTTACCTGCTTTTACGTCAGTAACAGCTTTTGCCACATCCATAGTTACAGTACCCGACTTAGGGTTAGGCATGAGGCCACGAGGTCCGAGTACACGGCCTAGAGCTCCTACCTTGCCCATAACTTGGGGTGTGGTGATAATTACGTCCACATCGGTCCATCCCCCCTTAATTTTTGCCACATACTCGTCGAGTCCTACGTAATCAGCACCAGCATCTAAAGCCTCCTGATCTTTGTCAGGTGGGCAAAGTACTAGTACTTTCACATCTTTTCCTGTTCCGTGAGGTAAGGAAACGGTGCCACGAACCATTTGGTTCGCTTTACGAGGGTCTACTCCAAGTCGCACGGCGAGGTCTACCGAGGCATCGAATTTCGTCGTAGAGCAATCTTTCACAAGTGAAGATGCTTTGTCAAGCGTATAAGGCTTTTCGGCGTCGAATTTCTCGGCAACCGCCTTCTGGTGTTTTGTTAATCGTCCCATTTTTGTGCGGTTTGTGGCTTAAGAAGGGAAAGTTCCAGTGACATTAATACCCATACTTCTTGCTGTTCCTGCGACCACTTTCATGGCAGACTCAATGGAAAAGCAATTCAGATCAGGCATTTTGTCTTCTGCTATAACGCGGATTTGATCCCAGTTAACACGTCCCACTTTAACTCTATTAGATTCCGGAGAACCACTTTTGAGTTTTGCTGCCTCCAACAATTGGATGGCAGCAGGGGGTGTCTTAATGACAAAGTCAAACGACTTGTCAACATAGACAGTGATAACTGCGGGGAGTACCTTGCCAGCTTTATCTTGGGTTCTCGCATTAAATTGCTTACAGAACTCCATGATATTTACTCCTTTCGCACCGAGGGCCGGTCCGACAGGAGGTGCAGGGTTGGCTGCTCCACCA
>MDSY01088684.1_pt1 | contig 36402 bp, 23 predicted proteins | sample 811131 | NCBI WGS metagenome assembly MDSY01 (sample SAMN05326643, study PRJNA326480) | marine metagenome | isolation source: seawater | place: Atlantic Ocean: South West | collected 2010
TTTCGACAAGCTGGAGATGGCCAAGAAACACTACGAGAGTGTCGGGTGGGGAGCGGAGTATGTGGACCAATTCGTGCGGTAGGTTAGGGTTTATTAGGGCTTGTGTTAGGGTTTTCTAGGGTTCTAAGGTTCAGGGCATGTATGAGTATAGGTAATCATAACAGTCATGATTTCTCCTCGAATATTCACCTCGCGACGTTTTCCGCCAGCGCGCCACGTCGCGACGCGCGCTTTGGTTTTTCAGCAGCGACGGTTTTGTCGCTCGCTTTCTTGCGTGACGTGCGCTTCGATGTCGCAATAGGTTCCTCAACAGGCTCTGCTCCAGGTGTAGAAGGCGCAGCCACAGCCTCCTCAACCTCCGCCGCGTCCTCAATTTCAGCAGTGGTGTCCGCGTCGTCCGCCTCCGGAACAGCGACGTCCTCATCCTCCACAGCTACGTTACCATTCACATCGTCAGCACGCGTTTCAGTTTCCGTGGCGTGTTTGTTGAGCGCCTGGGACTTAGACACGGGCTCGGTGGCGGGTTCAGCAGCCTCTTCGAGAGGTCGAGCCATTTGTTCATCCCCCGCCGCCGCCCTCGCCTTCACCGCGACTGCCGCCAAGTCCCGTGACGCAATCTTCTCCGGAACCTTCTGTGCCGCCGTTTCAGCCGCTTCCGCGGCGCGGATCAACGTGTGGTACGCCACAGACTTCTCATCGTAATCCACAACGGTAAACGCAGGCGAGACATTCACGGTAACCGCCAACTTTGCCATCGCCGCGACGTATGCTTTTCGCAGGGCTTTTTCGGTAATCGTGGTTGTGGATGATGTCGGTCTGTTCGCCACACTCAACGCTTCCTCAGAAAGAGCGCATAAGAGGTCGACGCCCCCCGCGGCATACGTCTCAGAGACAGGCATGTTCTCATATATAGCTGTGCTACCGTTAACTTGTTCGCTCACGGCGGCGAAATCCAGCAGGTGCGATAAGTAAACGGAAACGCGCGCGACGCCCTTCTCCACGGAGAGCGCGCGTAAGCACGGAATCGCGGCGTCCGCGACGAGGCGCCTTCTGTCGTGCGGCGCAGAGGCTAATGACGGGAAGAACACCGCTAAGCACTGTGCAAGCCTCGGCCGGGCCCTTCCGTCGACACACAGGTACTGCGCTAAAAGTTTCGCAACCACCACCGTGGCGTCGGAACTCGGCTGTTGGTTTTTATCCACGCTCCCGTTCGTGAACCCACCAACCCCTCTTCGCAGCACAAGCTTGGCCAGCGCCTCCGCAGCGGCGGTTCCAGGGCACCCTTCGTGTTCCGCGTCCGCCACCGCAGCGCCGCCCGTGACATCCACCGACAAGGCGTCGATGTTGAATTTTGTGTTCTCATCAAGCGCCGCAAAGTCCTCCGTAACGGGTTCGTCCATCACCGCGCATAACGCGTCCGTGATGGGACACGTTAACAGAGAAGTAGAGTCGGAGTCTTCAGCATCTGAGGAATCCGGTGAGGAATCATCAGTACCCACCTCGATATGCTTGTCAAGCTTCTGCGGGCTGTACAGCAGCGCGAGGTCGCCAAGCGCCTTGGCGGCGATGCACCTTACCGCGGGGGCATCCGCGGCGAGCGCCGTTCGCAGCACGCGCACGGTTTCGCCGTCGTCGGTGGAGACGCCCCGGACGACTCCCAAAAGACCCAAGGTCTTCACCGCTTCTTTGCGCACCGCGGCGGAGGTGTGTTGCACGCCAGGTCGTACCAGGGTTGTCATAATGGCATCACTCGCGTCAGCACTGACATATGCTCGCGACACGCCTTCCAGCAACAGCGCCACTAGGAACAGCGCTTGCGCCGTGCACGTGTCGTCAGCGGCATCAGAGGTATCGTTACTCTGCAACGCATCCGCGGCGGACACCACGCACGCCACTACGTCCGTGGGCTCAGACACGGATCGCAAGACTTGCACAAGGCAACACTCCCAAGCACCCGTACCGCCTAACGCGTAGGAAGACGCAGCTCCGGCGACGTCGAGGTGCGCGTCGTCAACCGAGGTTGGGGCTTTGCGAAGCTGCTCTGAGACGAAGGCGGAGGCGCCTCGTCTGGCGGTGGCATCCGCCAAGTCAACAAGGTTGAGCATATACAGAAGTTGTCGAGCCACAAACCGTGCCCCCGCATCCGCGTGCACCGTAACTAGGTCAAGCAGGTCCTGCGTAGAGGCGGGTAACGCGCTTTCAAGCGCGTCGATGCGTTCGCCCGCGACGGCGGCGGAGACGACTTGGTTTTGCCCCACGGCAGTCGCTGCGGTGACGCCTGATTGCGTCACCGCCTCCTGCAGCGCTTCGCACACTACGCGCCAATAAACCGACGCTTCGGGGGACATCAACACGGAAGGGTCTGTCTTCCACTGCGACATTTTCTCTGCGTCTCTTCGCAATCCGCCACCTGGTGGGTTCCCGTTCGCCACGGATTGCGCAACGTCGTTGGGTTTGATCTTCCCACAGGAAATCAATTCCTTCACCACGGCTTCCGCAGTTCCCTCGTTGCTCTCGGTATCGAGCGCGGCTAACAGCGCCAGCACGTCACCTTCGAACGCCAAATGCCACCTCTTGAGCATCTCCACGGCTGCGGCGCGTACAGTAGGGGAGCGCTCCGCAAGGCCTCTTCTGATAGCCGCAGCGCGCAACGCAATACTCACAGACTCAACCGGGACTTTGGAGGTCAGCGCCAGGTACGCCACTCTGCGCACGTCATCCGCCGCGTCTCTGGTACGCTCCACGACGTGCGGAATCGTGTGATCCGAGATGGCGAGTGAGCCTAGGATAGCCTTCCGGACTTGCGGCTGTTTCTCCGCCCCTAACAGCGTGAGAAACGCCGCCGTGATTTTGTCATCCGAAAAGTCACCGCCTACGCCGCCATCTTGCAATCGGGAAAGCGCTCTCGCCGCCTGCGCACGTACGGCGGCCGTCTTGTCCCTCAAACGCTCCAGCATAACATCCTCCATGCGTTCGTACAAGTCATCAGAGATCTCCGCGTCAGGGCCTAGGGCGTTCAACACACCTGCGACGATCTGGCAGGTACGGAACCGCACCGCCTTGTCGCACGCCGTCGCCAGATTTAACAGGAAACCAAGGAAAGCCTCGGTGAAGTCATCGCTCTCTTCCTCACAGCCCTCGGGGCGGGAGGCGGTGAAGCTTACAAGGAAACGGACGATGCGCTCGGCGCACAGGTCACGCTGGTAGGGTGGGGAGGGTTGAGGGGTGTGGGGTTAGTTTTGTGAGGTACGGTACTCCGGACACTCGGCATCGATGGTAGCCAGTAGGACCCCTTAGGTCCCCTTTACGTGTTTGGTCATTTCTCATTTTCCAAGACCAACGGGGTTTGAGGGGAGATGGGTGGCTGTAATGTCAATGCGTAGCGCCCTACAAGTTTCGATGCCCTTTCCACACCCCAACTTACCTTGAACTCCAACAACACCGGAAGAATCGCGTTGCACAGCTCGGGCAGGAACGTTTCCGCATCCGCGTGTCGTCGTTGAATCATCTGCTTGACGCATTTCTTGTGTACCGCGAGGGACACCTGCGCGTCGTTCAGGATCTTGCCCACGCTCGGAACAGTCATCGTGACGTCGGGCGAGGGGTACACGACACAGGAAAAGCTCGGTCGGCTATAGTCCTATAGTCTTCGAAGACGCGCAGCGCGGCTTCGGAGAGTATGATGGTGACGAGGACGCGCGCAACCTCTCGACCCGTTGGAAGTCGTGGTTGAGTGGATTCTTTGTGACACGAAAATATGCGTTTTTTTGTGTTTTATGGTTTAATAACTCAAGTCAAAAGGGACTCTTTGGGCATCGGCCGTTTTTGGGCAATCTGGGACGAGTCGAAAAACGAGTCGTGATGAAGTCGCCCCCGAGAGAGGCCCACTTCGTGGCGAGCGCTCTCGTGTCGTGCTCTGACGGACTTTATCGAGGCTAACTACACCGCCGTGGTGACTGGGTGAGACGATGCGATAGTCGTACGTGGCCGGACGTGGAATATCCGCGAGACCGTCGCACACGGGACGCGATGCCAGGGAAACGGTGCTCGCACGGGAAGGATAAACACCAGTGCGTGCAGTGCAACCCGTGTCCTCATGGAAAGTGGAAAAGCTCCTGCGCGGTGTGCACCCCCTGTCCTGACGGCAAGCTGCAAGGTAGCGGCAAGGAGTGCAAGGTAAAAAACAGCTGCAGGGAGTGCAACGGCTGTTTTCACGGGAAACTGAAACGACAGTGCGCGGAGTGCAATCCCTGCCTTCACGGGATGCTGAAAAACAGGTGTGCGGAGTGCAACCCATGTCCTCACGGCAAGGTTGAAGGAAGCTGCACGGAGTGCAACTCCTGCCCTCTCGGCAAGCTGAAAAAGAACTGCGCGAAGTGCAAGAAAGACTCTTCCGGGAGATCGAATAATAAAAACTGACAATAAGTAACATTTCACAAACCCCTACGCTCTCCCCCTCTCTCTTCCCGTTCCCGCAGCGCGTCTTCCCAGACCAACAGCCTGTGCACCTTACCAAGCACGGCGACGTCGCTGCCCAGTTGCTTCACCAACACCTGCGCTTCGTACGCGGCGTCCACGGATTCGTCCATTCCGTCCAACGAGGTGTACGCCTGAGTGAACTTTTCGAAACCCAATTTATTTATCAACTGTTTTCGCAAAGCCAAAACTTTCGATGGTAACGCATCGTCGCTCGGAAGCACCTCAGCGGAAATAACCGTTGCGTTGAACGACTGGTCCATTTCGCTTTCATTGGAGAACAGATCGAGGTTTCCTTTCAACGTCGTGAGTCGCCCGGCGTGTACAATGGCCGCCGCGGCGATACTATCGGGCGGCGCCGTGTCCGCTCCGAAAATCAGGTTGCAGTCGGGGGTTAACAACTCCAGTGACAATAACTCGCTGGAAGGCACTAAGAGCTCACTGGGAGGTACTACCGCGACTTCCGGGGTGCGCACTCGTCTCCAGTTTCGTTCCGCCTCTGCCTTCGAGTCCCAGTACGCAGCCGCGCGTTGGGATTGGAATTGGTCAACAGCGGGCTTGGACGCGAACACATCCCTCAGCGCTTTGCCAGCCTCGCTGATGCCTTTCACCGGCGACACCACCCTTTGTTCTTTGGTTTTGACGTGTAGCGGCAACGGCGGTGAGGTTTCGTCCCTAACACGCCTCGCGCCCGAGACGTAAATAGCGACGTCGTCTCCGTGTTCGTATGCGTATTTACCCTCCACGTTTATACCCTCCATCGGCGTTCGTCCTCGCACTGCTTCGCTGACGCGCCGCGCGGCTCTTACCGCGTTTTGCCGGTCCTTGAACTCCCGTCGCGCGCGGTCCCGCTCCGCTCTTTTTCGTGCATTCCCCGTGTCATCCCCCGCCCGTATTCGGCTTGCGGCGTCAACCAACGCTCTTTCCCTGTGCTTCGCTTCTCGTAACTCCCGGACGTGCGCCGCTTCTTTTTCGCGCGCGGCGACTTCCAGGTCAAACCGAGTGGGAGCGCTTCCTCGCGCTCGGTGGACGCGTTCCTGACTAATTGCCCCAACACCACTTGGCAGTCTTCCTAAACCCAACGGCTCTACCCATCCCCGTCGGAACGGCAGCGGATGTGCGTTTGGGTACTGGCTCGGGGGCTTGGTCAGCTTCTTCACCGCGAACACCCTCGGGAGCTCTGGGGTTGGGGGTGACTTCGGAGATGTTTTTTTCGTCGAAGGCAATCTCGGCGCAAACGGCGCGACGGGTGATGACCGCTCAGGACTGGTACTCACCGACCGCTGAGCCTCAACTGGAGGCAAAACAGGTGTGTTCGGAGGACTTCTTAACCCTACCGTCGGTGATGTCACTTTCTTCATCCCTTTCTTTGGTGTGTGCAGCACGGTGTGCGAAAACTCGTCGACATGCGTCAAAGGGTCTAACAGAATTTCAGCTCGAGTTTTGAACGGCTGTTTCTGTAAAAGTTCATTCACAGTCGGACGCTTCGAAGGGTCCCTCTGTAACATCGATTTAACCGCTTGTGTCACGTCCAGTGAGCACCCAGTCACAGGCACAAACACCCCTTTCGTTATTTTCGCCACCAACAGTTTCAAGCTCGCCCCGTCAAACGGGTGTTGACCAGTTAATAACTCATAAAAAACGCACCCCAAGCTCCACACATCTGACTTGTTGTTGTACTTTTTGTTCTGGCAAATTTCCGGTGATAGGTAGTACGGGGTGCCGACTGCGGTTGATGCGAGCTGATGCGTGCCTCCAAGTACCTTTGAAACTCCAAAGTCGCCTAATTTGACCCTTCCATCGTCGGTCAAAAATATGTTTTGCGTCTTCAAATCGCGGTGCAGAATCTTGCGGTCGTGCACGTGCTTCATGCCGAGTAAAATCTCGGTGAACCAGTCGATGGCTTGGTGTTGGGAGATGCCGGAAGGGAGGAGCTTTAGGGTTTGGGGGTTAGGGTTTCTAGGGTTGAATTGCCCTGCTTTAGGGTTCAAAAGCCCTTGAACACCGCTTCCGTCAATCATTCCTCTTCTGTAAACCCGTTTGGTTTCCTTCAACTTCTCGTGCGCGTCGCCGCCCGCGCACCACTCTTGCACGATGCACAGCTTTTTCGACTTCTTGTCCACGAAGGATTCGACGCAGGAGACGATGTTCGGATGCTGAAGGTTTGCTAAAAGTTTGGCTTCCTGAAGCGCGGACTCGCGCTCGTCACGGGGCATGTTGGAGATGTCGACTTCTTTCTGTAGGGTTGAATAGGGGGGAGGTCAGTCGGAGGTCATCCATGCTTAATGTCGATCTATCCAAAACAATAACTCGTCATAAACTCATTAACTCAAGAAAAACTGACAAGACGGGCCGCGGTCTGGCCTCTGGCGTTTTTTTTTTTTTTGCCAAAAAGCGTTGACCGAGATGATCGACAGGTGTGGACGATCCATCACCAGTCCCTATTCTCTTACCACTACGTATTTCTCACTAGGGTTTCCCGCTTTTGTCACCAACGTCGCGGTGCCGAAGCTTCCCTTGCCAAGCACTTTGATGCGGCGGTACCGTTCCATGGTGGCGACGGAAAGAAGATGTCTTGTCTCTTACGATTCTCGGAAACAACGATGTCACGTCAGAGATGTTCGAGGCTCGAAGCGTGGGTGCGCGCGAGACTGAAAGCTGTGTCGATGCGGACGATGCGTGCGTGCGAAGCTTTGGACGACGGAAGTGAAATCTCGTTGAAAAGTTGAATCGCGCGTTCGGTCGTGTGCGCACTCGTTGTGACGAACACCGTGCGCTGGCGTGCTTTGTCCCGAAACGTTGACTTTTTTTGGCCACGATTTTTGCCTTGATTTCTCGGGCCGGCCGAGACGTCACCTCAAAGCTACAACTCCTTCTCTTGGCTGTACGCGCACAAGTCGTGGCGCGAGGCATGAGACACTCACCGAGAGTGATGGGAATGAAGCGGTGCCCGCATGGAAAGGAGAAACAGAACTGCGCAGTGTGCCGCCCCTGCCCGCACGGCAAGGTGAAACACAACTGCGCGGTTTGCAGCTCCTGCCCTCACGGCAAGCTGAAACTGGGCTGCGTGGAGTGCAGCTCCTGCCCCAGGGCAAGCTGAAAAACAACTGCGCTAAGTGCAAAAGGGTACGCGCAGATCCACCGAGTTTAAAGCGGGTCAAGCGCGAGCCCGAGAGTTCGGCCGAGATCAAGCAAGAGCCCGAAATCAAGCAAGAGCCCTTCACCATTCAAGGCTACTTCGGATTCGACAAGTAGAGAGTACAAGTGTTGTTCGAACGTGTCGTGTTTCTACATAAGTGTGCATAAAAATAAAAGACTTCTTACCTCTCGAGCGTTTCTTCGCTCTGCGCGATTAAACTCGCCGCTAAAGTTTTCGCATCCTCGACGTCTCGGTTTTCAGGGTCTAAAAACTCCCGGTTTCTCAAAATCTCAGCCGCCGCTCTGCGCCGCACTGACGCTAACTCAGCATCGAACGCATCTGCATCCTGTGCACGTTTTTCTCGAGTCATCAACTCATAGTTTTCCCTCTTGCTCTCGAAAAGAGCCTCTTCCGTTTGTTTCAGCTTTTCAACCGCGCTTCGGTGCACGAAAGCGGCGCGGCGCTCTTCAGGGGTGAACATAGGGGGGTCGAGGGGTTTGGATTTTGAAATTGCAGGTGTACTCGGTGCGGAGTACTCCCGGGCGTTTCTTCTTTCCATGTTGGCTTGTTCGCGTTTCTGAAAGGAACGAACTCTCACCTCCGCCCTGCGCCGCGCTTCATCCGCCGCCGACGGCTCGTGGCGAGTAGGTTCGGGCAGTTGAGGAATCTCAAAATTCTCGTCGTCATCCACAGGGACCTCCTCGTGCTCCAGAGTAGCACTGCGTGAATCTTCAACCAATTCGAGTAATTCATCGGCAACGGGTTTAGATCGTATTGACTGTATCCGCCGCCGCGCCGCGGTCACTTCGTCCGCCACCTCCTTCGCAGCCGCCGCCCTCGCTGCGGCCCAAGCCTGCGCCTCCATCGTCGCCGCTTGAGATGCTTTCTTTCCAAACTTGTACTGCGCGTCGATAGGGGAATCGTTTTGACCAGCAGTAAGTTCACCGGTCATCTCGCCTTTCACAATCATCTCGCTATTCCTGAGAAACGACGAGGCGTCAAAGGTGCTAGACAGCGTTTCGTCGTCGAATATATCATTACGTTGCTTCAACTGCGTCGGCGTTGACTTCGGAACCCCCCAGGTTCCCTTCTTTGAACTAGGTCCTGACGGCGTCGCGCCCACCGGAGTGGATCTGTTTCTATTTCCCAAAATAGAAGACTCGTTGCCAGTTCCAATTCTCCTCCGTCGTTCCGCCGCCCCCGCCAACCGCACTTCCCGCGCTTTCTGTTCGAACCGCAGCCGTTCATCCCGCACCGCTTTTTGAACTGATCTTTCCGCTTCGTCCCTAGCCGAGTTCACCGCTTGCCGCGCGCGTTCCCGGGCCAACTCCGCGATATCAATCGCCCGAACCGCTTCCTGTTCAACTCTCTTGAGTTCTTTTGATTTAATACTCGTTTCGAAACTCGCAGCCCTGGCTGTTTCCGTCAACGCCGCGACTCTCCTCTCCGCGACGTTGCACCTTTTTCTCGTGGAAAAAGTTTCATCTGTCAACTCGGTGACTTTGTGTTCCACCAGCACCAGGCGGGATCGACATTGCGCCGCGACCCTCTCCGCGTCTCTTAAGCGGATGGACGCATCTTTAACCGCTGCATCGGCGGCTAAGGGACTCGCATCAATAAGTAGGGAATTCACAGGGAACGGCTCGTTCGTGTCGATGCCCCCGATGGGTAACGTCACGGAAGTTAGACCGCCTCTTTTAGTTGGTGTGCCATTCACGTCGTTCTCGTCATTCCCGTAGTACTTGCCGCTTGCGGCATACTCCACCACCAAGCGGCCTTCCGAGGTGAAGGTCTTGTCACCTTCCAAAACATAGTTATCCACCCGGGGAAACTCGTCGCAAAAAAGTTCATCTTTCAAATTCTCGGCGATTGAAATTATCAATCGTTTATCGCCATGTGATTTTAACCGACGTCTCAAGCTCGCCGTAACGTCCAGGTCGTGCCCAATCGGGTGCCCTTGTAACGTCGCGCGAAGAACGATGAGCTCATCGGACGATACTTGAGGGTTCAAACCATTCTCGTCATCGGCAAACTCAGTTTGAAAGTCAGGTCGTCCGCCGTTGGGGTACAAACGCTTGGTGAGGCGTTCGCACCGAGACGCGAGTCGCGCGATCGTCTGTTCCGCGTCGGCGGCTTGACCGAGCGCGACGGCTCGGGATTCAGAAACCTGCACCAACTCGAGGCGCGCTTTTTGGGCCGACTCTTTGGCTTGAGTAGCCATGGTTTCTGCCAGAACTTGAGCTTCCTTAGCTTCTTGCAGCAATTGACTCATCTCGCTCGCAAAGTCCCGCGAGGTTTCAGCCACGGACAAACCCTCAGCCGCTCGCTTCGCAACCTCCGCCTCAGCGTCCCGCAGCCGCGCCGCTACCAGCTCCCGCGACGCGCTGCCAACCTTCAGACGCATGGTGGCCTCCGCCGCGCTCCTTTGCGCGGCTGCCATTCGTCGTTCCATCTCCGCCGATGCGGCTGACGCAGACGCGGCATCACCACGCGCTGCGCGCAACGCATCCCGCGTCTCTTCAAACCGTCGCTCCGCGTCTTGCCGGTGCTCCGTCGCGTCGGCGAGTTTCTTTTCCAACTGGCCGTTGACAATTCCACCTTCCGCCAAAGCCCTCTCTAAGCTCTTAATGCTCTTATCCTTCTCCGCGAGCTCGTGCTCCAGGGTAGTCGCACGCGCCGTCGCAACCCTTCGCTCACCCGCCAGCCTCGCGGTTTCTGATTGCGCCGCGTGCCTTCTCGCCTCCGCTTCCTCCAACGCAGACGCCGACCGTGACGCGTCCTCCGCCGCGCGCGAAACGCTCAAGTGCGCTTCCTGTAACCGCCGGCGCAGGGCTTCGATTTCCGTGCCGGTGTAGTTGCTAGCGGTAGCTTCGCTTTCTTTCCGGACAGACTCAGCCGCTCGCTCTCCTTGATCCAACCGAATCAAAGCGTCCCGTGCTTCTTGTTCGGCTTTCGACGCTTCGTAGGTGGCTTTGTGCGCTTGCTTTAATTCGAGAGCGAGCGCATTCGAACGCTCCGCTGCTAAACTCGTGTCCTTCCGCGCGTCCTTCGCATCCTCCACCGCGAGGTCGCGCGCGCGTTTGGCTTCAGCGCACGCCGCGTCAGCAGCGCTAGCTTTGGCAACAGCTGCAATCGCCTCCGCGTCCGCTTTGCGCGCCGCATCTTCAAACCCCCGCCGCGTATCGCCCCACCCCTCAATTTGAGATTTCAACGAAGCGATCTCCGCGCGAAGCTTTCCTATTATTTTTGAAGATTCGTGCTGTTGGTCGCTGCTCGCGTCGTTTGCGCGTTCTTGTGCGCGTTTAACAGCCGCGGTTTCCGCTCTCGACTCGGATAAGCTTTCTTCCATTCTCCGTGAACTACGCTCTAGCTCGGCGACTCGGCCGTTCGCGGTTTCAATTTCCGAATTCAAACCAACCTTTTCGTCTTCAAATCGCGATCGAAGATTTTTCAGCTGGAGTTGACACTCCACGAGCTCTTCTTTAACCGAGCTGAGGGAATTTTTATCCTCGGTGTTTTGGCCGTGAATCGTGTGTAGCCTTTTTTCGTTGCTGTCCGATTCCGCCTCCAACCGGTGTTTCAACCCCTCGATTTCCTCGGAGAGCGAAACGATGTCGCGCTCGAATTTCTGTTCGAGTAACTTTTTTGAACTCCGCTCGCGCGCCGTCTCTGCCTTTTCTCGCGCCAACTCATCTTCCAAGTTCGCGACGGTCAATTTTCTCGAATGCATCTTTTGCTCAGCCACAGCGCATTTCTCTTCGAATCGGGTGAGTTCAGCCCTCGCAGCATCAAGTGCAGTCGTAGTAGCAGCCGCGCGTGCTCGCGCTTCCTCAGCATTGCTCGCCGCCCGCTCAGCAGCGACCGCGGAACTCGACGCGCCTTGTTCGGCGACTGTCAACTGTTCCTCGAGGCGAGTACACCGCTGCGCCGCACTCGACAATCCGCTTTCCGCCCGGCGCGTCGCCGCCTGCGCGGCTTCGAAGCGCTTTTCGAAGTTCACGCGTTCAGCGTTTCTTGACGCAATAGCAGCAGCCGTCTTCGCAGTCAGGTCAGCCACGACGTGCGAATCAACCAAGTGGGGCGACTCGCTGGGAGTGCCTCTCAAAGGCAAGGAACGTGGCGTGGACTCCAAATCTTCACCGTCACCTTTCGCTTGCACTCCCGCTTGCACAGCCGCCGCGGCTGCCCGCGCGTGAGCTTCCGCCTCTTCCGCCTCCGCGGCTCGGCTCTCCGCCGCTTCGAGCGCGGACTCAAGCTCGATCCTGGTCGTCGCGGTGGTTTCAGTCGCCGCCGCCGCCGCCGCCGTCGCGACTTGCGCCTTGGTTTCCGCTTCCTCGTATCGTTTTTCCATTCGATTTCGCGCTTCCTCAGAGGTTTCAGCCTGCGCCGCCGCGGCAGTCGCGGCGGCCTTCGAGACCCTCGCCTCTTCACGCGCACGCATAGCATCCTCCTCTACGTTCTTCGCTAACAGAAGCGCCTCTGCTTCGCCTTCCCGCGCGGCACTGGCGTCGCCCCTGGCCGCCGCCGCTTGCTGCACGGCTTCCGCGAGGCGGGCTTCGAGGTCAGCCGCTTTTGAGTCCCTTACGTCCTCCTCTTCCGCACGTTTCAACGACAGCTGTCGCGCGCGTTCCTCTGAGTCTCGAGCGGCTTGCGCTTCCTGCTCCGCTGCTTTCTGCGCCTCTCGTGCTTTGTCGATCGACTCCGCGGCGGATGCGTTGACCTCCGCTGCGTTCGCTGTCGCGAACACGACCGCCGCGTTCGTTTCGTCCAGCGCGCGTTGGATTGTCTCCGCGCATTTGGATGCCGCCTCCGAGGCTTTCTCCGCTTCAGCAGCGCGGTCGACCGCCTGTTGCAACGCGTGGGAATTGGAACTCGCGTCGTTGGACTTGGTGGCTCGTAAATCAGCGAGCTCGTTTTCCAGGTTTTGTCGCGCGCTCGCTTCAAGTTCCTCGACGTGCGTTTTGTGGTCGGCTTCCTGTTTTTTTATACTCTCCAACGCGGAGTTCGCGTGTACCGTGGCTCGTTTCGCCTCCGCAACCGCGTCGTCGCGTTCAGCTTGTACGCCTGCTTTTTCCGTTTCCAACTTCTTGCAGTAGTTCTTCGCGGAAGACAACTCCGCGAGCGCGTCAGTGGCGCGCTTCACTGATTTGTTTAGTTTTTCCCGAGTTGAGGATTCGCGTGTCTCACACTCTTTCAATTGGTCCTTCAGTGTCTCTAACTCAGACTCTAGAATCTGAACCTTCTCTGACTGTTCCTCAATCTCGAAAGAAGACTGTTCAGTTTTTTCACTCAGTTTGGATGCAGAGTCCGAGGTGATCAAAGGACTCTTCTTGGCCTTCTTAGCGTCTTCAATTGTTTTGGCAATTTCACCCCTCGCGGCTCGCAACTCCTCCGACAACGCGTCAACCTCTTTCCTTAAACTCTCACTCACCACCACGGCTTTCTCCTCCGCTTCCTGAATCAACGTGACTTGCTGTTTCGCTAAATCATACATCTCCACGAGCTCGTTCTTCTCACTGTGTAGGGAGTTCACCAGCTTCTCCGTCGCGCTCAACTCTAATTTCAGCTTTTTGGACTCAGCCCTTGCTTTTTCGAGGTCTTTGGCCATGGTTTTCTGAGACGCTTTGGATCCTTTCTTGCCTGTAGATGTCCCAGTCTCTCCCCGTTCTTCATTCAGCTCCTTCACGAGCTTCGCATTCTCACTCTTAAATTCTTCAAGATCCGTGACGAGTTTCAAGCTCGCCGCGTTCGCCGCCGCGGCATCCGCAATTGTTCGCTCCAGATTGGTTTCCAGCTCGACGACGCGATCGGCATTGGCTTTCGCTTTCTTTTGCGTCTCACTGAGTTCCGATTGGATTCCGTTGACTGTTTGCTCATACGTGGCTCGCAATGTGGACAACTCCTCAGTGGTGTCACTCAGTTTCGATTCCAACGCAGACGCTTTGTCGTTCGCTTTGGCTTCGGATTCAGCAGCAGTTTCCACGACGACGGCGGCGTCCTTCGCGATGGTCTCCGCCTCGGTCAATTTGTTACTCACCGCATCTAAAGCTTTCTTCGTCTCCGAGAGCGCCATCTCCTTGTCACCGGCCATGTTCTCCATCGCGTCTGCGCGTTCGTTGGACATCCGTGACTGGGCTTGAAGCGCTTCGTTCGCGGTCTGTAACATATCAAGCTCCTCTTGCTTTTGTTTTAGCTTTTTTTGGAGAGTCGCGGCATCGGGCTGGGTGAAGGAAGGAGGGTCGATGGGAGTGTCAGCGATGGGATGCGACAGAAACTGAAGAGAGTGAGACCGCAGGGGGCGTGGGAGGAGAGCAGGCGGAAGAAAGCCGAACAACTTGAGACGTGTGGGATCGGATGTCACGCGGATTTGGATTCTGCGCTTTTGATTGAGCACACGCCCCAGACTCCTAAAATCGATCGCATCTGGGGCTTGTATGGGCAAACAGTCTCCACTTACCTTGCCGTCCGCCGCATTCTTGCCCTTGAACATGGCGGCTGACCTGCGTGGAACACTTGCTCCTCACGGCAGCGCTTCCGGGTCTGTGTGGACCGGAGGCTGGCGAATTCACTGCTGCCTAATTTTGTTCAACTGGCTCGTCAAAATGCCACCTGGAAAAAACCAAAAGCAACGACTTTCGTCTTCTCTCATACTTTGACGCGACGTCCCCTCTCTCCGCACATCGCGGCGCGCGGGAGTGGTCGGGCACGAACGATGGGTAAAACAATAAAGCGATGCTCGCACGGAAGGCAGAGACACCACTGCAAGGAGTGTAACCCGTGTCCGCACGGCAGGGTGAAACAGGGCTGCGTGGTGTGCACCCCCTGCCCTCACGGGAAGCTGAAAAAGAACTGCGCAGCTTGTAAGTCAGCACGCACTGAGCAGTCGAGTTCGCCCGAGATCAAACAAAAGCCCGAGATCAAGCAAGAAACCTTCACGAGTCAAGGTGCAAACAGAAAGCACTTCGGCTTGGACTGAGTTGAACGACGTGAGAAACGCGGGGAAAAGCAGAAGACACAAAGGGTAGTGGAGAGAAGAAAGACAAATAAAGAAAAAGACGATCGAGAAAAAAGAAACTCGTTTCTTCTCGTTTCGCAAACTTACCATTCTAAACGTAGTGTATATCAAAAATCACTGTCAAACGCGCGGGCGACTATTATTGTGTTTGTCTGCGTTTGAGCCGTTGAGCGGAACGAAGAATTAGACTTCCGCTCGAAGCCTCAAACGCAAACAAACGCCCGGCAAATAAAATCACGCAAGTCGTCGTGAAACCTAAAAAAATCCAAATCCTCACATAATGGAACACCCTCCGTCCCCCCCCCCCTGCGCCGCCCTCTGTCCCAGCAGATCCGCGCGGACGGCAGGGTCCATGGCGTTCGCGATCTGCATCAAGTGGTTGGCTCTCGCGGCAGCCGCGCGGTCCTGCGCCTCCGCGAGCGCGTTGAGGTCCCCAGCTCCCGACAGCCCTCCGCCCAAGCCGAGCTGCGCCAGCGACGACAGCGACAGCCCCGACAGCGCACCGACGCCCGCTCCACCGTGGAGCCCTTGCAGCCCAGCTAGCCCCGGTACGCCCTGGTGCCCCCCGAACGGGAACGAGAGCCCTAATTGCTGCGACCGCAAGTGCGCGTGTGCCTGCGCGGCGAGAATCGCGTGGTGGTATGAGAGGGAGCCGTCGTGGAACTGTGAGGACGCCGCGTTCGCCGCGGACACCGCAGCGTTGGCTTCGGCGCTTCCAGAAGTGCCGCCCACGCTTTGCGCCTTGGCAAGCGCAGCGTGCCGTTGCGCAAACGTCGCCGCGGCTTCCTGCGCAGCCTGCGCGATCGCGGCGTGCCCGAACTGCGTGGACTGCGGGGTTTGGTGTAACAGTTGTTGACCTTGCAGGTTTTGGATGTACGCCGCGCGCAGGTGGGGCGGGAGGTTGACGAACGCCTGCTCCGCCGCCTGCGTGGCTTCCCTGTCCCTCACAAGACGCTTCCCCTGCTGCTCCTGGTACGACGCGGCGACGATTTTGGAGGTCCAGTTTTTGTTCGTGGACCCGGGGGGTCTTCCCCTTCGCGCGCCCTTCTTCTTTTCGCCGTTGTCAGGAAAGGAACCCCCCAGCCCGGCGAGGTACTCGAGCGGGCGCTTAGCGCCGACGGCGGGATGCCCGGGTCCTAACGGTAATCCAGCCACGTCCCCGGCGCCCTCCGGCAACCCAGGCACCCCCCCCAGCAACCCCGGCTTCTTGTCGTGGATGCTCTCCCAGCATTGGTGGATCCCCAGTCGCTGTTCGTCTTCTTGAGTGATGCTCCCGATCGGTATTTTGCCTCCTATTAAAAACGCTTTGTTCAACGTGCTTTGACCCACCGCGCCCAACTGCACCATGTTCCCCGCCAGGGTTTCCGTATCAACGTCCGCGTCCGCGCCGATCACCCGCGCGCGGTACCGCAGCTTCTTCCGCAACAAGCGCGTTTCGCACGTCTTGTTGTCCCGGTCAAAGTGCGACAGCTCGTGGAACGTGCGGCAGGCTTGGCACTCTCTGCTTAACACGCCCTGATATGAAACGGCGCGAGCCCCCGCGTGACCCAGGCACGTAAGCGGCAACCGGTTGTTGTTCGAGGGTTGCTTCCGTGACGCGATGCACCCGTCCACGAGGCACAGCCCTTTGTGCTTCGCCGCTGGGATGTTCCCGCCAGGTAAGCTAAGAACCCCACCCTGCAGGCTTTGCAAAGCAGCCGCGGTGGTGATCGCCGTCGTCGGAATCTCGCCGTCGTCGTCAAAGCCGTGCTTCCGCGTGCCGATCTTTTTGCCACTCGCCGCGGCGACTGCGCCGAGCACTGCGAGCGCGCCCATCGCGTCGTGGTCGGACTCGCTGTCGCTCTCCTCGTTTGTGGGCGCGGCAGTGGCGGGTTTGCCAGTGGGTTTGACTCCAGTCACGGAAGGTCCAACGCCAAGCGCACTCGCGGGTTCTTCCGTTTTAACCCCCGCAACTTTTTTAAGTCCGTCGCCGACTTTAAAGAACGTCATTAGGTATTTTGGGTCTGTTCCAGTGACTGACGACGGAGCGTGCCAAGCTTCAGGACAGCTCCCCGCGTCCTCCCCGTGCCAGAACACCACAGCACGTCCAACTCGCGGCGTCACGACCATCCCGTTGGTTTTGCCGTCGCTTGATACGAAAACACCTGACGGGGCGCCGCGTGGTGTCACGCCGTCGGTCTTCACTTTCCCGAACCGCTCAACGCACATGGAAATGACGTTCTTCTCCTCAGCGTCGGTGGACCCGGCCCACACCGTGTGCACACCCTTCTCGCCCATATTTTTTAAAGACTCGCAGAGCTGGTCTTGTTTCTTGAACCCACCCTGGTACGCGGTGTCGCTGAACTTCCCTCGCTGTTCGGTTTGATCATTGTCATTCACGACGCACGGGAAGAACGTTTCGCCGCCGTTCGTGTATGGGCGGTTAGTCTCGTCGGTGGTGGAGGGGTTTTCGTCGCCGCCGCTGAGGTACACGAAAACGGTGCACTGGCGGCCGGCGTCGCGGTTGTGGTCGTGGTGCACGTTGATCAAGGAGGGAATTTCGTTTTTATCACCACTCTTTTCACCATCACCACCGTCGGTCGTCGGGTTTAACAGAAACCCTTCCGAATCCACGCTTCGTGTGTCGTCGTCGTTGGACTCGTGTTTGTCGTCGCTGTCCTTCGTCCTTAGCTTGGACGTCCTTGCAAGCATCACGCAGTCCCTCTGCGCGTTTACAGGCACGCTCGTAACCTGCGCCGCCCTCGCGGCTAAAGTTCGTGCCGCCGAGATCGTTAGTCCACTCGCGTCCGCGGAGCGATAATCGCACAGAGTGGGGGGCGCCTTGTACCTCTCTAAAGGTTCGTCCAGCTCCTGTAACCCGTCCGCGGACGCGATCAAAGCTAAACACTCCTCGGGAGTCGCGAAACCGTCGATCACGCTCCAGGAACCGCCCGTGTGCGACGTGTGCGGCACGACCCAGGACGAGGATCCGGCGGGAAGCGCGGCCCCACCAGCCTCATTCGACGCTTCCCGCCCGCGGGGGGATTCGCGGTCGCGTTCCACAGAGCGCGCACGCGCGGTGTCGCCATCGCCCGACATCTTTCACAGTCGCAGGACGCTCCGTCGCCCGTGTGTGACGCGAACCCAAACCCAAACGCAGGCGAGGTGAAGCGCGGCGTAAACTGAAGGTCGGACGAGGGCACAGACACCTCCGTGTGTCATACAAGCAGGTTAGTTTCAATATAGTTTTGTAAGCACAAGATTGAAGGAAGAAAGCATATGGCCATTCCCAAATTTTAAACCCTCGTTTCTTGAGTCGTAACGAAAGTCGGACAGTTACAGCATGTCAAAACGCATGACACATAGTTTGGATCGTTATTGACGACGGTGCCGTACGCAAAAAGCGGGTTAACAGAAAAACCAGACTGCGGAGCTGTCAACACGAAGGGGGGTTTCGAGAACCCGAAATTTGTCACTGGAACGACAACCTTCGGGTGAAGAAATCTGGAGATTTTTGGAGAAAACAGAGTCCTTTTTTCAACTGAAGAGGCGACGCGACGACAGATAGTATTAAGGCTTTACCTCGCGCTGATATTAAAACTGCGACGCTACGTACCGTTGCTACCTATATGTAACACCGATACGGACCGCGTTTCGTACAAAAGAAGATGTGCCGAGAGTTCTCCCGGCTAAACAATAAAGCCCTCTTTGGCTTTCTCTCAAATCTGAATTCACTCCAACGTATTGCGTCCCTAGAACGCACCCACCTATGGGTATACCTCCTATACCCTCAAACAATTCCACTCGAAACCTAGCATCGATTCAGTACATGAACGCGGGATCGGTGACGTCCTCCACGAAATCGATCGAGCCGGAGTCGATGGGCTTCATCATGGCGATGGCCAGGAGGTTGCCCGCAAACCCCGCAATGAGCGGCGCCTTTTCCAGCGGGCTCGCCGCCTTAGCCAACTGCGTGTTGATCACCACCAGCTTATCGAGGTGCTCCTTGAACTTAGGGTTGTACGTGTCGATGACCTGGGGGAAGATTTGCGCGGTGGTTTTGTTCGTTTGGTGGATCACGTGCATGTTGAACTGCGTGGTGTCCAAACCGATGGATTCGTAAAACTCCGCGCGGCTGTGGTCGTTGAGGTACATGGTGACGTACACGGAGAGGCAGAAGAACCGCGACCACAACTTAGCTTCGAAGTCGTTTATGAACTCAGGGCGGGCTTTCAACACCGCGGTGAAGAAATCGCCGTGCCTGTTCTCATCCTGGCACCAGTTCTCGAAGTACTGGAAGATGGGGTACAGCTGGTCATCCGGGTTCGCTTGCAGGTGGCGGTAGATGGAGATGTACCTCCAGTACCCGATCTTCTCGCTGAGGTACGTCGCGTAGAAGATGAACTTGGGCTTGAAGAACGTGTACTGACGGTTCTTGGTGAGGAACCCGAGGTCGAGAGCCAGGTTGAAGTCGGACATGGCTTTGTTCAGGAAGCCGGCGTGGCGCGCTTCGTCGCGGCTCATCAACGTGAAGATCTCGGCGCACACGGGCGCGGTCTTCTTCAGCCGGCGGCCGAGCTCCTTGTACAGCAGGAAACCGGAGAACTCCGCGGTGCAGGATCTCTCTAAGAACTCGATGAAGATCCTGCGCGATTCACCGGTAATCCCATCCGCCGCGGCTTTGAACGAGTCGTTCCTCACGAAGTGCTTTTGGTTGAAGTCCTCCTGGAACTCTTGCAGGATCGCCACCAACTCGCTCTCATCCAGGTTGGGGTTGATCTCGGTGCTGAACAGTTGTTCCATCTCGTCGAAATCGGTGGTGTAGAACCGGGGGGTTAAAAGGTTCTCGTTCGCGGCTTCCTTGATACCGTCGCGGGCCATCTTCAAGCCCGTCTCGTTGTCCACCGCAGCGCCCGCGGCGCGGACGGAGCGGGCGACCGATTTCACGGGGGCAGCCTTCGCCGTAAAGGATGAGGTCTTGCCAGCGCGCGCGCCGAGCTTGGCGACGCGGGGGGCGACGACGGACATGGACATGACAGCAGCCATGGTTACACGGATGAAGGTGAAGACGACCTTATGCAGGTGCGTGCGTGTGTGGCTGGGTGGAGAGCGACGCGCACGAGGTACCGCAAATCCCGATTACCCGTATCGATATCTCACTGGAGATCGCGTGGCAACACGAGTGCTCGCGAAAACGGAGATTTTTCGATCTAATTCACGAGTCACGGCGAGTTGGCGGATTTGATTGGCCGAAATTTTGGAGAGAAAATCTAACTTTTTTGGTTTTCTCGAGACTGAATCGCGATGGAAAAGCAAAAGATGGCAACTCATCTCGATCAAATACGAGTTGACCCTATAACCAACAACCGGTTGACAGGTGGTTTGGGTTTTAGCTTTGAATCTGACCGCGGGGTGATGATCGTGGCCAAAAGCGCAAAAATCCAAAAGTTTTCAGATGGAAATGAAATGGGGAGAAAGACAGACAGAAAGAACTCTCTTAATTTTTCTGCTAAGTAGTTTCATCACATCCTGCCACTGTTAAGGTTGTACACGAAGCATGCTGGACACGCTTTTCTCTCGTCTCGAAGGATTGAGAACCTACTCCGGTCTCACCCGCCGTAAAGTCATTCCGCGCTCGGCACCTCTCGTCTCTTTCTCTCGCCCGTCGCTATTCGACCTGGTAAACGCATCGCTTACTGGTCGAACGCTCTGGAGAACCCGGCACCGTCTGAGGCCAACCCATCGGCGTTGAGCTTGCCGCCGAACTTGATGCTCGCGGCGTTGACGTTCTTGCCGATGGAGCGCATGTTGTTGTTCACACCCACGCGTCCCTTGTTGACCTTTTCGGGGTAGACACCATCCTTGGGGTGCAGATACTGCACCTCGCCGGAGGGGAACACGCGGTAGATGCACCCGTTGATCTTGTTCTTGGCGCGCATGGAGTTCAGAAGCGCGAGGCACTGTTCCTTACGCGCGAGCTTCAACAAGTTGGGGCCCTTGCGCATGATCGCGGCGCCACCAGTCTGCAGATTGGAATGAAAAAAGAGAGGAGCGTCAGTTTTGTGGGCAGGATATTTCAAAACTCGCGGCGGGCGTCGAGCGTGACATGGGTCACCACGGTTGTCTGGACGTGTTACGGTAGGTTCCACAGCTCCATGAGAGCCCGCAGAGAGACCGATAGATCGAGAATGGCGTATCGATCAAGACACCGTCGATTGGGGCGCGCGATACGCACGATCAATCTCGAGTCCTTCTGTTACGCCGCTACTATTTCGCACGCGTGGAAGGGGTCTATCATAACGTCGACGTACCGGCATTTCGAAGATCATCTCCTTGGGGGACTCCCAGGTGAGGACGTAGAACTCCTCAACCTTTAGTGAGGGAAGGGATTGGGGAGAAAGGTTAGTGTCTTTACTTCAGTCGCGAGGACAAGTCGAGCAGCGCCGCATGGAATGCCAAAACAAACCAAACCAGATAGTTGACGACGTTTGCCCCGACCGATCCAACGATCGGCGAACGCGGTCGGAGGGTGGCGCGCGATGCGTGACGGACACGGCTTGGCGTGTTTGATTGCGTTGACACGTAAAGCACCGTATACACTGCTCAAAATATCCATCCGTGCCGTCGCGTTGTCGATCGCGCGCTCCCTGCTCCCATGTCACGGTCGGGAAAAAACACCATGACTGAACGTGATGCGCGATTCGCCGTCCCGATGCTACGCCGGATATCACACGTACCTGAGCCTTGCGGAGGAGACCGCCGGTGGAGCCTCCGAAGATGGGGGAGGGGGTGTTGGGGTTGAGCTTAGGGGGGGACCAGGGCTTTTCCTCAGCCTTCTCAGCCTTGGCGGGCGCCGCGTCCGCCGCGCGCACGGTGAGGGACACACGGGCGCGAGGCGCCATGGACACCGAGCGGGAGTTGATGGCCTTGCCGGAGAAGGACGATTTGCGAGCGCCCGCGACGTTCATAGCGGGGGCGACGCGCGCGGTGGACATCGTGAAAGACGCCATTATGCTAGCAACGCTACTGGGGTGTGGCGTGCGAGGTGGGTGCGGGAATACCGGCAGCAGGGCAACCCAATCGCTTCAAGAAACAAACCCGTCGCAAAAGCAGAAGCGGGCGATTTTGAGACGGGTTCTGGACGCTGATAGGTTGGAGTCATTCCGGGCGATTCTGTATGGGGAAAGGTTAGGCTGGCATAAGACCCACTTTCGTGAAATCGAAACGAATCATGAATCGACGAGTAAATCGTCGAGTCGGTGAGGTTGATTTTTAGCGAAGAGGGAAAACTCGATGCAACCGCGGAAAAGCGCAAAGCGTTTGAACAGTCAGCAGTGGAATCGAACACACGAACGAACCACACTTCGTGGCACCAGGGCTCCGTGACATGCTCCGACGGACGCTTCCGGGGCTATCTACACAGCTGTGCTGAATGGGTGCGAGGATGCGATAGCCGCTCTTGGACTCTCCGCGGTACCGTCGAACACGAGGCGCGATGGGGAAACGGTACTCGCATGGAATGCAGAAAAGCAGGTGCATGGAGTGCACCGGTTGCCCGCACGGCAAGGTGAAATGCAGGTGCGCGGTGTGCATCCCCTGACCTCACGGCAAGCTGAAAAGGACTTGCGCGGCGTGCAACCCCTGTCCTCATGGCAAACTGAAACAGGAATGCGTGGAGTGTACAGGGTGCCCTCACGGCAAGCGGAAAAGCCACTGCGCGGAGTGCAACAGGTGCCCTCACGGCAAGACGAAACGCAACTGCGCGGATTGCCTCGGGTGCCCCCACGGGAAGGTGAGACAGCGCTGTCTGGAATGTAGAGGGTGCCCGCACGGCAAGTTGAAAAACTGGTGCGCAAAGTGCAACCCCTTCCCCCACGGCAAGCAAAAAGGCAACTGCTCTGCGTGCGTCGGGTGCCCCAACGGCAAGGTGAAACACGACTGCAAGGTATGCATTCCCTGCCCCCACGGCAGGGTGAAACGTAATTGCGCAGAGTGTAGAAGAGACTCTTCCCAGAGATAGAACTGTGAACCGTATCACGCATAGGTACATAGGTATACAGCAACATAAACAACAGCCTGCAAAAACCAACAACAAAATCATCGCAAGCAACCTCAAATTGTCAACTCGTCCTACGCGCACGTCATTCCGTGTGGCGCGCGGCCATCTTCTCCGACACGATGTCGGCGGCCGCGGCGTCGGCGTCTTGGGCGTCTGCGTCGGTGGCGTCGTTTTCGCGGTGCGCGGTTCCGCGTTGCGGAAACGTCGAGGCGTCGAGTGTCGGTCCCAGTGGTCGCGGCGGCGGCGGCACGCATTTCCGCGAGGTGCACGCCTCCCGGTACTGCCCCCCCCGCCGCGTTTCCTCAGTCACGCACGCTAAGCGTAAAAGCGACTGGGAGCTGATGGATGAGGAGCTGCGAGGCATGCGTGCCTCGAGGGGCGACACGACCGCACTGGGGGTGGATTACGGGTTGAACCGCACCGGTTTAGCGGTGAGTTCCGGAGGATTGGCGCCAAGACCGCTGGGGGTGGTTTCCTCGAAACCCATTCAGGATTTGGTTCAAAGCGTGATAGACACCGCACTGGCTGAGCGCGCATACGTCATCGTAGTCGGCCTACCCGTACCACCCAACTTGACCTTGCTCCAAGCCGCGGGGGTGGACAGAGTACCGAAACCGAAACCAAAATCTAAAAACCAATCTGATGATTCAAAACCACCCGCGTTTGTCGACGTCGCCGTGCTTCGCGGGAAACAGTTCCGACGAATCGAAGACCTTTCCGAGTGGCTGGGGTTTGAGGGGCTTGGCCGTGAGCTGACCAAGCACGGCATGAAAGCGGGGGGTACGGCGGACGAACGCGCCGAACGCTTGTGGCGCTTAATCGATGCGAATGGGGATTTACAACGAGTGCCGAGTTTTATGTTTCCGAAGAGTTCCAAGGGGAAGCGGCTGGCGATGGAGGCGGTATGGAGTCCTGAAGGTCCGCACGGAAAGGAATTCGGTGGTGTACCCAAAGAAAAGGAACCAGAAATAGACCAAGGAAAAGGACGAAGGCCGACGCAGATGCACGTGCTTTGCGTTCGCTTCGCGGAGCGCATTGCTGATGCGGCGAGTACTCGAGTTGATCATCCCCTCCCCGTTTTCCTGTACGACGAATACCTAACCTCAGCGCAAGCCGAGTTAGCGGTGGAGATTAGTACAGGAGGGAGGCGTGTACCAGGAGCGGCTGCTGGTCTGACCGGCAACGCAAATGGCCAAGCAAAGACGCACATCGACGACGTCGCGGCTGCTCTTCTTTTGGAGCGGTATTTTTCGGGCAAGCACGGACCGGCGATTGAGGTGAAGGCAAATACAGGAGGTACATAGAGCTACATAGATACTATAGAATACCAATAGAGTAGAGACTACCATAGAACTTCTACTACTCTAAGTGTCGCCTACCATAGAACACACGTACAACTCTGCTACTTTTTGCTATTTTTCAACGCCTTCAGTTCTTTCTGTTTCCGTTCCTCCAGGTGCGCGGCGCGGCGAGCTTTCGCTTCCCTTTCAAGTTGCGCGCGCTCCTCGGCCTCCGCCTCGCGCAACGCCTGCACCAACGTCTTCCGGACATACCCGTCCGGAATTTCGAAATACGAAGAGGAGGTTCCAGAGGTTGTGTCGTCTTTTTCATTCGTCGATTTCCCAAAAACTCCATCCGCCATTTCGCGAAAATTCAGAAACTGAATCGTCGCGAAGACGGTCATAATAATCGGCACCGTGACTTTCACCGGAAACCTACCGCTCTGTTCCTTTTCCCAGTACGCAAACACGGCTTTTGCTTTTTTTAGGTGTTTGTTCGCTCTTGACGCTATGTCTAGTATTGGATTAAGCGCCTCCACGGAAACGGGGAACCCGTCCGCGAGCCAGCACCGTGCGGAGACTTTGCGGGGCTTGGGGGGGGCTTTTTCGCGCTTCGCGGCGCGACGAGCCCGCCGTTGCTCGCGTTGGGTTAAAGGACGCGAAGGTTTTTGAGGTGTCTTCTGAGACGAAACAACACCGCCACCCATATTTCCGCCCGAAGGTGACAAAGTAGGAGCGGACACGTGTGCTGAAGAAGATGCATCCTCGTTTGGTTCCAAGGATTCGTCGGAAGCGTCAGAGTCGGAGTCGTCGTCCACACCCTTTTCTTCCGTCTCCTTCGTCTTCTCCTGTTCAGAGGGACCCTTCCCCGGTTTCAGGGTTTCTTTAGGGTTTTCCTCCTCCTCCGGTACCACACCCGCGTCCTTCTGTTCAACGATATCCTCGTTGCCTTTTTTGAACGACTCGAGGTACTCCCCGAACGTGCCGGATGAATAAAAAATACCCGCGCGCGTGACTCGCTTTTTTGCCACCAACCCGGTGGCTTCCCACACCGCCGCTTTCCACGGTCCGATCGTTTCAACCCTGTCCCCCCCAAGCCAGCTCTTCACGGGTTTGAATGAGATATCCCCAGTCTGGTACTTTTCCTTCACCGGACCTCGGGTCATGAGCGAGTCAACCTCCGCATCTATTAATTCTGTTTCCGAAAAGCCGTCGATCCCAGACGTATCGCCGTCATCGCTCATGTCAACCGCTTGTTTCTTTTCGTGGTCCAGGTACCACATGCGCGCAGCGGGGTTGGAGTCTTTAGGGTTTTTGTCGTTAGGGTTTTTGGAGTCGTCGAGGTTATGGTTTTTGTCTTTAGGGCTGTTGCCTTCAGGGCCAACACCACCCAAACCCTCATCATTCCCCTGAAATAAAACAGAAAACTTCCCGCGTTTCCACTTTGGCAACATATTCTTTGAATTCCCATGCTCGTCGCGTTCCTCGTCTATTCCACGTAAAGTCCCGTCCACCCTCACGTTGACGCCTTTTTTCGAAATATCGTACGTATCCGAAGGCGCGTATGCTCTTACGACCGGCCCGAACACGTTCGAACCAAACTCCCAGCGCATCTGCATGGTCATATCCGGAACATTTCGCAGCGCGGCGACCATCTTTTTGGATTTTCTGTGCGAATTTGTTTTTTGCCGGTCTAGCGATTTCGTCACAAGCTTTTTTACTATCTTCTTGTTCCGTAAATGCGTCGCTTCCTGAATCAGTGACCAGCCGTGCGACGACCGCGCGTCGACTGGGAAGCCGCAAACAGAGTCGTTTAAAATCAAATCCAAAGCGTTGATGTTGTTGCGAAGCACGGCAACGTGCGCGGCGGTGTTCCCGCAGGTATCGAGGCGAGTCAGCGAAGGGTGCGGGGCGTCGGAGTCCAAGTTGTGAGCGTTGTTCGCTGATCCCTCAGCACCCACCCTCGGCTCCGCAAGCGCGTCGAATATCGCCCTGCGCAGCGCATCGAGGTCGCCGTGGAACGCAGCCGCGTGCATGGGGAACTTGTGCGCGTCGGGGTCGGCGGCCATAGCGGCGCCGCCGCGGCGCGAGCCTGCGCCCAAACCGCCAGCCGCACGGTGCTTCGGCCGGTCACACGTGGGGGCAATTGGTCTGCTTGGGTCGGGATGCCGCCCGGAAACGGCAGTGGTGGGGCGTTCTGAGATGTCAAGCGCAGAAGCAGGTGCTACTGAAGTACCTTGAACGACTTTCGGAACGACTTCCGGAGGGACAGGAGATTTTTGGACGGTGGTACTTTTCGTCCCGCCGTCGACATAAGCGGCTTTCGCGACCTCACCCCCTTTGCGTCGTCCAAACCTCCCTCGTTCCCTGCGCCTCCCCTGATCGGGAACCACCACACCAGGAAGGACATTTCGCCACGCTTCCTCTGTGCTCTCTTCGGGAACTGAGCGCCATCCCCTGGAAGTTTTGTCAGTATTCGGATCCGACACAGAATCAACGTTACCGTCCCGGCAGCATTTAAACTTTTCCTTTCCGATGCGTTTTGAATTCTCCGAGTACGCGCGGTACGGATCGATCGCGGGGTCCAGCTCCGTGGTGGGCGCAGGTGTCCGTTCGCGTCTCTGAATGCGAACCGTCACCACATCTATTGGAGAACGGGAAATGTCACCACGCACTTGACGCGAGCTACCCGGTGACCCGCTTTGCGTCGGCGAGACCTTTTCGGAAATGTCAGACTGAAACAACACGCGTGAGTTTTCGTGCGAAACGACTCCGCCGCCTCTGCGAGCACGCCCCGGGGACCTGTCCCGTTCCCGTGTACGTTTCAATTCAACGACAATCAAGTCATCAAACGTACCGCTTTGGGTTTTCAGGGTGTTTAGGTAACCGCCCTCGCCCCCGCCCCCGCCGCCGTATGAGTAATTACCCTGCGGGAATGAATTGCGAGACAGAGACGTCGCGTTTCCCGCGTCGCGCGATTGCTCCGCAATGAACATCTCGCGGTCGCTGCGCACCACGTCCTGCACCGCAAGGCGCGCGGCATCAAACTGCGCTCGTTGCTGACGTTCCAGCACTTCCAGCTCTAAAAGTTTTAGTCGTTCTTCCCGTGCTTCTCTCTTCTTTGATTCCTTGACGTCCTCGTCGTCGCTGGACGGCGCTGAATAGTTTATTCGCCGTCTATTGTTTCTTTCAATCGCCCGTCGATTCTTAACCCCAAAGTCCTCCTCCCAGTTGTTTATTTCAGTAATTAAATCGTCGTCGTCATCCGATAGGTTGCTTGTGCTAGTGCCGTTGGGGGCATTTCTGACATGTGTGTCGTTTTGATCATGACTGTTTGCCTGTACCCTTTCCCTGGAATCACGCAGCATGGCTTCGCGGTCCGTAGGCGGTGCTCTTCGCAAGTCGTCCACAGGCGGCCGTACCGGCGTTTCTTTCGCCATCGCCGCCGCGAAGAACTCGTCATCGCTCTCGTCGCCACCCATCACACCGCGCAGCAGCGAATCCGCCGCCGCGCGGGACATAGCGTCGCGAACGAAAGCAGAGCTGTTGGGACGGTGGGAACGAACGGTTTCGTTGTCGCCGCGTTTGGTGTCGTTCACCACTCGTGCCAGATCTGATTCGCCAATCAAGTCAACGGCGACGTCGTCGTCGTGTTCGTACCTTGGTGTTACCCCGGTTCTGCCGCGACGTTTCCAGTCCACGATATCGCTGCTCCACACACCGGGTGGGCCTCTGTACGCATCGGAGCCGAAGTACCCTTCGTCCAGTAACAAGCCGTCGACGCACTCTTGAAAGTCATCGTCGACTTGCGTTTCAGGCAACGCTTCACCTGGGGATGAAGCTTCGACTACGAACTCGTCCAAATCTTTGTCGTCATCTGGCCCGTCCAGCTCGAAGCTCGCGGCGGACTGGAAGTCGCTATCGCTGTCATCGTCCCACGGCACGCGGGGAGTGGCCATGTTCGTCACCAACACGCACGCGCTCAATTCGTGCTTCCGAGTACTGCGCCAAGCTTCAGATTCGGGAGACGGGCGGGCGCGCCTGTGAGTCACCGAGTGCCCAGTGCCGTCGAACGTCGCTTATTGTAGTCTATCGCATCTCCCTCGTCCGCCGACGCGAATATATCAATGCACTCCACCTGTCGCGCGCGGTAAGTATGGGTGCACCGCCCGCGGCCTCGATTCTCGGCACTTTGCGAGAACTCGATTTTCTCGAGTCGGTCAGCGTTCAACACTGCCGGAGCTGTCTTTTTGCCAATCCGAAAGGTCCTCCCTGGCACACTCGACGGCACCCCCTGCCACCCACGAACCCTCTCCCTCCACAAGTGCCAGTACCGACCATGGGCTGCGGCTCTTCCTCCCCAGCGGGGCAAGTACTGTTATCGGGACTGAAATGGAAGGGCGACGACAAGTAGAATTCCATGATGGCCGACGCCAAGGCGTACGAGGCGGATCCTGCGATCGAACTGGGATCTCCACAGTAAATACTACGACATGAAGGAGTACCTCACGAACGACGTGCATCAGTGGCAGGCCGCGGTCCCGATCGTTCAAGAAAGCAATTAGTATTTTGAAGGGGTTCACAGCGCATCCCGAACACGAATGTCGAAGGGACGACAAAGTAATGGAGTGTAACGAGAAAGTGCAGATGTGTGAAGAATTCGCAAAAGGAGATGTTGCATTCAAGAAATTCACCACGAAAGAACTGCCGGCCATGAAAACCGAACACCACAACCTCACCGACCAAGAGTACAAACAGAAGCTGCAGGAGGCGTTCAAAACGTCGCCCATGAACCTGAACAACGAATAAGTAAGGGTTAGGGTTGAGAATAACAAGTGAGAGGCGGCATAGGGAGAGTCGGCGATGCGTAGGATGCGTGTACATGTCACATTTATGTTTAATTTTTCTTAGTCTCATTTCTCTCATTTCTGCTGCACGATCACTTCACACCTCGTGGCGCGTAGTCGGTCAGGATGCTTCGTCTTGCGGCGCGGACCCTGGGGTCGAGGGTTTCGGTGGCGACCGTGAGGCGACCGGGTTCGTGGACGGGATCAAACGAAGTCGGCGCGTGTGTAACTGTTCGAGGGTACGCGGATGCGTCTGACGATACGATGGAAAAAAAACAAAGCACGGGGGCGCATCAAGAGGCTTCCTCCGATCGTGTCGGGTCTGGTATTAGGGGGGACGGCACTGCCCCGCGGTTCTACACGGACGTGGGCATTCAACAACTCACGGACGGTTCGGGGGATTGGGGAATCACGCTTGACGGGCGTCAGCTGAAAACCCCAAAACGCGTACCGTTAGCGGTCCCATCCAAATCACTAGCACTAGCGATTGCAGCGGAGTGGCACTGGCAAAGCGGACGGTCAGTACGACCGTTCACCATGCCCTTGATGTCGCTAGTAGCCACGGCGATTGACCAGATGACGTCGCCTGAAGTTCGAGCCTTCCACGTTCGCAAGCTGTTAGAATTCTTCCCATCAGACGTGGTGCTTTGTAGACACGAACCCGGCCCGGTTGCGGATCGCCAAGAGAAAGCGCACTTTAACATTTTGAAATGGGCGCAAAGCGAATTGGGGAACGATTTACAGCCCTCTGAATCGATCTTCGGGGCATCTCCTTCTGAAAACGTTATAGCAGCAGCGGAGAAGCGTTTACAATCAATGGACGCGTTTGAGTTGACCGCGACGTTCAATGCGGCGGCGAGCGCGAAAAGTTTGCTGATCGGCCTCGCGTTGATTCGCGGCGCGGTTGACGTTGAAGAAGCCACGAAAGCGGCGCGCGCGGAGGAGGACGCGTCGATCGAGGAGTGGGGGTTGGTAGAGGGGGGGCACGACGTGGACCAGGCGGACATCGCGGTGAGGTTAGCGGCGCCGAGGACGATGATGAGTCTGTTGAGGGCGGGGTAGGAATGTAGTGTTTCGATAGTAATACAGCAATTCGCTTTTTTTCTGTTCAAGTTCTTTCGAAACCAGGTTCCGATATTCCTTGGAAAACCCTTTGGCCACACCCGTTCACACTCGTCCACGCGCGGATGCGCGGCGCGCACGTCCCGGCGGTGGCGCGTGTGACACCACGGACACTGTGTTTGGTTCGACCGCGATTCGTTCCGGTGCCGTCGAAGGGTCGTTCAAACGCACGCCCGATGGCTTCGGTTTCCGAAAGTAACAACGATGGCAAAACCACCGACGGCTCCTCCGACTGGCAATCCTTGAAGCGCCAAGCCTCTGGGGTGGTGAACCTGGCTGTGGGACACCCGCACGCGGACGCATTACCCAACACGATCCTGGCAAACGCTTTTCAACGCGCCGCGAGGAACCTCACCGAGGATCCGTCAGTCTTGGGTTCGACCGAATCGAAACCATCTGCTTTAGTAAAGATGAGCTACATCGCCCGCCGCGGCGACCCGCACGCACTGCACACGCTAGCCGGGTTCCTCACGGACGCGTATAGTGAGGTAGGCAGAGGGGACTCTACGCATGATGAGCCTACTACAAGTAAATATTTGTATGCGCAATCAGTCGTGACTTCTTCCAGTCTGCTCCTGGCCGCCGGCGCTTCGCATGCCTTGGACGTCGCCTGCGCCGCGCTGACACAGCCCGGAGACACCGTGGTAGTAGAGACCCCGACGTATTTCCTTGCAGAGGACGTGTTCCGCGACAGGAAGCTCAACGTCGTTGCTGTGCCTGGTGCGGGACTGATGAGAAAAACGGATGACGAAGCAAACCACTCCTCTTTCGACGTCTCTCTGTTTGAAAATGAACTGCGCGCCGGATTGCGTCCCAAGTTGGTTTACCTAGTGCCCACGCACGGCAACCCGAGGGGCGGTACGTTGCCTTTAGGAGACCGGAAGCGGCTGATCAAACTAGCGCGTGCGTTTGATTTCTACATCGTAGCTGACGAGGTGTACCACCTTTTGAGTTGGGGGCGGGGCGTGGACGCGCCGCCGAAGCGGTTCGTCGAGGCGGAGCGGATCGTGGAGAGGGAGGAGAATGATGGAGATAAATCAACACCTGATTCGAATGATGCGCATGATGCAGATGACCTAGATGACCCGTACGCTGACCCAGTGGCTGCCAGCTCCTCTCACAAAAATAATTCCAACGCGCGCGTCGTTTCCCTTGGTTCGTTCAGCAAGATTCTAGCCCCCGGAATGCGCCTCGGCTGGATCGAATCTCACCCGACGTTAATAAACACCCTAGCCAACCGCGGGTATTTATCAAGCGGCGGTTCAATCTCCCCGCTCGCAGCGAGTATCGCGATGAGCGTGATTGAATCCGGGGAGCAAGAAGTTTGGCTGGCACGGCTTCAGGAGCGGTACAAGTCAGCGGCGGCGGCGCTGTCGACGGCGGTTGCACTCGAAACGAAAGAAACAAAATGGATTCTTCACACTAAAAGTAACACCACAAACGCCCCCAGTGGAGGGTACTTCGCGTGGCTTGCGCTACCCGAGACGTGCGACATGGATGAGCTCGCAGTGCAAACTGAAAAACACCAAGTCGCGGTGCTGCGGGGAGACCGGTGCGTGGCGGGAGGACGCGACGACAACGACGTTTCTTTTTTGGCATCGAAGCAATGCGTGCGCCTGTGCTTCGCGTACCTCGACGAGGACGAGATCGTGGAAGGGGTGAGGAGGCTGGCGAGAGCGGTACGGGCGGCTACGATGTAGTGATATGTAGCGGAGCTTTAGTTTTTATTCAAAACTTTAACGGTTATATCGTCTTTTCACGGCACTGGTGGTTTGTTCTTCTTCTCGTCACACTTGAAAACCTCGACTCGCCAGTCGCGCTATTTTTGGGGCACTTTTCAGCCGCCGCTCATCGATCGGTCGGCGAGACACTCGCGCACTTCATCGCGCGCGTGTCCCCTCGTCGGCTGCACGCACGCTCCCCGCACGCGCATCATTTCACACCCCATTGGACGATGGCGGCGGCTGTCGCCTCGACTGCGCCCGTGCTCGGGCGAGCGCCGCGTCTTTCGCAGTCGGCGGCGACGGTCGCGAATGCGCGATTAGGTATTCAACCTGCGACGCTCGCGAGCTCGGGCGGTCGCAAAGCTTCAGGGTCGGCTGCCTTCGGCCGACGTGCGGGTGCACCACAAGCACCTGCGCTCAGCTCTAGACGAAACCTCCGCATCTCTTCTCAACCACCTAGCTCCGCCCTCCCAGAAAACGCGGATGCTTTGTTGCTGGATGATGGCGAAGGGCTGCTTTCTCGAATCGCGACCGACGTGGATTGCATCGTGATGGACTGCGACGGGGTGATTTGGCAGGGCGACACGTTGTTACCCGGGGCAAGGGAAAGTATCGCGCTGCTGCGTGAGCAGGGTAAACGCCTCGTGTTCGTCACGAACAACAGCAACAAATCAAGGGCGCAGTACGTGTACAAATTCGAACAGTTGGGCATCGCGGTTGAAAAGGAGGAGATTTTTTCGGCAGCGTTCGCCGCCGCCGCCTACTTGAAAACCCGTAAATTCGACAAGAAAGCGTTCGTAGTGGGTGGCAGAGGTATTGTTGACGAACTGAACGACATGCAGATAGAAGTCGACCCTGGAGTTTTCAACGCAGTGCAGTGCACGGAGGTTGACTGGGAAGACTTGGTGCTCGACGTTGACGTTGGTGCCGTGATTGTGGGACAGGACGTGGCGTTCACGTACGCCAAGCTCGCGTACGCCTCGCTGGCGATCCAGAGAGGCGCGGTTTTCGTCGCCACGAACCCTGACGCGGCTGACTCGTTAGGGCCGGGGATGATGCCCGGCTCTGGGGCGATCGTCGCGGCGGTGGAAACAGCGTCCGGCCGTTCGCCCGAGATTTACGCGGGTAAGCCGTCTGCGTTTCTTTTAGAGCTTTTGAAGGGGAACCACGTGGATATGTCGCGGACTTTGGTCGTCGGGGACCGACTTGATACCGACATCGCGTTCGGCAAAGCGGGCGGGGCGGGGCTTACGGTTTTGACTTTGGCGGGTGTGTCCACTTTGGGCGACGTGGATGACGCGATTGAGTCGGCCAGGAACGGCGACGACGACGCGTTGCCGGTTCCTGATTTCATCGTGCAAGGGCTTCCGCAAATGCTCGGTTTAGAACCCGAAGACGCGGCGGCGATGGAGCTGGTGGAGGAACAGTCATCCTACGGCGAGGAGGAGAACGAGCTGGGCGAGTACCTGGAAGAGGAAGGGTTCGACGACGAACAGGACCAGGAACAGAGGAACGCGTTCGGGGGGAGGGAATGAGTATAGGCATGTAATGACAAGCAGTTTTTATTTCGAAACCCAACTTCTTTCGACAAACCGACTCGATTTCTCTCGGACTCTGCAGAGAGCGGCGCGCGGTGGTGCATGTCAGTTGAGTCGGCAGCGATGTCGAAAGATACAGAGGTGTCTTTGATCGAGCCCGTAGACGGTGGTGAGGGGGATGGATTCGATGTCTCGGACGAGTCGTTGGCGCGTATCGTGCGATCCATCGAGTGCTTTGCGAAAGACGCCGACAGATTGGAAAGCGAATCTCGTTTTCGTCCCCTGCGACGCGCGCTTGAACCGTTAATGGCCCGGTACGCGACGCGACAGGGTGCGATTTTGGAACGCGCGCGAAAACGTCAGCTTAAAAAGGAAGCCGAATCTCGCGCATCGAAGCAAGCGCACCAGGACAAGATTCACCGTGACAACACGAGGCTCAGGTTCGGGCGGATTGAAAATCTCGCCGCTCTTTGCGAAGACGGCGGCGGAAGCGGAAGCGCGCTGGCCAGCATCGACGCCGTCGCCGGTTTGATCGGCGATACTGCCACAGCTGACGGCACCAGGCGAATCATAGCGTACCTGTCCCAAGTCCCGGATGGCGCGGTGAAGGACGACGGGCGGCTGGCGAGCGCCCAGGTTCCGAGACTTGCTGATGCATCATCCGCGAAAAACGAAAACCAAGTCGGTGAAGAAAAAACAAGCGCGGACGCTAACGCCGTCGCGAACGACTCGATTGCATGCAACATGAGTGACCACGGAAACAACCGAACCTCGAACACACAGTCTTCAAATAACGACTCGCAAGCAAACCCAGCCCTACACACCAAGCGCCAGTGCTACACGTGCAAAGCGCGGTTCAGCGCTTTGCACCACTTTTACCCGAATTTCTGTGAAAGCTGCGCGAGTGTGAACTGGCGCATGCGCGATTTCTCGGTGGATTTGACTGGAAAGGTTGCGTTGCTGACCGGCTCGAGGGTTAAAATAGGCTTCGAAATTGGGTTGAAGTTACTGAGGTCTGGGGCTACGTTGATCGCCACGAGCCGGTTCCCCGCGGACACGCACGTTCGATATGCGCACGAGACGGATTATGAAGCGTGGAAACACAAACTGCACATCCACGCTGTGGATTTACGCGACGTGCACGGGCTTGAAAGGTTCTGCGAAATGTTAACCGCAACGTTACCCCGGCTGGATATAATAGTGAACAACGCGTGTCAAACTGTGCGACGGCCGGCGAGCTACTACACGCACTTGTTGCCGGCGGAGCGGGAGCTGGAGGTTGCGATGGCGGGTGGAAACGAAAGAAACGAAAAAGTTCCGCCGACGCTCGCAGGGCACGCGTCTCGGGTTTCACGGGAAGGCGGCAGTGTCGTGACTGGCAGTGACTCGGAATTGTTTCCTTCCAGTTCGAGCGAAATGAGAACGAGCGACATCGTCAACGACCCCTGTTCGTTTTTTCCAACCCCCGCACAGTTGTCGCAGTTGAAATTAGCGAGCGAAGACCACGAGACGTTACCTATCATCGGAGCGATCGACATAAACGGCCAGCAAATCGACCTGCGCACGAACAACAGCTGGCGGCTAAAGTTAATCGAAGTGCAACTTCCCGAGTTAGCGGAAGTGTTCGCGATCAACGCTATGGCCCCCTTTATTATTAACGCAAGGTTGCAACCGCTGCTGGAGAAAAGCGCAAGACTTGTTACTGGTGAGACTTCTACGTCTGAAGAGCACGGCAAAGCATTTATCGTGAATGTGAGCGCGATGGAGGGTAAATTCTACCGCCACAAAACCCCGAACCACCCGCACACGAACATGGCTAAGGCGGCTTTAAACATGATGACCCGCACAAGTGCGGCGGAGCTTGCGGAGAAGCATAATATTTACATGACTGCGGTGGATACGGGGTGGATCAACGACGAAAACCCGCGGCAAATCGCGGCGCGAACCGCCGACGTGCATGACTTCCAAACGCCGATTGATGAAGTGGACGCTGCGGCGAGAGTGCTGCATCCGGTGTTCCATGGATCGGTTCCGGGAAACGAACCGCTCAGGGGATTGTTTTTGAAGGATTACGTCGCCACGGAGTGGTGAGTATTAATATTCTTTTATTACTATTAATAATCTACTCGTCCTCGTCGTTCTCGTCGTCTCGCACTAGAGTAAAAAAGTCCCCACTATGCGATCGTGATATCCGTAACTCGCCGTCCACGAACGTCGTGTTCATCTAAGCCATGCTTCCCGCCCCCGAGGCTTCCAGCTCCAATTTGCTAAGTTTACGCCCCGCGCTTTCAGGAGGTGCGTTCATTTTAATTCCCGCGACGCGCCAATCTTTCGGCTTAACGCCCGCGCGCCAATCCGTCTGCGCACTTAACTCGACCGTCTTCCTGTTGCTAAATTAACAAAAGGCAAAGGCTCAAACGTCTCTTCGTTCAACACTTGTATCGTAAAGATATCCACGGTTTGGTAAATCGCACCTTTCGGTCGCAGAAAACCTGGGACGGTCGTACCTAACGTTTTTATATCACTCGTGTACTGCAAAGCCCACCGACCGTTCATAAGCGAGCTCTTCAACGGCGAAGGCGTCGGGTTTTTCGCTTTAAGCGCCCACGCGAGTTGTTCGATTTTCTTTTTGCGTTGCTCGTCCGCTTTTATTCCTCGTTCTGTATCCATTAACGACAACAGCAAAGCGGATTTCAAGTCAGCCAACCCAGCTGCTTTGCCACTGCCGCCGACTTGAATCGACGGTTTGTACTGATAGTTCACCTGGATTTTTTAGTTGAATATTGCAGCGCCGAGGTTTTCGCCTATGCCCTTCAACCCGCCCATCACCCTCCACGGACTCGCCGCGGGATCGGAACCGTCATCCACTTTATTCAAAGATACATCCGCATTCCGTACGAGTGGGGCGTTTTCGTTTTGAGTCACTAAAGCTTTACCGCCAATCGATTGAGGCGGCGTCATTTCATCGTTCTCGTCGCCGCCAAAAAAAGTCTCTCTATTTGTTCTGAATCAGTTTTGAGCGGAAACACGCACCCGCAGTAGACAATTTGAACGTTCGCGCCAGGCACAATTGCGGTGCAGCTCTCGGCTGTCGCGCACATCTAACCTCGGGACTTTTGTTTTCCTTTCGGATTTGCAAAGCCGACGCCTCCGAACACGTACGATGCCTCCCCCTCGGCGTTGGCGGTGCTTAAAACACACACCATCGTCGAAAGTTTAGAAA
>MDSY01095688.1_pt1 | contig 36399 bp, 13 predicted proteins | sample 811131 | NCBI WGS metagenome assembly MDSY01 (sample SAMN05326643, study PRJNA326480) | marine metagenome | isolation source: seawater | place: Atlantic Ocean: South West | collected 2010
GGCGTGGCGACGCCGCGCCCAGACGTCGCCTCCGCCGTCGCTTCACTCGCCGCGCCGCTCACACATCCCTCTGGAACCTCTTCCTCCGCGGCGACGCACGCTTCCGCCGCGCTCGGCTTGGCCGCCGCGATCGGCGGGTCGTGGTGCTTGGCGGGTATCAGGGAAAACGCGCCGAACGCGGGACTCGCCGCGTTTGCGGCGGGCGGCAAAAGAGCGTCCGCGTCGGAGAATCACTCCGAGTGCGTCTCCACGCCTCTATTGTGGGGGTGTGAATTCGGCGCGTCTTTAGCGCGCACAGCTCTAAAAACATTAGAAGCCGCCGCGTCCGCGGAAGGAACCGCCGCGGCTGTTGGAGGGTTAATATCGCTTCGCGCGCGCGAACAAGCCGCGTGGGGTTTGGCGCTCGTCGCCAACGCCGCGGTGGCGAGAGCGGGCGCCTCCTCTGTGCACGTAGCAGCGAAAGTCACAGACTCAAAAGCTGTCGGACAAAAAAATACGTCTTCCTCAATGCACACCACGGCGATCGGTACACTCACGGATGCGGCGCTTTCGGATGACGCAAACGCACCGCCTCTCGCCGCCGCGCGCGCGCTACGAGTGCTGGCGCACCTGGACCGGCTCCCCTCGGGAGACTGGCCGGGGGCGTTAAGGAGACTGATGCGTAGAGCGGCGGCGCTTGAGTCTTCATCCGAAACAAGTGACCGCTTGGTGGCTCACACACTTTCTGATGCATGCGCCGCGCTCGCCGCGAATCACCCCGGGCCCGCAGTGGGCGGCGCGTTTTTAGAAACCACCCTCGGTGATCTTACTGCAAACTCGCTTCCGCCAACCGCGGTGCTCCGAAAACTCGGACAGGCCGTCTCGGCGCTCCCGCCGAACGCGGCGCACGCCGCGCTTCGCGCCGTCGTCGCCGCCGCGGCGGACGCGTCACGAAAGCTTAAAGGCGACTCCGATCACGTCCAAGAAGTTACTACTAAATTAGACGCGCTTTGGCACGGTCTCGTCGACGCCGGCACGCCTCCCGCGCGTCCTTGGGCGATACCCGCGATCATAAGCGCCGCGTGTGAGCTTGCGTCAGCGTTGCGTCGGCCGGACGGCGCCGAGATGATATCCGCGGTAAATAGCATCAAGGCTTTGAAAAACGCAAATCCGAAACTTTCGGACATAGGAAGAGCAACCGCCCGGTCGGCGGACGACACCGCGCCGTTTCAAATCGCGGAAGCCTTCAGAACAAAACTGGTGGCGAACGAAACGCTTCACACCGACGATTTTATCCCGCTCGTCGCGTGGAACGATGAAAACAAAAAAAATTCAAAAGTGAATCGGTTCGGGGCGCTGGTCCCGGTCACCTCTGAAAGTCCGTTACGAGTCAAAACACGCATTTTAAACGACGCGATTGACGATTCCATAGAAGCAATAGCGGCTGTGACGGATGTGTACGCCGCAATTGGATTAGGCAACGGGGTGACTGACTTGGACAACAACGCGTCTGATTTTATTTTCGCCGCCTTCCCCGTCTCTGCCGCCGCCGTGGTGGACGCGTTTCGAGCGTCGAACGACGCAGGCGCGGTGGCGTGCGCGTCCTCACTGGCCTCGTCCATCTTCAACGCAGCAGTGAAGAGCGACTCAAAGAACGACTCAAGAAATGACTCAAGAGTCGTCCGTTCAAAGCAATCAGCGACTGCCGCGGCGCGTTTGCTGCGGCTCAAAGTGAGCGACGAGCTTTGGGAGCAAAACGGTTGGAGATTAGAATGAGAGGTTGTATCGTCAGTGAGTAATTAGTCTAGCTAGTGTGATGTGCATATAAGCAGCATGTGTAGGATGAGATGCTGTGTAGGATATACAACAGATACTATAATCGAAAACGAAAAGAGTGTGGGATGCTCACTCAGTTACTCAAACCCTTACCCTCCGAGTCGCACGCGGCCCGAGCCTTCTGTTTCGTTCAAAATCAAATCCCCGACGTCTTGCTTTACCGGCTTGGCCTTCTCATCCCCCCCCCAGTTCGTTTCGCACTCGAACCCGTCCTCTCCGACTTCGCAATCCGCCCCCGAATCCGTGGCGTTCACGACGGTGTACGTCCCGGACGACAAGCCCTCGCACACCAGCTCGCCCTCCGCCGTCATCTCGCAGCGCACTTCACACCCGCGTTGGCGTTCCGAATCGCACCGCGGGGCCAAAGGTTGCTCGCCTTCGTCACCTGAACCGGCCCACCACGCGGAAACCTCGTACTTGCCGCTGGGGAAGTCATCAGAAATAATCACGCCGTCCTCGGTCACCACGCAGTTGTAACTCTTGTCCGTGTTCAAGCCGTGGGGGACGACGGATTTGCCGCGGGCCGAAGATGTGCCGAACGGCGATCGTGCCATTTGAGCCGACCGCGAAGAGGAGTGCGACGCGACGCGGGGCACGGAAACGACCCTCGCGGAGGCGAGCGAGTCGAGTGTGAGCGGCATAGGGGAAGGCGGGCCAACCGATTGGGGTATATACACGCGCGGACAGTACGACGCGTCGGGTGAAGTGACCCGTGCACGGGAACATCGTGTCTGACTCGGATTCTTGCCAGGTTGGCAAAGCGCGTCGAGGTTTAATCAGCCTGGAAAAGTAATGTGCGCGATGCCTTCGGGACCGCCGTATTGACAGATGTATTAGACTAGATGTATTGACAGATACATAAACCCTACCCACTACCACTTCTCATCCGGCGCCAATTTCTTGGTAATTTTCTCCACCAGCTCCGTGTCCCCCACGTTGTACGCGACCTTTCGAACTTCTTTCAACCGTTCCTGTTCGCGAAGATTCTCGACGTCCAACGATGACTCCTTCATCCGATCGTACGCCTGCTTCTGGTAACTCTCCAGCCGTTGAGTTCGCTCCGCTTCGATTTCCCGTCTACGGTTTGCCTCGTCATCCTTGAAGTTGAACTCTGAATTGTCATTTTTGTCATCGCCATCACCCTCTCTCGCTTTCCTAATCCTCTCCAACTTCATCCACCGCTCCAAGTCGTAATACTTTTCATCTGGAAACGTGTTCGTGTTGTAGTCCTCCACGAACGAACTCCAGTGTTCTTTTTCTTCCCATTTCTGTAACCCCTCGATGTTCACATTTCGCACCTCCTGTAACCAGCTCCGGAACTCTGCTTCCTTCTCGGTGCGGTCGGTGTCCTTCAAAAACCCGCGCGCGCCGAAACCGACAATTTCTTTTTCTTTTTTTAACTTTTTGGACTTTGACTTCTTGCGGTCGTCATCACTGTCATCTTTTCGTTTCCGTTTCTTCTTGGACTTCTTTGACTTCTTACTCTTCTTCGACTTCTTACGTCGCATTCTACTCGAAGAGGACGAAGATAAAGATGAATCGGAATCGGAGCCCGAATCCGAATCGTGTTTTTTCGCTTTTTGTTTATTTTTGTCTTTCTTGGCATCGGCGGCGGCCAGCTTCTTCACTGACTCCTCAACCTCTAAAAACGCCTTGATGTGCGTGTACGCCTCGTCTTGGTTCCACCCAAACGCTTCAAGCGCGGCGACGCACGTCTGTGCAGAGGCTTTCGGGACTAAACGACGAAGCGACCCCAAACCAGCGGACTGCATCGCCTCCCGCTGCGCCTGCGCGTGTTTCTCCATCATGGATTTCGAGCCGCGCGCGTCGGGGTCGCCATCTTTGTGCCGCGAGTACTCCATCGCGGGAGGCGGAGAACTGATACGCCGGCTCCTGACTCGACACGACCACCACGAGCGCGCAACCGAAGATCACAAACGGTCGATGCACAAGGAAGTGGTTCGACGGATGGATTAGATCGATGAGGAACGATGGTTCAACTCGGTGGCCAAAAAAACTCAAATCACGCAAAAATAATATTACATCAGTCCGAGTACTCGTCATCAATCACCTCCCCCCCCGATTTCTCCCCTCTCTTCGCTCGCCCCTTAGCCCGGGCCGCTGCCGCCTGTTCCGCAGTCGCGTATGGCACCAGCCTTGCAAAAGTCAAATACCCAGTGTGCGACTGCGCTTGCTGCCGCGGGTACGCCACTACGCAAGGTTTTGTCAAGTTGGATTCATCTAATTCGTCGTCAACATCACCTCCACCTCCCGTACTCCTCTTCCGCTTCGCCTTCTGCTTCGCTTCCCGCTGCCACTTGTTCTGCAGCTTAGGCTGCTGCATTGCTAGGTTCCTCTGTAACTCTCTCGTTTCTACGTCGTACTCCCGCCCGAGCAACTCCACTGTCTGCGTATCGCCGAACCCGTGAAGCTCGAGCGCTTCGCAGGTTTTCTGGACCTGTTCGATGCACGGCGAAAACGAACACACTACGCCGTCTTTTCGAAGTGAACGAGCTGCACTTGGCACGACCTTCCAAGGCCCAGGTAAATCAAGGAACACGGCATCACATCTACCCTCCAAACACTTCGGAAATCCATCCTGTTCCACGTCCCGGTGCGTAACAGTACAATGCTTCGCCAACTGGTGCGCGATGATTTCCTCATTCGCCGCCTCCGCTCGCGCGCAATTGAATTCAAAAGTAAACACGTGTCCAGTAGGTGCTACTGCTCGAACAAGGGCGTGGGTAAGACTAGCTGATCCCGTACCACTCTCTAACACAATATTTCCCGGTTTCAACTCAAGCGCGTAACACACCAGCGATATATCCGGCGCGTACAGAATTTGTGTTCGGTGCGGCAACACTTTCGTCCAGAGTTCTGGCGTGGGGGCGAGCAACCACACGAACCCTCCGGAGGATCCTTTGTCCCCTCGCCCGTACACCTTGGCGCCGAATTCCTTCCCGACCCACTCTGAGTGCAGGAAGGTCCCGTACCGGTTCTGGTACTGGCCCTTGGGGGTTAACACAACCGCTTTTTGCTTGTTGAAGCCCTCGTACACGATGACCAGGCTGCCCATCTGGACGGTTTGAGCTGGGGGAGGATCCGGGAAACTCGGGATGACGTACGCGGCGGCGGCGTCTGCGTTGTCTGACTTGGTCGAATCAGGAGCCGTGGATTTCTCACCATCTACCACCCCTAACCTAGGGTCGCGGTGAAGCAACGCGCCGATGCGCGAAGCCATCGTGACGTGGACGACGGGAGGCGCGCCGCGATGAGTGGCGGCGGTGATGTTGGCGGTGCGACTTTTGGCCGAAAATGTTTTTTACTTTTTCGGGAATCACGACACCACTAGATTGACCTGCGCACGGCCCGCGTTGAGCATGGTTGAGGCTGCCGCTGCGCCCGCAGCTAATGCTAGCGCCTCATCTACTTCCCCGGAACCCCCGCCTGCACCCTCATTTCGCAATAGGGCGATGTACGCCCTTCGGTCGTTCATAATGTACATGGTGGTGATGCAGGTTTTCGGCGGATTCGCGCAGCCCCGTCCAGATGTGACAGGCCCTGGGAACGAAGCCGTCGCCCCCCCCCGCTTGGCGCGACCGCTGTTCACCAAAGGCGAGCCAGTAGACGCGTTCGTGTACGTGACGTATGATTCGCAGTTTGCGTTTGAATCGGCACAGTCGTTGGAGTCAGACCAAAGCGGTCTGGTCACATCACTCGATGCCATCCGCCTGTCCGCATCTCCTGAAACGTTCTCCGTCGCCGTGACGCACGTGCTTTCAACGGAAGTTTTAACCGCGAACCACACGCCGCACCTACATGTGGTTTTTTGCAGAAGCGGTAAGACGCACGACCCGCAACACGAACATTTCAACGAAATAAATACCTTCGTGGCCTCAGCGCCGCTGTTGAAGTGGCACCCCCCCACGCAAAGGCGCATGAAAAAACTGCTGTCCGCCGCGGAGGCGGAGGATAATTTGAGTTACGACTCGGAAGAGATTTCTACACAGACTTCCGAGACTACTGTGTTGGACGTACAGAACAACCAACCAAAGCCGTGGCTCGCTTATTTCAACCCCAACGTAACAGTGAGTATCGTTGACGATTTCACGTCCTACCGGTACCCACGCGGCATCCCCGACTTGATGCGTGAAAAAATGCGGTTCGAAGAAACGAGCGACGCGTACTGGCCCACGGCGTACGTCGACGACTTCTGGGTGCTGAGGGAGAGATTGAAACAGTTGCATGGAGATGCTGATGGAGATGCTGATGGAGATGCTGATGCTCATGAAGATACTGGTTTCGCGTCTACTTCGCTCGACACTTCAACCTCAATTCCAATAACTTTCAACCTTACAATCGCGTCTCAGTCAGTGTGGCGGTGGCAGATGTTTACGCAGATGGAGCAAAGTTTCGAAACTCAGCGGAAAATGGGCACGGCTGGTGAGCACGATGCGGATACGATGAAGAAAGTGTTGCTGGATGGCGACCCGAGACTGTTAGCCATAACCGGGGTTGTTTCGTTTCTTCACATGATTTTGGAAACGTTGGCGTTCAAGAGCGACGTTTCATTTTGGAAATCACCGAAAAAAAGCGCCGGCGTTAGCGCTCGAACTATTATATTCAACCTGATTTCCCAGGTTATCATTTTGCTTTACCTTCTTGATAATGACACCTCGTGGATGGTGTTGTTATCGAACTTAATGGGCGGCGCAGTGGAGGCTTGGAAGATCACAAAAGTGCTGCACGTCAAGGTTGAAGGGTTTAAGATTAAGTTAACTGATAAGCGGCTGGATAAAAATATTGCAGATGACAAAGTTAGTTCGTTAGCCACTGAAACCGCGAAGCATGACGAAACCGCTATGAAATACTTGACTTGGTTACTTATTCCATTATTAGCCTGCTACTCGGTGTATTCTGTGTATTACCAGGAACACAAGGGATGGTACAGCTTTATCGTCACTACCTTAGTTGGTGCTGTTTACTCGTTTGGTTTTTTAACAATGCTCCCGCAACTCTTCATAAACTACAAGTTAAAATCAGTGGCGCACATGCCGTGGCGGCAGATGAGCTACAAGTTCCTGAACACCATAATCGACGACCTGTTTGCGTTCGTGATTCAAATGCCCACGCTTCACAGAATCGCGGTGTTCCGGGACGACCTCGTGTTTCTGGGGTTCCTGTACCAGAGGTGGATCTACCGGGTGGATAAAAGTAGAGTCAACGAGTTTGGGTTCTCGGGGGAAAGCGAAGAGAGTAAGGGGAAGGAACCGGAAGAGTCAAAGAAGGATAAGTAGAGTGGTAGTGTGTGAGGGTAGTTGAGTTCGTAGGTAGGCTGCTTACAATTTATAGACTGACATCGACCTACACGTCTACTCTACATCTACATGTCCGGTACACCCTCGCGGCTCTTGCTTGGTCTCGGGCGCTTGGTCTCTGGAGAAGTTAGCCGTGAAGCGCGTGCCGTATTCGGCGCTGATCCGTATGGTACGTCTTGGACGTACAGTGGCTCGGCGTGCGTTTTCATGAAATAATTGCGAGAGCGCGCCCACCTTAGCACCTTGAGGTGTCCGCCCCCCGCCGCGTTCAATCGCGTATTCTCCTTCCAAGGCACCTGTTTGCATCATGGAAGAAAACACACCGTGTGTTAGGGTTACACACGGTGTATTTTTCACTGACGCAAACAGATGGATGAAGAGTGAATATGCGCATGGGTGGCGGGGGACGGACACCTCAAGGTGCTGCAGTGGGCGAGCGCGAGAGGACTTTCATGAAAACGCACGCATAGCCACCTTGCGTTGCACTCAGTTCAAATGCTTGCCACCTTGCCGTGTTGGCATCCGTTTCACACTCAGCAGTTTTGTTTCAGCTTCCTCTCAGGGCAGGGGTTGCACTCCGTGCGTCTGCGTTTCACCTTGCCGTGGGGGCATGGGTGCGTTCGCGCAGGCGTGCGATAATTGCACGGAAGGCGGAACCACCAGTGCAAGGGTATGAACCCCGCCACACCGGCAAGCTGAAATACAACTGCGTGGAGTGCAACCCCTGCTAACACGGGAAGCTGAAAGGCAACTGCGCGGAGTGTAAACCATGACCAAAAAACAAGTTGAAACACAACTGTGCGGTGTGCAACGCATGACTACACCGGGTAAGGTGAAAAGGGTTTGCGCTGAGTGCAACGCCCATCGCCGCGACGCCCGCGCGCACGCGCTTCTGCGCACCTCGGAAACGTCGTGGTCGTTGTCGTGGCTTTTTCGTTTCGGGGCGTCCCGTGTTTTCGTTTCGTCCCGTGACTTTTTTGGTTCGGGAGAGAAATACAATCGACGAGACCCTGTTCGTTCAAGACGCGGCCTCGCCACCTGCTGCATGCCACATCTCGACGCGCGGCGGCGGTGGAGAATCGCGGCGGAGGGATATGACCTCAACCTATGTTCACCGCGCGCTTGTCGCACTCGCGGCGCATCGTTCCGAGCGCGCGCGTTTCGGCGGCTGCAATGTACAGAGATGCGCTAAATCCACGCTTATCTCGAAAACCAAAAGTTGGACAACCACCGTGTTCGCGACCGCTTCCGTTTCCGTGGTGGACAGACTTGACCTTACCGACTACACAGAGGAGGACGTGCGCGATTTGGTCCCAGAGGCGTGGAGGGAAGACGATACGACGGGTTTGAGTGCCATACATGGGATGGCGAGTGACGAGGACAACCAATCGAAATCGAATGGACCAATCGATTTGCAAAAAGCAAGTGACGAAAAAAATAAAACATTCCGCAAATCTTCGCGCAGCAAGTTGACCCCCTCTGATGTTGGTCGATTCAGGGGCGACACCTTGTTCGACAGGGTCGCCAGGGTCGTGTGCAATGCGGCCGTGTTACCCCGGAAAGAGCTCTTCGAAACATGGGCCGCCGCGGAGGTGATTACGGAAACGTTTGGGGATAGACTCGGCGCTGAAAAACCTCGAACCGAAAAAATCAAAAACGAAAAAAAGTATGAAAATCACACCCGCGTTTTAGATTTAGCAGGCGGCCACGGGTTCCTCGCGCTTTGTTTGTTGCTTCTCAACCCTTTGTCTACCTCCGCGTTGATCGTGGACCGACGGAAACCGGACAGTTTTGAGAAATTGTATGGGCAAATAGTCACTGCCTTCCCGGAACTCCACGGCCGCGTTAGATTCGAAGAGAGCTCAATCGCGAACGTTTTGAGGGACGAAAACGAAAACGTTCTGTTAGTCTCCGTCCACGCGTGCGGCACGTTGACTGATTTGATTCTGCAGATCGCGACGGACACGAAATCCCCCGTTGCGGTGGTCCCTTGCTGTCACAACGCGCTGGGGGGGGCGAAACGGTTCGCGAAACAACTGGATAACGCCGTCCCCGCGCCTGTGGCGTTGGACGTCGCGCGCCTCGAGCTGTTACGACTAAGCGGCTTCGAGGTTTCCGCCAAAACGATACCGCGCGAAATAACCCAACAAAACAGAGTCATTCTAGGTGCGTTTTCTGAAATCAAAAGGAAAGGAAGTGAGGCGGGTCGAAGTGAAAAGCAAGTCGCGCAAGTCTCGCCGGGGTGGCCTTCAGTCGCGAAGTCGTTGCCGCATTCGCCATGGAAGCGATATTTGCAGTAGGTGTGTAGAGTGTAAGTTATAGTTATAGCAGTGCGTTAGATGGTAAGAGTGTAGTACTATTAGACTATCCACATTAAATCTTGTACTTCCCTGTGGTACCCGCTCCTCCCGGCAAGCTTTCCTTGGCAATCGCGTTTTCGATAATCTCCTTGATCTTGCCCTTTGCGCCCGCCACCGAGCGTTCCGTCGGCCCCTCGATCAGGAGATACAGCTTACGTTCGCCGATTGGCAGGGGTTTACCGGGAGGTAGGTATTGCCCTCGAGTCGTAATAACAGCCCCAGTGAAATCTGAAATCATAGACAACGAGTCCTTGTGCGTCACGTTCCAGCGCGCTTTCTGCGGGAAGTCGTTGATTTCGAGCTCGGATTCGAACCGTGGCGCGCCTTGAGCACCAGAGCCGGAAGCGCCTCTTCCAGTACCGGCGGCGTGCTGCGCCGCGAGCGCGGCAGCGAACGCCGCGGCCCGGGCGGCACCAGTCGTGGCGCCGCCCAGGGTAAGTGCGCCCTCGTTTGGCCCACCACCGGCGCCTTGCACGGCGAGCGCGCTTGTGGGCAACGGCGGGGGTTGGCTCTTGTTCGGCGGTTGCGCAGAAGCGGCACCAACAGCACCTTGTTCGCTCGCAGTACCGCCAGACGCGAGTGTAGCCTTCTGCACACCCGCAGCACCAGTCGCAAAAGTACCCAACGCTTCTTTCCGCTTCGTCTCCGCCGCCGCCGCCGCGGCGAAACCCCCCCTTCCGGTGGTTTGGAAAATAGGCTCGCCGTCGTCGTCGAAGGTTTCGTTTTCGTTTTCGTCGTCGTCTGAGTCATCTTCAATCTCGATTCCTCCCGCCTTCGCCTGTTGTTTCTTCGCGCGCTTTTCCCTCTCCATCTCTTCCTTTGAAAACGAAAACCCAGTGCCTCCGAAGCCACCTTGTTTTTTATCTTTGACTAACCCTTGTTTTTTCTTGGCATTATACCTCTCTGCCATCTCTTTCAAATCTGTCGGAACAACCTGCTTCGCGTCTATCATCGCTTTGCACAAATCAGGCGCGAACTTTTCCTCTTCCTCGGAGATGAACGTCACGGCGGTGCCCTTATTGCCCGCTCGTCCGGTTCGCCCGACCCGGTGCACGTAGTCCTCAAGGTGGTTCGGTGTGTCGTAGTTGATCACTAAACGTAGGTCCTTCACGTCTAATCCTCTCGCGGCAACGGAAGTAGCGACCAAGATGTTACACACGTCGGTTTTGAAATCGGAAACCGTGCATTCGCGGTCGCTCTGTTCCTTGCCGCCGTGTAGCGATAAACACGGGTACCCGCTTCTCAATAAGTCTCGAAAGATCTTGTCACACTTTTCTTGCGAGCTCACGAAGACGATAGATTTGCCCCTCTCGTACCATTCCCCTAAAAGTTCAAGTAACCGCAAAAACCGGTCAGCTTCATCCCGCATCTCGACAATTTGCTCGATGTCGCTGTTCACGACTGATCGACCTCCTACTTGGATCTCCACCGGGTCCGTCAACGCAGCTCTAGCCAACGCTTCCATCGCCTTAGGAAACGTAGCAGAAAACAAAACAGTCTGCCTATCCGGTCTCAAATTGTTCGTAATCCGCGTAATTTGCGGCTCAAACCCCATGTCGAACATCCGGTCGGCTTCGTCCAGCACTAAATACGTCACGCGTCGCAAATTAGTAACTCGCCCTCCAGAAGTAGTCAGGACATCGATCATCCGCCCCGGTGTACACACCACGATTTCGCACCCCCGTTTCAGCTCGCCTATTTGCTGCGCCACGCCGGATCCACCGTACACGCTAACGCTGACCAACCCAGCAGCTCGCCCGAACTTCTTGCAGTCCTTGCCGATCTGCGTGACCAACTCCCTTGTGGGGCCGATCAACATCGCAATCGGGCCGTCTCCGTTTTTCAAAGCGGGCTGGTCCTTGCAATGGCGGAGCATCGGCAAAATATACGCCAAGGTTTTCCCAGAACCAGTCTTCGCCACCCCAACGCAGTCCCTCCCTGACATAATAACCGGAAGCGCTTGGCTTTGAATCGGGGTGGGCTTGTCGAATCCACTTCTTCGGATTAATTCGGAAACTCGGTTACTCAACCCGCACTGCGCCCAGGTTTTGATCGGCCGCGGGACGTTTTTTCCCTTGCACCGAACGCCTTCCAGCGAAGTTCGTAACTCCGTCACCTCGTCCTCGCTCATCCGGGCAATCTCGAAACTCTCGATGTAGAAGTTCTTGCGGAACGGAGAGTATTCCATCACAGAGTGATCGGTGACTCCGAGTTTTTCCGCCTTGGAAAGCTTTGAAGTTTGCTTCTTCGTCCACGCCGCGTCGGAATCCGAACTTGAATCCGGATAGTTTCCGGAATTATTATCCGAGGAATCAGAATCATCGCCGCCGTCCGATTCGGCGTCGAAAAAACGACGCACGATTGGTACACTTGCTTGTTTTCGCTTAGTGGTACCCACACCTCCTAGCTTGATCGTAATGGGTTGCTTTTTCTTGACCGTTAAGCCTTTCAGGAAGCCGCCGGTGGGTTTCAAAACCACGCCGCCGGCGACGGAGGCGAAACTTTGTGGTTTCACCGACGCCGCAATTCCTTTCAGCTTTTCCTCCTTCGCCTTCACTTCCGCGACCATTTGATCAGCCTTGGCGTTGTTCTCCGCCATGAACGCGTCTAATGGGTCTATATCGGCGCCGGGTGGAGTTGTGGTTTTTGGATCCGCGACATTCAAGGACTCGTCGTCTCTTGGTGCCGAGGACGTCGCGGTTGCGGCGCGCGCGGCCCTCGCCGCCAAAGAGGCGGCGACCGCAAACTGCGCCTGCATTTCCGCCTCAAGCGCCTTGGCGTGTTTCTCTTGCTTTTTCTGTGTCGCCACCTGATCCTTATCTACCAGCGATTGCTTCGCAGCCGCGCGCTCGGCGTCCATCACGCTGTCGTTCGCCGCCATGAACGCCTCTAACGGATCTTCGTCGTCGTCATCCACCGGGCCCGTCGCGGGCGCGTCGTCGTCCGATTCATCCTCCAGGGACCAGCCGACAGTGTCGTGACTTTCGTTTTCGTTTGGATCTGCTGTGTCTGCATTCAAGGAAGGAACGTTCTTTCGCTGCTTTCGCCACTCCTCCACGCGCGCGCGTCGCAGCGCGGTTGTGGAATCTGTGAATTGGGAGGTGTCGGCTTGATTTTGATTTGATGAGGTCCCTGAAGGCCCTACCTGTGTCTCTGTCTTCCTTCGCTTCGCATCCGTATCCGCTGTGTCTTCGGCAGGTACCTCGCGGCCGCGTTTCCTGTCTGCGTTCGCCTTGTCGCCCCCAGCCGCCGACGCCTTTTGCGCTTTCAAACGCTCGCGCACGCGCTCGCGTAACTTTGCCGCTTTGTCGTCCTTGTCCTCATTAGCCCCCGATGGCTCGGCAGCCTTCCCGCTTTTAGGGCTAGTGCTCGGCTTCGGCCCCATGGTCCGGGCGCGCGCTCCGGCTGGTGGCAAACGGTACGGGGAGGGACGTGAGTCGAAAGCGCGGGAGAGGGCGAGATCTACCGTACGGTCTTCAAACGCGGAAGAGATCAAATCAAATCAAAGTGTGCGACGAAAAACGGCGGCAGATTGACTCGGTCGAGAGGTGTATCCCCTTAGTGCGGAGTGCGGTCGAGAAAGAGTCGTCGGCGTGTTCGGGAACGAACCCGTGTAGGCTGCGCGTCCGTGACTCAAAACCGGTCCCCCGAAAACATACACGCGCGCGTCCCGAGGCGCCGCGGTCTGATTGGTGGAGTCAGAACTGTGACCTAATAATCGACACCCGATTACCGGAGGCAAAACTTGTGCAAATGGCGAGGACCAAAATTCTGCTATTTACAGTCTCAACGGTCGAGGACGCATACGCTGAGACATCACGATTCTATTTGAAGGAGATCACTCTCTTGTCTTTCGCACATATGTACTGTCTACGCACTGTCTACGCTCGCTCCGCTTACTTGAGTCTGTTCCCGCTCCCCTGGAACGCGGAGAATTTCGGCGCGTCATCTTTTTTCTCTTTTGTTTCGGACTCCGGTTCATTCGCCTTCTCCGCGGCTCGCGACTCACGGCCCACACCCCCTGCCGCGCCTCCAAACACCAGCTTCCCAGCCTTCCTGCGAAGCAGCCCTGATCCCTCTTTCTCGAATTCCTTCTTCACCCCTCCAGACTCATCCTTCGGGCCGCGAATGAACTGCTCAAACTCCTTGGACAGTTTCAACGATGTCGTCGGGATTTCCACAGGTTTCGGGGACAAATCAGTCCTACCAGACTTGCCGTCCAAACGGTTGCCTCCGCCCGCGAAGGCCAGGAACGTGGGCGTGTCGTCCTTTACCGTGTCGGTATCACCCACTCCACCATCACCCTTTCCTCCATCTGTTTTCGACTTCTTCGACGACCCCGCGCCGTCGCCGACGTCCATCGCGTCGCTTCCGGAAACATTTTTCTTCCCAAAATCCTTCTCCGGCTCAACGTAATCCAGGGGCGGGGCAAAATCCACTTCGCAATCCGTGTCCACGATGGAAATCGCGTCGTCCGGTTTAGCCTCCACGATGTCGATGAAATACCTTTTGTTGTTGTAGTTGATTAAAATGGAGTCGTTCACGGTGAGGCACGTGTATGAGCGCAACGTGGTTTCCAGGACGGCTTTGGGGTTACTTATGTCCAAAAAGTCCTTGGTTTGGGGTCTTAGTTTCACGTAGTTGCCTTTTTTAAGGGAGGTATACGCACACCGCACTATGTCGCCCTCCGTCAGCAACAGGTTCTGCATCATCCAGTAGGGAAGGTACACCACGCCTTCCTCGGCGACAAACTCTAGAACGCCGCAGTGGGTTTTCTTCTTTTGTTTCTGGTTACTCAACTCGAACAACATAGGGTACTCGTCGATCATCATGTTCGTTAAGCGGTCAAGGGCGCTGGGGGGGAGGATTACTAGGGTTTGCGAGGGTTGGGGGTTTAGGGTTAGGTGTGTGGTCGATGGGAAGAAATCGCTCGGTATAGGTCGATGGCGAAATAAAAAACAAGCGCATCGTCATCTGAAATCCAACGCCATCTAGATCTGGTTGTTCCCCCATAGGGCAGTGATACCGCGTAGAAGAATTCTATTCTAAATGATCCGGTTCACGGCGTACCTTTGTCTCCATTTTCCAGTTGCGGCTGTGGGGGGTGAGAGGACACGTGGAGTCGGGTCAGTGAGCTCGGATGCGCGAGGATGAATCAGCGTCGAGGTGTACGTTTTGAACGAAAGATGATGACGACCGTGACGGTCAGTCAGCCGCACGTACTCTGTCGATAAAGCTGACTGGGTAGACGCGGTACTGCGCGACGAAGTTGCCGCCGCCGCCGAAACGCCCGAACATTTGGCTTACGGGAGGTAAACGCGTGCCCCGTGGAGTGACGAGTGCCTCCGGCGAAGTTCAGAGAAACAAGGGAAAAGCGAAAAGGGCACCAAAACGACGAAATATTTTCAGCAAGCAAGTATATTACATTCATGTACCCTATCGACACTCTCTATCCTCTTCTTCCCTCCACCTCTTCACACGCACACACCAATCTCACAGCATGAGCAGCACCACTTCATAGCATGAGCATCTTCTTGGCGTACGACCGAATCGACCTCCTCTTTTTCACCGCATCTAGCGTCGCTCCATCCGGCGTGACATCCTCGTCGGCCATTCTGTCCACGATTTCCTCCGCCCGTTCGAGTTCATTTTCATCCGCGCACTTCGCGAGTAAAATGTTGTATGACAAAGCAGTCGGCTCTAGTTCGTATTCATTGCGCATCCTTGACAGCAGCGCGATCGCCCGGGGCCACGCGGGGGGTTCGGTTGACAGGTGCCCCCTGATGAGCTCCGCGAACACCACTTCATCAGGCTTCACCACGCCTTTCTGGAACACCTCTTCGAACACTTTCAGGGCTAAATCCTGCTTGCCCGAAGCGACGCACGCGCCTAAGCAAGTGGTCGCGGCGAACAAGTCAGGCTCGATGCCTGCTCTGCCTAGACTGACAAGTAAGTCAACCGCGTTCGCCGCGGCTTTGCGCCTGCGGCAATCAACCAGCTTGCGTGTCACGTCACGCAGCGTGAGCTCATCTTCAGTCAAAGGAGCATCCTCGGCGGCGGCGGAGGAAGGATCCATCACGGCTCTCGTAACTCTGGTCGCTCTTCGCGCGGTGCTGGTGAACGCGGCGGCGCGGGTTGACCGAACACAGCGCGAAGAAGCGGCGGACCTCGCGCTCGCGAAGCGACACGCTATGGAAGTCACGCTCGTCATGGCGGGCATGGCGGAGTGGCGCGATTTATCCACTGTGGGCGCTTTTTAGAGCTTTCGGGGCTTTTGTCGACGTGGAGTTGATTTAGGTCAGACCTGACAAGGGTGGCCTCGCCACAGGTGCGCGCACTGCACGACCCATGTCGCCAAACCCAGCGCGTGACGCGCCATGTGCACCGTGTATCGTGCCGCACCGGTGACCGCGTTCGTTTCGCGCTCGGCAGCACGAGCAGGATCGAGGGTCCCAATCGCGATGGCTGCGATTGAGAAGTCGTCACCGCCGACCGCCGCCATCCCGAATGTTTCTTGTGATTCTAAATCGCTTCGAGCCTACCTCTCCCGGGACACGCACACGCGCGTTTCCCTGCTTTCCGTCGAGGACTTCACGTCCTGGTGCGAGAAGGAAACGCTGGAGCGTTTAGCGCGCGACCGGCCTGCATCACTAAGGGCGAGAGTCGATGCGACCAAACGCTTCTATCGAGAGTTATTGAAGCCCTTGGAAAAGAATGTGTTCTCCGCGGACGCCGCGTTTGAGAACGGCGACGACTCGGTCGAAATCTTGAGCGCGAAGAAAGCCGTGGCACAAGCCCGAGCCGCGATTGACGGGATCACCAAATATTTGAATGTAGAAAAGGAGGAGAGGGGTCCGGAGACTTGGTCGACGTCCTCGAGTGCGAACGCGGATGCGTCGACAAAATCTCAACAACAAAAGCGCCTCGCGACGCAAACGAAACTCGCGGCGTTGGTAGAAAAGCTTCCGCAGCTGGAAGCTACGTATGAAACGTTGATATCTCGTTCAAAAACGTGGCACGCGATGCATGACGCTCACGAGGAGTTGAAAAAAGTTGGAGTTGAAATCGGACTCGATATAATAGAAGGCGAGTTGGCCGCGGCGCATCGAGAAACTGGCAACGACTCTTCGGTCAAAGGCGCTTCGTTTGAATCCGTCGGGTTGGGAGTGATTGCGAAACTGGTTCGTGAAGGTACGCTACGCTGCTCTCCAGATATGCACATGCCAGAGCCCCTAATTAAACCCAAGACCCTTTTGTTGCTCAACAACGTCCACCTCTGGATGTCCCACGGCGAGATTGACGGAGTTTTAATGGTGGTGAACGATTTAGATGGCGCGTTTGTCGATGAACGTATGGGCAAACAGTCTGGAATCAAAATGGAACGGTTGATGGAAAGTAATGGTAATAACTCTCTCGACTCCACACCACCTGTCACTGTCTTGGCCATCTTCGAATGCAAGCGGAACCCCGACGACGCGCGTTTGGGTGTTTTGAAGCGCGCGTGCGATTTGTCATGGCTGTCCGGCGATCGTAAAAGTTACCGCCCAGACGCGTACGTCAACAAGTACTACCCGACCGGGCACTTTACGTGTGGGGTGCATCCGACTTCTAAAATAGAAGTGTTGAACACTGCAGATGAGGTTTCCAAGGATACTTTGACTGCTTTATTGGACACTAAAAACAAAAGCGCGTTGGTTTTGACGAAGGCGAGTTTTCGGTTATTTCTGGACGATGAAGAAAAAAACAAACTCGATCGTCTGTACGCCGTGACGCGCCCGCGAACCATGTGCGGCCTAGACATCAAGGTGAGTTGGTATACAATGGATGTATATACACAATCAGTCTCGATATTTTCCCGAACACCAAAACGGCAGACGTATCTGGGGGGCGCTAGGCTGGGTCCTTCGGGATCCTCCCGATGAGCGCCTCCTTCATAGTTCCGCCCAGAGCTACCAGGGGTACGCTGCGACGAACTCGGCGGGATGTACCCCGCCGCGTTCTACTTTTTCGCGACCCATATTTTTTAGGTTTTGGTTTTTTGATGAGGTTTGGGATGCTTGCGTGCGCTATTATTACATGTATCTATGTGTGCACTCAATTTACCTTCGACTGACGAAAAAACTCTCTACTCCAACCATCCATCTCCACAGGTTCGCGCGCCTTTGATGCAGCGTTCGTGCGCCAGGGTTGCGTCGTTTATTTTTGACGATTTGGGGGAGGTACTGAGCGAAGGTGCTTTTGCGACTGAGATTGAGCATCTTCGGTCTGAAGATTGCAACGGAGCGCGCCGCGTCGCGCTTCGGAACGAGCTCGAGAAATTACACGCTTGGCTTCACGAAAAATGTGATGAAACAAATTTAGATGACCTCCATGACTCATACGGTTTGTTTTCCAAGTACTTGGATGCCACTGAAAATGGCGATGATAACGAACAGGGGAGGGTAGTACTCGTGGACGCGTAACGCGTTACGGGCGTAGCATATAGGTAGCAGCTTAGCTTAGGAGTAACTAATCACATAAGAAACTCTCTGTCAACCACTTTATCTGGTACCCACTTTCTCAGTTTTCACCTCATTTCTCGACGAGCCAAATCCGGATTGTATCGCTCCCACAGCACGCGACGGTCCGTTGGCCCTCGGCATTGCCGAGCGCCCTTGGGGGCAGCGGCTACGTGAGGCGACACCTCGGACATCGGGCGCGATGCCGACGTTCGAGTCCCTCGCGGCGAAGCGCCAGCGCGAGCTCGCGGCTCGGTGCGTGTCCCCTCGAGTCCTACCCGCATCCGCGATGCGTCTCATTCGACAATACCAATGATTTTTCCCTAGCCTGCGAAACGCGATCCGCGATGCCAACTTAGGCTTGGTCCAACGACTCAAGCGACGATGCGTCGTGGGGATCACCGACAACGTACACGACGTGCGTGGTGACACCACAGTCGTATCTCAGAGCAGCGCGCCGCGGACGCACACGGGGTACCACCCTAAACCCGGGTCGTCTCCTCCCGTGACGCACCGATCACGGCAGGCAACATTTTTACGTTTCCACTAATCTCATCGCTGACGCCTCGTCCGTCCCCACCCCCCTTCCCACTACTCACCCACAGCACTGGCGCGCACGTTCCCGGTCCCGCGTACAAGGTCAGGACGCCTTCCGTGTTCGTGACGAAGAAAGCGCCCGAGCCCGCGAAACCCGCGGTGCCCAAGCTTGCTCGAAGGAGCTTCGAGGAGAGCAATGTAGATGTGATGGATGTGATGGCGGCGGCGCAGAAGCCAAGAGCAGACGGTTCGGGTTCTAGCTCACCTGGTTTCTCGAGCTCTTCGCAAGACGGTTACCCCGAAAAGAATGACGCGAGGATGGGGAATGATGCGATGGATACGTCGACTACTATGGGCAAAAAGTCTCAATCCAAAAAGCACCTCCCTACGTACGACAAAAACGCGGGCGTGTTCCCGCCTCGGTGGAAAGAAAACTGGACGGAGAGTTCCGTGATGCGTTCGATGCCCGAGGAGGGGGTGGGGTTAGGGTACCGTGCGGAGGGTGCGCCTCCTGTCACAGGGTCCGCGTTCGGGTGGGTCCCTCCATCCGACTCCTCAGAAGCTTCCTATTATTTACGGCCGACGCCGAATGAGTTGCCGTCGCAGCCGAGCGGCGCGGACGGGTCCGCGTCATCTGCGGCTGCACCGTTGGAGCTCTTCGACGACCCGCAAGCGGAGCGAATGACGGATTTGAAAGAGTGTTTCGTTGTGCCACAAGGCAGCAGAGAGAAGCACGTCACCGCCCGATCACGGTACTTCACAAAGCACGGCCAGTTCGCGTGGCGCGCGTGTTACGTGTTGGGGTACGACGAGGGGTCGAAAACTTTTGAAATCGAGTGGGTAGATTCGCCCGGCGTCAAGAAGCGCGTCCGGCGCTTGAACCTGGTGTTTGACCACGAAGACTCGGACGCGTTCCGAACAAGATTGGCTCACGCCTCCACCTTAAGAGAACAGCACGAGACAGTCAAAACCTACTTTGGATTAGTGGAAAAGATGGAGTTCACCAACGACGTGGACGGCGTTGTGACTCCGACGTTTCTCGAAAGAGTGAAACGCAAAGTCGGAACAAGACCAAACCCAGATTCCTTGCCCGACGCGACTGAAGAGTTCTTGACTGAACTGAAACAAGACTTCAGGACGGCGACGAAACGGTCGATTCTGGACATATCCCTGGCCGATTCAGAAAAGGCGCAAGTCCTGAGAACTGAGACTGGTGTCGTGCCGTTGCTGCGAAAAGCGAAAGCGCCTCGCGTCGCAATCGTTGATCGCTTCGACAGAGGGAATGATATCGACGGTGATGAGGATGCAGAGTCTTCTGCAAGTACCTCCGATCCCATCGACCGCCACGCCTCCATCCACTCCCTAGCCACGTTCCTTCCCGACTCGGACACCTCATTTCTGTCCGCGTTACACAAGTTCTACGGCTCGTACGACGCGCGGGACGTGAGGATTGCGTTGCTCGCCGCGGATGTCGCCGAGGATACCGAAAACGGTGTGCCCAAGACGCTGTTCCCAGGCGCGCTGGCGCCTCCGCCGCGTCCGATGAAGCTGGACGAGTTTGAAAAGTTCCACCGAACGTACCTCGAAGAAACCGCGTCGAGAGTCAAGCAGAATCTCACCACGTCAACCGTCGCTCTGTGCGTCTCGTTAGAGGAGTCCATACGCGACGTCGCGCTGCGGGTGGACGACCCGGTTCACCGAAAGAAGAACCTGGACCGGCTGCGGAAGATGCCCCGGTTCGCGCAAAGACTTTCTTTAGCGGTGCAGGACGGGCTGCGCACGGCAGTTGAAAGAGGCGCGTTTGACATCGAACAGTTCTGGAGAGTGGGGTGGGGCGGGGGCGACGACGCAGTTGAGCAACTCGAAACACAACAACACGCGCGTCACCGGCCTTTATTCACGGTTCAGCTGAAAGTTGAAAACGGCGCCGTGGCGTTTGACCCGCCGCTCGAGCGCGTTTTGGATGTGGCGGTTGGAATTTTTGATGACGCGTGTAGCATATTTGAGGGGCTCCACTGCATCAAGGAGAAGGTGCTGGCGGAACGCCAGTGCCAGGACTTGACGAGCATGGAGGTGAACACTGAAGAATCTGAGACGAATGACTCTGATCCGAATGAATCTTCTTCCAAAAACCAGCTGGACGAGTTTGGTGTTACGCAACGCATTGTCCCGACGCCCGGTTCAATCGAACGGTTCATGCAGGACGCGCGGGCTTCGATTTTGAAAACCATCACGGAAAATTTTCCCGGGCCAAAAGCGTTGGCGCAGCGGTTCACGCAGTTCGAGGAGCTGATGGAAAAACCAGTCGCCGAAGTTGAGGGGGAGGCGAAAGAAGGCGCGCCGGCGGAGACGGATGAAACAGTCGAGGAATCGTCGGAACAAGTTACGGGTGAAAAGCCCTCTGAGGAAGCTCCCACCGACGAGTTCATAACTCAAGAACCAGGTTCAACTGATCCAAATGCAGCGCCTACTGCTGATGACGTCGTCCCCACCGAAGCACCTGCAGAAGCAGAGGCTGAAGAGGAAAAAGAAATGACGCTCCCCGAACTGGAAGCCGAGACGGTGCGGTTGAGTAATTTAATCCAAGCCGTCGCGACGTGTTCCGCGTCCTTCGAGCCGTTCCGCATGATCGGCGTGGACTGCGTGGGGATCAAGGAGACATTGATCGAGATTGCGTCGTCACGAAGAAAGGATCTGGTGCAGAAACTCATCACCGACTTTCACGATTCGAACAGTCAGAGTTACTCTCGCTTCGTTGAGATTACGGATCGGCTAACCAGCGAAGTGAACACGCCCGAGGAGCTGGACGATTTGCGGCGGTTCGCCATGGACGCGCGGAAGGAAATCGAAACCCTGCAGTCCACGTTAACGACCGCTAATTTACTGGCGGATACGCTGGAACGCACACAAATCAGCCTAGAAGACACCGTCGTCGACACGTACTGGAACGCCATTACCCGGCCTTGTTCCATGCCCACTAAGCTGAAACAGTACGAGATCCGCGCCAAGGACTTGCAAAAGAAAATGACTGAGACGTTGAAAAGCGACATCAAACAACTGGGCGGCGTCATTGTGGAAACCAAGCTTAATGTCCAGGAGTTCATCGAGCTCGGGGGGATTGACCTTGCGGAGGACCGACTAATCGCTGTGGAAGGCATCGACGCTAAGCTTCTTGAGTTGAAGCAACATGGCGAGGTGTTCGCGCACAGGGAAGAGCTGTTCGACCGCCCGGTGACGCTGTATCCAGCTTTGAATTCCTTGAGCAGAGAATGGGAACCCTACGCCAACCTGTGGCGCGTGTGCGCTGAGTTCGGCCGGTTCCACCCCGAGTGGACCAACGGGCCGTTCACAAGTTTGGACCCCGAATTCGTGAACCAGTCAGTGGAGCAGTGGAACCGCCAAATCGTAAAGATGTTGAAGTTCATTAAAGGCGGGAACGCCCTCGACGTCTGCGGCGAGCTGAAGGAACGCATCACGAAATTCGAAACGTTTGTGCCTATAATTTCGAGTCTGCGAAACCCGGGGTTGCGCGACCGACACTGGAAGGAAATGAGCGCGGACCTCGGGATTGAGTTCAAAGCGGATAACGAGTTTTCGTTAGCCAGAGCAGTGCAATTAGGGCTGAACAACCACATCGACATATTAGAAAAGTACTCAGAAGCGGCTAGTAAAGAATATTCATTAGAACGCGCGCTTGATTCGATGACGCAAAACTGGCGGGGGGTTATTTTCGAAGTTTCGCCGTGGAGGGATACCGGGAGTTTTGTGTTGAAGGGCACGGACGAAACGCAGACGCTTCTTGATGACCAGATCGTCAAGACGCAGAGTATGAGGAGCAGTCCTTACATCGGCCCGTTCGAAGACAGAGTCAAGCTGTGGGAAAAGAAGCTCGTGACGATTCAAGAAGTCCTAGACCAGTGGCTCAAGATGCAAAGCGGGTGGTTGTACTTGGAACCCATTTTCGGTTCAGACGACATCATGGCGCAGATGCCGAGCGAAGGAAGGAAGTTCAAAACCGTGGACACGACTTGGCGGAAAACCATGCTGAAGCTTGAGTTGACGAACGAAGTGCTGGTCGTGGGTTCCGATGAAGACTTATTAGGGAGCCTTCAAAAGTGCAACGAGCTACTCGACGAAGTGAACAAGGGTCTATCGGAGTACCTCGAGACCAAACGACTCGCGTTCCCTCGGTTTTACTTTCTGTCGAACGATGAACTTTTAGAAATCCTATCCGAAACCAAAGACCCTTTAAGGGTCCAACCCTTCCTCAAGAAAGTCTTCGAAGCGATTCACCTTTTGGAGTTCCAGAAGGACTTGGAAGTCACCGCTATGTTGAGTGAAGAAGGGGAGAAGGTTACGTTTGTGAAAACGTTCAACCCAGCGAAAGCGGGCGGCGCCGTGGAGAAGTGGCTTATCGAGTGCGAACAAGCGCAGCGCGAAACCGTCGCGGCGATGTGCCGTGATGCGAGTGCCGCTTATGCCACATCAAAGCGAACGGATTGGATGGTGGAGTGGCCTGGACAAGTCGTGCTTTGCATAGGCTCCTTGTACTGGACCTCTCAAACCGAGACTGCGATTCGAGATGGAGCCATGAAGCAACACGCGGAAGTTGTCTCTTCTCAATTAATGGAGATTGTCGAAAAGGTGCGAGGAAAGTTGACAAAACTTCAGCGGAAAACCCTATCCGCGCTTGTCGTGCTTGAAGTGCACGCCCGGGACGTAGTCGCGGATTTAGCCGAAAAAAGCGTGCCATCCGTGGAGGACTTCGACTGGGCAAGCCAGCTGCGGTACACGTGGGACACCATGGACGACGGAAAGGAGGGGGTTACCGTGCGCATGATCAACGCGGCGATTGCGTACGGGAATGAGTACCTTGGAAATTCTTCGCGACTCGTGATCACTCCGCTGACGGATAGATGCTACCGAACGTTAATGGGTGCCGTGCACTTGGATGTAGGCGGCGCCCCGGAAGGCCCCGCAGGCACAGGCAAAACCGAAACCACCAAAGACTTAGCGAAAGCCATTGCGATGCAGTGCGTGGTGTTCAACTGCAGCGACGGGCTGGACTACCTGGCGATGGCGAAATTTTTCAAGGGCCTCGCCGCGTCAGGCGCGTGGGCGTGCTTCGACGAGTTCAACAGGATCGATTTAGAGGTGCTATCCGTGATCGCGCAGCAGATTCTAACTATCACACGGGCGAAAGCCGCCAGGGCGTTGGTGTTTGACTTCGAAGGCACAAGACTGCCTTTAAGGAGAACCTGTAATGTGTTTATTACTATGAACCCCGGTTACGCCGGTCGGTCTGAACTCCCAGACAACTTGAAAGCTTTATTCAGAACCGTAGCCATGATGGTACCGGACTACGCCATGATTTCCGAGGTTTTCCTGTTCAGTAACGGTTATTTAGAAGCCAGAGCATTAGCCGTGAAGCTAGTCGCTACGTACAAGCTCTGTTCCGAGCAGCTCTCCAGCCAGTCGCACTACGACTACGGGATGCGCGCGGTGATTTCCGTGCTGCGCGCCGCCGGCGCCGTGAAGCTCAAGTACCCCGACCGCGACGAAAGCGTGTTGATGCTGATTTCGCTGAAGGATGTCAACTTACCCAAGTTCCTTGCACCAGATGTGCCGTTGTTCAACAACATTTTGTCCGATTTGTTCCCAGGCGTGGAGCTCCCTGAGCCCGAGTACGACGACATGCGCGCGAGCTTGGTGTTAGAATGCACTAAAACCAACCTGCAACCCACGCCTGTTTTCCTCGAGAAAATCTTCCAGCTCTACGAGATGATTTTAGTGCGGCACGGGCTGATGATTGTCGGGTACTCGTACGGCGCGAAGACGTGTATGTGGCGCACGTTGGCTGGTGCTCTTGGTGACCTGCACCAAAAGAACCTACTAGAAGAAAACAAAGTCAAGGTTGTGGTGATAAACCCGAAGAGCATTTACATGGGGCAGCTGTACGGGCAGTTCGACCCGACGAGCCATGAGTGGCAGGACGGCGTGTTGGCAAAGAAATACAGAGAGCTGGCGGTGGACACCTCGCTAGACCGGAAGTGGGTGATGTTCGATGGCCCCGTGGATGCGATTTGGATCGAAAACATGAACACCGTGCTGGACGATAACAAAAAGCTGTGCCTCATGAGCGGCGAAATCATCGCCATGTCAAACGGGATGAACATGATTTTCGAGGTTCAGGACCTGGCGGTGGCCAGTCCCGCCACGGTTTCCAGGTGCGGCATGATCTACGTCGAGCCCACTGAAATGGGATGGGAACCGCTGAAGGTGAGCTGGATGAACACCCTGCCTGAGACGTTGCAGCGGCACCACGAACGGCTCAAAGAGCTGTTCACTTGGCTCGTGGAGCCGTGTTTGCGGTTCGTCCGGAAAAACTGCGCCGAGCTCGTTCCGACTTCCGACATCAATTTACCAGTCGCGCTGATGAACATCTTCGAATCCATGATTGACGAGTTTCACGTCACGGACGAGGAGGGGGAGTTTGCGATGTCCGACAAGGACCAACGCGTGTTTGTGGATTCAACCTTCGCATTTTCAGTGGTATGGTCCATAGGCGGCACTACGGACTCCGCGGGGCGAAAGAAGTTTGACGACTTTTTCCGAAAATTAGTTGACAAGCGCGTCGACGAGAAATCCGAACGTACAGATTACGACTTGGGGCCCGGGATTTCCATAACTTACCCCGATAACAAGCTCGCCAAGCCCCTCCCCGCCGCGTCCGAAGGTTCCGTGTACGACCTCCACTTCGACAAGGAGATGGGTCGGTGGAAGAACTGGCTGAAAATGAACGATGTGGACACCTCACCCGTGAATGAAAAAACCGAGTTTCTGGATATCATCGTCACCACCATCGACACCGTGCGGTACCGGTACTTGTTCGACCTGTTAGTGGATCACGGGAAGTCAGTGCTGTTCGCGGGCCCTACTGGTACCGGTAAGACTGTATACATCCAAGCCGCACTAGATGCGAAGGATAAAGCAAAATGCAGAGCCATCATGTCAACCTTCAGTGCGCAGACCAACGCAAACGCAGTGCAGGATATCATCGACTCGAAACTGGACAAGCGACGCAAGGGTGTGTTCGGCCCGCCGATCGGCGCGCGGGCCGTTGTGTTCGTTGATGACCTGAACATGCCCTCCCTTGAGGAGTACGGCGCACAGCCCCCTATCGAGCTCGTACGGCAGTACTTCGACCACGGCGGGTGGTACGACCGTAATGAGCTGAACATGAAACAACTCGTTGACGTTCAATTCGCCGCGGCGATGGGTCCCCCGGGCGGCGGACGGAACCCGATCACGCCCCGGTTAGTCAGGCACTTCAACCTCGTGTCAGTATGCGAGTTCGACGATACTTCGTTGAGTAGAGTGTACGGCCAGATCGCGGACTGGTGGTGCCAACGCGCTGGTTTACCATCCGACATCAGCGGCAAAACCCCCAACCTGGTGAAGGCGACGCTGGAAATCTACAACACGATTAAAAAGGAGTTGCTTCCAACGCCGTCGAAGAGCCACTACACGTATAACATGCGTGATTTATCAAAGGTGTGGCAGGGTGTTTCTATGGTCGGTAATGTCAAAAAAGAGCTAGGTGCCGTGGTCCGTTTATGGGCTCACGAATCCTTAAGGGTGTTCCACGACCGTCTCGTGGACGACCACGACCGCTTGTGGTTCTTTGGGCAAATAAAAAAGATGGTCGCCAAGCACGTGGGTCTTCAGTTCGACAAGGTTTTCGAGCACCTGGATTTTGACGGATCAGGGGACGTCGACATTTGGGAGTTGCGGAGTTTGATGTACGCCGACTTTTACGACGGCCCTGGCGAGGGTTCGTACTCAGAAGTGACTGACATGTCGCAATTGTTAACTGTGGTGGAGGAGCAGCTGGTGGAGTATAACCAGGTGAGCAAAACGCGCATGGATTTAGTGTTGTTTCTATACGCGGCGGAGCACATTTGCCGAATTTCGCGAGTCATTCGACAGGAACTGGGAAACGCGCTGTTAGTTGGGGTCGGCGGATCCGGCCGCCAAAGCTTAACCCGAATCGCCGCGTTCATGGCTGAGTTCCAGGTGTTCCAGATCGAGATTTCGAAATCATACGGCCTGTTCGAGTGGAGAGAAGACTTGAAAACCGTGTTGAGGAAAGCCGGCGCCGAGGGCAAGCCCACCGTGTTTCTCTTCTCGGATACGCAAATCAAACTCGAAAGCTTCCTTGAGGACATCAACAACGTTTTAAACACCGGGGAGGTGCCGAACCTGTTTGCGAAAGATGAAATCGCGCAGATCGCGGAGGCGGTTACGTTACGGGCTAAAAAGGCTGGAATCAACGAGGGCGCGCCCGCAGGTGAGAAGTTCAAGTTCTTCATCCAGGAGTGCCGCCGGAACCTGCACACCGTGTTGTGCATGTCCCCGGTGGGCGACGCGTTTCGCGAACGCTTACGGAAATTCCCGAGCCTCGTGAATTGCTGCACAATCGACTGGTTTTCGGAGTGGCCTACGGATGCATTGCAATCCGTCGCTACTCAGTTCTTGAGTGACGTCAACATGGACACCGACGACACCAGGACGGCGTGTATCGACATGTGCATGGTGTTCCACACCTCGGTGCGAACTTTATCCCAAAAATTCCTCGCTAACCAGGGGAGGCACTGCTACGTGACGCCGACGAGTTATTTGGAGCTCATCGGAACCTACAAGACTTTGCTATCGGAAAAGAGACATGCTGTGTCTACGTTACGCGACCGGTACGAATCAGGCTTGGCGCAGATCTTCTCCGCGGAGGAACAAGTCGAGACCATGAAGGTGGAGTTGATTGAGCTCGGCCCCGTGCTCGCCCGAACGCAAGTCGAGACGGATGAGATTCTCGTGGTGGTGGGCAAGGAAACGGAGCAAGCGAACAAAGTGCGAGCGGTCGTCGCGAAGGACGAAGCCTTCGCCGCGGAGCGCGCTGAGGAAGCCAAGGCGATCAAAGATGACTGTGAAACTGAGCTAGCGGTGGCGATTCCCATGTTGAACGACGCGCTAGCCGCGCTTGACACGTTGACGAAAGCGGACATCACGGAAGTTAAGGCGATGAAGAAGCCGCCGGCAGGTGTGAAGTTGGTGATGGAAGCGGTGTGCATCTTAAAAGGCGTCCGCCCTGAAAAGGTTAAGGACCCGGCAGGCGGTTTGAGAAAAGTAGAGGATTACTGGATCCCGGCTCAAAAGTTACTAGGGGACCCTCAATTTTTAACCTCCCTAAGGGAGTTCGACAAGGATAACATGCCCAACAGCGTGGTTAAAAAGATCACGAAAATGGTCGCGTTGCCCGAGTTTCAGCCCGAGGTTATTAAAAAAGCGTCAATCGCAGCGTACGGGCTGTGTTGCTGGGCCAGGGCGATGGAGGCGTACGACCGCGTGGCGAAGATCGTGGCGCCTAAACGTGCCAGTCTGGCTGCCGCAGAAGCCGAGTACGGCGAGCTCATGGCCGGCCTCGAAGAGAAGCGCGCCAAGCTCCAAGAAGTGGAGGACAACCTCACCGCTTTGAACGACAAGTTGACCGAGATGCAAAATAAAAAAGCAAAGCTCGAGTTTGATGTCGACATGTGCGAGAAAAAGTTAGTGCGGGCGGAGAAGCTGATTGGCGGGTTAGGGGGAGAAAAGAGCCGGTGGAAGGAAGTCGCCCGGCTGTTAACCCTGGATTACACGAACCTGACTGGCGATGTGTTGTTGTGCGCTGGTTACATCGCGTATTTAGGCGCGTTTACGCTACCCTACCGCGAGGAAGTTTTGTTGGAGTGGCGCGCGTTACTAAAAGAAAAGAACGTCCCGTGTTCAGACGAGTTCAAGCTGATTTCCGTGCTCGGCGAGCCGGTCAAAATCCGGGAGTGGACCATAGACGGCCTCCCCAACGACTCGTTCTCAATTGACAACGCGATTGTTATGTCAAAAAGCCGAAGGTGGCCGCTTATCATCGACCCGCAGGCGCAGGCGAACAAGTGGATCCGGCAGATGGAAAAAAGTTCCAACCTAGTGGTCGTTAAATTAACCGACGGCGATTTCGTGCGTAAATTAGAAAACGCCATAACCTTCGGTACGCCCGTTTTGCTTGAAAACGTTGGAGAGGAACTGGATCCCACGCTAGAGCCTTTGCTGTTAAAGTCCACGTTTAAACAAGGCGGGTCCTTGTGTTTACGCTTAGGCGACTCCACAATAGAGTACCACGAGAACTTCCGGTTTTACATCACCACGAAACTAAGAAACCCGCACTACTTACCGGAGACGAGCGTTAAAGTCACGTTGCTGAACATGATGATCACGATTGACGGGTTGACTGATCAATTGCTGGGAATAGCAGTAGCTAAAGAACGGCCTGACTTAGAGGAAGAGAAGGTGCGGTTAGTGCTACAGGGGGCTGAAAATGCGCGACAGTTGAAGGAAGTGGAGGATAAGATTATCGAAGTTTTAGGATCGAGTGAAGGTTCGATTTTAGAATCTGAAACTGCTATTGAGATTATTTCAAGCGCCAAGACGCTCTCGAACGAGATTGCGGAAAAGCAAGCCATCGCGGCGGTGACGGAAGAAAAGATAGACGAAACGCGGTTAGGTTACCGGCCCGTCGCCAAGCACGTCGCGTACCTGTTCTTCAACGTTGCGGAGCTGTGTAACATCGAACCGATGTACCAGTATTCGTTGGCGTGGTACGTGCGGTTGTTCGATCACGCCATTCTAAACGCCAAACAAAGCTCAGATTTAAGTGAACGTTTGGAAAGTTTGATCGACTTTTTCACGTACTCGCTGTACCGGAACATCTGTCGTTCGTTGTTCGAAAAAGACAAACTGCTGTTTTCGTTCACGTTAGCCGCTACTATCTTCGGGTACAGAGGCGAGCTTGATTATACCGAGTACCGGTTTTTGCTCACCGGAGGACTGGGGCAGAAAGACGGCGCGGACCAAACTCCGTGCGAATGGATCTCGGAAAAGAGCTGGCTGGAAATGTTGAGGTTGAGCGACTTGGACGCGTTTTCGGGGAAGGCCAAGGTTGAAGGTGCTGATACTGCTGATACTGATACTACTGAAGCTGGAGTATCAGGCGAAGTATTAACTGACACTGAAGCGGTTTCAACTGTTACAACAACTGTTGCAACAACCTCAACTTCGCCTTTCGCGGATTTCTTCAAAAGCGATCCGGCTAAGTGGCGCCACATTTACGACAGCGCGAGCCCCGAAACCGAGGAGTTACCTGCGCCGTGGAACGAAAGGTTATCGTCGTTCCAGAAGCTTTTAGTGTTACGCACTATCCGGCCTGATAAACTAACACGAGCAGTGACGATTTACGTCGAAACTGCAATGGGCCGGCGGTACATCGAGCCGCCGCCGTTTGACCTGGAGCAGTGTTTTGGGGACAGTACCTGTGTTACGCCGCTCGTGTTTGTGCTGTCACCAGGGAGCGACCCCATGAATGGTCTGTTGAAATACAGTGCCTCTCGAGGCGTGAAGATGGAATCCCTGTCCCTCGGCCAGGGGCAGGGCGCGAAGGCTGAACAACTCATCGCCGCCGCCGCCAAGGACGGCCAGTGGGTTGTGTTACAAAATTGCCACCTCGCTGTTTCGTGGATGACGACGTTGGAACGCATCTGCGAAGCGTTCGTCACGGTCGAGGAACCGCCGCACGAAAACTTCCGGCTCTGGCTGACGAGCTATCCGTCGCCAAGCTTCCCGGTAGCTGTGCTTCAGAACGGCGTCAAGATGACTAACGAGCCCCCGAAAGGCATGAGGGCGAACATGATGCAGAGTTTCACTTCCGATCCTATTAGCGACGCCGATTTCTTCAACGACTGCGCCAGGCCGCTTGCGTTTAAAAAACTTTTGATCGGGTTGGCGTTTTTTCATGCGGCCATACAAGAAAGAATTAAATTCGGCCCGCTAGGCTGGAACATACCTTACGGGTTCAACGACCCGGATTTGAAGATAAGCTTACGACAGTTAAGGATGTTCTTAGACGAGTCCAGCCTAGACGCCCCTCTCGAAACGCCTTTAAAGACGCTAGTCTACCTAGTGGGCGAGTGTAACTACGGGGGGCGCGTGACGGACGGGCACGACCGGCGAACGTTGATGTCAATTCTCACCGATGACGTGGGCGGGCCTTTCAACAAGAACGTCATGGAGGACGAGTATGTGTTTAGTCCTTCTGGGATCTTTAAGGCACCAGTAGGTGAAGACACTACGAGAGAAGATATCCTGGAATACTTCAAGGGGCTGCCGATCGCGGCGGACCCGGATGTGTTCGGGCTGCACGCCAACGCCGACATCGCCAAGGACCAGAAGGAAACCGACTTGTTATTAGATGGGGTGCTGTTGACGCAAGGAAGTAGTTCGTCCGGAGGAGGCAAGTCCAAAGAAGACACGTTAATGGAAGTGGCTACGCAAATATCCGAATCCCTACCCCCGTTATTCGACCTAGAAGTGGCGAACTACAAGTACCCCGTGGAGTACTACGAATCCATGAACTCCGTGTTGTGCCAAGAGTTAGTGCGGTACAATCGGCTATTATCAGTGATTCACAAGTCCATAACTGACTTTAACTTAGCGTTACGAGGCAGAATTGTTATGACCAGCGAGTTGGACGCCTTAGGATCAGCGATGTACGATGGGAAAATCCCTCAAATGTGGGCAAAGAAGAGCTACCCGAGTTTGAAGCCGTTAGCCGCGTACGTGACTGAATTATTGAAGAGATTACAGATGCTCCAAAACTGGATCGACAACGGCGCGCCCCCCAAGTTTTGGATAACAGGGTTCTTCTTCACGCACGCGTTTTTGACTGGGGTGCTTCAGAACTACGCGCGTAAACGGAAACTGCCAATCGACTCGATTGTATTCGATTTCGAGGCTATGAAAGATGACGAAAAATTATTCGCGAAGAAACCGAAGGATGGCGCGTTTTGTGACGGGATATTTATGGAAGGGTGCAGGTTTGATTATTCGACGATGCGTTTGGAGGAATCAAGCCCGAAGGTTCTGTACACGGACGCGCCCGTGTTTTGGTTCAAGCCCACCACGGTGGATAACAGAGATTCCTATCCAAGCTACTTGTGTCCCATTTACCGGACCGCGGAGAGGAGGGGGGTGCTCGCAACCACGGGGCACTCGTCCAACTTCGTCATCAACCTCACCATCCCCTCCGATAAACCGCAAAATCACTGGATCAAGAGAGGCGTCGCTGGGTTGCTGAGTTTGAGCTACTAGGTAGATATACTTGTACTATTATTGAAGCTATACTTACTTGCCCCCGCTATATATGTATAGGTTCATTTAATGGTGAAACGCGCCTGCTACTGCCCCTAAACCAATCGTCAGACCCAATGCGACTAGCACGGGGTTATCGCCAGACCAAAAGTCGGGTGTGTTTTGCGCCTTGCGGATTATACTCTCCAAACTCTCGTCCGCGTCGCGCGTAACGCCTTCGGTGTCGGAAAGAGTCACGGTTTGAGTTTTCGTCTTCACAGCAGTAGAAACACCCCCATCGCCCCTATCTGTAACACCCTGCTGTTGCTGACCCTTCTGCTCCTCAAACAGATCCGGTTCGTCTCGGAGCAGGTACCGCGTTTCGGGGTCCACTTTCGCGAGCCACTTCTGGTAAAAGAACCGCTCCAACTTTCGTCCATCGTCGCCCTTCAACTCGACTAAGTACTCCTTTAACTTACCCGTTCGTTTGTTCACGGCTAGATTGACCCGAGCGCCGGGGACCAACACGTACCACCAGTACGCGGTCATCACGCCGACCGTGAGTAACACTAGGCCTTGGGACTGAAGAGCGGCGGTGTCCATCGGGGATGGGACGTAATCGGTGATTGCGGTGCCGTACATGAGGGCGTCATCCGCGTTTGCCGCGCGGGGGCCGGTAACACTACGCCTGGGCAGATGAGGCCGGAAACACGCCGCGCTTGATGTCTTCGTGTATTTGGAAGACGTGGGTACGCCCCCGCGGGGGGTACACATGGAGGTGGCCAACGCGGTGGCCATCGCGCACGAGATAAATGACGTGTCGACGTCTCCGCTGCCGTTAACGTCGAGACAAGCGAGGCGCCTCGAATTCACACGTGGCAACAAAAATCAATTATTGCGCCAAAAAGTTCAAAAATCTCTGCAGAAAGTACTTGCCAACTCAGACACGGGCATCACTCCAAAGCGCACGCCCCACGCGCCTCGACCACAACCGACCTCAACTCCGCGCACGCGGCGTTCTGTCTGAACACCTTACCGGTATTCTAACCCGCTCACGACACGTACCGTCTCGAGACGCACGCAGTCGCCGGTTTCCGACCTCTGAACGCGCGGCCAAATCTCGCGCGACTTTTCGAAAAGCCGCGCGAACCGTTGACATTGACATCGCCGGCCATGACCTCCATGCTCGTCCCCGTCGCCGCCATGCGCGTTGCGACTCCGCGACTCAGCTCTGTTCAACACCAACGACGTATCTTCACGTGCAAGCCGCGTCGTTCCGCTCGAATAGGCCCCCACACCGCACGGCGCACCGTGGCGCGCTCCGCCAAAGATTTCCACGTCCCAGACCGACTCGTAACTCTCGACGAAGGACTGGCGCGTCTCTCCTCCTCCAGAGACGCCCCCGCCGTTGGCGCCGCAAGGTACCACGTGATCTTCACCACCGGCGAGAAAATGGGCAGCGGTCTATCTGCCCCAGATGCGGGCGTTCAAATCATGCTCATCACCGAAGATGGAACCGCGTTCATGCACAGGTGCGACCGGTACCCCGATGTTTGTGGTGATTCCTCAGTAGCCATATACTCGTACCCGCGATTCGAGCGCGGCAGCGTCGACGAGGTTGTTTTCGATGCGCCTGACATGGGCATGCCGTGCGCGATTTGGGTCGCGCCGGAACAAGGTGGGGACTGGATGTTAGAGGAGGTTGAAGTCCGTGTCGTGACGCAGAACGCCAGGGCATCCGAGTTTGAGACGGACGACGGTACGCTAACCGAAGATGCGTTGACATCCTCAGCTTCTGTTTCTTTCCCATGCGGCGAGAAATTAAGAGACGCCATCGAGCTGCGCCCCAGCGCGTTCGTCAAGCTCACGCCCGAGCAAAAGCTCGAGATGCGTTTAGAGGGCTTACGGGAGTACGGCGCTTTGAAGACCAGAATGCTGCTCGTGACGGGCGCCGCGGTGGTCGCCGGGTGCGCCGTGACGGCCGCCATGAACGGCGGCTCGAACGATGGCGGCGAAGCCATGCGGAGCTTCGCGTCGGGCGGAGGCGTCGGGCTGGTGTACCTCTGGATGCTCACCAGGAACGTGGATGCGCTTGGGGGAAATGTTGTTGTGCAGGCTACTGAGAACAGTGATACCTCCAACAACAGCCCATCCATCCTCCGCATGCTCGGCACGCTGGGCAACGTGTTGCTTTCAGGTGCGTCGAGCTCGCCGGTCAGGATCGCTCTGGTTGCCACCGCTGGCGCTGCGGGCGCGCGGTGCCTCGGCCTGGACGACGGCGTGTCTTCCTTCGGTCACCAGGCAAACTACGGCGACGCGCTGTGTGCTATTCTCGGGTTCTTCTCGTACAAAGCGGGTGTGCTAGTTGCGGGGTTCTCAGGGACGGACGTGATGCACCCCACGCCGGAACCGGCGTACGCCAGGGTGGAGGATACAAGGACCGTCGACGGGAGGGCGGGCGGCGAACGATGGTGAATTGTTTTGCTCTGTTTGAAAAATGTATGAGCGATCGCTCATACGCCTTGTACCAACATTTGTACTGCATGCGTTGTGATTCATCACGTCGTGACCTCTTGACGAGTCGTTGTAATTGAATGTAAATTGAATGAATTTCCGAAACCGAGATTCTCAGCTCCAGCTTCGGTAAAATTAAAAAATCCTTTTCCTCTAGGCTGCGCTAGACCAAGACTGTCTACTCCCAGTCTCCTCCGAAGCTGCTTCTATCCGGCCGCGACGACGCGCTGTTGCCATCCCCGTCCCCTTTCGGTTTCCACAGCCGGACCTGGTTCCCGCCTCTGCCTCTCCCTGCTCCGCCTTTGCGACCTCTGGGCGTGAACTCGCGGTCGACCCTCGAGCCGCGCTCGGGTCGTCCGTCTCGGTCGCTTAACCCGCGATCGTCGCTGTACCCCCGTCCACCGCCGCGGCCGCCATTGCCGCGCTCGTCGAAGCCGCCCCTGCCTCTTCCGCCTCGCCCTCTGCCTCTACTCGCACCTGATGAGAACCCGCCGAAATCGCGGTCCTCGCTGTACCCCCGGCTGCCGCCGCGACCTCTCCCAGCACCCCTGCCTCCGCGACCTCTGGAGTCACCTCTGGAGTCGCCTCTGGAGTCGCCTCTATCAAAACCGTTTTCACCTCTATCGTCAAACTCCAACCCGTCTAGGTCGCTTCCGAAGCCGCCCTGCGTTCGCGTACGGCGCTCGTACCCCGCGTCCCTGTCACCGCCTCTGCCTCGTCCTCGTCCGCGTCTCCTGCCACCCTCGATCCCCCCCCTCCTCTCTTCAAAAAGGCCACCCCCCCCGCGGTCATCGAAATCGTCCCGGCGTCGAGGCGGCGGTCGCGTATCCCACCCGTCGTCGGCGCCGTATGAACTTTCGAAACCCCTGCGGTCGCTTCGGTCGCCTCGGTCGAACCCACCTCTTCCTCTACCACTGTCGCCGTATTGCGTATCGCCGCCTCTGCCTCGTCCCCGTCCTCGTCCAAATCCACCTCTTCCCCTAGGCTCTGCGTATTCATCGTCAAACGACCGCTTGCCTCTCCGGTAATCGCCTTCGTCGTCGTCGTAGCGTCGTTGAGAACTGCGGTCGTTTCGGTCATCGAAAGAAGTTCTTTCGTTTCGATCATACCCCCTGTCGTACCTTCCCCTCCCTCCAAACGAACCGCTTCCACGTCCACGTCCACGACCACCTCTCCCCCACCCTCTCTCCGGCGCGTACCGGTCCTCTTCAAACTCGGGTCGCTGAAAGTCAGACCGTTGTTCACGTCGGTCCACCCACCGCGGTTGTTTTGGCTTGGCGTCTGCGCCGCCGCCTCTGGTTAAACTCACGGGCGCTCTCGGCGAGTCCGCTAACGAAGTCAACCTCCTCAACAACGACTGCATCGTGGCTCGCGGAGGTCTGTCTTCCGACTTGACATCCTCGGCGTACACGTGCACCACTCTCAGCACGTCGCTAAGCTTCACCGCGCCCATGGTTTGCTGTTGGTGGTCCGCCGCCGCGCACTTCCCCCGCAAATCGCTGTCGTCGATGCCCAAGTGCGCCCTCAATCGTTTCAGCGCGTTGACTTGCTTCCGCCCCGAGGAGTTGCCCTGGTTGTGCGGCATAGGGTGGTCCGCTAATACGTACAGCTCCCTTTCGCTAAGACGGTCAAACGCGTCGTCCCTGTCTCTTGAAAACTCGAGAAGCAAGCGTTTCTTGTTCGAGTACGTCAAGTCTTCGCCCGTGGAGTCGTGCGCGACGTGTTGGAAAGGGTCATCGTCGAGATCCATTTTGAAGCCGTCTGATTCATCTGATTCATCGTCAGTATCATTGAGTGCCTCGTCCGATTCATCTTCTGACTCGGCCACGGCGCGCGCCCATTCGGGCGTGGACATTTTAGCCCCGCCCGAAACCTCGGCATCTTCCCACCCCAGCGGCGCGTTCGGCGACTCTAACGAGTAACCCATTCCCGCGAGTTTCACGAGAAAAGTGTCGAACTCGACCCATGAGCCGCTTTCGGGCCACGGCACGTCGTCATCAGGTCGCGAGAAAGCCCCGGGGGTTGATTCGTTTGAATTTGTTTCAGATTCACTCGTTCCATTGGCGCCCACGATATCGTCGATCATCGCGTCGAACGCGGCGTCCCCCCCCGTGCCAGACCCGATGTTCACAAACGGGTCATCCAACC
>MDSY01086604.1_pt1 | contig 36398 bp, 31 predicted proteins | sample 811131 | NCBI WGS metagenome assembly MDSY01 (sample SAMN05326643, study PRJNA326480) | marine metagenome | isolation source: seawater | place: Atlantic Ocean: South West | collected 2010
ATGCATATGTTGGCCTGGCTGAATGGCGGCGTGAATGATTTTACAGCACATCGGGCATTGCTGGATGTGGGAATCGAATCCCTCCCCCTGTCGGTTTACTCGGTTTATCCAATCGAACGGTCGGCACTTGTTTTAGGATTTTCAAATGTCCGCGAAGAGCGGCTGCCAGGTTTAGTTGGGCGTATGTCCAATACGCTGAGATCGCTATCCGATTTAAGGACATTACACGGTCTCAAGTAAGAGACCAAGCACTCGAAGCCTCTTTCGATGGCCCGATCACGTTAACCCATATTAACCTAATTGTACATTGGATGAGCGTGCTGCACAATGGTAGGCTCTTGGCAGATGCTGAAAACGCCAATCCGAAGGCAGTAGAACTTTTCTGACTACTACATGACATATGGCGCATGAGTGACCGGCTCATGTGTGTGGTGATCCAAGATGTCACAAAGCACCATAGCCGTGCCTCCGAGCCAGGGCGCAGGACGGATTGTGCTCAGGTAGGGGACCATGATGTAATCGCCGTATCCTTTTTCCCAGCTGGTGGAAGCATAGCCCGGCGGCGTGGCCATCTCCAGATCTGTGGCTAATAGGTAATTGCAGCAATGGGTTTCTTTAAAGGAGGTTTCGACAAAGTTTACCGCGTGAAACTGTTTGCCGACCAATCGGCCCTGCATATCAACAAAACAAACGAGAACGGTGTCAATGTCACCGAAAGTAACCATCTGTTTGAGACTGTCGAAATCGCGTGGCCTGGTCATGATGAGGCTCTAAAAGAGATAGGCCATGATCAATTATTTCCGATTTAGTATAGATGGACGTATCCGGCAACGGATAACATGGTTCGTCCAGCGGTGTCTGTTTTGGCGAAACCCGCGAATTTTGGCGTGCAAGCACAGTAGCATCGGGCCGGTTGGATTGGGCCGGATAATCTAGTCAGCATTCTCGTCGCCACCAATCTTTTGGATCAGGCGGGTTTCCAAAAGCTGACCTTCGCGCATGAGGATGGGATGAGCGATTTTGACGATCCATGAATGAAATTCTTTTAGAGAATAGGCGGTTTCCAGATGTATATCGCTGGATGCAAGGCTGTCAGCATCCCCACCACTGAGACGGCGCAAATGCTTTTTGCGGCTGGATCGTTCCAGTTGTGCTATCTCAGCTTTTTCTTCCAGCAACAGGCGTGCACTTTCGATATCAGCCGACAGCAAAACATTCGTCGCCAAATTGACATTTCGCGCAACGCGTTCGTGCAGGGCACGCAATTCGTCAAAACCCGCGTCTGAAAACTGAAGCTTTTCGCGATCTTTTTCACCGGCCAGTTCGATCAGACGTTTGACAACGATGTCACCCGCCGCTTCTAGCGAAATGGCGTAATCAACAAGGTTACGCATTTTTTTATTTTCGGATTTGGTCAGACTGTCATAGTCGAAATCTGCGGAATACTGGCGGATGTGATCCAGCGCGCTATTGAGCGCGGCCTCGTCGGCGCGGATGATTGCGACCTGCGCGGCGTCAAAGGATCGCAACAGCCCAAACGCGGGGGCGATCATTTCACTGACCAGCGTCGCCATGCGCAAAACTTCGCGCTGAAGCATGGCAAGCGACTGTTTTGGTGACGCGGTGGCGTTTATGTCCAGAACGCTGTGATGATGCAGCGGCACATTGTTAGCTGGGGTTGCATTGTCGGGATATATCCGGGTAACCAGCACTTGCAACCGCCCCACGAACGGCAGGCTCAGCAGCAAAATCAGGGTGAACAGGATATGCAGCGTAACCAGCGCGTGCGCGTTGTCCATTGCGGTGATAAAGCTGGGCGTCGGCAGTTGATTGATCGCTAACAGCACTATCACTGAAACCGTGCCGCGTATGATCAGATTGGCAAGTGGGATGCGGCGCGATCTGGCTGGCATTCCGCGCGTCAGCCACACCGGGATTAGCGCCGAGCCAAGGTTTGCCCCCAACACTAGCGACACACCAACGCTTTGGGGCAGGGCTCCAATGGCGACCAGCGTTACGCAGATCAAAATGACTGCAACGGATGAATGCATCACAAACGCCAGTGCCACACCGGTGATAAACGCGGTTAGATAGTCCTGCACAAGATAGCCGGCGATCGCAGGCAAAAAAGCGCTTTCACGGATCGGATCCATCGTTTCGCGCAAGAACCTGAGCGCTATCAGGATCAACGCAATTCCCATCGCAATCCGCCCGGCCTGTTTCAGCGCCGGACCTTGCGTTTTCAAAAATAAAAAACCGCCAACACCCAACAAGACGGGGACAATCCACTGAATATCCAGGGTGAGAACCCGGATTAACAGCGCCGACCCCAGATCGCCACCCAGAACGATCGCCATTCCGGCAGAAAATCCGATCGCCGACGTTCCCGAAAACCCGGCCACCAATAACGTGACGGCGGCAGAACTTTGCAAGATTATAGCCAACATCACACCTGTCAGCGCTAGACGCAGTGCGCTGGCCTTGGTAGTGACCAATCGGCGAAACGATGCACCATAAGCACGCTCGATCCCGGTGGAAACCATGCGCACTGCGAACAGCAGCAGCATCGTCGCGCCAAATAGCTGGACAGCAAACGACAGGATAATCATCGCTGGAACCTGTGGGCGTTCATTGCGCGCCCTCATCGCCCGCGATAAGCAATTCGATTTCCCATTTTTTCAGAAAGTCTGCAAAAACTGGCCTAAGATGCGTGTCGGTTATGACGGTGTCCACATCGGCCGGATCATAGGCAATCATTGGCGCGCCCTGACCAAATTTATTGTGGTCAGCCACAACGATTGTGCGCCGTGCACGGCGCGCGATATTGCGGGCAAGTTCAGCTTCGCCTGCTGCCGCCAGCAAAAAACCATCTGATGGATCAATCCCGTCGACGCTAAAGACTGCGACATCAAAGTTGAATCGCGCCACATAATTGATTGTATCGGTGCCAAATGCACCGCTTTCGACCATCTGCAATTCGCCACCAGCCAGAAACACGCGGTTTTCATTAAAGTTCACCAACGCCTGTGCGGCATGGAGCCCGTTCGTAACAATAGTCAAATTGCGTTTGTTTTTTAACCCCTCGGCCACAAAAGCGGTGGTGGACCCGACGTCCAGAAAAACGCAACTGCCGTTGGGGATCAGATCAATAGCGCGGGTAGCGATTCGGGCCTTTTCGATGGTGCGTTTGCCTAGACGCGCGACCAGCGGCGTCAACGCTTCGGCGTTGGTCAGGTAAACACCACCATGAACGCGCTGTACCAGACCAGATTTAGCCAAAGCCTTGACCGTGCGCCGCACCGTTTCTTCGCTGACGTTCAGGGCGTTGGCTAGATTAGACGTGCGCGCCGAGCCGCCAAAACCGCGCAGCGTGACCATCAGTTCAACTTCGCGATGGTTGGCGTGCTTTTCGGCCTTTTTGCTCATGTAGCGGACTCCCTAAGGAGTGAGTATCGGCTGAAAGAGGACAAAGTCCAGTTGTTTATTTGGGAATTTGTGTGTTTTCGTGGAAATCTATCAAAAATGCGTGCATTATTGGGTGTAAGCGATTACGGCAACACCCAGCGCCACGATGATCGCCGACAAAATGCGGGTCTTGGCTGGGCGTTCGCCGAATACCAACACTCCGATAAGGGCGGCAATGATCACTGATGTTTCGCGCACTGCTGCGATGATACCTAGCGGAGCAAGCGTTTTGGCGTAAAGCACCAAGGCGTAGGCCAACCCGGATACCAGACCGCCGATAAGGCCTATCCACAGAACGCGCAGGCCGTTGGTGCGTAGCGTCGCGGCGCGCGGATATAAAACGAACACCGCCACACATATTTCGGCGCTGAACAGCCACGCAATATAGCCAAGCGGACTGCCTGACTGGCGAATGCCAAGCCCGTCGATGATCGAATATGCGGCGATCAGGATAGCCGTCAGGACCGCCGGAACGAACGCAGGGGAATGTTTGGGCAAATGCCGCAATAGTACGAGTGACAACGCCAACGACAGAATGCCCAATGAAACGATGGCTATGCCCACCCACGCCAAGACTGGCAAATATTCATCTGCCAGCACCAAGGCGCCAAGGGCAATCATAACTGGCGCCAACCCGCGCGCGATCGGATAGACAAACGACAGATCGCCGACGCGATAGGCGGCGTTCAGGTAATAGTAATAGCCCCAATGGATCACGGTCGAGGCGACAATATAGGGCCATGCCGCGACCAGCGGCGCGGGCACAACCATCGCCAATGCCACGCCGGGCACAACATGCCCAAGCGCGATCAACCCAAGCGCCAGCGTGCGGTCAAGCGACCCTTTGATCATTGCGTTCCAAAGGGCGTGTAAAAATGCCGCCAGAAGCACGATCGCGAAGACGGCAGGTGTCACGACATGTCTGATAGGGCTTGGGCAACGATAAATAGTGCACGTTCCAGGTCGCTCCGTGAAATTGTCAAGGGCGGCGACAGTGTCAGGACGCTGCCGGCACTGATTTTGAAACTCAGCCCATTTTCCAAGCAGCGATAATATACTTTTTCGGCCAGTACGTTGGCAGGTTCGCGGGTGCCACGATCCACAACCAGATCAACGCCAAACATTAGGCCTCGACCGCGAATTTCGCCTACATTGGGGTGATGCCCGATCAGATCGCCAAGGCGATCTATGGCAAATTTCCCCAGTTCGGCGGCGCGTTCGTACAGGTTTTCGTCGGCAATGATGTCCAGCGTCGTTAGGGCGGCGCGCGCGGTCACTGGGTTCTTTTCATGCGTGTAATGTCCGATGGCGAAATCACCTGCTATGTCCAGATCATGGCGCGCAATCACCGCAGCAATCGGCAGTATGCCACCGCCAAGAGCTTTGCCCAGTGTCACAATATCTGGAATAACGTCATCATGTTCAAAGGCAAACATACGACCGGTTTTGCCTAATCCAGTAGGTATTTCATCAAAGATCAGCAACGCACCGTGGCGGTGGCATGCTGCGCGCACGGATTTCCAGTAGCCGGGTGGTGGCACAATTGGCACCGCGCGCATCGGTTCGGCAATGACGGCGGCTATGTCGCCTTCTTTGGCCAGCACGTAGTCCACCATGCCCGCGCAGGGTATGCCACATGTGGCGGGCCCCGAATGACCGTAAGCGCAGCGATAACAGTTGAACGGCGCGACATGTTCGGCACCCGGCAACAGCGGCCCTGCGATGTGGCTGCGAAACGTTGCCTCGCCGCCAACGCTGGCGGCCCCGAACCCCGCACCGTGAAATGAGTCCCAGAAACTAAGCGTTTTAAAACGTCCGGTGGCAGCACGTGCAAGGCGCAACGCAACTTCGTTGGCATCAGACCCACCCGTCGTGAACAGCACTTTGTTCAAATCGCCCGGCGTGATATCGCCAAGGCGTTCTGCCAGTGCGACAGAGGCGTCATTGGTAAAGCGACGCGGCGAAAATGGCAGGGTATCTAGCTGGTCCTTGATCGCTGCGATCAGACGCGGGTGGCCGTAGCCGATGTGATGCACCGAATTTCCGTGAAAATCCATGAACCGTCGCCCGGCGGTATCTTCAATCCAGATACCTTCAGCCTTGGCAATGGTCGAAGCACAGGGCGAAGACAGCGCCTGATGCAAGAACGTGTTCGCGTCACGGTCCAACAGATCGCGGGTTTTGGCGTCGGTCGCGCGCGCCGCCCATTCGGCGCGCGCGACCGACGTGTTAGCCTCGCCTTCGGTGTGCTCGGGCGGGCGCATCAGCTATGCGGCTTTGATTGCGGGGCCAACATTCAGTTCGGCCAAGGCAAGGAATAGGTCTTGACGTTGGTAAAAAACTTCATCGCCTCGGTCACACCTTCTTTGACGGCGTTGCCACTGTCTTTGATGCCACCAAAGGGGGATGTTTCTATGCGGTAGCCCGGTTGTTCCCAGATGTTGCACGTGCCAACGTCTAGACCGTTGATATAGGCAATTGCCCGGTTCAGATCGTTGGTGCAAACGCCAGACGAAAGACCAAAATCCGTTGAATTGGAAATTGCCATGACTTCTAAGTCATTGTCGGGAACGCGCACGATTGGGATGATGGGACCGAATGTTTCTTCTATCACCAGTTCGCTATCGTGGGGTACATAGTCCACCACGATTGGTGGCAAAAGTGCGCCTTGCCGCCCCGGGTGATACAGAATTTTTGCACCCTGTTTTTCGGCGTCGTAAACGCGGTTTTCAAACAATTCAGCAGCGGATGCATGGATCACGCAGCCCAACTCGGTCTCTGGGTTCTGTGGATCGCCGAATTTGATTGCCTTGGCCTTGGCCACCACCATCGGTACGAATTTATCTGCCACGCTTTCCTGAACCAGAATTCGCTTGATTGCGGTGCAACGCTGGCCCGAGTTTCCGGTGGCACCAGCAACGGCAATGGTTGCAGCTTTTTCAAGATCGTCGTCGCTTAGATCGTTGCAAACAATCAACGGATCGTTTCCGCCCAATTCAAGCGCCTGGCGTTTGTAGCCAGCTTTTGACGCGATCAGTTTGCCGACCGGCACACCGCCTGTAAACGTGATGATATCGATATGCGGGTTCAGTATCATCTCTTCACCGATGTCCTCTGGCCATCCGGTGACAATCTGGAACATTTCAGGTGGCAGGCCCGCCTCGTATAGAATATCGGCCAGTGCGATAGCGGTCAGCGGTGTCAATTCTGTTGGTTTGCACACCATACAATTATTTGTGGCAATTGACGGCGCAATTTTGTGACTGACCATGTTCAGCGGGTGGTTAAACGGCGTTATGGCACTGATCGCCGTGACTGGTTCGCGCTTGGTAAAAATTTTGCGCTCTTTGCCATTATGGGTCAGATCACAAGAAAAAATCTGGCCATCGTCATTTAGCGCCTGCTGAGAGGCGAACTGATACACGTCTTGCGCGCGTTTGGTTTCATAGATTGCATGCTGGTGGCAGATGCCAAGTTCCAGCACCAGCCATTTGGCCAAATATTCACGACGTTCGCCGATCAATTCCCCCGCACGACGCAGAATCTGGCTGCGTTCGTAACGACTGAGCGTCGACTTGTAGTTGGCGGCTATTTCAAAGGCGCGGGCGGCGTGTTCGGCCTTACCCGCCGGGACCGTTCCGACTACTTCTTCGGTGTAGGGGTAACACACTTCGATTACGTCGCCAGTAAAGACGATTTCGCCGCCGATGCGCATGCCTTCATGCCGGATATCGATCTTTTTGGTCATGGCTTGGTCGTCCTTCATATCAAAGTGCGGCTGCGGTGGTTGCATAAAACAGCGCATCAAAATTGCGTAGTACCGGCTGGCAGGGCAAATCAATAACCCGGTTCACGATAAACGGCACCTCTTGTTCCGTCAGGCCACCATGACTGCGCAGTGGTTCATTCAGGGCTGCCAGGTCGTGGCGATGTTCAGATGTGCCGATCGTCATGTTTTCGGTCGAGATCATAACGATGTCGCCAATACGGTCCGCGGGCAACTCAAAGCGTTTCACGGCCTCGGCCTTGTCCATCACTTCCAGAAGTTCTGGGCGGGCACGCAGGCGGGCGATGATATCGCCTAGATCGATGCCTTTTGGCAGATAAGCAGTGCCAAATCCGCCAAGTGCACCGTGATGTACAACGTAAGGATCGGTGATAGGCAGGATTACGCGGGCCGTGGCAACACCCAGCCATTCGTCCAGCAAGTCCTGAACATATATTACCTGTGGGTCGCCGTTTGCGTCATGTTTGGGTTTCATGCCGTGATCAGCGGTCACGACAATCGCGGCCCCCATTGCATCCAGCTGAGTCAAATATCTGTCGAACATTTCATAAAAGCTTTGTGCCTCGGGCTGTTCAGGGGCGTATTTATGCTGCACGAAGTCGGTTGTGGTCAGATACATTACATCCGGTTTCCATTCGGCCAGAAGTTTAACGCCTGCTGCAAAGACAAATTCTGACAATTCGGCGGAATAGACTTCGGGTTGGGCCATGCCCAGCCAATTACTGGCATAGTCCTGGCCGTGTTCCGCTTGGGTTGAGCTATCAGATTTTTCGGCTGAAAAGCATTTGGCACGATCGTCGTTAAACGCCAGGCCGGCCCCCAGCAGGGCGCGCAACTTGTCTTTGGCCGTCACGATAGCGACCCGTGCACCTGCGTTGTAGAATTTTGAAAACACAGTTGGGGCGCGCAAAAATCGCACGTCATTCATCATAACTTCTTCGCCGGTTTCGGGTTCGTACAAATAGTTGCCACAGATGCCGTGAACGGCGGGCGGGTGGCCGGTAGCAATCGACAGATTGTTGGGGTTGGTGAACGACGGGATCACCGAATGGGCCAGCCGATCGGTGCCCGTTTCGCGCATGTGCTTTAACGTTGGCATCAGGCCTTTAGCGATCGCAACGTCCAGATAGGCCGGTTCACAGCCGTCAAGGCAAATTGCAATAGCGCAGGTTTTTGGGGCTGGATATGTGCGGTCGTTGGCGGTGACGGCGCTCGTGATTGTCATGCTATTTCCTTATCGTCGATTTCGGTTAATTTTTTTCGTTCATCAAGGGCGGCGGCGGGTGGGGCCGCACTGATCACGCCCATTTCGTTCAGCGCTTGTTTGGCTGCTGCGACCACAAGGGTCATCACATGTTCGTCCATCTGGCCGATACATCCCACCCGAAAGCTGGCCACCACGGTCAGTTTGCCCGGATATATGATGAAACCCTTGGTCTTCATCAATTCGTAGAAGGTTTCAAAGACGAAAGCCGGATCTTTCGGGCAAAAGAACGTTACAATGATCGGTGATAGCCAGCGATTGTCCAGCAGCGTTTCAAACCCCAGCGACCGCATACCAGCAACGACTACATCGCGGTTTTTGGCATAGCGGGCACCGCGCCCGGCAACACCACCTTCTGCCGTATGTGCAACCAGCGCCGTCATAAAGGCGGCGACAACATGCGTAGGCGGCGTGAACCGCCATTGGCCAGTTTTGTTCATCACCGACCACTGCGCATGCACATCTAGACATAATGAATGACTGTTGCCCTTTGCTGCCGCAAGCTCGGCGGTTTTGGCGATGACAAATCCAAAGCCCGGAACGCCCTCGATACATTTGTTGGCCGATGACACAAAAGCCGTATAGCAAAGATCACTGGCTTCCAGCGGGATCGCCCCAAAGGCGGACATACTGTCGATTAGCAATTTACGTCCAGCGGCGTGGGTCGCAGCGGCGATTTCTTGGATTGGGTTCAAAATACCGGAACTAGTTTCGCAGTGGATCGCTAGAACATGGCTGATCGCGGGGTCAGCGGCCAGAATGTTGGCGACTTCTCCGCCGCGCGGCGGCATATAATCGCCCTTGTCCAAAACAATATGATCGCGCCCCAGATAGTCCATCGTCTGGGCGGCGCGCTGGCCGTAGGCACCGTTGGCCAGCACCAGAACTTTGCCGTCCTGCGGCACAAAACTGCCAAGCATCGCTTCGACCAGAAACGACCCTGATCCTTGCAGTGGCACGCAGTCGTAAGCCTCTGACCCGACGCCGATCAGCGACAGCAACCTGGTGCGCATATCGCGGGTCATGGCACGAAAATCATGATCCCAGCTGCCCCAGTCTTTCAGCATCGCCTGTTTGACGTCCCAAGACGTCGTCAGCGGGCCAGGGGTCAACAAATAGGGCTCGCCAAGCATAGGTGCGGTGATCGGATGTGCCATAAGTGAAACATTCCCAAACTAGGTAATATGGTTGTTATTTGAGGGTGTTTGACATATATGTAAAATCTTTAATTAGTATAAATGTATAAGTTTGAGGTATGGAATATGCGCTACACACAACTTCGGGCGTTTCACAACGTTGCGCTGTACGGTGGTTTTTCGCGGGCCGCTGGCGCATTGAACCAGACGCAGCCAGCATTGTCCGATCAGGTGCGTCGTCTGGAACAGGAATACGACACGCTGTTGTTTTACCGGGACCGTAAGCAAATTCGCATGACGGCTCAGGGCGAGGGACTATTTTTGTTGACCAAACGGTTGTTTGAGGACGAACAAAACATAGATGAATATCTGGGTCAGTCGCGCGCAGCGATCGGCGGCACGCTTAGGGTTATCGCAGATTCGGCGCATCACGTGACGGGCGCGCTGCAGCGGTTTCGCGAAAATTTTCCGAATGTATTTGTGTCGTTACGCACCGGAAATTCGCAGGAGGTGCTGCAAAAGCTGCGCAATTACGAATGTGAAATCGGCGTTGTCGGTAGTTTGCATCCCTCGGGTGATGTGGTGATCCATGAGTTGGGAACAACGCCGATCATTGCAGTTGCCGCCAAGGGTTTTCTGGGCGATGGGGTCGAGGCATTACAGTTCCGCGATCTGGCGAATTACCCGTTGATATTTCGTGAAACTGGGTCGCGAACGCGTCTGCTGCTAGAAAAAGAGGCCGGGCGGCAAAAGCTAGCGTTGGAACCGGTGATCGAAGTCGACGGACGCGAGGCAATGCGAGAGATTGTGGCGTCGGGTGCCGGGATCGGGTTTTTGTCAGCGGCGGAATTTGGTCATGACGGCCGATTGCAGGCGATCCCGCTGTTGGGCATCGACCTGCAAATGTCAGAAAGTCTGATTTACCTGTCTACGCGTCGCGATGTCCCAGTCATTCGTGCGTTTGCGCGCGCGGGAGTACTTGACGTGGCCTCAATCCGTTAGCAACGCCAGTAACTGTTCATGTAGTTCGGGCGAGGCTGCGGCCACGATATTGGTGTCGTTTTCCATTCCGAGTGGATTGCCCTGCCAGTCGGTGATCACGCCGCCCGCCTCCGTTACCAGTAATCCAACCGCCAGATAATCATACGGCTGCAATCCAAAATCGACGACGCCGTCGATATGGCCTGCCGCTAGCTGCGCATAAGGGTAACAGTCATAGCCAAATCGAAAAATGCGCGAGGCTGACATCAGGCGGCCAAAACGTTCCGGGTTATCGCGCCAGATTTTTTCACCTTCGTTTACGTATAGCGCGCAGTCGTCAAGGTTTGTTTGTGCGCTGGTGTTTAGGCGAGTTTTCCCCAGCCACGCACCGCCACCGCGCGTCGCGAGGTACGTTTCGTGTAGTGCCGGCAGCGCGACAATCGAAAGTTCACTGAGGCCGCCAACCAGACGCGCCAGCAGGAACCCAAATAACGGGTTGCCCGTTATAAAGCTGCGGGTGCCGTCGATCGGGTCGATTACCCACAGCGTGTCGTTCTTGCCCGCGACAGTGCCATGCTCTTCGCCAAAAATGCCGTCATCGGGAAAGTTTTTTGCGATCATGTCGCGCACGGCTTGTTCGGTGGCGCGATCTGCACGGGTCACCGGGCTTTCGTCGGCCTTGAATTCAATATTTAGCGATGTGCAAAAGTGATCAAGCGAAACCTTGGCCGCGCGTGCGGTGATTTCCAGAGCGGTTTTTGTGATGTCTGGGCTAGTCATTGGCAGCACGCAAAATGGGTTGAATTTGGTGTGCTAACTGGCGGTTTGTGGGCCGGGGGGATGGTGTGTTCGCGCATCTTTGTGTTCCCATGATGGTTTGGCAGTGAGTATTGAGGTGTATTTTACGTATCAACAAAGATTTGCACATATTATTCCACAAAAATCCACAATAATTCTTGATTCAATTTGATTTTGTCTATTTGCTAATGGCGAAGCCTATGGAGCCCATGATGTAATGAGCGATCGTCAAAATGTACTGTTCGTAACAATTGATCAATTTCGCGCAGACTGTTTGTTCGGGGCGCTTGGCGACTATGTAAAGCTGCCTAGCCTTCGAGCGTTGATGCAAGATGGCGTCAGTTTTACCCAGCATTTTTCGGTTTGTGCCCCCTGTGGGCCGTCGCGCGCTTCAATCTTGACTGGCCAATATGCTAGGAACCACCGCGCAGTTCGAAACGGCACGCCTTTGCGTAGGGATACGCCAAATCTGGCTACGGAAGTACGCAAAGGCGGATATTTGCCCTTGTTATTTGGTTATACTGATTCCGCGCAAGATCCGCGTGGAATGCATCCCAACGACCCTGCGTTGGGGACATACGAAGAAGTCATGCCTGGATTTCACGAAGTTCTTGGGATGCGTGGGGATGACATTGGTCCATGGCGCGCCGATTTGGTCTCCAAAGGTTATGATGTGCCACCTTTTCCGGATATTTACCGCCCAAGCGGTGATCAGATCGACGATCCTGCGATATATAGCGCCCAAGACAGCGATACCGCCTTTATGGCAGACGCGGTTATTAAAGATTTAGCAGGCCGCCCTGAGGGTTGGTTTGCACATGTCACGTTCTTGCGACCACACCCGCCATTGGTAGCACCTGCACCCTATAACCGTATGTACTCTCCCGACAGTTTGCCTGCGCCCACGACGGTGGGGACACCCGACCAAGAACGTCAGCGCCATCCGTTTGTGCATGTCGCGCTGGATGCACAAAAAATTGAATCCAATGTAGTGGGTTTTGACGGACTAGAGGCCACGCCAGACAACATAGCCAAACAGCGTGCGTTGTATCTGGGGCTTGCCAGCGAGGTTGATCACCACTTGGGTCGCATCTTTGATTTTCTTAAAACAACAGGTACTTATGATCAGACCTTGATTGTAGTTAATTCCGATCATGGCGAAATGTTGGGCGATTACCATAGCTGGGGCAAGTCGTCATATTACGATGCGGCCTTCCACACGCCACTGATAATTCGCGATCCAAGGCATCCTGCGCAGTTTGGCAAAACCGTCGATCTGATGGCGGAATCGGTGGATGTGACGCCGACGATTTTGGATGTGCTAGGTCTGGACGTGCCGCATTCAATGGACGGACACAGTCTGGTACCGTTTTTAAGTGGCCAACAGGTCGCAAACTGGCGCCAGCACAGTTACTCAGAATTGGACTTCGGCGATCCGATCAATCCCACGGCGTGGCAGACGAAACTTGGTCTGTCGGTGGATCAGGCCAATCTGGCGGTGCTACGCGGAGCGTCGCATTCGTTGGTGCATTTTGGTGGCGGTTTGGAACAGATATTGTTTGATCGAAACGCCAGTGGTGAGGGGCGAGATGTTTCGGGCGATGCTGGAGCAGAAAAGATTTTGCTTGATTTAACGCGTCAAATGCTCAGTCATGTCATGCAGAGCCCAGAGGGTACTTTTTCGCGCACCATGGTGGGCGAGCAGGGGGTAAGGACAGGATAGCACGAAAAACCAGCGGTGATTGGCGGGACCTGACGGATCAGCGAATGTTACAAATGCATATAAATGTCACAAATGCATATACTGGATGACACATACGTGTTAGTTTGAGGGCCGAAAATGTTTTCACAAATAGATTTGCTTTGTACTCGACTGGCGCAAAGCAAGGGGGGGGTAAAACGAATTTTTTTGCAAAGTGACAGGGTTTCGGCCGTAGCTTGGCTGTGCGCCAGCGCGGGCACCGAAACAACCGGCATTAACGCAGAACTAACGGGAAAATTTCCCGAAAACAAACTAAACTGACAACAGGGAGAAAAAAATGAAACGAATATTACTTTCAGGTGTTGCGCTGGTGTTATTGCCGGGCGCGGTGCTGGCAAATTGCCCGAACCTAACAGTTGCGGACATGCAGGGTGTTTCTGCTGGCGCCTATCCAAACCAGTTCGAATTGTCGGAATTTCAGAGCGCCGCCTCTTGCGGGCTGGAATATTCTGAAAACCCAAGCATTTCTGCTTTGAACAGTCAGATTGATGGCAACGGCAAACTTGCTTCTGTGGCGGATCGCTTGCCCGAAGAGCCGCTTGTGATTATTCCCTATGCTTCAATTGGCCAGTATGGCGGCACGTTCAACGCATTGTCCAACGCGACAGAAGCTGGCACGTCCGACTTCCTTTCAACACGTCACACAACAATGTTTCGCTACTCAGATGATTTGCAAACGGTTGTGCCAAACGTTGCTAAGTCTTGGGCTTGGAATGATGACTTTACTCAGCTGACGATTACACTGCGTAAAGGTCACAAATGGTCAGATGGTTCTGCTTTCACCTCGGCTGACGTTGCATTTTGGTACAACAACCTGATGATGGACACGAACATCATTGAAAACGCCAAAGACTACACACTTGCCGGCGGCGAACCGATGGTCGTGACAACACCAGATTCCCAAACGGTTGTGTTTGATCTTGCGGCGCCAAAGCCTGGCCTGATCGAAACATTTTCGGCTAGCTTTATACAACCATTCCAGCCACGCGCGTTCCTTGGCCAATTCCACCCAGATATCAATGCCGGTGCAGATGCGCTTGCACAGGCCGCTGGGTTTGAAAGTGGGTATGATGTTATTAGGGCTTACTTCGGCAGCTCTGACTGGACTGATACGCCAACGATGATGTTCATTAAGCCAAATGAAGTTGACAACCTGCCGGCAAATACGATGCCGACACTCGAAAGCCACATCATCATTGCAGAAGATGCAGAGGGCCGTCATATGGTTGCAAATCCATATTTCCACCAAGTGGATACGGCGGGTAATCAGTTGCCATACATCAACGAGCAGGACGAACGCTATGTGCCTGACACAGAGGTGCGTATACTAAAGTTGATCAACGGCGAAGTGACGTATAAAGCGCAGTCTGTTTCGCTTGATAATTTGCCTATCCTTCTGGATAACGCAGACGCAGGCAACTATTCGGTTGATGTCAACCCGGGTATCACGATGCCGGTTATTTCGTTCAACGTGACTTCTGAAGACTTGGCCAAGCGCGAGATCTTTGGTGATCTTCGTTTCCGTACGGCGATGTCGATTGCAATGAATAGAGACGAAATCAACGAAGTCGTTTATTTTGGTCTTGGTGAACCTGAGCAATTCACAGGAATAACTCCGTTGCCTGAGTTCATTGATGCCAAATGGAAAAGCCATGAGACTGGCTTTGATCAGGACCGAGCCAATGCATTGCTGGACGAGATCGGACTTGTTGACGCGGACGGCGACGGTGACCGTGACTTGCCAAATGGGGATCCGTTTGTTCTGAATATTCAGTTTTCAACACAAGCGCATTCAGCGCAATTGATGGAAATTGCTGCTCAAAACTGGGTAGATGTTGGCGTAGCATCGGTTGTCAAAGAAGTGACTTCCGACGAGTTTCGCTCTGCACAATCGGCGAACCAATTGGATGTGACGTCCTGGGGTCAGGGCGGAACGCTTGGTGTCTCCATGGGGAGCAACCAGTGGTATGTGCCACCATTCGGTACGTATTTTGATACGCGGACAGGAATGCTTTGGGCCGAGTGGGTCGACAGCGACGGTGCAAATGGTGTTGAACCGCCGGAGTACGTCAAAGGCATGATGGTTGACATCAATGTCTTGCAGTCATCTGCACCGGGGTCTGATGGACAAATCGGCGCTGGTCAGCGTTTGGTCGAAGCGATGGCAAGCAACCTTTTGTTCTTGGGTACCGTGAAAGCATCAGAGCCAGTCTACCGCTCCAATGATTTGCAAAATATCGTTCAGTTCAAAACAACGAGCTACGATTTCTATCGTACCTATCCTTACAACCCATCACAGTGGTGGTTGTCAGAATAATCTAACGGCTGATGCAGGCGATCCTCTGGTCCGCCTGCATCTCAATATACACTTTCGTGGGGGACGACGATGTTGCAATTTGGGCGCTTTGCGCTGACGCGTGCGATCATGGCTTTGATTACTTTGCTGATAGTGTCCATTGTTGTCTTCTCGCTTATGGAACTCGTACCGGGCGACTGTGCCGAACGATACTTATCTTACAAGCAAACTCAGGGCGTCGCGGTCTCCATGGCGGACATCCAAAGTGAACGGGTACGTCTTGGACTTGACCGGCCATTCTTTGAACGCTGGAGCACTTGGGTTGTAGGTGCATTTCAAGGCGAATTTGGCGATAGCTGTATCTTGCGCGTCAACATTGCTGAACTTCTGGGATCAAAATTCTGGATCTCGCTTTTGATCTGCGTGTCATCCCTTGTGCTTGCTTATGCAATCGCAATTCCAGTTGGCATTATCGCTGCTTCTTCTCGCAACGCATTCCTTAACAACAGCCTGCGAATCGTAAGCTACCTTGGACTTGCAATGCCAAACTTCCTTTTGGCTTTGATGATTATGTTGGTAGCCACGGTTTACTTTGGTGAGACGCTCACCGGGCTATTTTCGGCTGAATATCGAGACGCGCCTTGGTCATGGGCGCGATTTGTTGACCTGATGAAACACGCGTGGTTGCCGATCTTTATCCTCGGTTGGTCCGCGACCGCGTTTGCTTTGCAAACGGTGCGGGCATTGATGTCTGATGAAATTGGCAAACTGTATGTCACCGCTGCGAAAGCCCGCGGTCTATATGGTGCCAAGCTGTTATGGCGCTATCCTGCACGCCACGCCTTGGGTCCAATTGTCAACTCTTTGGGTTTCGATTTGAACAGAATTTTCAATGAGCTACCGATTGTGGCGCTGATCCTGACGCTTACTGAGGCGGGGTCACTCCTGATCGATGCACTGGCAAAATCGAACGACCAACAGCTTGCAGGTGCGATCATCTTCCTGCTGACGGCATCGATTGTGACGTTGAATTTTCTTACTGACCTTCTTCTCGCGGTTATGGATCCGCGTATCCGCAAAAGCATTCTGAGGTAGTAAGAATGAACATATCTACAAAAAATATTCAGGATTCAAAAGAATCCTATTTCACTGCCTCACAAAGTCAGCTGATCTGGGCACGGTTCAAGAAACAACGCGCTGCGATGATTGCGGCGGGCGTTCTTGGTTTCATCATCTTTATTGGAATCTTTGCGCCGGCCATATCCCCCTATGATCCAACAATCGCTGGTCGGGACAAGGACTACATGAACGGCGCACCGCAAATTCCGTCGTTCTGCGACAAGAATGGTTGTTCACTGCGACCATTCCTCCACGGGGTTGAGCGTACACGATCCGCAGAAACCAACTTTCGCTGGGTGGAAGAGCCAAATGAAGACATTCGCCACTACGTCGAATTGTTTTCGGAAGGGGCCAAGTACGATCTATTCGGGCTAATCCCGATGGATACCCATCTGTTTGGGATGCAAGATGCTGACAAAAAAATCCACATTTTCGGAACTGACAGCTCAGGCAAGGATATATTTTCGCGAACCTTGCACGCGATCTTTACATCACTCCAAGTAGGTACTTTGGGCGTCCTCATATCGTTTGTCCTTGCGCTCGTCATAGGAGGGGTGTCAGGCTATTACGGTGGTCGATTAGACAGTGTCATTCAGATGGTCACAGACGCCGTTCGAACAATCCCCGCAATTCCGTTGGTCATGTCGGTGGCGGCGTTTGTGCCCAGTGAATGGACGGCCGAACAACGGTTTTTTATGATTGCGATTATTTTGGGATTGATCGGTTGGCCCACCCTGGCAAGACGCGTGCGAACTCATCTACTTACGGAACGAAACCAGGAGTACGTGCTGGCGGCACAGCTTTGTGGTGCGTCGTCATCTCATATTATTCGACGTCACCTGTTGCCAAGTTTCACCAGCTACATAATTGTCGATTTGGTGATCTCATTCCCATACATGGTACTAACAGAGACCGGCCTGAGCTTTATTGGTCTAGGGCTTAAAGACCCCGTGAATTCGCTTGGCGTGATGTTGCAGAACGTGACCAAAGCCGACGTGCTTCTCAATTATCATTGGTATTTTATACCGGTGCTGTTCTTTATAGCATTGGTCATGGCCTTCGTGTTTGTCGGTGACGGTTTGCGCGACGCCGCGGACCCCTATGGGGAGTCCAAGAAATGAAGCCACTGATTGATGTCCAAAACCTAACGCTGCTATTTGACACTGACGAGGGCCGTATCACCGCCGTTGATGATGTGAGCTTTTCTATCATGCCCGGTGAAATCATGGGGCTTGTGGGCGAAAGTGGATCCGGTAAGTCGGTAACCGCAAAGTCTCTGATGTATTTGAATGCGCCTAATGCAAACTATGCCGATGAAAGCAAGATACTTCTCAACACGGAAGACGTCTCGCTGGACGTGTTGAAATTAACCACGCAGAAACAACGCAACGTTGTGCGCGGTGGTGCGATTTCGATGATCTTCCAAGAACCAATGGCCAGCTTTGCGCCAGCCATATCCATTGGGAAACAGATGGTCGAACAACTGTTACTTCATACGGATATGTCCAAGGCGCAGTGCAAAGAACTGTCGATTGAAATGCTTGATAGGGTCGGAATCTCTGACGCTTCAAGTCGCTTTAATCAATACGCCTTTGAGCTTTCGGGGGGCATGCGACAACGGGCTATGATCGCTATGGCGCTTTCGACCAAGCCAAAGCTCCTGATAGCAGACGAACCAACGACGGCCCTGGATGTGACAATCCAAGCGCAAGTTATCGACCTGATGCGAGAGCTGGTGGATGAATTTAGGATGGGTATTCTGTTCATTACCCATGACTTAGGTGTGATCGCTCAGACAGCCGATAAGGTCGCCGTGATGTACCTTGGACGGATTGTTGAACAGGGCCTTGTGCGCGATGTGATCCGCACGCCATCCCACCCTTATACGCAGGGTTTGTTGGCCGCATTGCCTAAAATGGACGATCTTGAGTCGCCGTTAAAGCCTATCCCTGGCGATATTCCTTCACCGCTTGAGCGGCCTACAGGCTGCGTATTCAACACACGCTGCGGCCAAGTTGTTGGCGATGTTTGCCGATCAAAAACCCCCGCATGGACAGAGACGTCCAAGGATCATTTTGGAGCCTGCCACTTGTATACGAATGAGGTTAACGGATGACTGAAGCGCTAATTTCTACTAAGGACCTATCGGTCGAGTTTTTGATAAGCGGCAGTCTTTTTAAGCCAAAAGTCTTGAAGGCAGTAGACGGTATATCAATCGATATCCCCAAAGGGTCGTTTTTTGGTGTCGTTGGCGAAAGCGGATCTGGCAAGACAACGTTGGGTAGGGCGCTTTTGAACGCGGTTCCTATTGCGAATGGTTCAGCCACTTACGACGACGGTGAGGTAAAATATGATCTTGCCAAAATGACGTCGACCGAGTTGAAAGATTATCGCAAACGCGCGCAGCTGATTTTCCAAGACCCATACGCCGCATTGTCGCCTCGTATGACCGTACGCGACATTATCGCAGAACCAATTGAAGTAATGGGGCTGACGAAAAGTCGCGAAGAAACTGACAAAGTTGTTCGCGAGATCGCTGCAAAATGCCGGTTGAACTTAGAACATCTACGCCGTTTCCCACACGCTTTCTCGGGTGGCCAAAGACAGCGGATATCAATTGCGCGGGCGCTGGTATCACGACCCCAATTCATTGTAGCCGACGAAAGCGTCGCGGCGTTAGACGTGTCAATTCAGGCTGATGTGTTAAACCTGCTGAAGTCAATTCAGGTCGACATGGGGCTGACGTTTATGTTCATTAGTCACGATTTGTCCGTGGTCGCCCATACCTGTGACCACGTTGCGGTGATGTATCTTGGCCGGATCGTGGAAAGTGCGCCGACCAAAGAGCTATTTAACAACACACGTCATCCTTATACGAAGGCACTGTTTTCGGCGATCCCATCTTTGGATCCGGACGCCGAAAAAACTGGCCAACGACTTTATGGCGAAATCCCTTCGCCAACGAACCAGCCCTCTGGTTGCACGTTCCACACCCGTTGCCCGTTTGTTCAAGACATCTGCAAACAACAGGTGCCAAAGCTGGAAGTGAGTGACAAAGGGCATTCAGTTTCTTGCCATCGCTGGAAGGAACTTATGGATGTGGCCGCGCTTGAAAATACTGCAAAAACCGCTAGTTCCCATCAAAAGAGATAGAGCCCCTAAATCAGCGGAAGCTACACAAAGATTAAAAGCGACAATAAACGCGGCAATTATTCTATGTTGAAAACTTTCCCTAAAACGTAAATAAGTTAAACAATTGATTTAGAAAATTTTTATTTGATTTTAGAGTTTGATTTTGACCTACGACCTTTAGTTTATTGTCCGTCATCATATAGTTTGAGACAGAACCCTTCTGGCGATAGGTAGCTTCCTGCGCTTGCCCTTAAATAATCTCAAGCAGGAGGGTTGTCGTGTTCTCTTGTGTCATTTTAATAGGGTTGCCGCCAGTACTTGGATCGCTCAAAGCCCCGGCTACAATGCGCTCAATGTCGGGGTTCTCAATGCCAAGTCCAGACAACTTTCGTGGGATGCCACTGGAGGCATTCAGCTCATCGACATAAGCGCAAAACCCATCAAACCCACCTGATATGTTGAGGTAGTTGGAAGCGCTTTGCATCACGCCTTGGATTGCGGGTCGGTTGAACTGCAACACGGCCGGCATGCAGACCGCATTGGTAGTGCCATGATGGGTGTGATACATCGCACCAATGGGGTGAGACAGGGCGTGGATGGCGCCGAGCCCTTTTTGAAACCCTGTGGCGCCCATAATGGCCGCTGACATCATATGCCCGCGCGCCTCAATGTCAGTGCCATCAGCAATTGCACGTGGCAGGTATTCTTTGACCAACCGCATCCCCTCTAGTGCCATGCCCTGCGACATGGGGTGGTAATGCGGGGAGCTAAATGCCTCAACGCAATGGGCAAAGGCATCAAGTCCTGTGCCTGCAGTTATGAATGCTGGCATGCCCACGGTCAGCTCTGGATCACAAATCACCACCGTTGGTAAAAATTTAGGGTGGAAGATGATCTTTTTCTGCTGTGTTTCTGAATTAGTGATGACAGACGCACGCCCAACTTCTGAGCCGGTGCCTGCAGTGGTAGGCACTGCCACGATGGGGGCAATCGCCTCCGCATCGGCGCGGGTCCACCAATCACCTATATCTTCAAAATCCCACAAAGGCTTGGTTTGACCCGCCAAAAAAGCCACCAGCTTACCCAAATCCAGAGCGGAGCCACCGCCAAAGGCCACGACGCCGTCATGGCCGCCGTCATTATAAGCTTTCACACCTGCGGTGGCATTTTTCTCGTTTGGATTTGGATCTACATCGGCAAACATCGCTCGGCCAAGTCCGGCCGCCTCCAACAGATTCAGGGTTCTACGGGTGATCTCCATGCCTGCCAAGCCACGGTCTGTAACCAAAAGCGGCTTTTTGATGTCCGCCACTGCACAGGCTTCGGCAATCTCAACAATTCGGCCTGCGCCAAAACGAATAGCCGTTGGGTATGACCAGTTGGCAATAATACTCATATTTTTATACCTTCTTTAAGTGGTAAGACTTGGGGCGGGTCAGGTTGTGATACCCGATTTGTGATAAACCGCCGCCGCGCCCGGTGTCTTTGCAGCCGGTCCAACATAGGCCTGGGTCGAGATAATCGGCACGGTTCATAAACACCGTTCCGGTGTCCAGTTGATCTGCAATAGCCTCGGCGCGCTGAGGGTCTCGAGTCCAGAGTGAGGCGGTGAGGCCAAAGTCGCTGTCGTTCATCAACTGGATTGCTTCCGCGTCGTCTTTAACGGGCATGATGCCGACCATGGGGCCAAAACTCTCCTCGCGCATTACGCGCATATCATGGGTCACATCGGTCAAGATTTGCGGCATAAGATAAGCACCGCCATCCTGCGGAAACAGCGCTGGATCAATATGAGCTGTGGCGCCATCTGCCAGTGCCTCAGCCGTTTGCGCGCGCACCTCATCGGCAAAGCGGATATGCGCCATAGGCCCGAGTGTGGTGTCCTGCTCCAGCGGGTTGCCCAGCTTATAGCCGTTCACAATGGTTACGGCTTTGGTGACAAAGACCTCATAGAGACTATCATGCACATAAATGCGTTCAATGCCACAACAGCATTGGCCCGAGTTAAACATGGCCCCATCAATCAGCGTATCAACGGCCGCATCCAGATCGGCATCTTCCATGACATAGCCTGGGTCTTTGCCTCCCAACTCCAGCCCAAGCCCGGTGAAGGTGCCACTGGCAGCCGCTTCCATGGCTTTGCCACCTGTCACAGAGCCGGTGAAGTTTACAAAGCCAAAGGCCCGGCTGGTAATTAAGCTTGATGTGGTGGCGTGATCCAAAAATACATTTTGAAATACATCCTCAGGAATACCCACGCCATGAAAAGCTGAGGCGATGCGTTCGCCCACCAACAGGGTTTGCGAGGCATGTTTGAGCAGTACAGCATTGCCTGCAATCAGCGCGGGGGCCAGAGTATTGATCGCTGTCATATATGGGTAGTTCCAAGGGGCAACCACCAAGACTACCCCATGAGGGACGCGTTTGATCACGCGGCGAAACGAGTCACTGTCTTCAACGATGATATCGGCCAAAGCATCAGTGGCGATATCGGCCATGTAGCTGGCGCGCTCGTGGAACCCACCAAATTCACCGCCATAGCGTATGGGTCGACCCATCTGCCAAGCAAGTTCTGGCACGATGGCATCATTCATCGCTCCGACTGCTGCCACGCCAGCTTGCACCAAGGCAATACGTTCCGAAAGTGGACGAGCCGTCCAAGCGCTTTGCGCGAATTTTGCGCGGACCACTGCGGCATTTGCCGCGTTCTGGCTCATGGTTCCGCGCTGGGCGTAGGTGGACCCGTCTATTGGAGAGATACATTGAATGGTCATGATTTAAGCCCTTTCAAAGCCACGTGCGATTTCCCAATCGGTCACGGCGCGGTCAAATTCTTCTTGCTCCCACTCGGCGGCGCGGGTGTAGTGATCGACCACATCATCGCCCAAAGCTGCGCGCAGAAAGGACGATCCGCGCAGGGCTACGGTAGCACTACGTAGGTTTTGTGGAATATCCGTTGCTTTGGCGTCTTCATAGACATCACCTGTCGTGGCGGGGGCAAGTGCTAGGCCATCCTCGATCCCTTTGATGCCAGCCGCCAGCATTGCGGCCTGTGCCAGATAGGGGTTCAAATCAGAGCCACCAATGCGGCATTCCACCCGGATGCCCTTGGTGCCTTGCGCACACATGCGAAAGCCTGCAGTGCGATTATCGATGGACCATACGGTTTTGGTGGGCGCGAAGGTGCCCTTGGCAAAGCGTTTGTAGCTGTTGACGAAAGGCGCCAGAAAATAAGTGTAGTCGGGCGCGTATTTGATCAGCCCGGCCATATAATGCTCCATCAACTCCGACATGCCATGGGGGCGGGATGCATCCAAGAATGCAGGCTCATTACCCACCCAAAGAGATTGGTGCACATGGCTTGAAGACCCGACACGGTCTTTGTGCCATTTTGGCAGAAAGGTAACAGCATGACCCTGTTGCCAAGATATTTCCTTGATCGCATGTTTGGCTATAGAATGATAATCTGCGCAGTCTAGGGCAGAGGCATAACGGATGTTGAGCTCTTCCTGACCCGCCTCAGCTTCACCTTTCGAATTTTCAATTGGCAAGCCGGCAGCAAACAAATGGTTGCGGATTGGGCGCAGGATACTTTCTTCCTTGGTGGTTTGCAGAATGCTGTAGTCTTCATTATAACCGCTGATTGGTTCGAGATTAGAAAACCCGCCTTTGCGGATTTCATCCATGGTTTTTTCAAACAAAAAGAACTCAAGCTCAGTGGCCATTTTGGCGTCAAAACCCAAGTCGGCCAAGCGGGCGATTTGTTTTTTTAATATCGCACGCGGTGCATGGGTGACGGGCTCATGGGTGTTATGATCCAAGATGTCACACAGCACCATAGCTGTGCCTTCAAGCCAGGGCACAGGGCGGATTGTGCTCAGGTCGGGCGCCATGATGTAATCGCCGTAGCCTTTTTCCCAACTGGTGGACGCATAGCCCGGCGGTGTAGCCATCTCGAGATCTGTGGCCAACAGGTAATTGCAGCAATGGGTTTCTTTGAAGGAGGTTTCAACAAAGTTTACCGCATGAAACCGTTTGCCGACCAAGCGGCCCTGCATATCAACAAAACAAACGAGAACGGTGTCGATGTCACTGGAAGTAACCATCTGTTTGAGGCTGTCGAAATCGCGTGGCTTGGTCATAGTGACGCTCCTAAGTAGCCGGCAGTACTCGAAAGTCCACTGGCCTTTTATATCAATAGTACAAAACTGTTTGTTTAACTGGCCCAAATGCTTGGGCTATGGGCAAACGCTAGTGCATGATTTGCACCTGGTCCATCAGTATTTTACGTTGGTGCTAGGGCCGCCTTGAGCAATAGTCTTGGCGGGCTTCACCCACTTAATTTGATGAAAACAGAATTAAAATGTAGTGAAGTATTTAAAGTTACTGATTTTACTAGTTTTAACTAATTTCATCCCGATACCAACCCATTGATGTTTCCGCCTCAACAGTATGCTGTTTGGTTAGCATTTCAGCTTTGTCGGGATCCCCGCTCAGAATGGATTGAAATATGCTCTGGTGTTGTTCCCAAATTTTTTTGTGGCGACCATCTGCCATAATATAGAATAGGCGGCTATGATGCAGAAGGTGTGGCTCCAAAATTGATTGGATGAATTCATTATTAGACAGGCCTCGGACCATTTTGTGAAATTCTAAGTCGTTACGAATCAAAACTGCGTGATTTTTACCCTCAACCAATTCCAAGCTTTTATTTATCAGAGTTTTTATCTTCTCTATTTGATCGTGATCACCCTCATTAAAGTTTTTGTTAAGAGCGCGCGTGGCGGCTAATCGCGCGGCTAGACAGTCCAATTCGCTGCGTACTACCAATAAATTTAAGAGCCTACCTTTATCTATTGAGCTTACAGTCAAACCTTTTTTTCCAAGGGGGCATAGAATACCATGCTCTGATAAAATTCTAAGCGCCTGAATGACCGGCTGCCGCGAGACACCCATTTTTTCGGCTAGATCATCTTGCGCCAATTTGTCACCTGGAAGGATTTCACCGGTCAAAATCGCTTCAAATAAAGTATTTTTTACGCTCTCAACTAAATCTATTTGAGGTGCTATTTTTTTCAAAATTTGAACTCCTTCAACATTGCTCATCCATCTAGACACTTATAGTCATATTATGTTATATTGTGTTTTCATGATAGCCTAAATACTTTTAGTTTATGTTAATTCATGCTCATCGTTTTTTATTGTTTAATTGCAATTTTTACTAATTCGATGTTCTACGAGAGACGCTGGTCGGTGAAGGTTCTAACGGTTAGCCTGCGCCACATAAGCCTGATATTCCTCTGGTGTGTCAATATCATAGGATCCGGCCCGGGTAGTGGCGCTGAATTCATGCAGCGCGCCGCTGAACGTCTCAATAACCGCTTTGGCACCGCTGTCGCCGCTGATGCTGGCGAAGGCTGCAAAGGTGCTGCGGTGGAACACCGTGGGGTGGGCCGGTTGTCCCTTTGGCCCCAAGGGACGCCAGATCAGCGCGTCAGGATGGGCTTTGACCTGTGCAAAAATAGCGTCAAAATCTTGAGTTTGAATGTCGGGTAAATCAGCCAAAACCACACAAAGATGCGTAACCGAGGCAGGTAGATCCGCCACAGCCGCGCGCAGAGTGCCCGCCAAGCCTTCGGCACTGTCGCCGTAGGCGGCCATAGAGAGCCCCAATCCAGCCAAAGCGTCCCACCTAGGGTGCGGTTTTGCGGGTAGAGCAGCATAGGTGGCAAGTTTCAACGCTAACACCTGCTTTGCCACGTGGCGCAGCAAGGGCTGGCCTTCCACCGGCAACATCAACTTATCATCGGGCGCCATGCGCCGCGAGGCTCCAGCTGCGCAAATTAGGATGCGAGCAGAGAAGGGCAGCGCTGTGGCCGGCTCTAAGGTTTCTATAGTAAAGGCTCCAACAGACGTTTGGCCGCGCAGCGCTGGCCTAGGATTTCAATTTCTACGGCCAAAGTGTCGGTCACACAGCTTCGGGGAACCAAAGCGAATGCGATGGATTTATCCGCATGGTGAGAATAGCCACCAGAGGTGCAGAAACCTTGTACCTCCCCATCGATGAATACTGGCTCATAGGCCACCACATCCGCATCCGTTGCTGCCACCTCAAACACCACCAATTGCCGTGTGGGCGGTGTGGTGCGTTCGGCTTCGGCGGATGCTCTGCCGATGAAGTCAGTGTTTTTCTTAAAGCTGATAAAGCGGTCCAACCCGGTTTCGGCGGCGGTGTAATCAGGTGAAAACTCCGACATCCAAGAGCCAAAAAACCGATCCAAACGCAAAGACATCATCGCACGCATGCCAAATGGGGTAATGCTAAGGGGCTGGCCTGCGGTCCAAAGTGTGTCCCATAGGGCGCGTTGTGCCATGGGGTCACAGTAGATTTCAAAGCCATTGTCTCCGGTGTAGCTGACCTGCTGCACCAAACAGGCGGTGCTGCCAACCACCATTTCCCTGACGTCAAGAAATTTGATCTCGCGGACAGGTGTGGATGTGCAGGCCTGTAACAGTTCAGCCGCCCTTGGGCCTGCAATTTGAAAGCCATTGCGGCGGTCGGAGATGTTTTCAAGCTGCACCCCATCTTGCATATTTTGCAAAAACCAGCGGTGATGATACTCTTGGCTGCCATAGCTGGCGGTCAGCTGAAATGTGTCTTCTGTGATGCAAGAAACGGTGAAATCGCCAATCAGCTTGCCCTTGGGTGATAACATAGGTGTAAGCGACAAGCGTCCCTGCTGGGGGATACGACCGGCCATCACCCGATCCAACCATGGTCTTGCATTGAGACCGGTGACCAAAAACTTGGAGAAGTTGTGCACCTCATTGATTCCTACAGCTTGGCGCACCGCTTTGACCTCGCGTTTTGTGGCCTCCCAAGCGTTGGAACGGCGGAACGATGGGGTTTCAAAGTCTGGCTCGGAGGCTTGGGCAAAGTAATTGGGAACCTCTAGACCAAATTGTGCGCCCCAAACGGCGCCCATAGCTGAGAAAGTGTCATACATAGGTGTACGGCGGACACCGCGGGCAGCGGGCAGTTCTTCATTGGGATAGCTTACAGAAAAGCGTCGTTGATAGTTTTCAATGACCTTGGGCACTGTATAGCCTGGGGTGATCCATTTGCCGAAGCGCGCACAGTCCATGGCAAAGACATCCCGCTCTGGTTCGCCCTCGATCATCCATTGCGCGAGGGTCAGGCCAACGCCACCGCCTTGGCTGAACCCGGCCATAACTGCACAGGCAGACCAATAGTTGCGCATGCCAGGCACCGGCCCCACCAATGGGTTGCCATCTGGTGCAAAGGTGAAGGGGCCGTGGATGACCGATTTCACACCCGCGCGCTCCAGTGAAGGAAAGCGCTTATAAGCGAAGGCAATGCTATCTTCTATCTTGTCAAAATCATCCGGCAGCAGCTCATGGCCAAAATCCCAAGGCGTGCCATTGATCGACCATGGTCTACAGGGTTGTTCATAAAAACCAATGCACAGGCCACGGCCCTCTTGGCGCAGGTAGCTTTCACCGGCGGGATCCATCACATGCGGATGCTCACCGCCCGCATCGATGATGGTAGCAATCTCGGGCACTTCCTCAGTGACAATATATTGATGCTCCATCGGCAGTAGGGGGAAGTAGATGCCTGCCATCGCACCAACTTCACGCGCCCAGAGGCCCGCAGCGTTTACTATATGCTCTGCATGGATGGAGCCTTTATTGGTCACGATGTCCCAAGTGCAATCGCTGCGTTGGGTGGTTTGCAGCACTTTGCAATGAGTCTCGATGGTAGCCCCCGCCATCCGGGCGGCTTTGGCGTAAGCGTGGGTGGTGCCTGAAGGATCCAGATGACCATCAAGCGGGTCATAAAGAGCGCCAATCACGCCTTCTATATTGGTTACGGGTGCAATTTTGGCAATTTCTTCAGGGCCAACAATCTCGGTCTCCAGACCCATATACCGATGCTTGGCACGTTCGGCGACCAACATGTCAAAACGGTCTTGATTATCCGCAAGGGTGACACCGCCCACATGGTGTAGACCGCACGAGAGGCCGGTGATTTTCTCCAGCTCTTTATAGAGCTTGATGGTATAGCCCTGCAAAGCTGCCATATTGGTATCACCATTTAGTGTGTGAAAGCCTCCGGCGGCATGCCATGTGGATCCAGAGGTGAGTTCTGAGCGCTCCAATAGCATCACATCAGACCATCCCAGCTTGGTTAGGTGGTATAAAACGGAACATCCTACAACACCGCCGCCGATGATTGCTACCCGAGTGGTGGTTTGCATTGCTCTTCTCCTGCTTGTGTCTTGGGTGATTATGAATGCGGTTTTTGGAAATGAATAGCAAATCACGACATAAAATAGCAAAAATATTCTTTTTATAGGAGGCCTGTCTCGTCAGCAGATCATCTTTTTTCTGCTTGGCTTCAGAATAATGCTACATTTGGCCATCAGGTTTGGAAAAGACATTAAATGTCGCCTTGCGGCAACGGTCGTGTCTCGGCATTGTGAAGAGTTGAGAGAGTATCCACACGAAAGGAAGTGCCCAATATGCGGACCCATGCTCAAGCAGTCGTCATTGGTGGTGGCGTCATCGGTTGCTCAATCTTGTATCACCTGACCAAGCTGGGGTGGACCGATGTTGTATTGTTAGAACGCAATGAGCTGACCTCAGGGTCCACATGGCATGCGGCGGCAAATATCCATGGGTTGCACGACAGCACCAACATCAGCCGCATTCAGCATTATACGATGAACCTATATAATGAACTGGAGGCTGAAACGGGGCAAAGTTGTGGTGTGTTTCAACCGGGCAGCCTCTATCTGGCCCAAACTAAAAATCGAGAGCATCAGCTGCGCTTACAAGCAGCAAAGGCAAAGTTCTATGGGATGAACTTCCATGAAGTTAGCCGTACTGAAGCAGAGTGCTTGCATCCATTGGTCGATTACGATGGGGTGCGCTGTATTATGTTTGAGCCTGATGGTGGTAATGTAGATCCCTCTGGTGTCACCAATGCCTATGCAGCAGGGGCCCGCGCCCGTGGGGCTGAGATACATCGCTTCACACCTGTGACAGGCACAGAGCAGCAAATAGACGGCAGTTGGATTGTGCGGACACCAAATGGGGACATACACACCCAATGGGTGGTGAATGCGGCTGGGCTTTGGGGGCGGGAGGTTGCCGCCTTGGCTGGGATTACGCTACCGCTACAACCAACTGAGCATCAGTATTTCGTGACCGAGACAATTGCAGAAATTGCGGCCATGGACAAACGCTTGCCCTCTGTTGCGGATAGAGACGGGGAATATTACCTGCGCCAAGAGGGGCAGGGGTTGTTAATTGGAGCCTATGAGAAGAAACTGCGCTTCTGGGCCGAAGAGGGCACGCCGCTAGACTTTGCCCATGAATTGTTTGCCGATGATCTTGATCGGATCGAAGAAAATATGATGCGCGCCATTGACCGTGTGCCTGTAGTGGGAACGGCTGGGATTAAGCGGGTGATCAACGGTCCGATGATATGGTCTCCTGATAGCAATGTGCTATATGGGCCGCATCCCGACCTCAAAAACTATTTCTGTTGTAACGGCATTATTCCGGGGTTTAGCCAATCAGGAGGCATGGGCCTCATGTGTGCACAATGGATGGTAGACGGCGAAAGCCAATACGATATGTTTGCTTGGGACGTGGCGCGCTTTGGCGATTGGGCAGATAAGGCATTCACCAAAGCACGTGTGGGCGATCAATATGCCAAACGCTTTGCCATTCACTTTCCCAATGAAGAACGTGAAGCCGGACGTCCGGTGCGCACGCGTCCTATTCATGCCGTACAACAGGCGCTGGGCGGGGTATTCGGCCTGAATTATGGCTGGGAGCATGTGCAGTGGTTTGCTGATGCACCGGGGGCGAAAGACACCAATGGTTTTACCCGTCAAAATTGGTTTGAGCCAGTGGGGCGTGAATGTAGGATGCTGCGTGAGAATGCTGGGATTATCGATATCTCGAATTTTGCCAAATACCGCGTGCGTGGCCTGAAGGCCGCTGACTGGTTAAATGCAATTTTTGCCAATAACATGCCCAAAGCCGTCGGAAGCTCCTGTTTGACGCCCTTAATCAGTGTGCGCGGCGGCATTGCTGGGGATTTCACCGTGACGCGGTTGGCGGATGACGAGTTTATGGTCATCGGTTCTGGTATGGCTGAACGCTATCATCAACGGTTCTGGAACATGGTGCCCACGCCTGAAGGTATGAGTTTTGAAAGTCTGACCGAGGCCATGTGTGGCTTCAATGTGGCTGGCCCTAAATCGCGGGAATTGTTGCAACGCTTGACCAATACCTCTCTGGCCACGGCGGATTTTCCTTTTATGCGCTCGAAATGGATTGAGCTGGCTGGGGTAGACTGTCTGGCCTTGCGGGTGTCCTTTACCGGAGACTTGGGCTGGGAGTTGCATTGCAGCACTGAAGATCAGCTGCGCCTTTATCAGGCCTTGCTGGACGCTGGAAAAACTTTCAGCGCTGGGCCTGTGGGTGGGCGGGCATTGATGAGCCTGAGGGTGGAAAAAGGCTACGGCTCTTGGTCGCGTGAATATAGCCCTGAATATTGGCCACAAGAGGTTGGGCTGGCGAGTTTGATCAAGTTGGACAAAGAATTTCTGCATAAGCAGGCCTATCTCGCAATCAAATGTAATCCGCCGCGCGAAATTCTGTCTATAGTGGAAATATTGGACGTAACCGTTGCAGATGCGACCGGCGGGGAGCCGATCTTTGATAAGGCCGGCAATGGCGTTGGCCGGGTCACCTCAGGCAGCTATGGATACGGGGTGAATAAATCACTGGCGCTATGCTATCTGAAAAACGTCGCCCCGGGGGATGAGCTGGATGTGATGATTCTGGGCATACCACACCAAGCAGTGGTGCTGGCTGAGCCTCCGTTTGACCCAAGCGGTGCCAAATTGCGAGGATAGTTTCGGCAAACCTTCCAATGGTTGCGATGGACATTTTTCTAAGTCAAACTTTACCACACAATGATTGCTGTGGCGTGCACTGCTGCGCCTACTGGAAGATTTAGATGCGGTCTCCTTTTGCCCAATAATGAACTTGGCTGTGGCCTTTTTCCCGTGGCTAGGGCTATTGTTGTCCAAAATAGGAAACCAACCATGATCGACAAAATCACCTCGGAAGGCATATCTTACAGCGAATTACGGGCTGCTGGAGTTAAGTACAGCTTCACAAACGTGCTGGGCAATACTGTGAATTGTTATGGCGTCTCCGATGAAGAGGCTGATCATTATGAGTTGTTTGTGGATAATGAGCAGGAAGGGCATCTGGAAAATCCAGATAAGCTCGGCTGGGAAGAGGTTGCCTCTTTTCTGGAAGAACAGCCGGATGACTGGAGCGAAGTCTTCGGGTCGTCTCAGCCGTCAGAGGCATAGGTCATGTCCGACGGTACCATTTACAACGATCAGCGTGGGCCTTTGGATCTGTCCACCGCGGCCAGAGAGCAGGAGCTGTTTTACTGTGAGTTCACGCAGGAGCAAATCGAGCAGATCAGAACCGCCTTTGGTGGCGATCTACAGAGGGCCGCAAGTCTATACCACGAGTTGACCGATAAACTCATCGCCACGGTGCCTGAGGAAGATTTTGAAAAGCCACTTGCTCTATTAAGTGTCAACGACCTTATTACGTCTGATAAGTCACGCTAAAGTAGCTGTCTGCCGCCGTATCTAATTATCAAATCTACTCAAAGATTACAAACGCTAGAGCGTGGTTTGATACGCCTTGGTCCTGGTTTATGTTGCTCATAGCTGAGCAAAGCCCAGCATGCCTAAGCCTAATACCCTTGTTTCCTCGGCATAACATCGCTGACGCCGCCTCTAGGATCAACAACTTGATCGTCAGTAGGTGTTAAATCAAATAATGTTTGAGGTAACTAATTACGGTCCAAACAGAAATATCAAAATATAGTGTTAGTCTTTTATTACTATGATCTATAGCTGTTAGTAGATTTTTTATCTTAAATCTATAAAAGCTAATACTAAACAACAAATGTGGTGTATAATATGTCCTCTAACTCAACCAATGATGACCTTAAAGGTCTAAAAAGTTTCTCCGAGAAACCCAAGCCGCGTCGTTCACTTCTACATGATGGTATAGTGATCAAAGGTGATTGGCGCAGTGATGGAATAGTTGAGTTTGGTGGAAAAATCACGGGTGATTTGACGGTAGACGTCTTGGTAGTGACAGGCACTGGTAAGGTTGATGGCAACGTACGAGCAAGGTCTGTTACGGTGGAAGGACATTTGAATGGCACCATAGCTGCTGTAGATGTAATCCTAGCTTCGACATCGGTTATCACAGGTGAAATTGTAGCGGAAAAAATCCGAATAGACTTTGGTGCAAATGTAGCAGGCCGTTTGAAAGCAACTACTAAAGCTACAGCCTAACACCCTTGCTAATTTGGGGAAAAACCTATGACCTCATCTCTAAGATCAACAACATGATCGCGGGTGGTTATGCCAGTGTGGGTGCAACAAACATCCTATTGTCCTAGTATTGGGACTGGGGTGTTAAAGTAATAGTTGCAGCAATTATTTCGTAATTTGGTTGTCGTCACTTTAACGCCAAGCAAGGCCAAATATTTATAGCTACCACAAGTTAGAGTCTATAAACTGTACTTGCGTTGAAGAATTTTAATAATAAAATATTTAAAAATAATAGAAGTGAAAATATGAAAGTGTACTATCTAGGTATTGAAATATCTACGAATAGTTGCTCTCTTATTTCCCTTGGACGCAAGGTAGGACAGCAAAGCTCTTGCATCGTCCCTCTTGTACGATTAAATCTCACGATCTCCAGCTTCGGTTAGGAGAGCAGCAATTGGTACGTTACATAACCTTCTGCTGAGTTGCCGTATTTTAATGTATGCCTCAGCAATCGCTGCAAAAGTTGTTTTGGCCGGACGAGCTAAACGGAGAGTTTGTTCGATGCACACCTTAACTTTGGTGTTTGACTGCCATGTTTGTTTGAGCAAATTTAAAAGATGCGAAGCTAGAACCGCTGCCTCTTTCTCAGACTAAGAAAGCCTAGCCTGAACCAAAGGCCCATAGGTCTGCTGATGTGGCTTTGGAACTCTCAATTGAAAGTAATATATCCTGCCATGTAGAATTGTGTTTGGTATCAGTGATGATGATTGCAGAATATATCCCATGAAGGTACTCCTAAAGTTAAATTAGGCGGTACAATCAGCTATAAATTAGGAATAAATGGCTTCGGTGGTGGGGATCGAACCTACGACCAATTGATTAAAAGTTAGATTTTTAAAGGTCTTGCAATTAATTGTGAAGTTACATAGAGATCTCGCTCATTGATCAAGCCAGTTTTTAGGTCTTTAGGTATTGATGAATACCCATAGATCGCACCTGCAATTTGTCCCGCAATAGCGCCAACTGTGTTAGCATCGTCTCCTAGATTTACGGCTTTTAAGGTCGCCGATTTAAAATCCTTTGAATTATTCACAGACCAAAGGGCGGCGTGAAGCATTTCTATGACATAACTACTCGCAGTAACGTCTTCTGAACTCTCATTAGCTAGATTTCTACTAAGGATAGAACTTACTGCTTGCCCCCAATCTCTTTGGGTACATGCTTTGATAGCAGAATTTATATCGTGACCACTGATTAACATGCATAAAATTTCGGCAAGAAGTTGACAGCTCTGTTCTGCTGGTCTCGAAGCGTGCGTGGCTTTAGACTGATTAATTGCTAAGGAACGGGCTAGCTCAACGTCCGAGTATGCATGGCAAGCAATGGGTGCTAGGCGCATTAGTGAGCCGTTGCCGTCGTTTTTGCTGCCAAAGGGCAGAGCCTCTAGGTATCCATTTCGGCGGTAATCGCCGAGCACACGCAGAGTATTCTGTCCAATGCCAACCGCAACACCCGTGCTGGTATTTGATCCATGCTCGGCCCAGTCACAAAACTTATTCAGTAGATCATCAATAGCGAGGCCATCATTTTCGATGATATTTTGAGCTAAACAAATGGCCATTGCGGTATCATCTGTCCATGCACCTGCAGGAAGCTTGAAGTGCCCACCTGCTCTGTAAGATGTTACAGTGTCAAAGGTCCCCCTTGGTAGAAACTCAACTGGTGCTCCAAGTGCATCACCAATTGCCAATCCAACAAATGCTCCAGCAATTCGATCGTGAATTGGAGATGCGTAATATGCCCAATAACGGTTTGAGTTCTCCATCTGAGAAAGGCTAATACCTGCAAGTTCCTTAACCTTATTATAGAACCAACTTGCCAGCTCCCAGCTATGCAAAATTCTGATGCTTTGTATTGCTCTGCTGATACGCAGGTGGTTGTGATTATATTTGCATTTCCAATGTGGATTGGATTTCAAGAATTCTAAAAATCTAACAGTCATAGACTCTAAAAATTCAGAAACTTCATGGTTTTTAGCCAACCAAATTGCTGACCCTAAATTTAAAACTGGAGCGTTTGATAATTGCCTGCTTGGTTCAGTTGTCGGGAACGCCCATTGAATAAAACCGTGTTTATTCTCAAAGTCCTCATCAGATAGCAATAAAAGCTCTTTTCTCCTGAAGCCGTCGGCCATAGGAGCATTCGCAACGTGGAACATTCTAAGTTTTAAATCCATGAATAACCCATTAGTTTTTTTGTAACTACTCCCCTAGTAATGAACCTAATCGTTATAGCATGAGGAACTTTATAAGTCTTGGATTACAGATCGCAGATTCGTGATATGTCAATCTTAAGTGCCATGGATGAAAGTTTTGTTAAATATCGGCTCTGACAGGGAGGCGAGGCGGAAAATCGTGGATTTGGTATAATCATGCAGAGTAGAGCTCAGTGAGATAGCAGAGGCACAGGACGGTTAGGGGGGAATAGAATCACTATTGCAAGCTAACACTATCCCAGATCATGTCCTAAGCATCACCTGCGGCCTCTATTAGCATTATTTAAAAGCTGCGGAGCCGCTACATTAAATGCTAGAGTTAGTAGGTCAAAATTTAGCCTAAGATTTTTAGTTATTAAGCCTCTATGTCGAGAACTAAAGTCGGCATGGGTGGTGGTGAACTCACATCTAAACCATGGCATCGAGCGCAAATTCAGCAAACTCTGGGGGCATTGATTGTGCAATTTTGGCCCAACTTACTGAGGGGTCCTCACCTTCTAATGTGATGATTAGAAAATCTCTTGCAGGTATATTTTGCACGAAACTTCTTTCATGTATGCCAGTTTCTTTTTGTGAAGCAGCAAAATCTGAGGTCGATTTAATATGATCCATTATTTCTTGCCACTTTCCCATTTTTGCTGGTAAAACTGGCATACACATCGCTAAGAAGGTTATCTTACAAATTCTTAAATATCAGATTTAAATGACAAAGCTTATTCGACTGGTCATTCTACGTATTCTTCTAGGTTTAAACAAAAAATATCCTAATTTTCGAAACTATTATGCTATTGCAACGAATATCTGGATACATTTATTTTCAGCTTTACAATTGCTTGTGGCTTGGGGTGACTATACCCATGGTGAGCCTGCGTGGATGGTAAGAAATGCAATCCTTTGGGCCATAGCAAGCTCTTTGATAGGTTGGGTACCTTGTATAGCTCTTATTTTACAAGGTAAGGCACAAGAGACAATTATGGATAATAATCTTGATGAGTATCAACTCAAAAGGGATGCCGACAAAAGCCGATGAGCATAATCATAACCTAAAAAATTATTGCATTTTCTAACAATGCCTTATAAGTATTAAATTACTCAGTCTGGATCTGCTAGTAACAACAGGTTTTTAGGTCATAAAAGGTGACTGGTGCTGTCAAACCAACGCGAACTGGCATCATATTACTAGCACAGCCTAAATCTATGCGCTCAATAATTGACGCCACTCAGCGAGAGCAGCTGCACGGTTAAGCTTGAAATTGATGCTTGAATAGAGATGGCGTCCCTGCAGACCCACACAGCCATCAAAACCCCACACCCAGCCCCTGTTGCGCCTTTAGCGGACCCAAGTGGCAGAGGAGGGGTGGGGCTGGGATTTAGATGAAGATGTAGCTTATGTTTTAATTGACGTTACGCCAGTTTCGGTTCGCCACAGCAGTCCATCTTTCTTTAAGGACACATGCATGGTCGCGTCTTTGGTACCATTAGCGTAATCAGCTTTCATATGCTGCACTAAAATATCATCATTTTCATAAATGCAGCGTTGCTCTCTCATATTAGAGCTTTCCATAATAGCTTCCATTTGCTCGGCATTAACGAACGTTCTGTCTGTAACTTTACCTGTCGAGTGCCAAGTCATTTGCCAATCATCATGCAGACATGCCCAATACGCATCAACATCACGATTGTTCCAAGCCTCAAGCATTTTTTCATAAATCGCCATTTTACATCTCCCAAAATTAGATGCTTAAAGATGAAACCAAAATGGTTTAAACACCAGCCCCAATTTAAATTGCCCAGCCCCAGCCCCAGAGCTGCCAAACTGATGAGAACTCACAACGGATTGCTAGCACAGCCTAGTCTATACGCGCAATAATTGACACCAGTCGACAAGATCAGCGGCACGGTTTAGCTTTAAATTGGTGTGTGAGAGAGATGCATCCAACCAAACTAAGCCCCCAACACTAAAGTCC